>Ga0179591_1329660_pt1 | contig 19751 bp, 18 predicted proteins | sample CZOMad2_1_08_16f_FD_182891 | JGI IMG/M metagenome (GOLD analysis project Ga0179591, IMG submission 182891) | Vadose zone soil fungal communities from Angelo Coast Range Reserve, California, USA - CZOMad2_1_08_16fungal (PacBio error correction) | ecosystem: Environmental > Terrestrial > Soil >... | reverse complement strand
GAGCCTCGGGTATACCAGTTTTCTATGGGCTTGACCCTCCAGCCTTTGCGAGTTCCGTCCTTCCCACCACCTTCGAGTTTCTCTTTTCTAATTTAATTTTGGAGTCTTTTCCAACTTCCCCCCTTTGGAGTTGATATACCACCTGGCTTCCCGGATGCATTTTTTTTTTCCTCCACGGATTTTTTTTGCTCTTTTTGTTTTTCCTCCCCCTGCTTCAATATTTTTTTTTTTTTTCTTTGGCTGCTCGGGCTCTTTCTAAGAGCCCCTTTGCTATTTTCGAGCACTTGCGACACCCGATTCTCCCGTCTTTTCTTGCTCCGATTTAACTTTGCCCCTTTTATCTCCGCGTTCAACTTTTTTAGCAGGGTTCAGCGTCAACTGACCCTGTAGACCTTGTCGCGGCCCCCTTCTTAATTTCACGTGAAGGGGTTCCGTACCGTTTGTTTGGGCTCGGTTTTTTTTTTTCACCCACACGCCCCCATCGCTGGTTCTTTTTCCTTCCCTGAAAAGCATTTATCTGTTTTCTCTTTCCTTTTTGGCGTTGAACTCCAGTACAAAGATGGGAACTTACCTTTTCCTTTTTTTTACGTCTAAACGGCTCAAGAATCATCTTCCATCGTCCCACCCTTTTTTTTCTTCAAGTTAATATTTACTTCTCCTTCATCCTTTGCTTTACGGAAGTTTCTCTGCTTTGCTTTTATTAGATCGCTGCTCCTTCGGTTTCTTCTCGTTTCTCCCTATGCCAATTTTTCCAGCCCCCTATAAGGATGTCCTCTTATTGGCTTGGCATCAGCCCCGACTCCTCATCTTTACCATTTTTTTTTCTACGACACTTTTTTTAGCCCATCGAATGATGCGCGACACCTTTAAGATTATGACAATCAGTCAGTTTTGCCATCTTTGGTTTAACAGAGCTCCTTTCCTTTCACCACCCCGTTTCCCAAGAATAAAATAGTACTGCTTTAGTCTGAAGCAGTTTCCCCCCCGTGTTTATTTTGGCAATTCCAGCGCGTTGCATGCCCAGGATTGTACCTTACCCCGTTCGTTCTTTCGTGATTCCTGCGTACTCACTTTTTTTTTCACACTTCCGGAACCCCCTGTCCCCACTCCGCATGCGACTCTTTTTTTCGCCGAGATGCTTACGCCCATTTCGGCGTCGTGTCGGGAGTTCTGTCTTTACTTGGCTTCCCCTCTGTTTTTCGTTTTTTTGTGTGCCCGATACTTATTGTACCTTTATGCCCTTTAGGTTCTCACTGATGATCAACGGAGCGGTTCGTTCATTTTATGCCCCCCCCTCGCCTAGGCCCTCTTTTCTCGTCTGGCGGCAGTTAGAATTTAGCATAGTTTGCGTGTTGCCTTGTTGATGTCGGCAACAGCGGTCTTGTTAGATCCACTTCTGCCTATAACTTCCCTTTTTCCTCTTCTTTCTTTTTTCGTTGAGGTCACCACGTCATACGTGCGACCCTGACTCTTTTTTTTCCGTTTGTAAGTTTGCTTTGGATGCTGCGACAACCTTTACCAGCTTAGCTCCCACGTGGGAGGTCTTCCAGAATGTTTTTCCTCAGTCTTTATCCTTTTTCCCAGCTGGTGGATCCTTTAGTCCTCTTTTGTATCCCTAGTCTCGTCTGTGAACGATTCGCTTCCCGCTTTCGCCGTCACCACACCGTTCGTTTCCGTTGATTTGAGCCACGCCTGACCCCTTTTCTTGGTGCGTCACCCAACTTTTGGTATGTGCCACACAATACTTCCTTCCCCTGAAACCACTCATTTCGTTTTGACCACGACCCACTTTTGTTCAATTAGGAAAGCGACCCGTAGCGTTAACCCCCACCCCTTTTCCTCATTATAAATCTCCGTTTTTACTTTTCTTCCCTAAAGTCATGGCATTTCTTTTTTTTTACGATTCTATGGCAAACGACCTGTTAGGGTGTTTGTTTTCTCATTTTTCTCCAGGTGAATTTTTACTTCCAATGACTCCTTCCATGATTCTTTCGTGTTTTGTCATAAGTTTAAAAAGGTAACCTCTGTTGTTTTTAAGTTTGACCCTGCACATGGTCCATCGAGCCCCCTTCCCGATCATGGGCAAATTGGAGTAGTTTCGCTTTTTTTTTTTTCCTTTGTCCGGATCCCCTTCCCTTTCAATCGTACCTTGCTAATAGTTTCCCCGATGACTCAACCACCCTTCCCCACAGTCCAATGTTTGACGGTGGTTTTCGTCTTGCGACAATCAAAAAATCAATTCTAGGTCTGTTGACCGGCGGCCATTTTTTTGTGCCTTTGCGACTTAGGTTTCTGTCTCATCCAAACATTTTTTACCTATGGCTTTTCTGCGTAAGCTCGAGCAGGCTCTGTTAGGCCAGGTGTTTAGTGATGCGCGGTGGCTCGTGCTCTCGGTATTGCTCTCCTCCTATGCGAGTGCTTCATGAGAGCAGATCAACCCTCAGTAAGGTGCCCGGTTTTTAAGAAACTGTCCTTCCCCACAGAACGATTTGTTGTTGAAGTACTAATTCCTTCACTGCTAGATTTCTAGAGTCTTCCCGCCCTTTCGTCCCATAGTCGATCGCTCCCCCGACGGACTTTCGCACGCAAGCGGCGTTCAGCATACTCAGTTTTTCCTTCACTCCCATGCTTCTTAGTCCCAAAGAGCAGGAATCCTCCACCCTCGAGAGTTTCGAAGCCTTTTTAATATTGCCGGCTAAAGCTTTCCTCACCAGACGTCCCGTAGTCTTTTCCCTCCACGCGCTAGTATAAGTCGCTCAGTAAATCCAGATTACTGGGTTTTACTGCGCTTTTCTTCCCCCCCTGACGCACACCGACGACTCCCGTGGTTTTTTTTTTCCTTGTTGGAGTCGCAGGGGTGATGACTTCTGGACTTGTATCCCTTAAGTTCGATGTTTTTTACGGATTCTCGGCTGACAATTTTGTTTTCAACTTTCGAATTTTTCTAATTAATTTTTTGCTCCCATTCTTTTTATCACCTCTTCTGGACGGTTTTGTACGAGTCATCTTCCACACACTGTTTAACGACCTCGCTGTTCTGTTAACAGTCTCTTTCCTCTGCCGCCTTCAACTACATTCATCAGGACCGTATGCCCCCCTTGGGGACGCAAGAGTCCCCCGAGACCCAGGCACACTCCGAATTTTTTCCCTTCTTTTCGGATCCGGACACCACTCTGTCCCATCTTTTCATCTCATCCTCTTTTCCCGTTTTCCCTTTTTTACCTCAGAACGTTGGTCCCGCCCCCTGCTACCACTTTTTTCATGCGATCCCGCGTTCGTTTTGTCACACCACTTCTTTATCTGCTGATTCTGACCCGGGTTATCCCCTCCCTTGTTTTCCTTTTTTTTTGATAACATTCCGGCCGAACGATCCTTTGGTTTTTTGAAATCCCTGCGGCCATCCTCCTTTGGGCCCCAAACGGCTTATTAATTAGACTTCTTGGCGTAACAGTTCGGCCGAGTTTGTTTTTTTCTCCCCCCCAATTTCCCTTGCGTCGACCGGGGTATTTTTCGCCAAATGCCTTCCCCCGGGGTAGATCCTCACTCTAACATTCCTGAAGGTGTCGGTTTAGTGCCCTATCTTTTCTACGATTCTTTTTTGGTGCATTCTAATTCCCGTTCTTCTACAGTTGGAATTACCCTTTTTGAAGACGAGCCTGTCATAACTTTCCACACCTCCCTCTTCCTGTGCCCTCTTTTCCGGCTTGTTGAACTCCCCAGACTGAGACCAAGTTGATAGGGCCTTGGTTAATCAAGCTCATTAACGAACCCCTTTTGCTGTCTCTTTTCCCTCCCTCCAAGTGCATATTATCTGTTTTTTTCCTCAAACCCCAGATCGATTTCTTCTTTCTTCCATTCAAGGACCTACTTCTTTAAAGAGGTGAGATGATTTTTTCCACCTCGCGATGTTAACTTTAGGTCGGTTTTATTTTTTTCCTTAGTTTACAGTTTGCCTGTTAGGTGCCCCGTCACTTTGAGTCTGTTTTTCTTGTTCCCGGTTTGCTGCTGGGCAATTCGGCCTTTCATTCTGCTGGACCACCCTAGCTTTTTTACTGAATGAAAAACCTTTTGTTGCCTCTTTTCGGTTTTGGTCGCACCTGTTATTCGCGGTGTATCCCTTTTTTTTACACCCAAGGGCCTCCCTCCGCTGGACCCCCTTGCCCCGTATGCTAAATCGTCACTTTGTTTTCTCTCGTTACTCCGATGTTTGATTCCTCACTTTTCGATGCCCTTCCCTTGATTCCTTGTTATTTCTGTGATTTTGTGCACCCACGATCGCACCGGGCTTCTTCGTGACTTTGGCAAAAGGTCCCTTTCTAAATCCACCTTGACCCTCCTCCTCTGTTATCTCCTTCCTTTGAGTTTATGTTCCTTCCTATAGCGATGGGAATCCCCTCGTTGGAACATTCAGTTTTCACGTAGCGTGACAAAAACACTCAGCCCCCCACTTTACGGTGAACCTAGAGCATTCCTCTAACCGTTGCGCCGTTTTTTCAAGTTCCTCCCGATATTTTTCCCGCGCTATTTTTCTTCTCGTTTCCGTCCCAATCTTTAGGCTGACTAAACTTCCATTTCGTTTTCTGATTCGTAATGAACCTTCTTGCCAATCGCTTGTATCACGAAGCCCCCCCCTTTCTGAATTCTGGCGGTCACCAGGTCCCCCTTCTGGTTCCTAACGAATATTCCTTGCTTTTTCCCGTTTTTTTTTTGTTTACTTGCCTGAAGCGGGCTGATGCTGTTTCGACAGTGGGCGTTGTCAAAGATCTCTGCTCTTTAACTAAACAATGTTTCCTTTCGCTTCCTCTTTGTAGATCGCTAGTTTCTCCTCCGCCCACTCACAACAAAACTTTTCTTTCTTTTTAGGAACCTGCGATCAGCCTGACGTTCGCGCCTTTTTTATTTAATAAGGGTAAATTTTGGGCTACCTTTTCCGCAGACCATGACTTTGACGAGGCAAACTTTTGTCTTCTATTCAATATCCGTGTTTGGGTTTTTAGATATCTGAAGGGATTTGACTCCCTAACGTCGCAGTTCGGTGTTTTGGACCCCGTTTTTAAACCTTACCGGATTTCTTTTCGATCCTTCGTTTGGCGCTCTCGTGGGGTTCAAGGAGAACTTCGGGTTTTTTTATGTCCCCTTTTTTCGTCAATCTCCCGTTTTCTGAGCCAGCGTGTCCCAAGGAGCAACTTTCTTTTTTTTTTTTTTCCCTTTTCTCGCGCCAGGTTTTCCTCTTCAACAGTCTAGTTAACGGCGTCCACTCTGCTCGACCCCCCCCTACTTCTCCCGGCGCTTCAAGACATCTGTTGAGACCCGCATTTTTTTTCCCTTTGAAAACCCTTTGAATCCAACCAGGTTTTGGCTTCGGTGGATTTCCCACAATCCGATTGCAATCGATGGTTTTCCTTTTTCACGAAGTTTCCCCGAATTTCGAGAATTCTTGTGAGATCGCTGTTGTACTTCATATCCGACATTTTGCGCTGGCCAGTTCCCAATTCCGGATGTTTTTTTCTCCGAAGTCTCAACGGAGAATCATTTTGCTGAACGTTCTGAAAGTAATATTTTTTTTTTGCTTGTCACTTCAGTCCTTCCGCAGCGGAAGTAATTCCCCCATCATGCTTGATCCTTCCTTTTTGAGCCGTAGCTAAAGAGTCGCTTGCCGCGCTCGAGTTCTCCTTCCCTCTTTCCATTTGCAGACCAATGATTTCCGCTTGGTTTTCCCTTTTAAAATTTCGACCGTCAACCTTTCCTTTCAACCCTTTCCACCAAGGGTAATAAGGCTTCCTCCCCCTTTTTTTCGATCCGTTGGCGAGAACACCAGTAACGCCCAGCGGACAGTTTGCATTTCACTGATCCCTTTCTCACCTGGCTTTTTCCCTCTAAAATCGCGCCCCAGGTTCGTTCCCCTGCCTGTTCAAACTTTTTATTCAGGGGTACAACCCTTTCCTTTTTTACCAGCGATGGGAAAGATTCCAGGTCCCCATTTTTCGCCGCCGCGAGGTCTGAGTTGACTTTACACCGTTTAAGTTTGACCACCGACCTCAGGTTCAACCCATGTCAGCCGACAATCCCTTTCCGTTTTGCCCTCGCTTTTCTTCCAAGTCTTGCGTTTTGATTGTTTCCTTCTTAACCTTTACCCTCTTTTTTCCCTTCGATTACATATATTATTGTGTACCCGGTTCCTTTCCTATTCAACTGATACCCCGGTTTCGGGCGCTTTTCGATTTATGCGTCCATTCTCTTCCTTTCTCAGTTTCTGTCCATCCGTCATATTCAACTGTGAGTTGATTCCTTGGGCTTGCCTCCCCACGGTTCCTCGGTTCTTCCCATTTCACCCGGCGTTCCGCTTAGTATTCCCCCTTCTGAGTTTTTAATAATCTCGTCTTATTGTACCTGATTTTTTTTTTTCTTCATTCTTCTATCGGAACCCCGTTTGTTTTACCTTTACCTTTTTCTTGTCCACTTTCTGCCTTTCAATACACAGGCGAGAAATGAATTTTTTATCATGGTCCACCCCACACAACGTCGGCTTCAATTATCCGTCCCTCTGGATAGATGTACCCTATCGATTACTCCTCGGGTGGACCTCCTTTCCCGTATTTGACCTCTTCGCCTTTACCAACCCCCCCCTTTGTTACTTACCCTGACCATTCTTTCACGTTTTCTTCTTAGCCAAGGTTCCAAACCCTTCCCCCCATTCTTAACGAGAATTTCCCACTAAACCTTTTATCGCCGGCAAATTGTTTTTTTGACCCCCCCCAATTTATTACCCAGAATAAATCGGCGTTGAATGCGTATGCCCCCAACCTTTACCGGAGAGGTAATAATGCCCACCTAACATTGACCCCTAGCCTTCCGTTGTGTTTTCCCTCCCTTTTTTGTTTTTTCTGGACTGCTACGTTTTTCCGCTCGGGAGTTCAGGGCGGCCCGCTTCCCAAGCCGGTTGCCGCGCTTGTGGTGTTTTTTAAACTTGACCTACTTTCAATTGTTTTCCCATCCAGCGAGATTCAGTCTCTAATTTTTTTTTTTGCATCTCGGGCATGCCGTGCGGACTTTTTTTCTTTAGTGTCTCCTCCCGAACCATCGGGTAACTTCGACGTCTGGTTTCCGAGCGCCTTTTTCTTCCTTCCCCACGTGGGTGCTGGTGGCGTTGTATTTTTCATGACACGCCGTGCAACAAATAATCTTTAACTCGTTGCTTTACCTACCCGGCCTTTCCTTATCTAGTTCGTGCGTTTCCTTCCCACGTTTTTTCACTTCTTGAGCTGTTCCTGAGCTTTTTTCCGTGACGACAAATGTTATTGGATTTTTTTCTGCTTTATCGTTGCGTTTTGGAGTAATGCTTCTTCTTTTACAAGACCCTGACTTTTTGTTCGGAAGGAAAACCTCGCGCCAGATAAATAATATGTTCCTTTGCATACTTTTTAATATATTCTTTCTCCTCGTTGTTGTGTGAGATATCCCTCCCCTTCACTTCCGCTTCCAAATGATTTTAATCCCTGTTTTATCGGCTCTCTCCCTCGCCATCGTCTGTAGAGCAGAAGCCTTTTTCAGGATTTCGAACCGCATGCGGCATGTAAGAACTACATCTCCCTTCGAATAAAATCGCTTGACTCCAGTCTCCTGTGACCCCTTCAAAGCTTACGGTGTCTCTTCAGTTTTCATTATTCCTCCGGCCTAAAGATCCTTTCACCAGTACTGTAATCGATGTTGCACCATGCCCCCCTCTTATTGCATAGCCGTCCTCTTTTTATTTTTTTCGTTTTTAGACGACCCCCCTCCACCGCGTTGTCCGGATTGCGGTTCTCTTTGTAGAACTCGGAGGACGTCGTAATTGCGATTCGGATCCTTTTCTTTATTACGAGATTAAAATGTCCGCAATTCTCTAGTGTCGCATTCGCGTTTTATATTTTCGAATTTGTATGAACCCTCCTTTCAGTCTTCCCAAACCCTGGTAACCAAATAGTTGATGTGAAGTATTTTTCATTAGATGGAACTGCGACTGCCTCATCCATTGTGCTGCTTGCAGTCCCCCTTCACCCCTCGGAATTTTCCCCCCCCCTCTTCCTCCTGCGCATCAGTTACGGTCGAATTCACGCTCCTGCACTTCTTCCTTTTTAGGGTGTCGACCTCCTAGCATTTCTCCTCGCCGGATCTTGATATAACTGGTGTTTTTTTCGCCCCCCCCTCTCCATTTGCCGCTGTTGTGTTTTTTGTCACTTTCTCTTTCCTGAGTCTTTTTTTTTCTTAAACGGTGCTCCAGACACTTTTACGGAGGACATCTCCAATGCTGTCACTGAAATTGTGCCCTTTTTTTCAAGTTTCTCGACCCATTCGGTCATCAGCTAACGTATCTTTTTTTTTCCCAGCGGCTAAATCCGGTCTGTACACCTTTTCCTGAATTCCCCCCCTCCAGTTTTGCAAGACCACTCTTTGAGTCTGATCACCTTTTTGCTCTTCCCTCGAGACCCTCCGCTTTCGTACGCCTATTGAAGCAGCAGCCTCGTTTCACACCTAATCCTCGATCTGCGTTAATATCCCCTCTCCCCTTCCCTCCATTTATAATTTGGTTTTTTTTTCCTGGTGACCTACCGGAGTACCCGTTGCAGGCTCCCCCCCCGTCTACATTTGAAACCGGTGCCCCCCCCAGCCCTTATTAGAAAGTCCTCCTTGCAGTTCTGCTCCATTTGTTTCCTTAAGGCCTGGACGACAACTCTTCCCCACCCCGGCTTGTCCAGGAATTCGGCACCCCCCTTTTATATTATCGGCCCGTGACCTCCCCCTCCCCGGTGTATAGTCTTTAGATTGGAAATCCGAACTTCCGAACCTCCCCTTCCTCCTGATTGGGGTACTTAACGCGTCCTCCGTCCCCCCTTTGGAGTGGCTTCCCTATATCCGTTTTTGAAGGCTTGTTTTCCTAATCACTCCGCTGCTTGTTGCGTCCGTTTTTCCCGTTTGCCTGTTCACCGGCCCCGTTTGGTTGTTCAACCACTTTTCCCCTCGGCTGCTCTGCTCCCGCCGGCGCTCTTGAGTCGGGTTCTAAAGGTCCGAAATTACTCGATTTTTTTTTAACAAAGACGATGGACCATCTTTTCCAATTTGATTGGAGTACCAATAGGGTTCTCTGTTTCCAGGTACCATTTTTTAGTGTTTTTACCCTGAATCTTCCTTTCAAGTTTCCTTGGACTTTCTTGAGACCCCCTTTACGATCTGTAGGGAGGCCCGGTCCCGTTCCTTTCTCCTTCGCACCTTCGGCAGATGTAGAGACCGAGCCTTCGATAAGGCACGGCATTTCTTCATTTTCTGTACCAGATTAGTCCCCGATTTTGTCTGAGTGGACACTTTCCCTTATTAATTGTGTAAACGATTTTTAACCCCCCTTCTTAATAAGTGTCCCGAGGCGCGAAAAAATCTTCCCGCTACTTGATCGCCTTCTGTCGAACTCATTCTTCTCCCCGCTCACTGTTCCGGCTGCGTCTTCAAATTTTTCACCAGCGATTGCCCCTTTCCTAAACTAACCTTTTGTCAGGAACTATTTTGGTTACCTAAAAGTCCCTAAATGCATACATTGTCTTGTCTTCCCCCGTTTTCTTTTTTACACCCCACACTTTGCATGCTGTTCAAGCCCCCTTTGCGTAAAGTTGAGTCCCCCTCTACGCTCGTTAAATCACTTGTTATTTCTTGCTTTTCTCTTTTTTTGACCGTTGTCTGATCAACATATTGAGTCTGTTTTTTTCCCCCCCCCCCCCACGCTTGCGACAGGAGCGACACAATCTTAGAGCCGATTCCTTCCTTTGTCCAGTTTGGATTTTTCAATCGCGTGAAAGCTTCCCCTCGCTTCCTCTCTCCCTTTGTTGTTTTCTGAGCCGCTTATTTGCCTACCTTTCTTTTTTGCCAGTTCTCTGTCTTATACCAACCTTTAACAAGGATGGAACTCTTCTCCGAACGATCTTCTTTTCTCGTCGTTTTGTCTCCACTATTTTCTTGCCGCTTCTAAGATCCCGTCCGCCCCTTTTCTGAGCCAGCACGAATCTCACTTTTTTTCTTACCTCTCGTGGACGCCCCGTTCACTTCCCTTTTCCCCCTCCTCTCCGCCTTCAGCAGGTTGCCGCCACTCTTCCGAACACCTCACCCTCGACCGCTTTTTCCCCCAGTATTAATATTACCCGCAGATTGGTCCTTCCCCAAACCCTCCCCTCTAATCAAACCTTGTTCAAAAGCGATTTTGCCTCGCTGGTTCCTTTGTTCAGCCTCTTCACGAATTTTATCGTTTTTAGAGACTTCTTTTGGTTGGTAAACTTCCGACCCGTTGCGCGTTTTTTTTCTTCCTGCTCTCGCCGCTTCCCCTTTAGGAATCCTATGAAATCGTGGGTTTAACAGTACTTTTTGCTTGTGATTGTCAATGCTATGCAACCGTCCCTCCTCGTACGTCCTTCACTTCGCACCGTCTTTTTTTTAGCGGTACCGTTGACCTTTCATGCCGCAGCTTTTTCCCGCCAAGGACTTTATATTGCCCCCCCGCCCTGATGTTCGCTAAGATCGTTCGCCCTTCGACCCGGTTCATACGTGCATGGGTATGTCGCCAACCCTACTTTTTTTTTCCTTTGTCCATCATTCTGACCACCCGTCCCCTATAGCAAATCCTTCCCTTTTGCAGAGACCATTTCTGGGGTTACCTTTCCCCCATCTTGCCCGGTTCTAACTCCCAGTACCCAACCGTGGGTTTCCCCGGTAAACAAACCCGTTTTCCCCAACTTCCTGTGAAATCATTGCTTCCCTTCCTACCACGCCGCCGTTACCTCTTTTCCCTCGAATCCCCGTTTTTTATTTACCACTGCTCCGTAGGCCCCTCCGCCCCATTCCTGCCTAAGTTATTCCCTTCCGCGTTACTTCCCAAATCGTTTTTTCGGTATTTTTCCGGCCTCTATCCATCGAACCTTAGTTACTTTTGCCCGGGTCCCACTAAATACCTGGGTGACCCGGCTCTTACAATCCTGCTTTACCTTTCTCGCTGATCAGTAGCCAGCCTTGCTAGTCGTTCAACAACTTTTCCACATTTACAAATTTTTACTTGTAGTGTTGTCTTCCTCTCTTCGCGTCTTTCCTGCCGAAATATGTCGAGTTTTCGATATTTCCTCATAATTTTCTGGTGCTTAGTATTCCTTTCTAGACTTCTTTGAGTTTTAATCTTTTTTTTTCGCCGCACCTTTTCCTCCTTTTGCTTAATACCCCCTTTTACATTTTTCTGCTCGTCCCCTTCAGCCCCCCTCTCCGTTGTTGGACGATTTGTTCCCCCCCCAGTATATACTTTCTCTCTCTGTGGACGTTTCCCCTCCCTTTTCACACATTCCCTTTTTTTTTTGAGCCGGTAGCCGGAACCCAATTTTTTTATGGGTATTTCCTCCAACCGGGTAATGCCCCTCCTTTACCCCATGTTATGGACTCCGTTTGAAAACTAACAGCCGGTCTGTCCGTCCCCTGAGCTTTGGCTGGCCCATGGCCCCTTTCATAACCCGGCGGTAACTGTCTTTTCCCCACCTCCTTGACAATCCCTTTAAGGAGCTTCCGATTCGATTCGACCCCGAAATGCCGAGCGCTCTTCAGCGTGGTGCCGAGTCGAATGGTTCTCCCTGTGAGACTTACGTCGCCTTGCTCCCCATTCAGGGGCGTTTTCGGCCTTGATGAACATGCTCGGGGATCACCAGCGAGTACGTGGGGGTAAACTTTTTTCCCAGGAAAACTTTTGGTCTACCCGTACGCGACGGAATGCTCTGACATTATCTTCGATTTTCTGTATGAAATTTGTACTCTGTGAATTCCGACCTACCCCTGTCCCAGATACGAGTTCTTCCTGTCTTCCTTTTTCCCGATTCCCCGCCAGTTCGTGTCGGATCGGTTTTTTCGTCGGAGCCAAACAGCGTTGAAACCCATTACATCGAATGGTGTGCCACTTTTTTTCACACGTGATCGTTTTTGAATTTTTTAGTCAGTTATTTCCCATTCCAAAGGTCCTTCGACACCAGTGTAGGCTCGGTTTGCGCCTGGTCAAAAGTTTTGTCTTTATATCGCCTTTTGTTAGTGCGGCGTTTTTCGTTTCGAACTGATTTTTAGTCAAGTCGGTTTGATTCCTTCCCTTCGAAGACGAGAGCTCTTCGTACGGTTGCTTGACCCCGATCGCATGTGCCCTTTTTTCCAGGTACATTGATATCTTTTTCATCCTTGAAGCCGGGGGTTTGGGGTTTGATCATTACATTATTTTACCCACCTTGGTTTATCTCGCTCTCATTCCCGCTCCAGCACAGTGGCGACCGCCATTCGAGAATGCGCACTTTTTCCTCTGTCGTCAGCATCACTCAGCCGACTGCATAACCCGCCCTGCTCGTTCAAAACTCTCGTGGGAGCTCCCCCCCCTTTTACACTGGGGGGATGATTCCCGCCTTGCCATACCATTCCTCCTCAAAACCGATTTTCCGTCTTCGAGTGGCACCGCTGCCCTGTCGCCGATTTCTTGTTTTTCCTCTTTCTTTCCTGGACACTGCATTCCCCGTTGGTTTGTGGTTTTCGGTCGGTTCTTCTGTAGTAGACTCGCCGTCTCAGTTTGTCCCCGAGTGCTGTTCAGTTTCTTATCACGCAAAATTTCCCAATCCCATCAGACGATTTTTTGAAACTTTCGAGGTATATCCCTTCTTTGTGCACAGCAGTTGAAGTTTCTGCCCAACCGTGCCAAACTCTCGATGGGCGAGGCCGTTTCATCGATGTCTCCCTGCATCCCGACTCCTGTCCCCTCTCATTTGGCGACGGTACCCCTGGCCCTTGCTCCCTGCGAATCACAAACCGCTTACTTTATTTCATTTCCGCTGCCTCCTGTGCCCTTTCCCTGGCGACTCCAGTCTCCTAGACCGCCAGCCGGATTTTTCATTTTTATCTTACGGTGTTTTTCCCGCATTTCAATTGGCTTTTTGGCGCCGTTTTCTTTTTCAACGGTTCTCTGGTTAGAGTCTCGTTTTCCTCCCCGGGTTGGCTCAGCGCCCAGCAGTTGGAATTCAATAACTTCAACGCCTCTATTTTTGTTTTTTGCCGTTCTTCACCGCCTCTAGTGACCTCTACCGTCTATGTTCCAAATCGTGATTTCTCCAACCTGTATTTTAAAAGGGTGGGCCTGACGTTGCCAGGGCGCCACACCTCTTCCTTTGCCTGTCTGATCACAGCTCGGTCATGATCCCTGCCCAACTCAGCCTCACCTTAAACCCAAACCTTTCCGGGGTCCCGACTTTCTTCCCTTTCCGCCGACACGAGCCTCATTTTTTTCTCTTCTTTTCATCCCATACAATTTCCTAACTTATCATTTGGGTGTAATCCGGATGCTGGCCATACAGCGTTGAGCGACTAAATTATAACTCCCCCCCATTTCCCCTTTCCGGCGTATGCCGTTTTCCAGAATCCTGATAACGGCGTTTTTGTCCCGACAGCGATTTCCTTTATGTTGTCTTCTGGCTACCCTTCCCTGATCGTTGAACACTCAATTATATTGCCGCTGGCAAACGCAATTATACTGGGTTTTTCCTTCGGCCTTCCCTTCCCCCCGAACTCCCCAGACAGGACGTCCCTTTTTTCCTCCGCGGGCGATTTTCTATGTTGCCGGTAGTCTGCCTTTTCCGGCGTGTTTTCCTTTTTTGTTCTTTTTTGAGCTGGCTTACTCTCACTTTCTTCATCTCTTCGGGGGTAGGCCTTTGGGTACCGCAGGCTTCCCCCGTTTTTGAACCTGGGTTGGCGTGTTAACCGGTTTTCACTTTTTTTTTTTTGATCCTTAAACGCGCCTTTTTATTCTCCGTTTGTTCTCCCGGTTCACCGAATCTTAGAGCCCTTTTTAATTAACCCCTGACGCTGGCAAACTTTTTGCTCTTATTTTTTTGTAGTAGTACACGCCCCATCTCTTTTTTTTCTGCCACCATCCCCTAGGCCCCTTTTTTTTTCGTTTCTTATCGTTGCTCTGGTATGCAAAGTCACCCGATTCTCCCTGGTATTATTCAGGACTTGGCCACGCCACCGTTCCCTTTTCTTGTTTTCTCATTCCTGCGCGACGGCGAATGATCAGTCCCTCTTTTCTGAGTTTCAGGATTTGCCCCTATGTAGTTGCCTCGGAGGGACCATACTCGCAATATTAGGGACACCCCAAGCTAACGATTCATTCTTCCTTTTTTTTCTACCGACAGGCGATCTTTACTTTCCCGAATATTTGTGATATTTTCCCCTCCCGCAGCTAGCTACACATGAGTTTTTGCTCACTTGAAAACATGTCCCATCTTTGCCCTCCTTTTAACCAAACCTTTCTCAGGGGGGTTTCCCCCATAGGCTGGTTTCCCCCCTCTGTATTACTTTTGGCAGACCGGTATCAGTGCTGTTCGACAGTTCACGCTCCTTCTTTTCCACTCCTTTTTGCCCTCCTTTGGTGCGTCCAAGAGTTAACCGAACCCCCCCTTTCGCTTCTTTGCGACTTGCGCTGGTCAGATCGGACTCTTTTCTGCGAAATTTTCAGTGCAGCCACTAACAAAAATGAGGACCCCCTTTTATCCCTCTGTTGACAAACGTTTCGCGCCGATTCCCTTTTATAAAGGTTGGTGACTCCCAACCCCTCCCCCCGCCTCCTGCGCGTGTTCAAGTTAGGAAATTGTCTTTTCGCCTTCTTGTTGTTGAGTTCTCCCTTCTGGTCATCGCAGTTTTCTTTAGGGTACCCTCCTCATCTCCAAGCGGTCTGGCATCGTACTTCTCCTATTTTGTCGTCTTCTGTTTGTTCTCCTTTACCTTTATTTTTTTTGAGTTGGCTTCCTCGGCAAGCGGACGCTCGCTTTACGCCGCCCCTTCTAATTTTATTTTCCCTTTTCTTTTTGCAGAAACGGGTTCCCCCCCTGCCTTTCCTTTTTTTTTCAACTGTGAGCGAAGGTTTCCATTGCGAGTCCCAGAAACTGGACCGGTCCGTATTAGTGGTTCCTTCAACTATTGGGTTCGCACTTTTTTCATCCCCTTTTTTTTGACAAGGTGATTGAAATCTGCTGGTTTTTCTTTTCCACCCTTGCCCCGACCGCCGGCAGCATTTATTAGACTCGCTCCTTCTTTTTTTCTTTACTTGCCACACCAACGATCCGTGACCCTCCCGGTATTTCCAAGCTCCTCTTGGTTAGCCCGAAGGAGCAACGGGTCTGGCCTGTCAGTGATATGAAATCGTAGGACCCTTTTCTCCCCCTTTTTTTTTATTTCTCAACGCCTTTGCCAGTCATTCACTCGCTACTCCTTCTCTTGATCATTAGTTCGCGTTCTTAATGGAAGCCGAAGGTTCGCCGTTTTTTCTTCCACGGAAACTTCCCCAAGCCGCCCCAGGATGGCCCCCGCTCTTTTCTGGCTACTCCGCGCTAATCAAGTTTCAGCCCCCCTGTTAAAGACAGGCTTTCCCCACGCCTTCTATACTGATTGGCGCGACTCACCTCTCTCTCCCCTCCGGAGTTTGAACGTGTTTCCCCCCCTTTATTCCTTTCCCGGGATGATACCAAAGCTCCTACAATCGAGCCCGGTTCCAAGCCTAAGGGCCAACCCTGTTTTCCCACTGGCAGGTTACACTTTTTTGACCTTTCCCCGCCGGTCCAAAGCCTTCATACTCCTGCTCTTAATGTCTTCGAAGCGTACTCCAAGTCGGATCACATCCCTTGCACAAGTCCCCCCCTGCATTTTTTTTCTCTTCATACTGACCCCCCTAGTAGTACGGGTGCGTGTCGGTACTTTACTTCCGCCGGATACCTCTACCCCCGGTCGGATTCGTGCCCTGTCCTTCCCCCCGATCATTATTGTGCCACGGCCCCCCGTCTAGTTTACCAACGGGTCGTGCCTCCCTTTTGCTGTCCAGGTAGTTCCAAACCCATGCGACTAGCCCTTATCAGTCGTCTTGGACCCCGCCTTTGATACGTTCTGAGTGTTGCTTTTTTTCCTTTCTCCCCCTGACGTTTTTCACCTTTCTGCCACCTTATAAATGGCGTTACGCTTCTTTCTTTGCGCTGGTCACACTTAATCTCCTGGCTTCTTGCTGCTTCCCCCTGGGACCTTTTTTGCTTTTTTTAATGCTTTGTCTCTTTTCGAAAAAGTTTTACCAGCTGGATAAATACCCGGGAGTTCGACCTGCCGGTCCCCCCCTTCTTACTCACCCTTTTCTCTGGTTTGTGTTTCGTCCGATGGGTCCATATATAACGATTTCTGTGGCTTACTTTGTTTTTGCCGAGTTCTATTTTTTCCCCACAAAACAATATATGTCGTTCGTTCCGGATGCCTTTACTTTGCATTTTTATCCTGCCCAAGGTGAAACTAATCCTTTCCCCCCCCCCCTATCACCTCCGTAACACGCTTGTGATCTTTTCCCCAGCCCCCCTCCTTTTGGCAAATGATGCGTGGCGTTTTTTGACCGTTCCTCCAGGCGTGCTTTCTCAATTCGCTGGTGAGTAATCATTTCCCTTTGTTTCCCTATTACCCCCCCGAACTGCCCTCTCCCTTGTGTCGAGTGTTGCAAATTGGTTCATTTTTTCCAGGGTGAAGGACTGCGAATGGCCTTGGCTCCTTTTCCCTTCCTCAGTCTCAAAGATCCCCTTGATGTTGGTTGGTACTACCTTTTTCTTCTTTCCTAAGTAAGAGATTTGTAGAGCCCCCACACGGGAACTTCGACCATTTCTGTTTTTGGTCTATCATCCTTCTCCATTCCAAATTAGACTCATCTCCCTCTTTTTTTTCTCCCTAGCGCAATGATTTTTTTCCCCCCCCAGATCTCACATCGTTTTTGTATTTTTTAGTTTCGTTTAGAACGGCCCCCCCATCACCGTCCTCGCTTGAGGTGTCCCCCCTAGAGGAACTTCGTTTTGAATTCTGATATTTGGCCGGGCTTTCCCTCCCCTTAGTGACAAATATTTTCTATGAGACTTTCTAAGATCGTCTCCCCGGCTATGTAGCGGAGGCTGATTGCTGTGACGCGCTGCTTGGGATTACCACTTTTGTGGTTTCCCTTTTTCTGACGTTCACCGCGCTGAGTTCTGTTACTTCAGAGAGTTAAAACCTACCTCCGTTTACTACGGTCCCCCTTTAGTACCTTTTTTTTCCTCTCCTCTGTTGAGTCTCTCTTCCCCTTACATTAACCACTCCCTTCCTTGGTTTAGTTTTTTTTTCATAGATGGTTTCCTTGACCGCCTTCTCCATCTTTTTTCTTCGTCTGCGGAAGCACCCTCTGCTTTCGCGCATCCGTTCCCGGTAGACATCACCCAGCCCGCCGCTCCACCATCTTTTCCTTTCTCTCGTCAACTCTCTTGTACCCGTCCCCGCGCCTAAATTTTTCTCCTCCGTGTTCAACGGCAGCCAGATCCGAAGTCACAAACCGACTTTTCTCTCTAGTGGCACGGGATCCGTTGTTGTTTTTTTTCTTTTTTTTATTACTTCCAACCACCACGTCCTCCTTTTCCCTCCACTTGTGATTGGCTTCTCCGGTGTATCGCATGTTTCTCGGTCGGGGTAACTTCTTAGGCGTCTGGCTGTTTCTGGATTTTTCAAGTGATATTCCCTCTTCCAACGTTGTCTTCACCTCTCACCTGTAATTTATTTCCCTTCTATTTTGCGCCGCTCTTTATAGATGGCGACATTCTAGTACCCAAGTTTTCCTCACCACATGCTGTTTCCTTTTGTTGCCCCGATGCCCCCTGCCGTCAGTCCCCTTTGCGACTTTCTCATTGGGGTTTGTTTTTCCCCCCTCCCCCTGATCCCTCTGGGCCCCCCCAACCTCTTGAGCGGCATTCTTTCCACGACTCGAACCGCCTTTCCTATTAATTCCGCGGTGATCCCGCATTTTCCTCCTCTTCTTATATTAAGTTCAGAACGTTTTTTCCCCTCCTTCCCCCTTGAAGGAGTCTGGTCTCAACGCGTTTTTGGTTTTAAAACCTGATTTTTTTTACGAGGATTCGTTCACGTGGTTGCCTCTCCCTTTCTGTGGACCACCTCCCCCCTGCCAAGCCAGAGTGTTCACCTTCTTCGAAAGGGAGACCTGGCCCGATCGAGGCTAAGTACAGGGTAACCCCCTTTTCACTACCCCCTTCCCACGGTCCGTTTTTTTTTTTCCCCGTTGGCTCCCTGACGTTTTTCCCTTGAGAACACAATTTCCCTGGAACTCCGCCCTTGTTTAGGATCCAGTGCGAGTTAGTACCCGTCGTTGACTCCCCGCCCACATAACTTACCCCTCTCCCACCCTTTACGCCCTGGTCCTCTTCCGAAGCCGGCTTTCGAAGTTTACCCCCTCCTCTCTATATGCTGGTGGTGAACATCTTTTTGCCCTTTCTGGAAGCCTTTTCTCAGAGGGTACCTTTTTTGAATACGCGCGGAATAAAGGTTGAATTTTCCCGACCTCCAAGGTATAACATCAGTCCACCTTTTCCTCCCTTTGTCACGGCGCTGATCTCCTTCTAGTCGCTCCAGTCATGACAGTCCTCACCCTCTCACTGCCGTTTTTTCAGAGGACCTGAGGAAATGCCTAAGATCTTCCCCACCCCCTTTTTTCTTGTGACCCGGGGCACGAAAAATCGGTTCGATTTCCCCCCCTTCTGCCCGGTCGACTCCGCAACGCAGTCCTCTCTTTTTCGTCAAGTACCGACTGCGAGTTATTCGACTTCACTTTAGGCGGCCATTGCGGAGGTGGGTGGTTCAAGTGTAGTTTAGCTGCCCTCCTTCCCCTCCCCCCTTCCCTTGCGTTGGTTTTTTGCTGGTGGTAGCAGGCTGTTCAACCGCTGCTTTCCAATTCCTGGGTAAACGTGTTGCCACATGGGCTTTGCGAACCGTTTTCTCTCTTTTATTCGGTTTTTTTCCCCAAGCCCTTCCGAGCTGGACCCGGAGATTGGCCCCCTTGTTAGAACTACCGTTGTGCCTTGTTTACCTTCGATTTTTGGCGACCCCCATGGTTATTTCTTCCACTTGGTTTCGAATTTAGTTTCCCCTTTTGATGCTGATGCCCAACTTACATATTTCTCCCTAATTTTCTTTTCGGGGGAACCTTTCCCTTTCTTTTTTTTTGTGAAGGCGGCCCTCCACCGTTTCGGCTGAAGCTTTGGACCTCTCCAGTGAGAATGTTCTTGCTCAGAGTCGTGAATGCGTTGCGTACCCCAGCTGTCGTTCCGAGGTAGATCCTTCAGCCCCAATTCTTTGCCATGCTTAAACCCTCCTTTTTTCTCCATTTGATCCCCTGTCGCGAAAACCAGAGCTCGATTTTTACCGCTCCATTGGTGGATCGTTGCCGCCACGCGCTCCTCAAACGATATGCTTGGCTTTCACTTTTTCCAATACAGTGATTTTTCCCCCCCCCCCTCTTTTTTGTATCCCACCGTTTGATGTCAATTGCCCTTTGGTTTCCCCTTGACCGGCTTGTCCTGCTCCTTTTCTACTTGCAGGATTCTCCCTTTTCTGTTTTCGCTTTTCGACTGAAGTTTCCTTTCCCCTTTTCACACGGTGTTTTAAGCACTTTTCTTGCGTCCAAAGCTCCCCTGCTCTTACCCAGCCTTTTTTTTCTTGCTCTGGATCGTCGCCTTCCGGACTTCCCCTCTCCTCCCCCACCTTCCCCCCCCCAAATGAGGCAGTTAACACCCAGACCCCTTCCCGCCCCCGAGAGCGACAACTTTGAGCGATTAATAGGGTTTTTTTATACCCTTGTACTTCTTTCTGACCCACCCAGCTAAATGGTTTCTCCCCCC
>Ga0179591_1379732_pt1 | contig 19756 bp, 20 predicted proteins | sample CZOMad2_1_08_16f_FD_182891 | JGI IMG/M metagenome (GOLD analysis project Ga0179591, IMG submission 182891) | Vadose zone soil fungal communities from Angelo Coast Range Reserve, California, USA - CZOMad2_1_08_16fungal (PacBio error correction) | ecosystem: Environmental > Terrestrial > Soil >... | reverse complement strand
CACACGATTACCCATTTTCCATAACCTCCGTTTTTCCTAGTTTGAGCAACCCGGGTGTGTCTTCCCCTTCCCCCTTACAAGTCCTGAAACCTGGCGGCTCCAATATTTGAGATAAGTGGTTCCTCTCTCTTTTTGAATCTTTTTGCAGGTGCCAAGCCCGCTTTTTTTCTAAGGTCCACTAATACAGATTGCCCGCTTTTTTCAATTCACGGCAACGAACTCCCCCCCCCCCCTTCATATCTTCCCCCTTCCCCCAGTTATGTTCTGGAGTTTTCGGACTTCCCTCCCTTTTTCAGGAAGGATCTCGCAATTGGCCCTTTGTGGCTTTTCTTTTTTAACCCCGCTATCCCAACACGTCCTTTCCCCCCCCCTCCCCGCTGCCTTTTTCTTTACCTTTTTCGGCTCGTCAAGTGTCACCCGTGATTCAACTCCCTATTCGGGGTGGCGCCATTGAAGTCCACTCCCCTTTTTGCAGTTCCCCCGTTTCCCTTTCCCACATCCGAATGTGATTGTCGCTTCCTGTCTTTCCTCCTACCGCCTTTGTTTTTTTAGATTTTTCGAACCAATCATTCCCTCCCTTCAAATCAAAGTGAGAGAGATTTTGTATTTGTTCTTTAAGGTTTTTTAATATTGTGAACAGGTTGGTTGTTTGTCAGGATTGGCCCGTCAATGGTTGAAGCATTTCATAGTGGATGCACTCGTATTGTCATCTTTTTTCTAGCAAGGGAACCCTTTGCGAAGTAGAGTTTTTTTCGGGATCTCCTCACGTCTGTTTTATAACCTGTTTTTCCTTATAAGCCGCGTCTCGATGCGTTGACTTTGTTCGTAGCCGGTGAACATTAATGGCCGCATTTAGATTTTCCAAGCTGAACGCCGATTCCCCCCTCTTTATCTGGCATACCGTTTCTTTTACCCAGCTCCCCTAGCTCCCTCCAGGTTGTGAATCTGAGGTTCTCCTGTTTCTTTGCAAGCCAGTATTTTTTTGACCACTCTTTCTGATGGTCCGGTATTGGTCGTGGGCGCGAAGAAGGGAGTCGTTGATGTAGGTCCCTCTCTTCGCTCCCGGTTTTTTGACACACTTTCCCGGCCTTTAGTTGGGTCGAGCCCGCCTTGTTGCTCTTTTGCGCGCGGTAGTCCAGGGCCCCACTTCCTTTTTTTCCAATAGCTCTTTACAGGCGTATTTTTGCCCGCCCTTTTTTTTTTTCTCCTGATGTCAGCAGCCCCTGCTATTTAATTTTTAGATCTTCCCAGAGAACGCCCGTTTTTTGGTGCCTTCCCTCCCCGGATTCCTGACCGTAGGTCTTTCTCTCCCTTTGTCTTCCCCTGTCCCGTTTTTTTTTGACGAAGCCCTTTTCCGTCCTGACACGGCCGCTCTGAGTTCTGTTGAGTTCCGAGAGGCCTGCACTTTTTCCGTTGCGGCCGGCCAGATTGTCCGGGTTGCGCTTGCTCGTCAATCGGCAGTCCCGTTTAGTGTGTTCCCCGTGTCTCTTCCACCTGTCTTTCAAGCAGAAGTCTTTTTTATTGATGAATTCCGAGAAGTGTCCCCCCATTTCCTTTCATGACTTTGTAGGTATCCCCGGTCTTTTCTGCCTTTTGTGGGGTCTTCCTTATTTTTTTTACCTTTGGTGAAGGTGAGTTCCGAGCCGGTCAATTTGTTTATCATGGCAAGCCAGTTTTTTCTTTTACAGTACCATCCCCCTCCCCTTGAATCCTTGTGCTTCCATCTTTTATGTACCTGAGGTGGACATGATGTGTTAGTCCCTCCTTCCCTTTTGACTTTTATGATTATAGTTTGATGTAGAGGTGCCAGGTTAGGACCGTGTCCGGTTCACCTAAGGTAGACAGTCCTTTTCTTCTTGGAATTCCTTCATTTTTTTGTTTGTCAAGCGATGGGAGGTCGCCGTTGTGTTTGAAACTTGTTGGGGGAACAAGTTTCAGACCCCCCCCAAGTGCGTCTTTTTTTTCTGCCCATCGCATGGCACGTTGCGAACTTTGAACGAAGTCCCCCCCCACATGTTTTCTTCGTTGGTGACCTGTAGTGATCGCTTCTCCTTTCGGTAGTTATGCGACTTGAGGTGAGCCGGAATTATTAGTTTGTTCTTAACTGAAGTTCTTGATGATGGGCGTCCCATGGTACCGGCCGATCGTGTGTGATAATGCGGTCTTCCCCGCCTCTTTTGTGGAAGGTTCAGGATGTTTCCCTTTTGAGTCCCCCAGTGTCGTTCCGTCCTGCTTTGACCAGGGCGTGACGCAATGTGCTGAATGCGCCGAAGGCCGATTAGTTTTCTTTTGAAGTGACCTTCGACATGTTGAAGAGAGTTGGGCTCCTAGGCCCTCTTTTTCCCGTAATGTACTTTTTTTCTTTACGTAGGTGATCCCGTGAACGCTATGCCCCCTTCAGGTTTTTTTACGGCTTGTTTTTTCCGGCTCTAGTTGAAACCAGCTGAATGACGGTTCACCCCCGTTTGGATTTCCCGGTTGGATGCGTTTTTTTTGAAGTAGGGTTTCCCTCTGGTATCCTCTTTTGCATATACGCGTAACCCTTCTTCAGTGGCCCCCTCTCTTTCCTCCTCCGTTTTTTTCCCGATACCCGTCATTCTGTGGAATAAGAGGACAACCCCTGGAGAATCTACAGAACTCCCGCACCCTTTATCATTCCTGCCGTTTTGCCCCGCTATGGTTTTGGGAAAAGTAGGCCAACAAACGCCGCCTCCCCACAGTCCTGGACAGGCTTTTTTCCATTCCCGACGGCCCAATATTCAGGTCCCTCTACTCCTGATGTCCGATTTCATTGATGTAGGTAGAGGACCGGTTAATCTGCCCACGTTCCTGAGGGTATTTTTTTACATTCGCCCGCCCTCGTGTCCCACACCTTCATCGGCCTCGGCCCTCCTGACACACCTAATCGCGAAAATTGTCCCACACCCCCCTTCTGATTTAGGACCTCCCTTCCACTGACGCCCGGACGGTACCCCTTGTCCCCTTCCCCCACATCCCCTCACTTCTTCTTACACCCACCCCTTTTTGCTCAAACAGCCTCACCTCGCAGAACCCTACCCTTACCCAGGATGACGTCCAAACGATCATCCCTCCCGATAATTGAACTTTTCCGGTCACACGTCCCCCCGGCGTCGGGCATTCATGGACCTTATCCTTTGGCCTTATTCATGGGTTTAACAACAGTTAGTGGTTTAGCAACTCTTTTATCAGTTCTTCTTTTTCAACCGCACGTCTCCACTCACGTTCAAGGTTTTTTTTTCCCCTGCTTCGGCACGACAACACCAAGTTCCCAGTTCCACCGATCCCCCTTTTACTACCAGGCCCAGCCTTACGGTTACGTCGGTGAAGAACAACGTCTTCCCACCACTTTTTTTGTCCACGACTTTTTCTTTGGACCTTTGCCCCCCACCTCCTTTCCCTTTTTCCTTCAACCCCCAGTCTATTTTCCCTATAAAGTCCTCTTTTTGAGTTCAGGCTCCACCCCCCGGCCCCCCCTTTCCGGCCCCCCAGGGGCCGCACCACCTATACTTCGACCCTCCCTTTGGGCGGGCATTAATTTCTTCTTTTCTAAGGGTCCATATAGACTCGACGGCCCCCGCCGACTCCAGTCGGGGACGGCTTCCCATTTCCCCCAGAGCCTAGATAACCAGTGCATAATCTACTTTGATCTTGATCCCTTCTAGTGTCTATCCACAGTCTAACCTCCTTAACCCACTTTTTCGCTCCCTTCTGGTCTTCCGTCCCAAAACTCCCAAACTTTTCCCGGTCCAGTCTCTATACCCTTCTCGGACTTCGGAAGAAGCCTCACGACAATGGTTGGCCTCCCTCACCCGTTTTTCGAACGCTTCGATCTGCTGATGCCCCCCTCGTCCAGAAACGTCAGTTAGACGTGATGTCATATCTCCCTAGATTCTGATTCCGTTTTTTGGAAGCCGCGTTCCTTTCACAACTTCGCCCCCCCCAACGCGTTCGCGGAAATCCCCTTTCCACTGCGTGGAAATCCTCTCGAGGCTTCCCTTACCCGAAAACTCCTTTTTTCTGTCTCTCAAACAGCCAGGCGTCCCCTTCTCTCCACTGTGGCAAATAAGTGGGCTGCCTCTTTTTTTTTTTCCAGTGAGTGCAGGTTATCACTCCAGACTACGGCGGATACTAGATTTGTGTCCCCTTTTTGGTATGCCCGATACGTTTTTTTTTTTTTTTTTCCCTCCGTGCATGCAGAGACCCAGTGGGCAAAGGGCATACTTCTAGGCCGATTTGAAATAATAGCCCCTCCTTCCAAACTTTTTCTTATGGGGCTGTCTTTGAATTCAAGGCTCCTACCCGGCCTCCCTTCCTGCACTTTTCTTTGAGCGTTGCCCCCAGCTACTTCCCCCCTCGGGAAAAGATATGCCCTTTGGACCGGAATCATTCCTCATGTCCCCAAACCCCCCCCTATCGCAATATTCAGACCCCTCTGTTTTTCTTTAAAGTACCTCAAACCGTTTCGATTGAAGTCTTGGCGCGAAGTTACTTGTTTGAGATCCTCCTGACAAGCACAATTCTTTATGCCCTTCCCATTTAAACTGAGAGATGTTGGTCCCTTAATGATCAAACTGGCAGCGTCCTTGAACTTTTAACGGTGTTGTTTAGCTTAGCGGTTCCCTTCCCCTCCGTCTGGGCAGCGGCTTTCTTGAGCTTTTGGAATTCTTGTTCACGTAAAAAGGAACTGCGGAGTTCAGTTGTTATGATCTGGTCCTTCCCGTGCATCCTTCTCCCAGATATCAATTTTTGAAGTCCTTCTTCTTTAGTCCCTTGACACGTAGGGTCCATCGCTCTTTCGCTGGATGAGAAACCCCCCCCCCCTTGTCCAGGTGACCTCCCGGATAGGTCCTCTTTCCCACTGAATAATCCCCCTTATAGAAAGTGTTAGATTTTTGTTCTCAGGTGCTAGACGGCAAGCCTTTGATCCAATCGGGCCGCACACCTTCTTTCCAGTTGTTTTAGGATCTAAGTATTTTGGTTGTCGTTTTCTTTTTTCTCCGGTTTGATCCCCCCTTAAAGCTTAGCCCGCGGCGGATGGTCCCCCTGCCCCTTTCGGTCGATTTTGAAAGCACCCCGGCCCTTTGTTGACCTTCATCCCCTTTGAAGGCCCACGGAATTGTCCACTCCTCCTCGGGCTCTCACCGTTTGGATGTTTTTTTGTCTGCGTTTGGAAGTCCTTCGATTTCTCTAACGTCTTTGGTAGTCGCGAATCACACAGTGCCGTGATTCTTCTTCCCCGACCTTCAAGTTTGACGATACCCTTTCTTCTTGTATTTCCTCAGGGGTTTTTTTTCAAGACCCACGCTCCCCCCTTTCGTTTGCGAGCTTTTTTTTCGATGGACAGAAGCCTTCTGAAAAGAGAGCTTTCGTCTTTTTGAGCATTCCTGGTACTTGGATTAAGGTCTCTTTTCTTGTAAGTCGTTGGATTCGTCGTTCTATTTCTCAGATGCCCTGCACCTGATTTCAAGCAGTAGATCCTAGAATGTTCCCACCCTGGATTCATCGGTTTTTATGTATTCCCCTTCTTTCCTTCCTTTTGTTAAGGTTGGTTCAGGTTAGTTGAACCCACTAAGGTGCTCCCTGGTCCCTTATTCCTACGGGCCTGTTCCTTCTTTGGTCAGAGTCTTCGGGTTTTTTTTTTTTTTTTTTTTTTGATTCCCCTCCATGTTTTCAGAGCTGGTCGTCTCTTGTCCTTCCTCTTTTTCCATGGAATGGTCGGTTCCCCCGGCTCGTGGAAAGTGAATTTGTTTTTAGGTATCCTTTTAAGATTGGTGCGGTTATTGCGCTTTCCCCCTCTTAGGCCGGCCGTTTCTTAGGGGAGTGTTTATCGCACACGTTTTTTTGTTTTTTTTTGGGTGGGCTTTCCTCCCGCACCAAAGGTGCTCTTTTTTTTTAATTCCCCTCGTCCGATCTTCCCTTCACTCTTTGCTCCTGTATCGCGGTCTTCCGTTTCGTGGCGCACCTCCGCAATTTTCTTTGCCTCGGTCTTTTTCCGGCCTCATATTTTTTTTTAGATACCATTGTCTGTTTTGATTCCGCCCCTTTCCCCTTTCGTTATTTTTTTGAGGCCTGTTTCTTCACTTGTTTTGCCCATGTCTTGTTTCCAAGTAGTTGTTTCGTTTCTCCCTCTCTCAGTGGTTTTCTTTGGTGCCCGCTGACCTCTTCTCGTCCGTTCCGAACTCCGAGGCTTGCGTTTTTTACCCCTCCGACTTGATACAGCAGCAGTTCTTTGTTCAGGACATTTTTGGTGTTGGGATGCTGTCCTTCTTCACGTTTTTGGTGCGTTGAAGACTTTCGCGTTGTCCTTTCAGTTTGTTGGTGCCTGCGTTGTTTTTCGGCCCTGGGTCTGCAGGTCCCAACTTCTGTCACATCGTTGAGGTTATGGCTCTGCTCAGGTTGTTTTTTTCCAGTCGTCTCAGTGTATAACTTTTTTTTTTTACTTAACCTCTTTCTTCCTTGACCTGCTCTATTTGGTGTGGTAGATAGATAAGTTCCCCTACCGTCATTAAGTCGACTTTAAAGACGGACACACAACCAACAACCGGCTGAGACAGAAATCCCTCCCGCGCCGACCACACACATAAATACACCTTCCAACCGTTTTGTGAGTGTACCCAAGATACACAATGAAATGCCCCGATGGGCATCCCCAAGCAGTAGATTTGGCGCTGATCCGCCACTGCAAACACTCCCCCCGCCCCCTCAGAACAAAGCCACCGGACCTTTGAACCCTCACACCCCACACCGTTCAGCCCCCGCGACCCACAACGTGATCCAGACCCCCCATTGCGTCCTACCCTCCCATTCCAAAAAGAGACACGGAACACCCCCCCCCCCCCCCCCATTTAATCCGCAACTCCCCAGAAAACCCACCCAGGCCAGAAACCCAACAACCTCCCCCAAATTCCCCTACCCACAGCTCCCCACCCCCAAACTTCCGAGCGAGCCCTCACCTTTTGGAAGCACCACCCCACCGCACCTGAAGCGCTGACCGACAACCTTCCGGCCGCTTGTGTTACTCGTATGTAAAAGTCGTACCCGCTCCTCCTCCTCCGACGCACCTCCAACCCTACACCCCATTACCTCATGACTCCTCTCAGCGACGCCCCCTGGACGCCGGTTGTAGACTAAGCCCTCAAACCGTTTATCCCAGGCAGACCCTCATCTGCTCCCGCGCCCAAACACCACAGTAACATCCCCACCCTTCCAAGACCCCCCCATATCTCACCGCCCATGCCGAAACCCCACACGAGAACGACGCTCCCCTACCTCTCCAAAAGCGTTTCAACAAAAGTTTTAGTGACGCTTTGGCGGTTGACGGCAGCACCAAGCAGGACTGACCCCCACCCCTCCAGCTATTCCCCCCACAGCCCTCCCCCAGGACCCGTCCCACCTACCTCCTCCCGCCACCACCTTACCCCAGGCTGCCCCGCACCTCCCCTTACCCCTCCCCGTCCTACAACCACGCCCACCACCTCAACATAACTCCCCGTGCCAAGAGCGTTCCAAAATACCAACTCTCACGATACCCCTCGCGCAGTGTGACAAGGCTCTAATCCCAAACCCCCCCCGGCATCCGCCCCCACCCACCATCCACCCCATCCCAATATTCCCCCCCCCCCCCCACCTCACCCCCCCCAACGAACTACATGCCATCCAATCCCACTCTAACTCCCCACACCCTCCTCTCATCCCCCTAGCCCCTCCTGCCCACCCCCCGACTCTCCTGCAGTGGCTAAAAGGACTCTGTCAAACACAGGTCCCCACTAAAGACTTCCTCGGAATTTTGCATCATTAAAGTGATCCCTTATTTTCAAGAAACGCAACAATTTTTCCTGCACCGAGATCCTTCCAATGGTAACCATAACCAAACTTGATATCCCTCCGCCGGTCCTTTAACCAATTACTGCTTCCAGGTATTTCAGAGACACCCACAGAAGAACCCGGTGCTCCGGAAACGAGAGGGACCTTTTCGCGAAAGGAGTGTCCAGAAAACCCCCGTGCTACCTGTACACCGTCACGTCCGGTGAAATGCGTCACAGATTTTAATGAAAAAGTTTCCTGTGTCCCTCCCAACCCCTCAGTCCCCAACTTGGAGGGACCACCAGTGACCTTAGACCAATCTCCCCTTCAGGGATTTAGTTTAAACTTGGGCACCATTGCTCTTCCTGGCCTAACCCCATTTATCTCTTGAGTTATGGATAACCGACCCCAACACCCATTTCAAAAATGCCCCCATACTTCCGGGAGAAATACACTCTTACCGATACCCTCAGCTTCGGAAAGACGGTCTTGGCACTTTCTGCATCTCAATCGGCAGTTTTTTTCCTTGTAATTTGGGTGTCTAATATGTATAACGTAGCACTCATTCCTGACTTCAATATTTTCTTCATTCCCCTTCCATTAAATTGACTGACCCTCGCAGATACCTGCACCTGCCTCTCAGAATCTTCGGCCGCTTGACCAGGCCTCTGTAACTATCTGTCTTTTCTGACACCCCCATCTTACTCACCCTACCTTGTTCGCGCTGACCCTCGTTTATTCCTTTTCCCCCTACACACTTTTTTTGTTTTTTTTTAATTTTCTCACAAGTGAGTACAATAAGGGCCCCCCGTCCCTTTATCTTTTTTTAATTTCCGGCCCCGGTTTTGACACCGTCCTCGTGTTACCTACCTTCGTACGAAGACAGTCTTTTTGCTAGGTCTGAGGTACATATTTCTTAAAACTCTCACAGACATTGAGCGTGATCCCTCAATTATATATTCGAGGTTTTCTAATGGACATTCGTTACGCCGACAAAATTAGAACCAAAAAGGTGAAGACCCGACTGACTTGTCTGGGTCACAGCTATCTCTGGCCACTTCCCCCCCTGCCACTCAAACTACTGAGTCGCAAGGCCCCACCATCGACCAAAGGATTACATTTTTTTTAAAACCTGGGTGCGGACATCTTGGAGGCCACGGCGTCGCAACACTCTGAGTACCATTTTCCCTCGAACCTGCCCCTTTCAAACTGAATGAGCCGTTTACGTCGCCGCCCTTTTATGCCGCTCAGCGTTATGGTGCATCCCCAGTGAGCTTCACCTTATTCAGAGGTCCCAAATGGCACCCCAATCTTGCCGCTACGTGTCATAAAGTGACTAGTTCGGTTAGCATTCCACACCATCTCATAGAGCACTTGCCGGCACTAGGAGCAGACCCGGTGACTCGCCCATTCAGTGTCGCGTTTCCCCACCGCATGCAACCCCCTGGAGCTCCGCGACCTTCAAAGAACGGCCTCTTCTCAAAACCCCCCCCCCCAGATTCCTCCGGAAGTGGGTTTAATTTAGATTTATACCCCTCCCCATGATGCTCAACGTTCCTTAAATATCCATAGCATGTGATTTTCCTCCTAACGTATAGCTCTTTTTTCTTCTACCCTTGTTTTTTTCGCAGAGATTCCCTTTTATCCCCCCTCACCATTCGTTATGCAGAAAGTTCAACAGTGCGTTTTTGGTATGGTATCTTTCCCTTTCACATGGAAGGTAATGTCATCTTTTTTTTCAGGCTTCGGAGGACGGACCCTTTTTCTAAGGCACCGATTGGTGCTTTACTTCTCTGTTTTTTGAATCGCGGGTTACACTCCTCCCCCTGTTACTATAGCTTTTTGCGATCTACTTCCCCGTGAACTGGGCGCCGATCAGCCATGGTTTCTGCCGAAGGCTAGGCAGCTTTATGGGACTCTTAAACTCTTTGGTCGCTTCTTTTTCCTATTGCCCGCTGGATTTTAGAGGTTTCCCTTATTAGGTATCCCTACCCTTTTCTTTTCAAGCATGGACGCTTCAGAGCTGATAAAGGTCGTTTTCTTTTTAACTCGGTTTATGTTTTTTCTCGGAAGAAGTTTGCATCCCGCGGCCGCCCCCCCGGAGGTCTGGGGGTCTGTAGTCCTTTAGTTTTTTTCCGATTTCCCTGGCCTGTGCATTGATTGTCTTCTTCTAATCTCGCTCCTCGTATGTCCTTGCCTCCGAGGTCGAATTCCATCCGAGTTTCGCGTTGTTGCTCGGAGACCCCTCCTTCCCAAGGTGAATTTGCAAGATGACCGTATATTATCGGTCTCACGGTCTTCAGAGTTGTTGTTCTGATCTCTGTCCCCTCACTCTCTGACTTTTTAGTCCCACCCATTATCTTATTACCCTGGAAACGCAAGTTTTCATTTTTTCGCAGTACGCCTAAACTACCATTCCTCGTGACCTGGTCCGACGTATTTTGTGCTTGGTTTCGCAAGTTTGTATGCGCCGAAATTGACTTTTTAGCAACTTGCCTTCTAGTTTCCTGGTGATTTTGCCAGCGAGACGTTCTTAAAGAAGGACGTTGCACCCACCACCCCCTCCACCCATACTGCACCAAAAAAAGGTGGTGTTTTTGGGGGGTGGGGGGGGGGGGGGGGGGCGGGGGGGGTTTGTGGTGGGCGGGCGTGTTGCCAGGGCGGTACGGAGGGGTGCTCGTGGGGGCGCGGGGGGGTCGGGGTTGGAGTTGACGGGCGCCGGTCGGTTGGGCCCGCGGGGGCGTGGGCCGTGGGAGGGGGGGTATGGGTGGGTGGGGATGTGGGGCCGCGCGTGACCGTGGGGTGTGGCCCAAAAACAGTTGGCCCAACAAATGGGGGAGGGTTGGTGGGGGGCTAAACAAAGGGGGAACACCGTAAAGAGACTGGGAGGTGGGGGGAAGGGTTGAGGTTTTTTTTTTTGAGTTTTCCCCAGGGGCGTTCAAAAACCAAAATCCCGCTTTTGGGTCCAACCGGGAGTTTCCTGAGTATTCCTTCTTCTTCGAGTGTTGTCCCCTTCGATTTAACTGAGTTTTCGTTATTACTGTCCCTACCCGCTTTAGACCCCCCTCCTCATGTTCTCTTCTATTGCCTTGTCTGCCCAACACGTGGTACCGCAGTTCTTGATTCTGTCCAATTTTTATTTTTTTCCCTTGGTCCGGTTGTTTTTTTCTGGGTTTAGAACATTAGGAGTGTACTTCATTTTTTAGGATTAGAGGAATTTAAACAATCTCTTTTTCTTCCTCCCTCACTTTGGTCTCTTGGGATCTGGGACTCCATTCGGTTTCCCGCCTGTGGTTCGTGTTTAGTAAAGCGGAACCTTTGTACTTTATTTTTTCCCAGTACGCTGAGTTTGCGGTGTCCGTTGTTATGCGGTTTGTTCTTGTCCCTTAGTTATCACCTTAACCCCCGGTTGATTCTTTCGTTGCCTTTATTTTGAACTGATTCTGTCGGCCGCGAGGCTTCTCTGCCCTTTTTTTTACGGGGTGCACCTCTTCCCTTTGGGTTCTCCTCCCATATATGTCACGTTGGTGCCTTCTTCCCTTTTCGTCGGGATTCGCTTTTCGAGGACGGGCGTACGGAGTCCAGAAAAGCTGGTTCTTCGTGTGAGGAGTTGAGAGGAAGGGCCGGAAGACCGCCTTTTTTGCGTGATTTACACAAGCCCCAACCTGGTACGTTTTGATGCATGGGTTGCGGATTGCTGCGATTTGATTTTTTTTCCCCCGGTGTGGATTTAAGAATAGTGTTTTCTGAACTCTAAACCTGAGACCGTTGTAATTCTTCAGTTCCTTTGAAGAAGCTCTTTTCGACACGTGCGAAGAGTCGTTGCGTTGGATGCCGCTAACTAGCTGCCCGAGCAGCTCTGATCCAGGAGTTTTTTGCAAGGAATACTTACTCGTTGAGGTGATACATGTGGCCCATTTCGGTGAGCATTGATGCGCGACATCGTTTCAGGACGAAGGGGAAAGCGCCGTGGAAGGGGGGGGCAGGAGATGTCGGCGTTTGTTCTCAGGGCTAGGTTTTCAACCAGTTACTGATTGGACCCTTCTTTTTTCGGGTTCTGGCGCAGCGGTTTATTTTTTGTACCTGCATATTTCTCCAGTTCCGTTTGGTGTTCCCGACCTCTGTCCCTTCTTCCCCCTCCTCTTTTAATTTTTTTTTTCTTTATTAAGTGGGACTCCATTTAAGTCGGTGGACGTTTAATAGCAGGGTGTACCCTAGACCAGTAGACACGTCTCACTCCTTTTTCCAGTCCCCCCTTTTTTTCACTCCTTCCTCTTTTTCCTTAGTCATTAAACTCCTCCCCGGCCCCCACCAACCGAGCCTAGTATAACCCATTCAGCTGAATAAGACCCCTTATCCTCACCACTCTTTGTCTCTTTCTTTCCACCTCTTGCTTTATAAGGTAGGCTTAGTTATAACCAACAGCACCAGCATCCTTGGGCCTTTCCCCCTCCCGCCTCCCCTCACCTCCCTCCGGTCCCTCAGACAACGGCAGCCCTCCTTGTCGAACACGGACCCTTTCATCCCCATGTTTCCCCAACGAGTTCTGACGAATTACCGGGTATCATCTTTTCCCCGTTCCTGTGCCTGCCAAACTGAACCATTTTTTTTCTCCCTCCGGCGTCCTCATTCCTCCATCAGCACCTCTCCTCACCTTCTCCCTTGCGAGCAAACTCCCTTACGATCCACCGTGCGCCCAGGGGAATACTCCCAGTGCTCCGGTCAGGGGCCATCCGCATCCCGGTCTTGCAGCTGCACTTGTCCCCCAAATCAAACCCCCCCAAAGGGTTTCTTCGCTCCGCTGGTCCCCCACACCGTCCTTGAGTCTTTAGCCATAAAAGACCGCTTCAAAATCTAACTTCAACCCGTATAGACTAAGCACCCGGTAGCCACACAACCTGGTGAACCCCTCCCTACACTCACCTTTCACCTGTTTTCCTTGTCCCTAACTCTGCTGTCAAATTATGGAGGTACCTCCTAAGTCTTCCAAGGCTACCTTGATGTTCGTCTTAATGTTCACAGGAGGATTCTGCTGAAGGAAGCCTTCCCACCGCGCTTAGGCGCAGTCTTTCCAACACGTAAACCCCCTACCCACTATTAGTCTCCCATCTCACAACTGCTTCCCATCCATTGGTTTCATTACCTCCTCGTCTGAGAAGGTCTATCGATATAACTATGCCTAAAGACTTTCACTTGGAAGGAAACTATTTAATCCTACCGCTGATTTCATCATTCATATTTCGTAGTCGTTTGGACATTCTTTTCGTCTTTTAAAACTCCCGTCCCTCCTTCAACTTCTCTGACTCTTGCATTTTTCCACCCCCCAACAGGAAACCCACCCCTTTTAGACTCGTCTCCCTAACCCAAAGGGCTTTTTCCCCGACTGCCATTCCCCCCTTTTGCTTCGTCTTTCAATCCTTTGAAACGACACTCGCAAGATGAACTCTAGAACAAAAACTGATGATTCAATCCCATTCTTCCCTGCCTACTGCCCTCAGTCTTTTCTTCACCACCTAATGGGCTTTCCTTCCGATGTCCCTCACATAACAACCTTTTTACTTAGCCCAGAAGGAGCCTTCCCGGCCATCCTCTCTTGTCATTTCCCTTTTCAAGCAATAACGTCCAACGACAGTCCCCCTGATATCCCCACTTGTTTCCGCAGACATGATCCCTACAGTGGTTTCGGCCTTTATAGGATTGACGGAGATCACAAATAAGGTCTCCCCCATCTCCCCTGCACCCTTTCGGACTCTATGAGAAGAATGAAGTTCGCTACCCTATTTATCCGATCAAGTGCCTCGTGAAGCCCCTTCTCTCTGATCCCGCTTGCCCACCCTCCGCTGTACCAGGGCCCCATCACCGGAGCCCCGTTTCTATCAAACAAGTTCATTGCTTCCCCGGACTACCTACATGCTCTCATGACAAAAATTTCGCTCTCCCTCCCACTTTTTGGATGAGAGAAACATGCCTTCGCGATTCCCCGTTGTCCCTCCCTAAGGGTCCCCTCCTGTAACACACCAACTATAAGCCATATTCAGGAAGGAATGGTGGTCTAATTGGGCATTCCCTCACGACGTTAGGTGTGTTAATGTTTCTAATAGAATTTGGAGAGCACTTCCTCATTATTTCACCTCCTCAGTCCTATAGTTCGCGCCACCCCCCATTATTGGACCAAGATTCTCAACGTATGCTCTGTGTCTGTTTTCCCGTTCGCCCCCCTTGGCCGGGCTCTTCTCTTTTGATCCTTTGTTTCTTTCTTTTCCCGGCTTTGAAGAATGGCCTCCCTTTCTCCGGCGATGGTTTTTCCTTCGGGGGTTTTGACCTCTCCCCTTCTTTAGCATTCCTCTGTTTCCTTAGTCGGCCCCTCCAGTAATTTTGTAGAACCTATCCCATGCCTTGTTCCAACATTCTCTCATCTTTTTCTTGTGTCCCTTAATTTCGCCTTTTTCCACTTTGAAAAGTAAGGACCAACGGTACAAAGTTATGAATTTCCTTCCCGTTACCGAAAGGTTTCTTATTTTTTTATATTAGTTTTTTTCCTCCTCCTGCACGCCGACAACATGGAGGCTCCACGGCATCTAGGTAGAGTGTGGGTCTTTGTCTGTCGTGTTGCTTTTCCTCTCCTCTAGCGGTTCCACCCTTGAACTTTTCGCATGTTCAGATTTTTTTGTGTGAGATTCTCAGATTATTTCCCAGGCCCCCCTTATATCCCGGATTAGTATCCTGATTTCATCCCATGTCGTCTTTTTGTTGTTGTTTCCCAGTCCGCTCGAGCGACCCTTCTTCTACCGGTTTCTTCTGTAGCACCTCCCCTTTGTTTGCATTTTGCGATTCTTGAATTCCCTGTCTGGGCCTTTATTTTCTCCCTTGTTCTTACCTTTTTTCCCTTACCACTGTTTCCCTTCCCCTCCTTAGTTTTAGCTTGTCCAAGACTACCCCACGTCCTTCACCGGTCGCGGCCTCCCCTCTCTTGGGATGATGACGTTGCGACGGGAATGAAGAGTTCCGGTCAGTATCTTATACTTCTTCGTTATTCGTTTTTCGTTTATACTCTCCCCACCACTTCTTCCCTGCTATGCGCTAATTGGTCACGGTTTTCCGAACCTCTTCGGAATTCTTTCCCGTGTTGGTGAAGTGTCCCCTTTTCCCTTCGGGATATTACTGGGCTGCCCGTCAATTTCCAAGTTGATCCGAACCGCACGTTGGTCCCAGCTGGCCTTTTATTTCCTTTCCCCTCGGTGCCTTTTTCTTTTTTCTCCAGTTAGTCACGACGTTTTCAAAAGTGCTGTACTTGTCCTTCAGGAACTGTGCCAGGGAGCTGAATGAATGGGTAGCAAGAATTTCGACCTTCAAGTTCCTTGTTCTTTTTCCCCCTTAAGTCAAATGATATCCCGGAACCCAAGACGTTTATGGAACCCTGTTGCCCACGTTTTTGGGACCCTTTTTTCACTATTTTTCCCCACGTGAGACTTGAATTTGGCTGAATACTATGCCTACTAGTTTTTTTATCGATTGGTGTCTCATTTCCTGGTTAGCCATCAGGGGTCGGGTTGCTTTTTTTTTTGAGCCGGAATCCCTTAGACTCTTGTTATGGTGATACATTGTTAAAGACTTTTTCGGTTTCGAATATCCTTTCATTCCCAAGGGTTGTTTAATTTTTGAAATTAGTTTGTTACTGTTTGGACCCCCTTATGCTCTTAACTTGATTTTTTTGTGTTTTTTTTTCTGTCGGGTCTTCCCGAAATGGTCTGCTATCCTCCCCTCCTGCTAGTAGTTTCCTTTTTTCTTCCTTTACCCTGCTAACTTCTTTCACCTGAGTGTTTGCGAACAGCGTCGTCTGAATCTGATTTGCTTCATTCGATTTTCCGTTTACCCTTTTCGCAGATGTCATTTTTCCGCGTCTCAGGCGTATGGTATAAGGGGGGCTTGAAACCCCAAGTCCTTCAGCTTCTAAATCTCCTTTTTTTTTTCTTCGGTTTCTTTTTTGCTTAGGCGGAGGGTCTCACACCTGTTTGCTATTTACCTTTTCAAGATTTAATTTCCAAGCGAGGCACATCTCTTTAAAGAATCGGTTTTTCTAGTTTAGTGGACCAAGAAGTCACCCGCGGAGAGTAACTATCCCACCCCCTTCTGGAAATAGAACTTACCCCCACCAACCACAACGTGTCGAAGATACACCTTATTTGACCAGATGGGTTACTTGCATCCCTTCCCCCTGTCAAAAATTGCCCAACGTCGGCACCCCACCCCCCTTTTTTAACCCCCCTGATTTTCCTTCCTCCCACTTTCACCCCCCGGCTTAACCTGACTTTTCATAGCCCACAGTCGACTTCCCAACTTCTGTCTGTCTTCCTCCTTTTCACCTACTTCCTTCCCCAACAATCCCCTTGAGGCTTTTCCCCTGACAATTTTTCTTGATGGCCCCACCACTTTTCTAGAGCATACGTTCAGCCTCCCTAATCCTTCCCCCCCTTGGCAACCTGCTTGCCCGAATGTCCTTTCACCCGCCCTTTCGTTACCTTTCTTCCATCACTGAACAGTTCTCTACACCCCTGGTCACAATCCCCTGACTCTGAACCCTCTTTTTCTTACCGTCTTTCCGACATCTACACCATATCGTCGGCGGCCGGCACGAATAGTGCCCTTTTTTTTTTTTTTTTCATTCCCCCGTGACCCATTTTTCTTCTGAAACTTGGTCCCCCCCTGTAACACCAACTTGCGGCTGTTTGCGAACCCGGCTATCCGTTCCTCAAGAGCACCCCACGACTTAGACGTAAGGGCAGCTTTTCCTTCTCCGCCAGAACCCTCACGGTTTCCCTGACAACCGCGCCAGGGAAAATTTCCTAATGGTTTCAGTCTGTTCACAAACGTAGATGATGCATGCCTGGGGTAACGCCCCCTAGCCCACACGCTAACCCTCCTTATTTTAAAGGAGTAGATATTCCTGAGACAGGAGTTCGTCGCTGACCACAAATTCCCCTCCTGAAGGGGGCAATTTCCCTCCCTTAGTTTCCGTAAAGTTGGTGAAACGCTCCTTCAATCTCCTTTTCGTCCCATAATTCTTCCGCGTGGTGCGCCTCTCTCATTTCACCACTGATACCACTACTTACCTGGTACCGCCGGGAGACCCTTATGAAACTCTGATCCACTTCATCAGATCAGCGTCCTCTCTTGGCGAACGCCTGGTTTTTTTTTCTTAGGGATATCACCAGCCCCCCGCCTTTTGTACAATCGGGCTTCGTCCCACCCAATGCGTTGACACGTTCTACCCGGTCTCCTGCTTGCCTTGTCCCTCCGGAACCTGGATGGGATCCCTCACTCGGCAGTTCCCTCTTTCGCTCTCCTGTCTCCCCCCTGTTCAGAAAGAAAAACCCCCTACTGAATCCTTTGATCCGAAAGATTGCTTTTTCAGTGGGGCTCACCCCTACCTCACCCACTTCCACTTCTGGATTCTCCTCCAGACGGCCAGGCATTCATCCGGCGTTTACTCTTATTCCTCCCCCCCCCCCTGCGCGCGCCGAAACATTGCGTCCCCATACCGGGATCTCATTTCCCCAACTAAGTGCTTTCCCGCCGCTTGCCCCAGGTGACGCGCCACCCCTATACCATTCCGTCGACAGTAATAGTCTGAGGAAGTTCTCTTTTTATGCACCCGATCTTTATTTTTCCCTCTACGTGCAGCCTCCATTCGACCCAGGGGCACACAAGGTGCACCATCAGATTTTCAGTGTGCACCAAGGAACACGGTTCCCCCCTCCCCCCCGGCTTCGAACACCCCTGCTGCTTGAAGTTTCCAAGAAGGCTCGACCAGGTCTTTCGCAAAGGCCTGGGGCGCTTGACCCGCATACCCCCCCAATCCCCTTTCAGGCCTCATCCTTGCCAAACAGTGCCGGCCCTCCGGCAAGCCGACACACCCCCTGCCTTTATTCCCGGTTTCCCGAAATGTTTTTTCTACTACCAGACACACTCCCTTGTACGCGGATCTTCTCTCTCCTTTTTTATGGGCCCGAAGTATATCTCTATGTTTTTTCTCCTAAGAAGGTTTATGAGAGATACCTTTGTCTGGCTCTGGACTAATAATGGCGCTCTGGTTCTTGGAGGCTTTTTTAACAAGTTCTCATTTTTTTTTTTTCTTGATCACGGTGGTGTTTTCTTGAAGGACGTGAATAACGTTTTTTCAAGCGGCTGTGCTTGCGATTTGTCCTGTGTTTCCAGATCCCACCGGGCCCTTGTCGAGCAGTTCTCCCTTTGAAGCGGAAGCAGGCAGATCCTGCCCCTGGTTTAGTCGACATTGATTTTTTTTGATTGCCCACCTCTTGTTACAAGTTTCTTTATGAGGCCATCATTCCTAGAGGTTCCCCTTGCTTCAGTACTGTCACCACTTTGCAAGTGTACCCACTGCGAGGTATCTTCGCAAGGGTGTGCGTGCTGCCTCCCTTATTTGTGTTTCTAGTTATTTTCTTATTATTGCGACTTATTGCACTTTTTTGCACCTTTTTGTCCCGGGAGGTAGGTGTTTTTTTTTTTTTTTTGTTGTTAGCCCTGCTGTTGTCAGCTCTTGGATGGTTTAGTTTCGGCAATTCGACCTTGGATTCCCCCTTCTTCCGGGTCTTTTTGGGTCGAAGTGCCCTCCAGGGCCTGCCGTTTGTTCGGAAGGTGCGTTCCTCGGCACGGCCCACTTTTCCTGCCCCGCGACTGCCGAGGTTGATTCTTTCGTTTTCAGTGCTCGCGTTGTTGTCTTGACTCTTGTTTCCTGCGCCGACCCGCTGTTCGTCAAACTGGTTTGAGGGCGGTAGTCCAGTTCCACTTCCCCGGTTGCCTGACGGCTTGTTCGACATCCCACTTTACTTCCCGAGTATGCTGTTCCTGTGTGATTGGTTTGAACCGCGGTCCCGATAGACCCCAGATTGCTATTTGGGATTCCCCTATAGACCCTCAGGACGTTTCTCGGCATGCGTCGGCTGGCATTCTCTTGGAGATGGCGCCGGCGTTTTGTTTTCGCGTCCTTTTGCCGTCCAGATCCTGGTGTAAGTCTGAGCCGGCGTCGTATAATTCCTTTATGTTCCAACCCCTGAACTTTTTCCTTGAGACTTGAACCGCGGAACCCCCTTTCTGGCGTGTCCCGACTCTTTTATCGGTATTGCGGCCACTGGTTTCTTTGTATTGACGCGTCTTTTCCCGGTTAGCCCTGCGACGCCCGACATGGTTCGTGGAATAATGTTTTTGGGAACAGCCGAATTCACATGCTCACCAATTCTTGGTCATCGTGTACTTATTGAGTCAATGCCTGCGGTGTGAACTTGCGTCGTTTTTTTCCTCACCGGAACGGAAGGTTATGACGTACGGACGTTGTAGGTAGATTTTACCTTCTTAATTTTACACGAAGTCCTGGGTAAGTTCTCATAATTTCTTGTAGCCTGGGATGTTAGACATCCATGATCTTCGTGACACCAATCGATCGGATTCCTCTTTTCCCCAGTTGTTTTGTTTTACTTGGTAAAGTTTAAGTCGAAGAAAATTTTGGATTCTTTACTTTCATGACCAGATGTCAAGTTTTCTTGAACGTTTAATTAAAGAGGTAAGACAATGTTCCGAATCCGGTCTCCACACCTTTTCTTTGCAGAGTTGCCTTCTTTATCCGTAGGCTCTTTGGTGTCGTTTTCTTTGATATCTCCTTCCACAGCGTTCTTATGTGGCTCCCCGGGTACACTTATTGCGGACTTTTTTTTTCCCAACTCTTTTTGTCTTACTTTTTTCTCTAAAGGGTTTAAATAGGCGATGAAGTGGGAAGCGGTGCTTCAGCCCCTCTATTAGTATTCACAGGGAGTGGTTTTTCTTCCGACCTGCTAAACTTCGAGACCCCTTCCTGAGGGGAAGTGAAATCGCCTTTCCTGCTGAATGTTTTTTTTTTTTGTTGCAGTGATGGGGACTA
>Ga0179591_1378293_pt1 | contig 19757 bp, 13 predicted proteins | sample CZOMad2_1_08_16f_FD_182891 | JGI IMG/M metagenome (GOLD analysis project Ga0179591, IMG submission 182891) | Vadose zone soil fungal communities from Angelo Coast Range Reserve, California, USA - CZOMad2_1_08_16fungal (PacBio error correction) | ecosystem: Environmental > Terrestrial > Soil >... | reverse complement strand
CACCCTTTTCCCAATGCACGCTCCTCCTCTTTTAGGACCTTCTTCTAGAAGGAGTCGATTACGTTCCTTCCTCACAATTCCTCCTTGCTATCTTCCTCAGTCCCGTCTCCCCCTAATGGTTCCCCTCCATCTCATTTTTTTTGGTTCCCGCCGAGCGAAGAGGGTTCTACCTCTAAGATTTTTCTATCTTCACTGGTCCTTCCCTTTCTGACAACAAGATGCTCTCTCAGAATCCATCCCTTAGAAGGACCCTTCCCGCGAAAGTTTTCTTCGCTCAAGGGAAATCAAGGTATCTCTATACCTAAGCCCCTGATGGATCTTTGCACTATCACAACTCAAAACGTCGCCTCCCCTTTATCACATTCCCAGGGTCTCTTAGGTCTTTTCTCATCTAATTCCCTTTATGAAATTCCTTCCCCCTAAGCAAGGGAGGCTTTACCCTACTTCCACTCGAATACCTGCCTGAATTTCGTATCCCACCGGTGCCTAGCCTATATCTTCCTCTACAAGCGCTCTTTTTGTAGAGCCTTTTTTCTTCTGCTCGCGGCCTCTCTTCTCTAGCACTGATTTGCCGAGTCCCCCTTGCCTCCCTTCACCCCGTGCCTCGACTAGGCGAGAAGTGTGCTTTACCTCGCGGATGCAGGCAAACTTTTTTTCCAGCCTCTTTGAAGGAAGGATCTGCTACTTCCGTTACCGACCTTTCAGGCCGGCTCTCTTTCCTCGTTCGCATTGAGAAAACTGCCGTCTAAAGAGCGTGTTTTTCCTATCTTAGCCTCCCCCTAGCCATCCTAGCTTTTAAATGTCCATCACAAGTCCCTTGTACCTCTTCCCTGGGATAGCGTCTCGGTTCCTGTTAATCTCTCCCGGCTAATCTTAATTCATCAATAGTGCTCTAGTTTGGTGGCATCTTTCTCGAGAGAGTGTCCTTGTTATCTACTTTTCAGCTCTCTCACCAGGGTCCCTTTTGTATGCTGTTCTTTCCCCCCCCCTACCCCCACAGGACTTCTTTCCTATCGTTTCATTCTCTGACTACCCCCAGGACTGGACGTTTTCTAAGGCTCTCGCTCGGGATAGATATTTATGAAGGCGCAAAGAATTCTTCTCTTTTTTCCCTAGCTCCTATCCTTCTGAGAACCCGCCTTTTCCCTAACAGAGATCGGGCCCCTCTCGAATCGGCAATGCTCGCGACCGGCAACCGTCCCTTTTCTTTGGTCTCTCAGATGGATGTGTCTTTTTGTTATTGTTAGAATCGCGGTTTCCCCTCCTAGGTTATCGGCAGACTGGTTGCGCAGGGGCCCATCCCAAACGATTAAGAATGTTCCTTTGAGTCACGAAGAAGTGTCCACGCCGGTTTCTCTGACGAAGACGTCGCGTGTTCCTCTTACCCAATTTCCTTTTCCGTCCTTAGTTTTTTTTCCAAGGACTTTTTGATTCCTTTATCGCAGGTTAGCTATCTTCGTTTCTATCACCTGTCTTTGGATCTGAGTTCTATCGAGGCTTCTCGCAGAGGAGGTTTAGTAAGGTAGTAGGCTGATCTCTCTTTAAATCAAGCTTAATTTCTTTTTAAGAGAAGGAATCATCTTCTCTATTAGTCTTGTTTCGATAATCCCCTCTCATCATTCCACCGGGAACGCGTATAGTCCGACAAGCTCTTACTCTCTATAAGAGTGATATACCCCCAAAAGGTCCCGTCGCTCGCACTAGGGGACCTACGAGAACTCTCTTACCTGTCGCCAGAGTTCTTATAGAAGCTATGTCTATCCCTATCTTATTTGGTATAGGACTTTTTTTTCTTATGATCAAAGAGAAGCCGTCCCTAGGGCCGGGACCCCTTTCGCTTTGGTGAAGCCCTATCCTCTTCACCACAGTCTAGAGATACCCCCGCCCCCAATCTTACTCTTATTCCCGTGTCCACAACTTCCCTGGGTCGGAAAGATGGTCATCTAGATATAATATTCGATGTGAGATCCTACCCGCGCTCCCGTTCCACACGACTATCAGTCTCATCCTCCCTGTGTATCCCTGTTTGACCAGATATTTCTCTTAAATAACGTTTGTTGTTGTCCGCTTTTGAGAGATAGTAGGTAAACTTTCTTTCTACCTTCGGTTTCGAGCAAGATCGTCGTCCTATGCAGATGAACTGCTTGACATAATAAGGTCAGATGCTCTATCATACCAGTACTTTTTCCTCCCAAAAGGTCGTTGTGTTCCTTGTTGCCCGTCTTCGATGCTCGGTTATATGGCTCTCGCAACCTCGAACTTTTTTTTTTTTGGCCCCCTTGATGACCCCCTTTCGTCCTTTTTGCACGTGTGCTCATCGATCTTGCGCGCGATCTATTCCCTGCTACGGAATCTTTCCCCCGTAATCTCTCGTTTCGTCTGATAGTAACTAAGAACGCTTGAGACGAGGATGGCCAAGACCTCCTTGCTAGCTCCAGTGAGCACTCTGATGAAGGTTGATCCTTTTGCTTAAGGCCCCACGAGTCTCAGCGGCCTTTATCTTTTTCACTTCGTTCCCTTTTCCTCCCCCTCGTCAAGAGTATTAATTCTCTCTCCCCCCCCTTCTATTAGAATTCGCTGACCTTTCTTCATACTCGTCCTTCTGAGGGACCTATAAGATAGTACGAACTTCTCCCTATCCTCCTTTATGACTCTACCGCCCAGCTGATTAGCTTTAAAGCGATAGTTGAAGCCTTTCTGAATCGATAGCTTCCCCGGGCGCCCATCCCGTCTCCAACCCTTGCCTAGAGCTCCTAAGTTGCCATTGGTAAGGCCAAGAGTTTCCTTTTATCAAAAGAAATCGTTGTATACTCTTTCTCGTCTTTCTTGCACGGCGACTCTCAGTTTTTCTTTTAGATGATCAAGACAAGCTCTTCCGATCCAAATGAAACTCCTCTTGACAGACGAGAAGAATTACAACTTACCAGCCCCTTCTCTTTCTAGTATCAGCCTCTTCTTTGGGGGAGGTACTGACCTATGCCTCCGTCCTGGACCAGCCTTTTAAGGAAAAGTCTTGCTTTTGTATTCTCTCCATCACGAGTTCACTCCTTACTCCTCCCCCTTCGTCTCTCTGGATTAGACTATCTATCCCGTTTCGCTTTTGAGCACAATAGAGACGTCTCCCCCTTATACTACCTAGTTTGGAGCTATTCCGGAGATGAATTCTACCTCTTTAGTCGAACAGCGAGTTTCGACCAGTCAGGTTATAATTCCCTACCCGGACAGTTCAACTTACCGACCGACAAAACCCCTGGGATTATAGATAAGTGTATGCCTTACTCTCTGCGACGGGGTCTTTTTTAAATGCTCTCTTCTGTTTATCGTGAGACTCTTCCGTGTAAAGGAGTTTCCCATTTACCTTGCTTTCCAGGTAGACATCCTTTTCCACATCTCCCCTTTCCCGGTTCCTTGTTCTAATTTCTCCCCTTCCTTACCTGGAAGTAATTGCCCCCCCTTTCATCACGAAAGACGTTACCTCTTCACCTATGGTAAACTCATTGTATTCTCATCTGCTTTCCTTACCCATGATTAAACTCACCTGGCTGAGACGACTTCGGTACCCTGGAGGATTCTACTTCTTCCAAGAGTCAAGCATGTAAGGACTCCTCAGCTTCGGCCCAGGCAATACTCAGACCCCGATAGTCTCCGTCTTCTCCCCCTCATTGTAGATTCCTCCTCGTAGTGCTTCCGTATAGAAGTATCTATTAATTTTTGATTACTCTTAACAGTTACGCGTGACTCCCTGGTCTCACGATTGTCCTCTTTTTATTTCAAGTCGCTAACCCCCTCCTTTCCCTGTTCTTCCTTACGCTTGCTATGATATTGAAGATAAGCCGGGCTTGATTATCCCGAAACTCTTTTCTTGCGGCTGCCTCTGGATCGCCGAGCAATCCTGTTCGACTCCCTCTCATCTTTGAATTGACTTCTTCTATTTCACTGTCCATCTACCCCGATTCCAAATAGAGATACTTTTTTTCCCCACCCCTTTTAAAGACCAGGGAGGTCAACCTCTGCTCCTTCTCTCCTCCCCCCCCCCCCCGCTTCGGGGCAAGAACTGAAAGATACTCCCCACTTCTAATTCTTTTTGAATTAAGCGCAACGACCTCCGTCCTGAGCCCGTCATACCATTAGGAAGCTTCCGGACAGTGTCTAAAACTTTCTTCCTTTCCCTCTTCTCAGAGACGGTCACCTTCGCTCTTGCGGATAGAGACTTATCTCCGGATTCTGTTACCCCAGTGAAGACCTGGAAAGTCCGTTCTCATCATCCCTTTGTTTCTACAGATGACATGAGTGGGGATTCCTTCCACTATCTAGGCTTTCTCCCTCGATCTTCTCGTGTCGAACGCCCATAGGACATTACGTTTCTCGGTACGGCATGTCCATTACACGCCCCTCGATACCTGCCTCGTTCTTTCATATAGGAAGCTCTTTTTCCTCTCTTTGAAAATCCAAATGCGCAGATAACTATCGTGCTTCCCGTTTCTGTCAACCTCCTCCCCTCGATAGAGAATCTCCTCTCCTCTCGGTAATAGAGAAGGCCCCACCCATCTGACTCTACCCCCGCGGGATACTGTACTAGAGAATCCCTTCGTTTATATCTTCTTAGTTCCCCCTGCGTTGCCGACCATCTTTCTTCCTCTTTCTCTTTGGGGCGCTCTCTTTCCCCGGTTAGCATCCAGCATGTTACCAAGGCTGGAGTATCCTATTCTTCCTGCGCTTTCCCACCTAGTCGCCGACTCTCCGTGTTTCGGAAGAACGTCTCTTGTCCCCTATGGAACGAGAACTTATGATATCTTCTGTATCCTCTGAGCTATTCTTCCCTCTTCCTCCCGAGTACGAGCTTGGTTCTTTATTACCTCTCTTCCTGCTATTATTTCCCCCCAACATCCTCCTAGAATCCTCTTCCGTTTTGCTCACAAAAGAAAGTGAACCCTCTCTTTCGAGGTAGCAAAGAGTCTTCCCCTAGAGAATTCTCATTATCATCGATTTACGTCAACGACGCTCTTTGCGCTTTTCGCCAAACACTGCAAGAACACCGAAATCCATTCCCCTTATCCAGGATTGAAGGAAGCTCATCACTGGATCTTCTCTCCCCAGGATCATCCCCGAAGAGGTCCTGTTTCCCAAGGAGGTTCTTTTTTTTTTGCTCCCCTCAAGCTCCTCTTCTTGTCGACATTCAATGGTCTCCTCCCCACGCGAGCGGAACCTCTCTCTCATTCTCGTCCGATTTAGTAGAGTCCATTAGGCCGCGCTTTTCTCGATCAAACTGCTTTATTCGAGCCCCCTTTTTAAATTCCTCTGAACAGGGACCATATTCGTGTCCTTTCTTAGCGACAGGTGTTCTTGGCCTGCGAGCGGAGCGACCCTTTAACTTTTTCAACGATCCTCTCCTCTCAAGTCAGAGTCCTCCGCTTAGAGAAAGGAACTAGGAGAAACCCCTCCGTTACGTCCCTCTTCCTTTGCTTTACGTCCACACTTCCTTTCAGAGTCCGAGAGTCTTTTAGTAATACTGCGCTTTCGAAGAGCCAGACCTCTCCCCTTATAGGAACCTAAGCGTCGTTTCTTTCGCAGCTAAGCTTCTTCGGACCAGATGCTTTAGCGCGCCTTCGTGATATCGGACGCTATCCATCCCACTGGTCTTTTCTATAAATTGATGCATGTCCGGCGAATCTCTTGATTTCCTTCCCAATATTTTCCTCATCCCCCTCTCATAAGTTTTTTGTTGAGGTGATGAGAAGCTTCCCTTCCCTCTCCTTCGAGGTCGCCTGTTTACCGTCTCTTGGATTCTGCTCCCTTTCCCCGAAAGAGGATAGACTATATCTCCTCTCTTCCACTTTCCTCTCTGAGATTTTTTCCGTACGACTTTAGCGGAGATTCCTTATGGCCGAGTGAAAGGAGACGCTTCTTTCGGACTTTCTCTAATCAGAGTCAGTGAGTTCTTCTCCTTTCACCTACTTCTGCAAGGCTACCTGCTCGGTCCTTTCCCTGCTGACCTTTTTCCTTTTTGTCTCCTTCTTTTTCATTGTTTAGAGACCCGCTCCTTGCTACGAGAAGGATTAGTTCTCCTTTGCGTAGAGATAAGACTGTACTCTGACCCCGATTCTTTCCCTTTCTAGCACGGAGGCCTGGTTCCCTTCTCGTTTTCCTTTCTTCCCTGGACCATCTCGCTTTGGTTCGAAAGTCCCCCATATCGAAACTAACCGATTCCTCATCCGGCGGCTCGGCGCGCCGTCTCCCTATGGTTGAGAGGAAGCCGACATTTCCTTCCTCCTTCGAGTGCGCTTCCCCTAGGTTCCTAAAAGCCTTTCTTCGAGTCCTTTTAAGCACCCCCCCTTTCCCCTCAGATCTCCTCACTCTCTCTCTCTCTGCTAAGTTTCGAGCTGTCGGGTCTTCCTCTGTTTTCCGACACTTGAGAATGAGTTTGAGGCGTGAGTAGTAAGGCTGCATTCTTCAGGAAGCCTCTCCTCGTGGGCGACCTTTTTTACGGAGTGGTCACTTCTCTTTTTTGCCTGCAACCGAGAATGGCTCTTTCTTCCGGTTGAGTTTGCGTTACTCTTTTTAGCTGACCCCAAAGAAAAATTCTACTTCTCTTCTATCGGATATTTCTTTTTTGACATCCTCTTCTCCTTGGCTAGTGAAAGAGGAGAAAAGCTCCTTCTTCCTCCCTGCAGTTTCTTCGCGGTAGCTTTTACGTCCTCTTTTATCTAGTAAATTAGTTCCCCTACCTCTCCACCTTCTTGATTATGATAAGATTCTACAATCACGACTTTCTTCCTCTTTTCTCCGATGTGGAAGACGAACTTTTCTTTTTTTTTCCTCTCATTTCTCCATCAGTATATTCCAGCTCCTAACTGAGTCGGAGAGTCCCCCGAAGAGCGATCTCTTTCCTGGAGACTCTTCTATTCCTACCTTCATCAAGCTTCTCTCATAGTCCCCTTTTTCTCCAGGTCTTAATTTCTTTCGAAGTTTTCGGCTGTTTTTCGTTTTGATGTATCTTCTTCATGGTACCGTAGCGTTCCTTTTAGGTAGAGAACAAGAGTCCCCTACATCTCCTCCGCGTCGTTTTGCTGTCTTTCCCCGACAAACTAAGCTTTCTTGTCCCCCTTTTCTCGGACCTTTAAATTGAACGCTATGCGCTGGTCTTCCCCTACAAGAAGGATTTAGCGCCCCGCCGGAATCTTTATAGTCTTCAGAGACTCTACTTCGAATTGTCCTCCCATCTTTTCTATAGTAGAAGTCCTTCGTGCTTTGCCTCCTTAGTCTTGAGATGGACGGCCTCCCCCTTCTCCTGGATGTGTCTTTCCCTTAGAAAACGCCCTCTTAGTACTTAGCCACGTCCGATGGTGAACAGTACATTCTTTTAGTTTTTCGCCCCTCGGAGGTCTCACTTCCTTTCTTTGCTTCAACAAAAGATGATCCCCTCCCCCTCCTCCCGCGCTACCCTACCTGCCTAGGAGAGTTCGGAGGACTCCCTCCAAGAACTACTTTCAGATCAGAATCCCTCCTTCGGCTCTTTTTCCCTCTTTCCCCCTGAACCACCTTAGACCAGGCTCGTAGAAAATCATTTTCCGAGTCTGCGTAGCGATTCCTCAATTAGAGACTATCTCTAAAAGACGTTCAACAGGAAGTCCTTTTCCTAGACCCGTCTCTGCCTCTCTACCTGCTAGTAAATGATTTCTCTTTCAGAGATAGGCATCTCACCTAGATTCCTGTCGTCAAGAGCTTTTCTGGGAATCCCGCTATCGGTTTCGGCTCCTGTTGACCTCCTTTTTATACGGCCTTCCTTCTCTATCAATTCCTCTTCATACGCGAGCAGCAGTCTCTGTGAGGGTCATCGCTTCTCAGGGACCTCTCAAATAATCCTCTTGGACCACTATTCATTTTCCTTCCCTCTCGTCTGTCCTCCCTGAAGGATCTCACTAGTATCTCTTCTACCAAGGAAATACAGAGCTTTTGTTTCTATTTATTTCTTCCCTGACCCTCGAGATATTTATCCTCCCCCCTTCCAACCCTGCAGTCTTACCAGTAAGGCGGATATCCCATAGAGGATGTGTCAACCAGATAAAATGATCCATCTATCACTTCTGACATTCCCCGGCATCGTTAAGGGGGTTTCCTCTTCTTCTGCTAGGTTTCACGTCTAGGGTATCTATCAAAATTTGTCATTCCTTATTGTGTTTAGTCCTTCCTCCCAAGACGGGGTATTCCTTTTTCCCTCGCTCAACTCTGATCTCTCCGCAACTCCCTGCCCCGGGACTTTTTCCCTTGAAGACTTTCTGGGCTAGATCTAAATTGCTTGCTCTCTCTCCCCCTATGGATCAATCAAGAATGCGTAGAGGTACAGTCGACTCAGATGTTCTCGACCCCAGGGAGCCAAGCTCTCTAACATTCAGTTTTAGACCGGCACCTCCCCCCCCTTCCTCTATTGCTTCCCGATATCCTCTGGGTTTTCTTCCGTGGGAGCTCCCTTCCCACTTGTCTAGTTCCTTCTTATCAGTGAAGAGTGGTATTAGTCGCTTGGTGGACCCCCTAACCCACATGATCTCTTTCCTTCCGCTTGAGAAAGATCCTATCTACCAGTGTAGCACTACAGTCTCGCTTGTACCCAATTTTTCACTTCTAGGACTCTATAGGGCTCCTTGTTGCTCGGTTATCGTGTATCTCTCGTCGAGGCGTCCTCCCCAGAGGGAGGCTGTCTACTCTATCCTCTCCGTTATCCGAAGACGTCATCTTCTTTTTACAAGTTCATTCTCTCTTGCGCTAGGTGCTCAGGACCCTGAATAATGAGAGGGTCAGACGATGAAGAATCTTCGCTATTATTTTTTCGAATCACGATGGAGAAAATCGATAAGGGTCCAAGTGACTCTAGATACCAGATAGGACTGAATAGAGATGAATTTCATCTTCCCCCTTCGCAGCTTCTCCCCCTGAGTGCGACCTTCTCGCCTTAGGATGGTGAAACTCCTCCTTAAGGTAGTGCTTGTCTCTAGTAGAGCGGCTTCTCTTTGCTGGTGCCCGAAAAGGTAGCCTATCCTTATGCCTCCTTCATGATCGATCCCTTATTGTCTCGTGGCCAACGGAGTGAGACTTTCTTTCTTATTTTCTTCGTCAAAAACTTTTCTCCTATCTCAGAAAAGGATTTCCTCCCTCCGGCACGAGTACTGACCTTTTGTCGGCAACTCCTGGTATTCTCCCTTAGAGAGATAGATATTCTAGGGCTCGTGCGCATAGACAGATTTGATTCCGAGTTTTTACAAGTTGACCCGCTATCCTTTAATACACTCTGTTGGTGTCTCTTTCGACTTTCAAGGTACTCCCCCTTCTTATCGGTTTCTCTCTGCAGTCCATTTCCTATATAGGACTTCCCATTCGTCTCAAGATATTCCATACACATTCTCTCTTCCGACCCCCATTTAGCTGGTTTTCCTTGTCTCCCTTTTCTCTACGCAGTCTTCTAGGGCCTCTACCACCACCCCCGATACCTGTGTTTCACTCTCTAACGGACGATGCCCTAAACTGATAGATCTTTACGGACGTTATTCACTAGACTCTTTGCGAAGTCCTGCTCCTGATATTCCCTGGCTCGACCCAGATGACTATTCGGCGATTTTCACATCCCCTGGACCACCCTCGTCTAGAGTCCGGGTGTCCAAGACCCTTTATATCACCTTGTGCGTCCCCGCTTCTGGATCTCGGTTTCCTGAGCACTGCCTAGGCCTAATAGAGGGTTTCCTCCCTAGTCTGTACCGTGGTTTTGCCTCTTCTTAGATGACTTGCTTCTCGACCCCCCGACCTCGGTAAAGGTTCTTTCCTATAAGTTACTCCGTTTTGACTCTGCCTAGCAGAAACTCACGAATATGCCCTATCTCAAGTCTTCGCGTCGTTTCAGATCGCACTTACGATAAGGTTCTTGAACTACTCCCCCCCTGCAGTTTCTTTCTCTATCACTCCCAAGTGTTGAGCCTCGGTCTCAGTGACTTTTCATCTAAACACTCTTCCTTCGTCGCTCCTTCAATCGGTACCCTCGGCGTCTTTCCTTCAGTTCCTTCTGAGCCGCTCTTGGTGGGTCCCCAAGGTTTAAGAAACTCTGAACGACCCTTCCTCTTCCACCTAAAGGGACCCCCCGATCCCTGATGAAACTTCAAATCCTCCCGGTCGCCAGGTTGCCGCGTGAGATCATCTCCTCCTTAAAAGGACTCCTCTATTCTCGCTGAAGGGAACCGTAGGCGTTCTTGTAGCGTCTTCCATTTTACCCGATGAAGTGAAACGACATTAGACGACTCGTGGCCCTATAGATGCGTCTGGCCTTAGTAGTGGACTTCGACGTCCCATGTCTAGTCGAGTCTATCCTCCTTTTTTCCGAGACTCCTCTGAACTCTTTTCATCATGAACCCAATCTCGACCAGGTACCTGGGCTCTGATGGACCCCCGATAACTTACTTAAGCACTCCGAGCCATGGAACACCTTCGATTCCTATCCCGCTAATACTTGGCCTCCCTTTTGAGCTTAACTCCGCAGACTTCTGAATAGAGCAAAGGAATCGTTTCCTCATTTGGAATTGCCCCCCCGCCATTAGGATCCAATCTCCCGGATTTTTTTTTAGAGTTAGAAACCCCCCCTAGAAACCACTGCGAGGACTCGTTCCTTTGTTCCTCATGCGAAACCCGAATTCCGACGTCAAATCCTTTGTCATTTCTGTTCATGAATTAAGAATAAGTCTTGGTCCAATCTGGCCTTCCCGACTTTTGGTGTCCATAATCAGAATCTTCCAGACACCTTATCACCCTCCCCTTTTAGCCTAAGACGACTAGCGCTTCCCCTGAAGTCCTCTCCTCAGTTTTCCAGCTCCTCCCTTCTTCATACTTCATCTTTCCCGATCCCTGAGAAGGTCCTAGAAAACGAGATTGTACTGCTGACTTTTTTCCCGAATAGCTTCTCTCCTTTGCTCCGGCTCTGGCCTGGGCCGTAGGTAAAGCTTCGCGTGTTTGAAAGCTTTTTCCTAATAGATATGCTACTATTTTACCGAACTCACCCCCCGCTAAACTCTGTGCTAATCCTGAAGAGAAGGTCGGGTCTTTTGTGATCTTTTTCAGATCTAACTAGTTTCCTAGGCTTAACTCCCAATCCTTCCTTGAGGTAGTTTCAGACTTTTCTTCCTCTCCTACTCGGTCTGATTAAGCAGGTCGAGCTGAGATATGAAGATTTTTTTCCATATTCAGGGCAACGCCCGAAAGAGTCCTTTCTATTTCTTCAAATAGGAAAGCTCTTTTTTCTGCAATCTTTCCTCAAGTCGATTTAGACAACTAGACGTAGGCATTCACTATCAAGGCTCCGTCCTTTCCGGAAGAATCCTCCCCTGATATCACCTCCTCCCTGAGGACTCACCTTTCTCATGTAGGACCCCCGGTTTTCTTTACAGGTGTTAGTGGAGAAGGAGACCGTTTCCTTCTTCGATCCTAGATCCTGATGCCTCCCTTTTAAAGTCCACCCTCCCTTAAATTTCCTTCCTTTTCCCCCGTGTTTGGGCCAGGAGCATGGATTGGTGCGTCCGAAAGATCGTCTCTAGAAGGAGTCTTGGTGATTCTCCTACTCTCTAGCATTTGTTTCTGCCCGACTATTCGTCGACCTCTCGCTCCTCTTCGATTCTTTTTTCAAAGTTAGCGTCTAAGAGCGTGATGTACTCCATGCAGATAAGAGTCTCTCTTTAGCCTCCCTTTCTAAATACTTTTCCCCCTTCCCACCACTCTTTTAATACCTCTTTTTGCAATAGGACTCTTGCTGGGCTCGCTTTCTCCCGGCGTTGACAGATCGAGAGACCGTGATTCTTCTTTCTTCTGAGATCTTCTCCTTTCCTTTAGAAAAAGGTCTTTTCTACCATCTTTGCTTTGCCGCGTCCCCCCCTCTCCCAGACTGACTTGTTCTGCCCGGAGTAGGGGTGTCTTCAACTTTACTTTTCACTATCCTTATGATATCTTCCGGAGTCGAGTGATTCTCTCTCAGCGGAAAGAGTTTCTTTTTGTAAAGAGATGCTCATCTCTTCTTTCACCTCGAAATAAGTCGTTCGATTCTTGGTCTTTTGGAAACTGAAGACTTTACCACTCGGAGGTCTTAACCAAGCTTTCGTACTACAGTTCCTCAGAATCTCTTCGCACTCATCCCTCTCTGAGAAACTGTCGCTTGCAACATTCTCCGCCCGGACCTCTATCTCCGTTTTCATTCCTTCCTCTGAGGAATAAAGTCTGTCGACTCGTTCCTTCTAAGTGATCCTATAAAGGTCATAACTTCTTTCTTTACTTCTTCTCTTCGAGACATATTTCCGGAATTGATGTCAGAGATCGGACTCCTAGCTTAGCTTTTGTTTTGAAAAGCCTCTCCTCGTTTCTCATTGGGGTTTCGAGGGTAGTTCTTCTAATGTCTCAACTCTTTCCTATGCACTTAACCGGACCACCCTGCCTTTTCCTTTTCGTACGCGCGGTTCTTTTCCTCTCTTTTCAGGCTTGATACCAGGTAAAGATTTTCTCCTTTGAATAGAGACGACGTCGAGTTCTAGCCAGGCCCGACAACACAGTGGCAGGGTGAAACTCTTTTCCTCTTTTACTCCCAATGCACTACATCCTTTTCTTAAGCCAGAGAGTCTTTCATCCTCCCCATTCGGACCTGACGAGAAAGAAGCGCCTTCCCTTTATATAGCGCAAGACTAGAGAGTTTTTGACCGTTGCGACGATATTAGTTTCAACCCTCTATCTTTCTCTCGATTCCCTTTCATCTAGAGGGACAGTTTTCTTATCCTTTCCTGTCTGGTGTTCTGAAGGATTTCCCTTCTATGGCCCTTTCCTGAGCCTCCTCGTTAGGGCCAATCAGTAGTCATTCCTTCCCTTCCCCTCATACCCTTTGTTTTTTTGATCTCAGCTGATCCTGTTTTTATTTAGGTCGTCAGAGTTATCTTTCTACCTACCAGACCTGTAGTTTCCGCAAAGATAATTCAAGTTAAGATATAGCTACCTCTATCTTCCGTTTTCGTTAACCGCCTTCGGGCCGAGAGCAAATTCTCCTCAGTAGGGTAGTAGTAAGACATGAATAGCCTGATTTTATTTCCAGATCTGGTTATCCCTCTTTTTCAGGGACCCAGTGATTTGATTTTTCCCCCCTGCTGAAGTTTAAGTATGAGGTGTTTATCTCCTCCAAGCTCTATGATCCCTAGAATTGCATATCTCCCTTCTTTTCCCTTAGGGAATAGATCCCCCGAATCTATATATTTAAATCAGGGAACATCATTATTTTTTCCATTTTCGTACTTCCTTTTGTGATAGACCCCTTTTTGTTCTCACTCCAATTTTTAACCCAGGCCTCCCTCAGGCGTCTTGGGTGGGAGGTGTATACCTGGCAGCGAGCGCGTCTCTTCGTCCGAACTCTCCCTTCGACAGCCTCCATCCTTCTTAACCACTCTCGCGACTAACTAACTTAATACCCTCCGTTGTTTAATGCTATCGCTCGCGGATCCTCCTCAGATTTTATGCGTCTCCTCTGAGGGCTGCCGCGCGACTCTTTTTTGACGAATTTTTTCCAGGGTCCTAAGTCCCTTTTCACTCTCTTTTTCTGCGCTCGAGCAGTTTTCTGGCTGACCCTAGACTTTTCTACCTTCGTCGTTGCAGCAGGTTGCCGTTCGCCCTCCCCGTGTCTTCTGCCGTTTGAAATAGAAGTGATATATTCTTTTTTACTCCCCCAAGCAAAGTCGCTCTCTTTGCGCCTGATCTCTCTCCTCTCTACATGAGGGATAAAAGATTACTCCTTCCCTTACCTCTCCGATTAGGCGGTTGGAGTTCATCCGAGATGGAGTGCCTTAATTTTATCTACTTGTCGCAGACTTCTACTCTCCAGCTTATTACACCACCGCCGCAGACCTTACTGTATAGTGAGTGACCCCTTGTTTCCAAGAAGAACTCTTTGCAACCTGGGCTTACGCTATACTTTCTCAGCGAATTTCGACGTCATATTCTTCCTTTCTCTATTATTTCACCCTCGAGAGGTCTCTCTGAGTCCATGATATGCTAACTTTACGCTAGCGATAGAAACTGGAGTCCCAGGAATAGTGTCCGTCCCTGTTAGCTCGGCCAGATCTTCCCTGTAGGCATGCCGAATCGCGTCCCGCCCGAGCGTTTAGTCTCCAAACAAGTCGCCTAGAGTCCCTCCCGAGATAGTTCCTTTTCGCACACGAAAGCATTTCTCGTCCAACCCCGTGGCGCTGAACTTCTTTCTCCACCCCTGACGGGAATGCTCTTCTCTTTCCGAGTCATTTTTAGTTTGATCGCGCCGCCGTCCCCCTCTCATTCCCGGCCCTCGCGGCGTTTCGGCATTTTCTAACTGCGTCTCCAATCTTCCGCATATGCCTTTTTTGCTTTTTCCCTGACTTTCTCGTATTCTTTCAGATGGTGAGATCGTGAATCCTTTCAGAAAAATCTTGAGTGTTCTCACAAGTAGGACACTATTTTTTTAAGCCAGACTTTTTTCTCTTTTTTATCCACGACAGAATTTCTCAGTTATCTTTCAGGTTGCATCTGAACTTCCAAATGCCCCCCTCTTCCTAGTTCTGCGCAGCCCCCCATTTTCTCTCTGCTAGGAAAAGGGCTCCGGCACCTCAATACCTATTTCGCTCTCTTTACCTTTTCTCCCTCTCTTTGGTCTCCCGACCCCCCAAAAGATTTCCTGAGTCAAGTTTTCGCGGGTACTCTTGATCTTCATCCCTCAGAGCGAGGTAGCAACCTCGTTACCCTCTACGGGACTAAGCCCCCTCGAGGAATCGTCCCCTTCGAGATAGACCCGGTGGCAGAAGAGATCTTACTCTCCAAAGCGCGCTTCCGCTTGAGGCGCCTCTGTTCGTCGGGCATTCGGTCCCCCGACGAATTTATATTTGAACTTGCCGCTCTTCCTTCTCCGCTCAGCGGCCTCTTACTCGCGAGCGCGGCGTGCATGCTGGACTCTCGATCAGCTCTGCCCTACGCTTGGTAAAAAGGACTTTCCAGGAGACGTCTTCGTCTTTCTTAAGACCGAATTTCTTTGGCTCGCAGTCGCTTTGTCTCTCCCCCATTTCCCCCCTTCCAGATTTTCTGTGTGTAGATTGATTCTAACCCCACGATATCTCTTGGTTGACGGACCCCGAGAAGTCTGCCAAGATCCTTCATAGAGGCCGACTTATATTTTGACGCAGATAACCTTCGACACGAGTCAGTCCTCCTAACCCTACGATCTCGTCCTGGGGTTTATCGTCTCTTATAGCCCCCCCCCAAGGATCTTTCCTCTCACAGTTACTCTCGTATCTTTTGAGGTTAACTAACAAATCCTTATAGTCTCACAAGCGAGCTTCTCATACTTCAATGGACGGCGGCTCTGTCTCTCTCGCTCACTCACTAGATCGAGATCCCCTCTGTAGACCTATTGAATTACACGTAGTACTGGATCAGAAACCTTCCTCCCCCCTCCTTTTTTTGATGATATCCTATTACGCGGGTTCTACCTTAAAGTTAAATCTTCTTTGCTTAGATTCTTAGATGGACTGTCACTTTTTCAGAGTTCTTTTTTTGCCTATTCTCTATTTTCATCTAGGTGCCTCAGCAGCTGGGAACCCCAGAAAACAACCTATCTCCGCCTGACTTCCTGCACGTAAAGCCAGCAGAGAGTCTCCCCATACGTATATACTCCGCCTTACATTCTTTTTTCGGGGAAAAATGGCACCTTTCGCAGCCTGGGCAACGGACTTGGGTGATAGTTCACCTGAACTCTATCCTAGTATTTTGACATTCTACCCTAGAGTATGGCTCCGTGAGACGATAGACGAGGGAGACATCTGTGCTGATTCTAATCTCCATTCCGATAGGGGGACATCCGATTCGGAATGATAGAAAGTTCATCCTCGGAATCGATAGGGAGGCTATGAACCTTTCCCGCTTTCAGATCCTGCACTTCCATTTCGGACGACCGATAGGCTCTCTCCTTAGCGTTTTCCCCGGAGCGTCCCCTTTCAAGTAACCGTTTTTCCGAGAGAAGATTCTTGGATGAATCCCCCTCTGAGACCTCTTTCCGTGATGTACTCGCCGATTCTTTCCTGATCTCTGCGGGGAGGGACCCCCCTTAAGCGATCGATGCCCGTGATAGACTGTTCATTCTCTTAAACAAGCTGAGCCGGTTCTTTTCATCCCTGTCGCGGCCCAACTTTTAGATCGGCGAGCTCCCCCCGATAAACTTCGGCTGAAAAGACGGGTCCCCCCGACTTCCCAAATTCTACCCCGTTTCGGTACTGCTACCTAAGAGCCCGCCTCGTTGGCCGAGAGCTTTCCGCTTCAATCATCTTCCCCCCCTCCCCCTGGTACTTTTTACCCTATCGCTTCCCTCCCCCTAGTTGCTTGATCTAGACTCCCGGAAAGGATACACAGTTCTCGTCTATTCGAATCTTTCTTGTGGATTTGGCTCCATGGCAGAGGCTACAGATAGCCAGCCTCGAGAAACTCGTGATCCCCCAAGGGAGTGGTTTCCTTCCACGGTTCAGGCTGCTCTCCCTGTTTGACCCTTCGTCTAGAGATAGATGTGGGAAGACTCCCATTCATCCGAAAAGATAACCCCCTCTGTGGAACCATGATATCATCCTTTCGACGTTTGTGAAGCTCCCTTGACTCGACCTCCCTTCTAGAGATAGATTTCTAAAGCAACTCCCCCCCTTGAGGAGAATGAGGGAGACAGTGATAGTTCTTCTCGAAATGGCCAATAGGAGTGGGATGAGTCATGCATCCTAGAAGGAGTTTTTCCTGAAGTCGTCTCCTACGTACTGGATGAAGAGGCGTCCTTTTTCTCCCTTTTCACGACACGATAGAGCCTCTGCGGACTCTCCAGAGAATTAATTTCTCTTTTTTGAGTAACTCCCTTTCTCGCTTTCTAATTAAATTCTCTCCCCTACTGAGTTCTGAACGCGCGAAGTCTTTCTCTCGGTCCGCCGATCAGTGTTGCGCTATATCGATCTTTTTTTGGGAGATATCCCCTAGCACCCCCCGTCTTCGTCGAGCTCCGAGGTTCTCCTGAAACCAGAGTATTACGTTGAGTAGCGCACTCCAGCTCTTATAGCTCCCGGCGCGTTCTTTCCTAGCTATTACAATTTCTAAGTATATTGCGTCCCAGCTCTAAGAAAAATCTCTAGATCATCTATGCCCAGAGGAGTCAAGTTTTTCAAAGTCTGCAAGGCACATCCCTATCTTGCGATGATCCAGAGCTTTTTGGTGTTTATTATTCCAAAACGGACCTTCCGTCGATTTGTGTTAAGTGCCAATTTGTTTTCCCCGTCCCCCCCCGATCCCAGTACCCTAGGAGCATCCAGCCGTCTTGCGCCCGATTACTAGACGTTTCCGGTCTCCCGAGAGGGTCCCCCCCATATACTGCGCCACATTCTCTAGGTCCCTAGTTGGCTAGGAAGAGCGTGCTCCTTCGTTTAAGCCTCGACCAGCAGATCCCCCTTTAGGGTATCCAGGACATGGAAATTCCTCTATCCCTTTTTCGAAACCTTGATTGGATTTTCTTCGAATGAATCTCGAGCATATGATCTTCTTACAATAGTCCGAGATGGATCACGTACCCTTCTCCTTTAGTGTGGCAGGTCAATTGGTACCTTCTTATAAAGGCCTACGGCAGGGCCAGGTTACCTACAGAACAACCTTCCGCTTACTGGTTCTGAGGCACATATCATCTGAGACCTCTTCCAATAATTGACAGTCTAAAATTCCAGTAATTAAGCATAAGTAGTCCCTTTTCCGCGTAGGCCCTAGGTCTTGTTTTCTCTTCTAAGGAAAGCACCGGAGAGCCCGTATTAGTAGTTACTCCGGAGTTATTCTTCGTACCGAGAGGTTTCAAAATCGCAGTGACGGCTGCCCCGCGATTTTCATCAGAGGACGGAGCGTCAAACGCGCTTGTTGGTCCGATATAGTCTCCGAACTGACTACCAGATACGAGGGATTCTCATAGAGGAAGTTTCCCTAGTGAAAGGTTGGTAGACTCCCTCTTTTCCTCTTTGTACTTAAGGCTGAAGCACGCTCCGAGACTCCGGCTCTCCGTGGGTCTTTTTCTTTCTTTCGTGCCAACTCCTATCGATCTTTATGCTCTGTTCTCTAGACGTTTATTGAGGTAGTGACTTTGCCTCCTCAGAGAAGTCCTCTGGGCTCCGCTCTTCCTGAGAAGTCTGTTGTATTGAAGCCCGCGTATCCATTATATCAGAGACATAGCTTCGTTACACAATCCTTCTCTGGGGGTTCCCATTCGTTTTCAGTCCTCGTTCGCACTACGGTTTCGTGCTGAACGCCCGCCCTTACCACGGAGGGTCCGTACAATCGATCGCTACTCCTGAAGTCTAGCACCATATGAGGGACCCTAATAGACTTTGTAGAACATTTACACGTCCCTTGAGAGATCCGACGTTAGCTTTTAGGCGTGAGCACGGAAATCCCTCGATGATGCCTGTAGACCGCAGCGCCTCAGGAAAGTTTCCTCCCTGGTCCTAAGTCCAGGTTTAGCAGAGGGCTGGGTTGTGAGGTAATCAGCACCGATCTCTTTAACCGAATAGCGTCGGTACGGAGCCGTGACGATCCCCGCCGTAGGTTCTTCCACGCAAGGACGCAGGAATCTCCAGGACGCAGTCTCTCTCCCTTGTTGCAATCACCGGTCAGCTCAGATCTGCCTGGGGGTCAGCCTCGATTGCGCGACCTTTGACCAGATCAGCCAGGCAAACATCTGCTCCTTCCTCTTTCTGGTCCCGGTTCACGAGACGCCCGCCGCTGGGTTCCACAGTCGGCGACACGTCTGCGACGTCTTTCTGAGTGATGCGGGCGCCTCGTCGCGCGTCCGTTTCGTACCAGTTTGCTTCCCGTATCAATCTCGCCGCCTCGAGTGCCTCGCTGCTCTTCTTCCGAAGGCGGGGTGTTCCTCGCTCTCCGGATTTGAGAGCGTATGCGCCGAGTGTGGCCCAGGCTAGAAACGAGCTGGTCTGGGTAAGATCTCTCCTAGATTCGTCACGCGCCCTCTGCACGCTCGGGTAGTTCCTCACGGCACAGGTGACCACGACGAGGTTTTCATTTTTGTAGGCCTCTCTGGAGATCCACGTCCGCACGGCGTGCCCGGTCGAGTCCACCCCACCATTCTCCTCCCGAAAGACGTCCCTGAGGCCCCGTTTTGAGGAAGTCAGCCTTATTGTACGGCTCCGCGAGTCCTCTCAACAGGCAGTTATGGCCAGTCTGCGCCGCTTCGAATGACTGGCGTAGTAAAAGCCTCCGCGCGAGGCTCGACTCCTCCTCCTCCGCGCGTTCCTCGACCAGAGGGTTCGAGAGGGTCGTGCTCTGCAACCCCTCTTGCCTAGAACGAGTCCCTGGCCAGAATGCTGTTTTAGTAGTCCTCTCTGTGAGGTAAGAAGTTAGCTCGAGAGCCCTCAGGTACTCCTGCGCGACTGCGTGGGACCAGCTTCAAGGCAAAGCATGAGCCCCCGCAGGTCTACGGAAACGCCTCCCTCTTTTGGAACCAAGCTTATTCCTTCCGCGAGTCGTTTCAGCTGCGAATGATCGCCTTTCTTCGACGAGAAGACGTTGATACCTGTTCCTGATTGCGCGCGCTTTCCGCGTCGCTCAAGCTTTCGGACCCGGCGCGATATCGGTCCGTGAGAGGGCCTCTTAACTCTTTTATTTTGGTAGCAAGAGCTCCCTTTTATCGCGATTTTCCCCTTCCATAGGGCGGG
>Ga0179591_1437845_pt1 | contig 19758 bp, 23 predicted proteins | sample CZOMad2_1_08_16f_FD_182891 | JGI IMG/M metagenome (GOLD analysis project Ga0179591, IMG submission 182891) | Vadose zone soil fungal communities from Angelo Coast Range Reserve, California, USA - CZOMad2_1_08_16fungal (PacBio error correction) | ecosystem: Environmental > Terrestrial > Soil >... | reverse complement strand
TCCGGGCTCTTTCTTTTTTCACTAAAGAGAATACTCGTCTTTTACTCTCTTTACCTCTTTTTCCTTTTGCATCTTCAGCAGTCCCTGCAGAACGTAGAGATTTTTTCTGCCTCATTTCGCGGAATCGGTTCACCGCCTTTCCTCCCCCTGAAGACCCTTTGCGTAATTCTTAAATGGTTTGCTTGGAAGCGTTCACCGCAGCAGACTTTTCCCCCGTCCTGATCAATCCCCAATTCACACGCTTTTTTCACCCTGGCCCCCTCTTTTCCTAAATTCCCCCCCCCCAAGTTTTCTCCTTTTTCCATGAAAGACGGTCAGGCCCGAGCGTTTGAATCAGGCCTCTTTTATCCTTTCAGTCACCCCATGTGATTGTTTTTGTTCTTTTTGATTTGCTATCCTCGTTTATTGCTCCCCCCCCTTTCTTTCTCCTGATTTTTTCTCTTCTCCTAAAGTAGGTCTCTTTTTCGCGAGAGACTTCTCGCCAAACCGTGGTTGCGTCGGCTTCCCCCTCCTTCTCAGCACCCTGCTCCAGAAATCTTTTGTTCAGCCAGGGGGTTACTCCGCCACCCTCTGGAATGGTGGGATACCTTTGTACGTTCCGCCCACAAGCGTTGTTCAATTACCCCTCTCCCCAAACACCTGCCTGTCGGCTGGGATCGGACGGTCCTCCCCCGCAGTAGTTTTCCTTGAAAGATTCTTCTCGCGGCATCGGCTGGACATTTTGACATGTCAGCTCGAGAACGTAATCTCCGCCCCCCCTGACCCCTCCACCACCACTAGCGGGCCTTTACCTAGCATGTGTAGGGTCACTTTCTCAGATTCCACCAGTTAAATAGCGTGGTACGCCTCCCTTCTACAGGATCAGAACGGTTCTTTCCATTTCCTTCGTATCCTTTAATGGTAGATGAATCTGACCAGTCCCCCCCACCAGATGTGGCCAGCGAGCACCGACATTAGATCGCAGAGATTATTGCCCAGTGTTTGTCTGCGTACGGTTTGTCTTTTTTCTTTCCCATTAGTTTAGAGTTCCTTTTCAGAGTCAAACTTTCTTGGCTTGCTGACAATTTCTTTTTTCCTTCTTTCCAAATTGCGACCAGAGTCTTACCACGCTCGCGAGTGAGACGCTCCATCTACATCGGTCGCAAATTTTTTAGCGCCGCTTTTCTTTCCTTTCTATGTCCTCAACTCTTGTTTCTTTTTTTATTTCGCTGAGGGTCCCTTCCTTTTTCCAGTAAATGTTGAGGGCTTGCTTTTTCTTTTTTGATTAAGCAAGTCTTTATTGTCCAAACCTTTCGGTATTCTTTTTTCTTTTTTTCAAATATGTCGTCTCTTTCTTTTGATTGACAACAGTCTTGCGTCCTCGGTTTTGCCTTCCGTGTTCAGACTGGTAACTCGCCTACCTGGCGCTTTTTTTTATTAGGATTTCAATTTGATCCCTTTTCCTCCTCATTCCGTTGTTGTGTTTCTTCTCCCAGGTTGCCCCGCCGAAGTCTCTTCTCCTTTTTATGCGATTGGCTTTTCTTTTAAGGTCCTTGGTCACACCTTTGTTGTTTAACAACATGCTGTGTGCATTCAAGGCGAGGTGCTTGTCAGATGAGCAGAACGGATTGTCAGACGCCTACCGCACGGTGGATTCCTTCCTCCAAGGACTTTTTCCTTTTAAAAGTCCCCCTTCTCCCAGTTTAAAAGACAATCTCCCCCAGACTTTCCTTTTGAACAACAATAAACCCCCTTCCTTTCCGTGACCTCACAGTGCTCTTTCAACCCCGCTGCGCTACCTCCCGATTATCTCTGTCTTTTTCTAGTCACTATTTTATTTTCTCCCCAGTCACCCCCAGATGAAACCCAGCAATTTCACTCAAAATAGAGCACTTGTGCTTAAGGCATCTTAGTTGAGGATGGATCTCTCCGACCCCCATCCCTCTGAAAAAAATTTTTCCGCAGCTCTTTGCTCCCCCCCTTCTCTAGATCTACGGTGCGTTATTTTTATTCATGATACCAGGGACCTTTGATTCTTCTCACTGGAAACTCCTCTTTTTTTGGTTCGTTATTCAGTTCAATTTCTCTCTTTACGACAGTTTCCCCCCCCTTTGATATATGTCGTTTGACCTCCCCCCTGCCTTTTTCCTCTATAGTGTTTATAGTCTGTGGTTTCTACTTGCATATCAGATGGCGAACATTTTCTCAGTTCACCGGGCAGTCTATTGCCGCGCGGTGTTTCCAAGTATGCCTTCTTCCTTCTTATGATTCATTCTTCCCCCTGTCATTTTTGCGAAACTCTGACTTTCTAAACCTGCGTCTATTGCCACCTCTTTTTGATGATATAATCCCAGAATCTTTCCTACTTTTTTTTTTTCTCCACCGTTTTGCTTCTTCTTCTCCCTGATCTGCCTTCAGGCCGCTCTGTGAGACGCGACCAGCCGACAGAGTGTTGCTCTTTCTTCAGTCGCCTCTGCGGCTTCATCCCTACTTCCCCCTCTGTTTTTTTCTTCCCTTGAGAATCCCTTCCTTTTGTTCTCTTCAAAAACTTCGCCTTTTAACCCTCCGGACTCAGAAAAGAGGTCATTCCAACCCCTTCACTCTGGTTTCTGCCCTCTTTCCTGAAACTCTCCCTCGGTGGCGTCTTTTTCTCGCCGGGCTGCCTCCCATTCTTGTTGTGGGAGAGCTTCTTGATATGAGTGGGTGACTTCTGCCAACCGTGAACTTCTTCTAGCCGCACCTTCTTTTTTTTTTAAGATGCCCTTCCGGTGAAGAGAACGCGTCCGCGTCGGACCTGCAACAATCTTTTTTCAGGGCGCTATAGCACATTCCTCATGAAAGAGTCCTTTCGGGGCCCTTCCTCATCTCGTCCTATAACATTTTTGTTTCCCACTCTGCTCCTCTCCCCTCTTATTTGTCCAACTTTTGCGGATTATTTTTTTTGAGGTTCGCGCTCTTTGGCTGATTCTGCGACACCAGGCCTTTTCCTTCTTGCCGCCCCTCTTCTTTGCACCTTCCTTTGGTGTTTTCCCCCCCACCCCTCCTTTCGTGGCTAAGGCGCCTGATAAGCAGGAAACGATCCGCTTCTGCGCATTGCGCGCTTTCCTTTTCATTCATGGCTCCCTTCTAGACTCCTTCCCCCCAACTGCCGGGTTCCCTCTCGCCTTTCAACCTAACGCCTTTTTTTGCTTTGTCCCGACAAATAAGGACATTCTTTTTTCCACATCTCCAGCCTGCCTTTTCTTTTGCATGAGTTTTTCAGCGGCAGTTTTTTTCCGCCAAAGTCCAACTTCCTCCTCCCAAACATTTTCAGGTTTGCGTCTTGCGTTCACTTTGCCTATATTGGGTCCTTTATCGTTCCTCTCCCCTGTCCACCTCGCAGACTTCCCCAAGCGCTCCTCTTCCCCTCCTACCCCTGCTTAGATTTCTTCAAAGGAAGGGAGTTCCTTTTCACCCTCAGCTCTTCTTGGCGGGTCCATCTTCCTTTCATGTTCCGTCTCCTTCCATGATGTTCAACCCTCTCAAGGAACCGCCTCTCTCCCACCCCTCCTTTCGGAAAGCCAAGGCGTTTCTACCTGGTTCCACTTTTTTCCTTGCTTCGCATCCCCCCACCAATTTGCTGATTGCCCTCTCTCCCCTGCGAGAAACTGCAGTTTCCCGCATCCCTTCGCATCCCGGGTTCCTCGTAAAGTCCATTAGAGTCCACTCTCCCTTTCTCTCCCTTGTTTTCGTTCTGAGATGTTCCGTGTTTCTCGCGTGCAAGAAACCTGGTAAACTCGTATCCTGATCCATGAACTTTCATTCCTTGTCCTTCCGTCACCGGATTTTTGTGACTCCCTCCCCTCGGCATCACAGCGCTTTCTCGCGGACCCTTCTTCCCAGTTTCTTTTCCACTTCTTTTGCTTTCCCGGTGATGGATTGCTGTTTTACAGAGGATTTTTGATCCTCACCTTTATGGGCTTTCTCATCAAAGTCTTTTCCTCGTTTTCTCTCCGCAACCCCTCTCAGTTTCTCTTTGAATTGCTGCACGTCCGTGTTCATCTGGAAATTCATAAAGTGGTTCGTGAGGTTTCTATCGACGCTTTTCCTTTTACATTCTCCTCCGGCCTATCCTTTCTAAAGGACCTCGACATGTCACCTCCAAAACCTGCTCTGGACGTTTTGGGTTTTTTCTTTCATCAGTTCTGGAGTATCAACTTTTGAATCCCTTACCCCTGAGCACTTTTGCTCGGTCCCCCTCCTTCCTCAGCGACCCCCTATGGAAGATTTTTGCTGCTCTTTTACAGCGTGGTCCACGGAACATTTCACCCGGCGACCCCCCCTTTCGTTTCTGTCTCACCCCCTTTTTTCTGATAATTCGTCGTTCATTTTCTTCCTTGTTCTCCGAGCTCTTGCCCTGGCGATCCAGGGTTCTTTATAAAGGCGAGATTGTTCCGCGTCGGTATATAGTGATTTGGTGTTGATTCCCCGGTGCTCTTTTTCTCTTTCCGAACCTCATTTCACCCTCTCCCGTCCTTTTTTTCGCATCTCCCGCCCCGTCTTCGGCCGAACCCAACATGAAATCGCCCCTGTTCACAACCTCCTAGTGAAGGGAGTGATTTTTTCATAGCTTCTTTCGGCCCTTTCTCTCTCTCTTTTTTTCACCCCTGCGTTTTCTAATTGGTCTTTTGCATAAGCTCTGCTCGCAGCCAGGAGCTGCCGTAGAGATTCCTGCGGACCCCCTAACCTCCTCTATTTTCTCTCAAGGAATCCCCCTTTCCTGGTCCTTCTTGGAGGCGTCTTATCCCTTTCTTCCTGCGTAACCCCTCTCGATCAATCCCCAAGTCCGGTTTTTCTTTTTTCGATCCAGCCAGCGCCACACGTTGATCCTGTTTATGAAAGAAGACCCCGGGTTTCCCTAGTTATAGAGGTTTTGAATACGGCCTCTTTTTCCTTTACCCATTTGATGCAGGCTCCTCACTGCAGATGACCTTTCCTTCTTCCCCGACTTTATCTTTTCTTTTATCTCTCCCTAAATCACGGAGCTCGCCTGAATACAGCGCACAGGTTTTTCTCCCGTATCAGACCCGCTTCTCATACATTCCCCCTTTCCCGGCAATTCAAACCATTCTCAGTTCTCTCATCTTTCACCCCCAATCTGAGGATGTTTTTTTCCATTGATGAAGATTATACAGCAAAAGGCTTTCTCGGTTTTTCTCCTCCTTCGGTTTTCTAAACCATTGACGCTCTTCCAGTCTTTATACTCTGATGAGGCCCAATGATCCTTTCATTGTGGCAGTGATCCTGCCGCTGCATCCGCGAAGGTTGCCATGCTGAACCTTTCTTCAACATTCCTCCTGATTCCCCAATATCGGGGGCCAGCCATGTGTCTGGTCCACGCTCCCATCCCAATCCGTTAAATCGCCTTTTCCGTTCCCCCCCAGCCATGATATCCCTTCCCCTTTACCAGATATTGTCTCGGAGTGTCCAATCTCAGTACTCTTCCCTCCCAACACCCCCACACTTTCTTTAAGCAAAGAATGGATCTCTCTTCGGCCTCTCTTTCTGCAGCAGTTGTCCCGTCTTTTTTCCATGGGCTTTCGACGCCCGTTTTTCAACATTGCTCGCTTCTCGTCAATTTTTTTTCTTTTCTGTCAAAGTTCGGAAGAGTTTGACAATAGGCAGAGAGCAAGCAGCATTCTAGAAAATCGGCCTCTCTTTGAGCACGTTTTCTCCTTTTAGGACCGGTCCCTTCTCTTCCAGGGCGTTTTCTAATCTTTTCTCTCTCTTTCGCACCGATTTTCGGGCGCTGGCTTTTTATTCCTTTTATTAAGTCCCGTCTTTATCGCGCTCCCCCCTTCCTTTTCTTCTTTAAGTCTTTTCCCCCCCCAAATATCCTTTTTTTTTTAATTCCCTTCCTCCCATTTAAGCTTTTCTCTTTCCCGACCTCCTCCTTGGTTTCAACATAGACAGATGGCGCTTAGCTTTTCCGTTCGTCCTTCGCTTTCCTTTCCCTTTCTCCCCCCCGTTGTGTTGTTTTTCCTCCGAAGAAGTCGTTTTCCCAGTCTCTCTTGGCTTTTTTCAAGTCTTTTCTTTCTGTCAAACCCAGGTGACGGCCCAAATCTTCCTCAAGATCAAGGACGCGGTGAGTGACCTTTTCCACCCTCTCTTCAAGAAGACCGGCTTCTTCCCCTCCTACCGAAGGTGATTTTCCTCCCCCTGTGGTGAATCCCTTCCCCTCCCCCACCGCAAGCGCCCCTTCGTCTCCTCCCTTGCGCCCCAGCCACCTTTTTTTTTTTTTCTCTTAGAAGACGCCCTCTCCACAAAACTCACCCCCTTTTGAGTTTTCGGGCCCCCCCCCAACCCCCCCCTTCCCCCAAACCACCCTCCCAACCCCACCACCCCCACAATAACAGGCCTTTTCGACTGCACACCGCTGCGCTCAACCAACTTTCTTCCGATTTCTCGATTGCCAACCTTTCTCCCCCCATCCCCAATTACCCTAATTAGCGTGCCCTCAAACGTCTTTGACTCTTAAGCCTATGAGTTTGCGGACTATTTCCGACCCTTTTTTCACACAGGACGATCTCCTCCACCCTGGTCGATCCCCTTTTTGACCCTTCTACTTGTTTGTATTTTGTCTGGTCTTTCTCAGGAAAATATTGGACTCATTCCGCCTGGACCCCAATATCTGTAGCGTTTTTTTTTTCTCATTGTTGTACACTGGTTTTGCGATACGTTCTCCTTTCCAAAGACAACATGTTTTACACTTGGGGGTCGTTCTTTGCTGTGTGTTCAGCCCTTTGTTTTTCTGGAGCAAAGTTACTTTTTTCACGTGCAGTACATTTTCCTCGGTGCAGACTTCTAGGCATGGGTCTTTTCCTGGATTTCCTTCTCTTCTATTTCCCAACCTCCTTCGTACTTATAACCCGCTTTCCGAATTTTGCTGACGTAATCTCTTTTTATCCAAAAATCTCTTTTCTTACGCCCAGTTTCTTCCACCCGCTGATTATGATTGCGATGTCCTCCCTCCGTCTCCGCCTTGGAAATAGGTTGTTCTTATTCAGTCGCTCCGCCTTTCTAAGGACCTATTAGCCGACGTACCCTACATCATGTGGTCATCTTCCGGACTCCACTTCTCACCCCCCCCCCCCCTTAAAAAAAAGATCTTTGATTCAAACTATCACTAGTGTTCATTCCTTCGTCCTGAAAAACTCTTTGTATCTTTTTTCTTCTCGCAGGGCCGCTGCCCTCTTTTGTCTTTGTGCATTTGAATGATCTCGTGTCGGGACGATCCCGGCAAAGTTGCCCCCATTTCTCGCCTTATTTTGTCACCCTTGCTACCTCTCATTTTTGTTCCTTTTTTCTTTGCGGTCCACGTAACAATCTTTATTCTGGATATAGACATAGCTTCTCTTATGCTCTCGAAAGCGCTTTCCCTTGTTTAGGAATTCCGGAAGCTCCTCACCCGCATTGTTCACAGAGCTTTTTCCACTATAACACTTCGGCTGTCATGTTTTTTGTTCGCTTTGACGGGGACGAGCTGGATCCACCTTCTTCGATATTTAATGCTTCTCTTGCAGCAACCTGATCAGAAGTGTCCTTTCTGGCTTTTCCCCCCCTCCTGGAGCCGAGAGGTACCCTTTTGGCACCCCTCTAGACTGGAATGCGCCTCTCGCCAAGATCTGTTGCATGCATGGATCCGGCGCCTCCCCCCTTCCTTCTCTGAGAACCCGAGTTAATTTTCCCCTCAATCGCCTTCACCTTTTCCCTTTGACCCAAGCGGCAGCCACCTCTCCGCGAGAGCTTTGTGAATTCGTTTTTCCTTCTCCTTTTTTTTTTACGAGGATACAGTAAGCTCTCCTTCAGAAGTTTCATTCTTTTCGGGCTTTTTCACATCCACGGCGGTTACGGCGGTCCATCTACGCGGCTCAAAAGCGTCGATCGACAGCAGAACCCCCTTATGCATGTCCCCTTTTTCCGGATTTCCGACCATAAGTTCATCTTTGACCCCTCCGCTCACCACCACCCCCCCCCCCCCCCCCCCCCCCCCCCCCCCCCGAGAGAAATCATTTCTGTTTGCTCCAATCTCCCTTTTTCTATTGAGATTTCCTCCTCCACAGTCCCCTCGCCGAAAAACACTTTCCCGCTTCATTATCAGTACGAAAGGCGGTCACGCTGTGGCAAGCGCTGTCCGTCCGTTTGATTGAAATCCCCCCTTGTACTTGAAGACCCTTTTCCTCCGTGTCTCTTTTCTATCTTCCTTTTAAGATTTTCCCCCAGTTCCATTTGTGTGCCACGCCTCTATTCAAATATCTTATTTTTCCTCTTTTTTGTTGTTGATTCCCGAAATTTTTTCCCTCGTCCTTCTCTCAGTGATGAAGTAACTCTCTTATGCGGTTCGCGCTTGAGGGAGGTCAGTTCCTCACTTTCTGTGATGCTTGACCCCCTCATTGTGCCTTTTTTATTTCATTTCAGCGGTGCGCTTGTGGGCGAGTTTCCCGAGTTTCGAATCCTTCTAATACCCTTTTTAAAAGCACGGATTTCTGGTTTTCTTAAAGTACCGAATGTTTCGCGGACGCCCGTCAGTTTCAGTTTCTGGACCATTCATCCATTTGCGATGGCTCTCCTCGCGTTTTTCTTCTTTTCTTTGAGAGTTTTAATCTGCCTCCCCGAAAATTCATTTGGAAACCAGGTGTCCTAGGAAAGAAGCAATGCTTCTTGACGTATGAAGTTCCTCTCGGGCACCTCCCCCCCGATGCCCCCCCTTTTTTCCCCCAAACAAACTCTCGCTTTTTCAGGACTTTGAATCGCGTGCCCCTATGCGGAGTAGCAGTAAGCTCGAGGTAACCCCGGAACCGTGCAGCTTCTCCATTTCCCTTCTTCCTCCCCCCCGGCATTTCAGTTTTTTTCTCATTTTTTCGGATTTCCACTGATGCTGAGATTGGGCTTTCGAGGGACATTCTCCTGCGTGGATGTTTCACTGCTTCCCTTTTTTCTTAGTCTGCATACTTATTCTAGAAACCCCCTTTTCCCCGCGTAACCCTCTCTTCCCCCAGATTCCCTATGATGAACTCCGAATCCCCACCCTCCTTGGGGGAGAAGTCGCCCCTTCTTCGCGAACTCCCTTCCTTTCCGCAACCTCCCAAGCCTCTCTTCTCGCTCTTCTTTACCATGTGACCTCGCGCCCCCTTTCTCTGAATTTGCAACTGCTCCTCTGTCTTGCAGCCCCGTTTTTTTTCTTCCCGTCGCCGCTATGGCTTCTTACTGTTTTGTAAGTCCGATTCTTCTTTTTATGCTCTTTTTGACCCTCCTTATGAAATCCAGTAACCCATGGCGCTGATGGGGCAGCAATGGTTCCCTTTGCCGTCTTTTTAGCGCAAATCCCCTTCTCCCCGAAGCTCAATCCCCGGCCCCCTTTATCGCCGTCCCCGGCCCTTAGTACAGGTACAGGCCACCACGTTTTGCTTCAGCCGGATCTTTTCCGTTAAGGACCTGACACCTCTTTCTGGGTTCCCCCTTCCTCTTTGAGCCTCCCCGTAACCAATTTTTTGCTGCGCGTTTTTTCCTCTACGTTCTCTTCATTGTCTTCTTGAGTTTCTAGGCGAAGTCCTGCAGCCGCCTTTCGCGCGACTCTCCTTCACTTGCTTTGTCACTCTTCCCTCCAGAATCTCTTTTTTCCTGCTTTCCCCCCCTCCTTTTTTAGGTGTACTGTCCCCCCCTAGTTGCGGGGTGTGCTTCTTTCCACTCCCTGAGGAAAGTGGGTCCTTTCCCTTTTCATTCCCCAAGGCCTTTAGCCAAGTCAATCACGTTTCGCACACTCGCAAGCCCCCCCCCGGGACTCTTCAGCAGAACCCGCGAATACTTTTTTCTCTATGACACTCTGCTTCCTTTCATGATGCCCGGTGAAATCTGCTGAACTTGGTCTGCCCGCGGATGAAAAAAAACGTCCTCTCCTCCCCCCTAAGCCATCCCCTGCCACATCCTTGTCCTCTCTCAATGCTGGTCAAATGTCAGAGATCAATCCTCTCGTGGAAGTGAGTCCCAGAACTCACCCCCTTCTTCTGACCGGAATCAATCAACCGCTCTTTAGGTTTTCCAGTGCCGGTTCTTTCATTTCTTCCTTTTTCTACACCCCTACACACCCTTCCAGTTCCTTTCGACAACACGAAATCTAGGAGCTGACGATATTTCTCATTTGTTTGTGTTGTCCGGTTTCCTTTTTCGGACATCTCCTAGTGATTTAATCTCCCCCTTTTTGGGATCTTGTTTCCGTTTCCTTTTGTTTCCTTCCCAGGAGAGTTACTATTGACGCTAGAGCCTTGAAATAGGCGAAATGTTCTTTTCCGCGGGTTTCCTTTCTTTTCACTTCGGCCCTCTCCTTTGGTTCCTTTGGCGTCATTGTCTCTTTCTTCCTTTATGGATCAAAACCGGTCCTTGCTTTTTGATTTCATAAAAGTTGACTAAGCCCTTCTTTATAGAGCTAAATCACCTGCTTCCTTTCTCTCCGTTTGATGGGTACTCTTTCGCACTCCCACTAGGAAGTGTCCTGTTTTTTTGACATGCCCGCCTTGGCCCCTTTTCGACCTAAATTTCGACCGTCCGGCTACGTCATTCGGTTTCTCTCTCTATGTTTCCTCCGTCACAGTGTTATAGAGGGATCAAGGGAAAAGCCTACTCGCTCCACGACCAGGTATTTCCTTGCCCACCCCCCCCCCCCTCCCCCCCACACCCCACCCCCCCCCTCTCCCCCCCCCCCCCCCCCCCCCCACACCCCCACCCCCCCCCCCCCCCCCCCCCCCGCCCCCCCCCCCCACCCAAACCCCCCCCCCCCAACCCCCCCCCCCCCCCCCAACCCCCCCACCCCCACCCCCCCCCCCCCCCCCCCCCCCCCACCCCCCCCCCTGGTTTTTTTCCTTTGAAGGCCCTTTAAAGATCACTGGAGCTTTGTTTTTCCCCCGACCAGATTGAGCATTTCAATTTCTCCGTCCAGACAGGTTGAGCGCGTATTGGACTAATCAAATTTCCTCCCTTTTCCAAATAACGGGTCCCCTCTTTTCCTTTTTTCGCCAGACACTTCCGGTACCTTCCCTTCCATACCCAACTTAGAGTTCCTTTTGCCCTCTGTCCCCGCGGAGGCTCCCCTGAGCGATTTTATAGAATGCTTCTTCTGTCATCGTTGGTAGAATCTGGTCCTTCTCAATTTGACCCCCACAAAGAATTTTCAAGACCTTCTCTTTTTCCTCTTAAGCATCTTATTCTTTTTCTAATCATGGACCGGACGATCAACGGATGCAGAAGCTCAGGAGAGCTTATCCTTCTTGTGCTCGTTCAGTACTTCCTTTTCCTTTTCTTTTTGTCATTACTTCTTCTTCGGAACGGAACTTCTCCCCTTCTTTCTTCAGAAGTTCCTGTCTTCTTCATCTTTTTTTCCCCTTTAAGTCGGCTTTCGCGTCGTGTGACCAGACACTTGAAGGTAAAGGGAAAGGCTAGTTTTTTCTTGCTGGTTTTTAGGCGGTATTTCCCTTTTTCCACAAGTGCCCTTTCCTGCCGATGCTCCTCCTTTTTCTCTGAGTCCGGAAAACTATTTGGCCTTTGATGTCATTTTCCCGGCTTCCTGTTCTTTCATTTTTGCGAAAATTCTTCACTTATAACCCTGCTTCTATGCCACTTTTCGACGTAGATATTCTTTTTCCCATGAGTTTGGCGTGTTATCTTTTTCGCTCTTTCCCATTTCCGCGCCATTTCTTGAGTGAAGAAAGCTATCTTGCTGGATGCACTCCTCTACCCCGACACTTCACTAGATATTTCTTTTCCCTACTTTTCCTCCAGTCCCCGGTGGGAAGGCATTTTCCCTGAACGGAATGCTTCCCTAGAACTCCCCCCCCCTCCATGCGGCTCCCCCTACATTTTTTTTCCTCAGTCCCTCCTGGCTTATTACAAAAACTCTATCCTTAATGCAAGGTCTTTCAGAAAAATTCTCACCGTGGTGGCGATTGCCCTGAATTTTGAATGCTAGTTCTCCGCGGGTCCTATCTCGTAGTGCGTTCTATCTAAAAGTGCACCCTTGCCGCCTTATCACGTGCCTTCCTTTCTTCAGCTTTTTACTTTTCAGCGTCCGCTATTGGCCCCCTAAAAAACGATTTACGTCGCCTTCTTAGAGCAAATAGCGGCTTTTGCCTCAGCTGAAAGCTTTTCTTCTAGGGCACCTCCCCGGCCCTCTTCTCCTTCCTTTGGTCCAAAGACGCTCTTCTGATTTTTACCCTAGCTGTGTGATGAGCCCTCTGTTCGGCCGAAGACGGGGCCCTTTCGCCACCATCCTTTTGACTTCGATTTTCTTTTTTTTTCCCGATGTGACGCGAAGTTTTTTGTCTTTTTCCCCTGATGCTATCTTTCATTTTCCAGCTGGAAAACGCCGAATTCGCATTTCCCAGATAGGAGAATACCTGCTTCGCGCCGCAAAATGCCTTTCAAAATGAAGGTGCCTCGTTCCCTTTTCTTAAACCCATCTTTTTTCCACCAAGGACAACATCTTCCTATAGAGATTGATTAAGTTATGTCTTTCATGGCGCCAATTTTTTTCCGCGTCAGGTACTCTCCCCCCCCCCAAGCCTCCCTGCAGGCAGCCTTTCCCTTCTTTTGTCCTTGTGAATGTTTAGTGGCGTTCACCTGCCTTCCTGGGGAAGGGATCTTTTCGGCTCTTCCTCTCGTCACCTTTCATAACCTTTTTGCGTTAAGCCGCCGCCCACGGTATGCCGGCTTCCTTTTACACAAGTACGTCAAACTCCTTAGGTTGTGGCCTTTTTGTCACGAGCGAACTGGAGTGACGCCCCCTATCAAGGGTGCCTTCAAATCCGCCCTCAAGGCAACCTCGCAAACACTTCCCCCACCTGGAACGAAAGCATGTAAAGGAGGTTATCTGCCGGCTCAAGCGTGTGATGCCCCTTCTATCATCTTTTCTTCTTTGAATCCCCTCCCTCTTTTTCCCTTGAATTTTACTCCTAGAGTTCATCATCTTTCAGAGAGGTTACCAGTACAAGTCTCTATCTGAACATCTCTCTCTATCCTTTTTGAGCTCTATTCCGCGGCTTTAGGAGCTGCTCCACTTACTTTTTTCCCTGATATCTTACAGCCCCTCTTCGATATCTTTCCCCTACCCTTGTTCGCGCAGGCTTTTTTAACAGCACCGTGAGTGCCCCTCCGGCGTCCCCTCTTCTCCACCGAAGCTCTCGCGCCAGTTGCTTTTGAGGGCATGCCCTCGTTCTAGGCGGCTTTGGGCGAAGCGGATTTTTATTTCTCATCACCTTTTCTATGTTCTTTTTCTCTTTTCTTACATTACTTCTTTCCATCCTGTTTTTTGGTCCCCAGTGATGCTCTCTGTTCCAGTCCTGGAAATTCTTGTGCGCTGGCTTCCTTCCCTTCCTCTCGAGCTTTTTCCTCTTTCTTCTCATTCCGCCTACTTCGGTTCTTTAGTGCAGGTTGAACTCCTACCCATCCGAAAAACTGCTCTTTTCCGGTTGCCTGCCAGTTTCTGTCTGAGACCTTTTCCCTCCGCCCCCCCCCCCTTCCAGTTGATTCCTTACCTTGATCTTTTTCCGGGATCTTTTCTTTCCGGTCTTTTAAGCGTGGTCAACCCACGTCCACGGCGATTCTTCTCCCTTCTACTCTTGTTTTTTCCTTTTTTCCGGAGACATGACCCTTTCTTTATGTCACATGCGGCATTCCAGGCTTATCGTTCAGATTTCAGGATCGTTTTCCTCGCTAGGCATGCCTTCCTCTTCCTTTGTTGAAAGACCTTCTTCTTTTCGTAAACTATTTCCCGGCCATGAACCCTACCAACCTGTATTCACCCGTTTCGGCTACACTCAAACATTCCCATCGCATCATTAAAGTGAATAGTGCAGTGTCCCTCTCTCTCTAGAACAAGCTGTGACGTCGTCTTTTATCTTTATCTGCCCTTTCCCCTCTAACTTTTCTCTTTTTTTTTTTGCCATATTTCATGATGAGCTAAGCGCGCTTCTTATAGCAGCCCGTCGACCCCCGTAGAGATTGTTATCCTCGTGTTTTCCCCTCTCTTTTTTAGCATCTGACGCCATTTTTTCACCTGAGCTTGAAGTGGCGGCCTCCCTTTGCCGGAAAGCGTGACCCCCTGAGATCTTCATCCAGTTCCAAAAAGTTTCTCCCCCACGGCGCTGCTTCCCTTGACCCAGTGATTCCGCCGTCTAGAAAAGACTTTTCTGGAAACCCTAGTGATCGAGGTGTCCTTTTTTCTTCGCCAGTAAACCTTTTTTCCTTAGCTTGATTTTCTTCTCTTTCCTAGAATGAACGTTATTCCCCTCCCTCCACTGAATGTTTCTTTATCGGCCTTCCCTTCTCTCGCAAGAGAGAATCTACTTGCGCACCGAGGTATGTACTTGTCTAAAAGCCTTTTTTTCTGCCCTCTACACGCCCCTTATCAAATAGTGATACCCTGGGGGGCGTACTCCCGCCACTGTTCATTTTGGGATCACTTTTCTCCCCAAGGACGGCGGTGCATTAGATTGCCTTTTTTGTTTTCCATCAGAAGTTTCGCAAAACCTTTCCCATGACGTCCGGAAGCCCTGCTCGCAGATTCCTCTCGTTTTATGCACCGCGCGTGAAGGCCCGTGTTTGAACTTGTTCGAGTCTCTTTACTATCCGTTCCTCAAGATTCCCCCCTCTGGAATGTAACCTTCCATCATCTTTCCCGCAGGATCCAGCCGTAAACGCGTTGTAAAGAAATTGTATCCTTTCTTATGACCGGAATTAACTCACCTTTTGAGTTCCAGTGACGGTCTTCTTTCCTTGACTTCCTCCCCCCAACGTAGATGACCCGTTTCCCTATGACCCCATGGCGAGCAGCTCGCCTATTCCAGTTGTTGTGGCTGTCTCCCTGGGATGGTCGGACAAGTTTCTCTCCTTCTAAGAGTACATCTCCTGTGGATCCCCCTTTTTTTTTTTTCACTCTTCCCGGTTATCCTTTTTTTTTGAGAAGCAGCATCTCGAATCCTTCCCTCCCTTTGTGAGAGCCGTCCCCCTCTTTGCATGTGAGGACCTTCCCCCCTCATTTTTGAGGTTTTCCATCGGGTTTTTCTCTGGTTTTTCTTTTACTTTTTTTCTTTGCGGAAAAACCTTCTCTTGCGTTATGGAGCATTGCTTTGCTTTAAAAGTTGATTCGCCACGTTATTTCTCGCTCACTCCCTTCGGTCTTTTCTTCCTCTTCAATATGGTCTTTCCCCTTATTTAAGTGATCTGCCCACTCTTTTTCTGCTTGTGTGCACTTCTCATTGGGACTTGGTGTCTTTCGCATACATGAGATGTAGCGTCCCTGTTTCTTCTCCCCTTTGAACATCTCTTCTTTTTGTTGTTGAGAGATTCTTTTAGCAGGCCTTCTTTGGTAGGCGAGTGTTTTTTTCCCTTTTTTTTTTAGTTTCACAACCGGGGCTGTAAGGCACCTGCCTTGGGCAAATCAGGCCGAGTTCGATTCCCCCGACAGATGCAGAAGCCCTTCTCCTCTCCCAAGGGATTCGTTTCCTCTTTTTTCCTCACATTTAAAATCAATCACCTCTCCTACCAGAGCGACTTTTTTTGTCGCCCTCAACCTCCCTGTCCCCCTCGTTATGCCTTGCCCGCTTTCCCAACACAAAACACCTTCTCACTCTTCTCCTTCCAAAAATGCTTTCTACTCCTTGGAACTCTCGCTTTTTTCCGACTCCTGCCCGGACATTCTTGAAACAGAATTGTACACTTTCTCCCTTCAATCCAAATCTTTTTCTGCCTATGATTTTTTCTGTCCTCCCTAGTTTCCCCACTATCCCATGGCTTTTAGAAGTGGCTCTCCATTCTGGTGCCGCTTCAGTACATCTTTGGGTATTTTGTCTGGTCGCTTCACCTTTAACTATTGGGTATTCCTCCCTCTTTTTGTCTTTCTCTTTTCTTGATACTCTTTTTCTTTTTCTCGTAACCCCTTGACTCAGTGATTGGATCTCTGTTCCGAACAGACCCCAGGTTTCCGTTAAGGCCCGGATATTTTTTTTTTTCCTGTCTTTGGTGGGCGTCTCTCTCGGACGTCCTTTCTCTGGGCTCCCTCCTTTTTCATTAAATTCAAACGTATGAGAGGCATTGTTTTGTTCCCAGGCTTTTGGGCGCTGTCATTTTTGCTGTCCCCCTGATGTAATTTTTTCTATGCCCCTTTCTGACGTATATCCTACTTAATTGAGTTTGTCGGAGCTTGACTATGTGGACATTCCAGACTGCCCCCATTTTCTCCTCCGTCACAGCGATTCTTCTCAGACCGCGGCCCCCTCCGCATCCCGGTTGCTTTTCCGGCTGAAGATACTTTTCGTATAATGCACTTGTAAGGCCAGATGGCTCCTCCCTGCATCTGCCGTGATAGACCCCACCAAATTCCCCTTTCGTCACCCCCGTTTTGCCACTTCTCCAAAAAATTCTTCCATGAGTAAACCCCCATCACAGGTTTGACGTGGTCATTCCCTACCCCCCTCAACGTTGTGGGTCTCTTTGACACTACCCCGATCCTTTTTTCTGCTTGGATGGATTTGATGTATTTACCTTTACGGCACCTTTACCAGTGTGCTTGCACATTGTTTTCTTCCTTTCACTGGTCCTTTCCTTTTCTTTTCCCTTAAAACTCTTTAGTTCTTTCCCCTCGATGGAGTCTAACGCATGACATCGCTTCAATAGGAGATGTAGGGTGACTTTTCCGCTCATAGACTTTCATACCTCAAGTTTCCCCCTGAGCGCTTTCCCCCTATTTTGTACACCTCTTTTCCTTGATTTTTGATTTTCTATGGGGCAGAGCTTCCTGCACCAGTTTCCGAGTTAATGAGGCTTTTGCCAGAGGTGAAGAGAAGTCTTCCTTCCTGGGAGTGGTATTTCCTCCCGGATGCCGAGTTTCCTTTTTCTGATCATGTGTCCCCACTTTTATCCCGAGCAAGGCAGGATTGCTCCTTCGCCGCCAAATTGCAGAGAAAACTTTTTTCCAACCCGAGTCCTTTGGAAAAACCCCCTTCTCTGTTTGTCTGTTGTCCCCCACCTGAATCCAAACCTTTCCATGCGAGGATTGCTTACCGTTTTGCCTTTCTGCTCCACGATTTTTGTGTACTCATGCTTGAAAGTCCCTCTCCCCTTCCCTTTCTTTCCTCTTCAGGTTGCGTCGGTGACTGTTGTTTTCCTTGAATGATGGTGAGACGGGCAGATGTCTCGAAACTTCGCCCGGGATCAAGCTTTCTCTCGAAACCCCGTGTATTCCCTCTCACGTACTTTCAGTATCTTCGTTTCTTGACGTCCGTCCACATGTCGACATAAAGTGGATGTTTCCCCGCCCATATAAAAGGTTCTCTCTTTTCCTCTGATTTCCCCCCGAAGCCTCTTCCACCCACTTGCTGTCTCGCTGTGCACAGGCTGTTCCTGTTTGCAAGCGCTGTGATTCTTCCGCTTATTGCATCACCTTTGACTGCCCTTGATCCCTTTCTGCATCCGCTATCCCCTGTGCTGAAGCTCCTTCAGTAAAGTGATGCATCTCTCTGGAAAATCTCTCTCCCCCCTTTGTTGTTTCTGAACCTTCTTCCCTTTTTTGGTCCCCTTTATACTCTTGCATCTCTAGCATCAAAAACTGGCACCCCTTCCCAAGGAGAGTGCTGCTTATAGTACTCTTTTTTGATTGTGGTCTTTCTCAGAGTGAACAGTGGTTTTTTTCATTTCCCCCTTTGAGCTTGTTGGCTCGGCTTTATTTTTTCCGGGAGAAGCAGGATTTGATCTCATTTTCTTCCCCCTTTATATGGTTCTCCTTCTCCCTTCTTAACGGACCGCACCCCTGAATTTGCAGTCCCCTTTTACAAGGTCATGGACATTTGGTCTCTGGGGTAGGTTTTCCCTCCTTTTTTTGCATGATCTTTTTTCTTTTTCCCAGATCCCTTCCCATCCTTTAAGCGTCGTCACCTTTCCCCATTATTCTTGGAGTATGCTTTTCGATCAGTGTTATTGGCTTTCCCATGCTGAACTGTCCCCGTTGGTCCTTTCCTCCTTTTCGGACTTTCCGCCTCGTTTTTTTTGATCCTTGAGGGGTCCCTCTCGCCGAAAACATTCTGTTTCCCTTGATTCGTGTGTGGTTCTTTTTTTTTATATAACCGGCCACGTTTCTTGCGCGGGATTGAGCATGCTTTTCTTCGATTGGCGAGGCCATTCGCCTTCTGCGTGATCTGTTTCCCGCTTTTTTTTCCTGTCGTCTCGGTTGTTGTCTTTTCTCCCCGGTGATTCCTTTTTTTTTTTCAACTCAGACACGAATGAAACTCGACCCCCCGGTGGCGTCAATCTTCCCCCGTCTTCGGCGAACTCCCCTATCGAGCAATTTTCTTTCCCAAGAAGAGTTTTCTCTTTCCTCTTTCTTTTCCCAGATTTTCAGTTGGTATCCCGTCCTATAGATGAGCTGAATCTACAGCGACGATGTGTCGGTTCTCTCAGCGCAAGATATGGTTCCGATCCGGATCTTTTTTATGGGTACCGGTGCCTCCCTCACAGATTTACATCGAATATGTAACGTAACACATGTGCGTTCAGACTCAAGAGTTTCCCCCCCGTCCTGCTTCCGTCTCCATCCCTTTTCAACCCGGACAGGGCGAGTCACCGTTTACTCAGCCACCACGGTTTCTTCCGGAAGTTTTCTTTGGACCACCTAGTGATATTTTTCCTTCTTTGTTCCTCCATACACTTGTGATTGCCTGCGTCCTTTTTTTTGATTCTCTCAAGGCAGGACTTGCCTCCCTCTGGGCTACCCCCCTCCTGATTTCTTTCTCGTTTCGCAGTTCTCTCCGATCTCTTCTCTCGCAACACCTGTTGTTCCCTTTACGTCCGCAGCAATCGCTTTCTCATCAGAAATGGCTTTGGAAATTTCCCCCCTATTTCGAAACCTTCTCCCAAACCTCTTCCTTTTATTTCCATGCTGAAGATCTACTTCTGCCGCGGTGGCATTTTCGGGTTATAACCCCCTCAGACGTTTCGCCCCCTCTTCTCCAGCCCCTCCCTTTAATAATCCTCTCTCAGCCTTACGTCCCTTCCTTATCTGCCATCGGTTTACCGGTTGAAATGCTGGAACTTGTTTTGAGAGAAGTAATGATCCCCGCAAGACGCTCAACCCCTCCCTGAACTCCCTTTGTCTTTCTTCCGATTCTCCACCCTTTTCCTGCGCCATTCCTCCAAAGGATTGACCTTTACCTAAAAGATATGAGGTTTCCCCCATTTTTCCTTCCTTTCTCTGGTATGCTTTCCCAAAAACAGTAGATGATGGGTTCTTCCCATCCCTTTCCTCTTGAGATTTTCGAGTTTGCCAGCCAGTTGTTTCTTTTTGCAGGGGATGGTCCTTTTTCTTTCCTCGCCGTCTCCTCTTCTCATCGTCAAACCTGCTGGGGTTTTCCCCTTGACTTCCGGCTCTTTTCCCCCTTTCCTCCTCTCGAGGCCATTCGGAGAACTTGCGCAAATTTTTTGAGCGTCGGGTTTCAATATTAGGCATGTGTGAGTTTCCCACTTCTATCATTTGGTCTTTCTCTGGAGTCTTCCTCTTTTTTCTTCTGGCATACACTTCGAATTTCTACTCTTTCTTTTTTTTCAAAAGTAAGTAGCCACGTCTTACTTCCTCTAACTTGCGGTTCTTATTATCAGTTTCGGGTCTTATCAATATTTTTCCCCTCACCTAGTTCATTGATCCTGTTTCTTCAGCCTTTCCCTTCTTTCTTGGTGTCGCCAGTCACTCTCCTTTTTTGAGTT
>Ga0179591_1345557_pt1 | contig 19761 bp, 21 predicted proteins | sample CZOMad2_1_08_16f_FD_182891 | JGI IMG/M metagenome (GOLD analysis project Ga0179591, IMG submission 182891) | Vadose zone soil fungal communities from Angelo Coast Range Reserve, California, USA - CZOMad2_1_08_16fungal (PacBio error correction) | ecosystem: Environmental > Terrestrial > Soil >... | reverse complement strand
ATGGCCTCCAAGTATCACGGCTTGCCTATCCTAGCTTCTAGAACAGAGAATTTCAGTCACCTTTCCTTCCGAGGTTCTTCCTCTGACTGCCCCAGATCCGAAGCATCCGGCGACGACAGTGGCTTGAACCAGCATTCACCGCTCCCCGCACCTGTTGACAATAATTTGAAGGTTGTTTTTTGCACCCCGGTCCTCCTCTTTTTTTTCCCTAGGCCTTTTCCTTCTGAGATGATGCTCGTAGTCGTCAATGGTCCCTTGGCATACCCATTCTTCCGCCCCCGACTTTCTCGTATTCTCCGCCCCATTTTTTCTGACATTTCTTCAGCTTTACGCACCGAACTGGGCTGCGCGAGGTAGCGTTCAAATGTGCCCGGCAATTTAAACCCTTATTCCTAATTCTGTTTCTTTTCCCTGCGTGACCCTTTTTGCCTAGCACTCTTTCTTTTCTTTTGATGCCCCCCTCCCTTCCTAAGGGATATTTTGGAGATCCAGGTCAAGACGTTGGTGACACTGATTCTGCAATTTTCCAATCACTTCCCAAAGACAGGCCCGCCATTCGGGTTTCCATATGTATACTCGGATTCTTTCCCGTAGTTTTTTTACTGTATTTTTTGTCTGGTTGGTGTTTTCTTCCGTTTTGTGACCTTTATCTCCTTTGTTCGTAAGACGACCTGCTCGGACCGGTCACAGGATTTAGGCTGCCTGGTTTGGTTCTGCTCTCCCGGTTGTCGTTTTTCCTCTCTACCTTTCCCGACAACGGTTTTTGCTGGTTTTCGCGGACTCAGTCCTCCTTCCTTGGTGTCTGCGGTCTTTTTATCTGATTTCCCCCCACCCCCCTAAAAACTACAAGGTAAGCCATGCCGCACGGGTCCGCTGTTAGTCCAAATGATCTGGCTCTCCTAGTCTTCCTTTGACCCTTCCTCCCCCCCTTCCTGTTCACTGCGTACTCTCTTTCCTTTATCAAATCGACCATCGGTTCGATCTATGTGATTCATCGGCTAACAAGGTCTACGGCAATCTTCTTTTTCCGCCCATTCTCTCCTGATTCCCTTTCCCCGCCTGATTTTATTTTTCATGATCATGTCTCGATTTGTTCTTTTCATCCTGCTGCTCTTTCTTTTTTTTCTCTTTGATCCCTGCAATTTCTTAGGCTGTATAGTGCTACCGGTTCCTGCATTTCTTCCTTTGATCGCGCGTGCGGTTTTTAGATGTTAAGTTTCCTCTCCTGATTTTTGCAGGGTTCTTTTTGAAAACCGGCGGAATCTGTCATGTTCAGCTTGGCTTAGTGGGTGTCCGCTCTCCAACGGCAGTCTCAATCTGTCCAATTTTTTTTGAGCTGATCAAATGTTTTGGCTAGGATTCGCCGTTGACATGCAGCGAGAGCAGGCTGAACATGTGATGGTCTATAGGTGTTCCTGCTAGTCTTTCCCACCCCATAAACGTGATTGTGAGTCTTCCCCTTTCTTATCTTCATTTTAAATTGTATTATATTTTGCTTTTCAGGGATTAAATTAATTCAATAGTTTATTTTTTGTCTTCCCGGTCTTACTATGCCCTTCGTCCTGTTAGATTTTTTTCTTTCTTATTTGAGTCAGCTTTTTTTTTTTTCCGTTCGATAAGACACCCGCGCGGCATTCTCTTCGACCTTGTTAATCGTGCTCGGCTTTTTCTTAACAGGACCCTGTTGGGACGGTCTTCCTTTTGCCCAAATTGGTCCCTCTCCCTTCTCCTTTGTGACCCCCACGAAGCCTTCACAAAGTCGCTTCGGAGAATTTTTTGCATTCTAACGAAGACTACGAGATTTCTCTTTTGCTGTTTTTTATTTTTCCCAGACCAGACTGATTTCCCTCCCTTTCATTTCTATACATTTTCGTTCTCTAACTAGAAGAGTTGCAGTATCGGAACGGCAGAACTCCCTCCCTTCTTGCATTTCACTTTTTATTTTTCTTGGGGGGTTTTTTCACCCTTTCTTCCATTCAGTTTATTTCTAACAGTAAGTGCATGCAAGATAGAGCGCGCAATAGCTGGCCACGTTTTATGATTAATATTTTTCCTCTACACGATTCTCTATACCCCAGCATTTTTTCCTCTATTTTTGGATGGGGACTTCTGGTCGTGCCTCGCCTGCCCCTCGACTCTGTTTCTCCGGTTTGTTCTTCCCCACCTTTTTTTGGTACCCGTTTTTATAGTTTTTTCTTTCACTGGCAGAATATCCCTTTGGATGCTGCTGCGGTTTTCGCGTCTGCGCGGCGTCCTTCTCGACATTTTAATCTTTTCCCGTTTTCCTCTCCCCAATTCCTCCCCCCTTTTTTTTCCACCTGGGAACTTTTCCCCCCGTTAGTAAGAGTCACCTCTGGCCTGATTAAGCTCGGGCGATGCCTGCAGCCACCTTCTTTCATCGAGATTTTCTACGACATCGCCCATGTCTTATCCCTCCCTTTTCCTGTTGATTTGTCCCTTTGTTTTGACCAGATAGTCTTCCTCTTCCTCTTGCTCGATTGGGAGGCGGAGGATGATCTTGCCGCTCTCTACCCCCACCCCAACTGACAACCGTTTGACCTTCCCCTCCCCCTTCTGTGTCGGTTTCCCTTTAATTTTATCTCCTACACGACACCCAGGTTCATATCCGGAAATCCTCACTCCGGAATAGTCACACCTGACTTTTTTTTTTTTTTTTTTTTTTTTGGTTTTTGGGCCTCTTTCACGTCATTTATTTCTCATTTCTTCGTCGCTCGCTGCGCTGATCGGCTCGAGCTTTGTTTCTCGTTTTAGACCAGTCTTCTTTGTGTTTCTTGTTTGCCCCCCCTATGTTACTATTTTGTCTTCCTGTCGAGGCATGTTGCGCTGTCCTGCGCTTATCCGACATTTTCACCGAGGGGGAGGGCTTCACGGGTGGAAACCCTCCCTTCTCGTCCAGTTCCGTTTTTTCTTCTCTCCCCAGGATCTGTTTTTCGCCTCCGTTTTTGCCAAGATAACCGCCCGGGCTAACGGCGCGAACCACCGTGTAAACTTAGCACCTCTCTCTTTTCTTCCTCTCTTGTTGTTCCTCTTCTCACTGATGCCCTTTCCCCTTTTTTACCGGCGTTTTCCCCCCCCTCCTTTGGTGATATACACTCTCCTTCTTCATTTGATAGTGAAGGGGCTGCCCGACCTAAGCGCCGTGACTTTGCTTTTCCCTTACCATGCCCACTTGACGAGGTCGGCTGTCCCGCCTTCTGTCCTCACCAGTCGTTGCGCTTTTTTCCGGCCCTTTGCCCTCATATCCTTTCCCCTCGAAAGACACCCCACCCCCCTCATTGTTATAATTTCTTTTGACTCCGAACTGATAATGGTCAGCGTCCGCTTCTCTTTACGCCGAGCTGTGTCGCACATGCGTTGCACATCTGCCCCCATTTAAGATTTTTTTTCAATGTGAAATCGGGTAATCTTCGTGTAGCCTGAGGCGCCTAAACCAATACGAACCTGGCGCCGGTTTCGAATATTACTCCTTCTCGTTTTTTTTTTCTTCCCTGTTTCTCTGTAATTTCCCTTCTTTCGCATAGACTACCACCCTTGGTGAGGCGCGAAGACCGGCCCCATTTTTCCGTGCCTCATCTCCCTTTTATTTTTAGCCCTCCACAATCTCGACTTGATTTCCTCCCCCATATCTTTTTTTTAAATTCCGTCATCGCCGTGGAATGCAAGCAGACGGCCGAGCGATGATGACTCCGTTGTTGCCGTTTGTTTTTGCCTCCTCCCTATCGACGATTTTCCCCTCCTCCACGCTCGTTCCATGCGATAGTTCTCCTCAGCCTCAACGGAATCCTGCTCATGCCCCCTGCCCCTTTTCTCTGTGCTACGTCCTTCTTTCCCTGAATGCTTCCTGCTAGCACGAAATTGGTCGAGCAGGCTAGGATTGCACCGCATCCCCCTGCGCCGAGCGAGGGTCCGCGCCTTCCGGTTCTTTATTTGTCACCACGACCCCCCAACCCTCTCCCTCTTCCAGCACAAGTCTTCCTCACTCTCTTCCTTCCTTAGAAATAATTACAGCAAAGGAAGATATCCTGCAGGCCTTGAGGAGTTGCGATCCCTCCCCTCCCCCGCTTCTTTGCATCCGTGTTTTCTGAGACCCCACCTCGCTTCGACATTCGCTGCCGCGAAACGGTCTTCACCCTTTTTTTTGATACTCCTTCAGTATATTAACTTTTTTGTCCTCCGGTGAGGATTTCTCTTCCTGAGTTTCCCCAGCACCAGCCGGCGGCGGGTTCTTGAAGGGATCGGTTGGCGCTCGACCATTCAGCTTGGTTCGGCTCGGGTTTCGTCCCTCAACTTTCCCCCGTTTTCTCCCTTCCCTTTTTTTCTTGAAATCCCCTCGATTCTATAGAGAAGGACGTCCTTGTATTCGCGGGACACTGCGTTCAAACCACCCTCTTTCAGTCTTCAAACGCTCTCGTTGGTTCTGCTTGCATTTTTTCCCGGCGTTGCTTTAATTTGCGACGAAGTGAACAATCCACAGTCCCTACAGCAGGTACACTCATGCCTCTTTCCTTAGTTGCTCCCTCAGGTTCTCCCTTTGAGTCTTCTTTTCAATACTGCCACTAGCAGCCCCCGCCCTGGTCTGACCTCGAAGCATTCAGTTTCGGCGAGGGGTCCTCCCACCCCAGGTAATCTTTTTGATACCCCCCCCACCCCCCCCCCCCCCCCCCCGATTTGTGTGACGGACGCGTGATCACTTGGAGAGCTGACCAACGAATCGCTATGCCCTAGGGTACTCCCCCTTTCGGACTTTTAACCCGCGCTTTCCATCCTTTTAATATGGTCTCCTAATGCCCGCAGAATCGCCGACAGCACCGTTGACACGATCCGCAGCGGCGATAATTTCTCCCGTCAAGCCGTTCTTAGTTGTGATTTTTCTTACACCCTCGATTTCCTGCCTGTCCCCACGGTGCGTTCCGATATGACTTATTCCGAGGTGATTCAGTCCCGATAACCCTCGCCTGTCCCCGTATCTTTTGCCATGGACTTCCCTCCGAGCCGTATTATGTTGTAGCCGGCGACAGGCCATAGCTCCCGAACTAGTACCATCCAGGTTCTTTCTGCAAATTCCTTCTTGCCTATGTTTTTTCTTTTACTTTTTTTGATGGAAAATTTTGACCGTAGAATTTTAAACCGAGGTCCACCTGGTGAGGAAATTGGTATTATGGGTGTTTATTTTGTCTTTTTTTTCTGATTTTCCCCTCTTTTCCACCAATTCCTACTGTAACCCTTTTTTCCCATTTCTCACTCGGACCTTGCAATTTGTCCGAAACACAAGACAGACGTTCCCTCGCCGCACCTATTAGACCCTCTTCCTCCCTTCACCAAAGACCCTTCGCCCTTCCTCCAAAGTTTTCCTAAGCCCTTCCCCGCCTCTTGGCGGCGTACAAGAAGGCCGCCGCATTCCCTGCAGAAAGGGGAAGGCAGGGACTTGAGCATATGTCGGACCTGACTTCCGCGCGAGAAGGTCCCTTTGGAATACCTTTTCCTTTCTTGGATTCCTTTCCCCATCGATTGTCCCCCTTTTTTTTACCAAGGGGGTAAACGTATCCGGACTCTCGCGAAGCTGGATTCCGTTCCTGCCATGTTGCCCTATGCGGGGCGATTCGTCTACCCCAACAAGGTCTTTTTTCCTTTGATCCCTCCCCATCCTTGCCCCCAGACTCAACCCGGTAGCAGTGAAACCTGAGGCGGCATTGCTATTTCGGGGCCGCAAGTCGTCTGGAAAGCTGACTTTTCCCCCCTTTGATAATCTTCCCCCACCTGTCTCGCTGCTTTTTTCCTTATTAAAAATGGAACCGTCTCCATTATAGAATCTCTTCCTCTATTAGAGGCCAAATATTTGAATGTTTCTCATCCTCACTTTTTCTCACCAGTTCTTTGTCGGACTTTGGCAACTAACTGTCGCGCACTTCACTTCTTTTTGTTTCAACTCGAAAGATCCTCCGGCCGTTCCTTTTTGCGGACTTGCTATCAGTCCATCCTTTGATCCTTTATCACTTTCTTTCATCTCATTCGGGACTTCCCGGCAAGGCTGTTGATGAAATAATGTGCTTTGTCCCTTCGATCTTGATGGTTCTTGAGAGGGTCCCCCCTCCTCCTAACTTCCATCTGCGTTTCCACTTTTATGGAAGTCCCTTCGCTTTTCAAACCATCACATAATCCGTGACGCCTCCGACGGCATGGTTGGAGGGGCACGGCATAGATGGCGTGAGTTTATCTCCTGATTCTCTGGGCGTTCCCGAAGTCAGTCAGAGTTACTTTCTCTTTTTTCCTTCATATCCCTCTCCCCTCTTTTTTCTGACCCACTTCTTTTCTTGGGCATCGTACCCGTTGTGTGATAGGCCCGCTCTATTACATGCTGCCGATTTGCCAATGGTATGTAATCGGCCTGACGGCGTCGATGTTTTATTTCTGGCTTTTTACCAGATTCTTCCCCTTCATACTTCCTTCTTACATCTCCAGGAGTGCACGCAACCATCCCGTCAATGAGGCGTCATCATTATATTAGGTGGGATTTTGTATAGGTAGTCGACAGACTTTTGGCTCTCTTTTGGTCGTTCTGCCTAGAAACTCTCTCCCTCCCATCAAGAATCCTTGACCTGTCGCATGCTGGGCATGGTCGATGCATCCCCCCTGGGAGAAGCTGAATCACCCCCCTTGTTTTCTTTTTTTTTTTTGAGACTCTTTCATGCGTGGGTTTTTTTCCTTTCCTATGATTTTCTTATCCCACACGAAGTTCCGGCAGAGCTTCCAAAATGTAGATCGCAACCGCCCTTTATCGCATATGTTTTATGAACCCACGCCCCCCTCCCTCTGTCGTCTCCTCTCTTCTTGATCGGGCGATCCTTTATAGGTGGACATGGTTATGTTTACCTAAAATATCCTCACCTCAGTTTCTCGCCTTATGATGCCTCCCCCCCCCCCCCCCTTTTCTGCATTTCCTCTTTCCTGCAGGCACCGTCCGCGACCTCGATTGATGTACACCACAACGCTACCTTCTGACCTGCTTTAACACCCGTACCTTCTTGTTTTCCCTTCCCTTCCCCATTTTTTGATAGCATAGCCGCACGCTATCACCGGCAATCCCATCATGCTTCGAACCTTAGTCTTGAAGGTCGATCCCTCTTCCCACCGGGTACCGGGTTGCCCCTAGACTTCTCCCCGCTTGCAACCTGCCATCCAAAAAGAACTTTTAGGCAATCGTTCCGAGCGCTCGGCTGCTGTACACTTTTTTGTTCGTGTTGGGCTTTGTTAAATGGTTGCTTATCCCTCTTTTCTCTTTTGGCTTTCTTTCTTCTTTTCCTTGTTCTGCGTTATGAGTAATCGGGTCTCCGGTTGAAGACGGCTCCACTGCTGTTTCAAATGTTGGTTTTTCGACGTCCCTTGGACAGTGCTGGTTTTTCTTCTGTGGTCCCCTTTCCCCCCCCCATACATAATTTGTCAATAAGCTATAATTGGGTTCATTTGAATACTCGCGCGCCGTGGTCCGGGACCATCGCCGCGGTCCCCCCCCCCTCTCTGATCTTTTCTGACCCCCCTCCCCCCTAAATTCTTTCCTCTTTCCTCTTTCTTATGGTCATGCGCCTGCTACAACATGGTTACTGGAAACGCATGATCCAACATGCCTCTCTTCTCCTTTATTTTTTTATCTATTCCCTTTGATTTTCATGTTTTTTCTTCAAAGTGGTCGTTTATAATGATGATCATGCTTGTGGAGTCTCTTCCACGGCCTCTCCGGCTGTTTGTGAGAAGAAATTTCCCCTTCCCTTGTATTTCCTTCTCTCCTCTGAGTCTTTTCCTTTTTCATTCGTGCTGACCTCGCATTGCGCAGAGCCGGCTGTGAAACGGTGAAGCCGAACCCACCGAGCGTACACTATGCATTTGGGTTTTTTTTGGCTTTTTCATCACCTCCTCCCAACTGTAACTTTTTCAATTCCCAACCCTGTTTATCGTCTTAAAGATTGTTTTACTGACCCCTTCATTCCTTCAGACCTGCAATGACTTCTTCCTCCCCTTTTTTTTTCGTTTTCGATTGACCCGATCTCCATACGTTGATTCGGTCCCCTCACGCGCTTCGGTCTTTTTTCATTCTCCTTACTGTTTTGTCTTTTCCCTTTTTTTTTTCTAACTTTTTTGATCGGCCTTCAGGGGTGCTAGTGGGTCCGGTTTTCCGTTTATTTTTTTGGGGATTGGGCGGGCCTAACGGCCTGATAGAGACCGGTCGTATTTTATACTTAGAAACAAGTCGTCTCTTTCTCCGTTCCTTGATTGATTTTATCCCCCACTTCCTTTTTTTTTTTCCTGACACCGCCCGTAAGTTGATCGCCAGTGTGAACGACCCCGATTCTCGCTACCCCCAAGTAGCCTTATCCTCCCCCTTATGTTCTCCCATCCATCCATGATCAGTTCTTGGTAGAGAGGGTTGCTGTTGTTGATCAATCCTCCACCTCGTTTCACTATTTCCTTCCATTGAATTTTTTCTACAGAAGTCCTTTTTTCCTCGTATTTGTCGCATCTAATCGCTAATGCTGTGCGTCGTTTTTTTTCCTTATTCCCCAGTTCTCCTTTGTAGTGACCCCCTTATTTCTTCGTGCGATCAATCTTTTCTGGGACTTGATATTGTTTTCTTTTTTTATGTTTGAACGATCTTCTCTCCTTTCTCCATGTTGTTGGGGGGGAGTTGAAATTGTTGGTCGCCTAGCCTTCTGTTCCTAGTTTCAGTTTTTTTTCTCCTTTTTGCTCCATTCGCTGATTTTTTCCCCCCTTTCTGGATATAGTTAGGTCCTCTTCCGCCTGCGTTGGGTCTTGTATTCGGATTTACTTGCTGCTTTGATTTCTTTCCCTTATTCCATTTTCCCCCCCCTTTGCTTTTTCCCCTTCCGCTGATTTCTCGTCATCATATTGGCTGAACCTTCGGCCCCCTTCTTCACTTCCTCATTCCTGGAAAGTCTCAAGTCCGATCGTGAAACTGCAGCCATGTTGACATACTCTTTTCGAGTACCCATAGATCTTATCCTGTTTTTCTTCCCGTTTCCTATTTTGCTAATTTCTACTTCCCCTCTCTTGGAGGAGATAGCGATACGGATTGAAGGCCCAACACCCACGACACGCTTTCTGGTCCTTTCCGCCGCAATGCTTTTCCTGTCAGTCCGAATGATTTTCCCCGACCAGGCCCTTCTTTTTTCCCTCAACTTTAAGTAGTCTGTCTGGTGTCGGGTGGGCTCACCTTCCCCGGCCGTTCTCCCTCCTCGTTTTTGAACTTCTTCCCCGTCTTTCCCTCCCCTATCTTTTTCGAGGTTTCTGTGGTGTCGGGCTTTGGGAGATTATGGCTTCTCGCGGCCTGATCGGCAACCTCTGCAAGATACCCAGCCCTGCCTCCCTCTATTCCCCACTTTTTCCTCTTTGGTTCCCCCTCACTCCCCTTCGCTCATTGGCGATGCGTTTCGGCGGTTCGGATCCAGACCGTCCCTATTCAAGATCACGCCCCTTATCTTGTCTTCCAAACCACCTTCCCCCCCATTCTCACAATGTTCTTTCCCTCCTCCCGTGTTGTTCTTTTCTCTTACTCCCCACCGGTGATGCAAGTTTTGATTGTTTGGCGACGAGCGGCCGCCCCGTCGGCCGTCGACTGCCCTGATCTTACGGCTACGATTCTCCGAAACTCATCTCCTCATCGACTGCTTTTTACCACTAACCTTGGGATCTTTTCTTGACCATCTCTTTTTTCTGACCCCCATCTGGTTTGCGGTGGCGTTCAGGTTTCCGCCAGTCACAAGTCCATCGCCAGCCCGAACCATTCGCGATACTGGTCGATCCCAGCGAAGATAGACCTCCCCCCTTTCCTTATTTTTTCGCTCCGCCCAGATTTCCTTCCTTGTCGAATTAAAGGATAGAACAGAACCCTTTACCATGGTTTTTTTTTTCTGCTTCCGGGTGGTGTTTGCTTTTTGGATGCCTTATGTTAGTGTTTTTTCCTCATTGAGACGGTCCCACCCTTAATTTTTTCGTGTTTTTTAATGACTTAAGATTGGTGGTGGTGTTGGGGGCGCGGTCAAGCGACTCATCCTAGAGCCCGCGTCTCCCCCCTGCGTGTATTTGGTCCTCTGTGACGTCACCAGTTCTCCTGTGAAGGATCGTAGAATCCATACTCTCTTGATTTTTCGACTCCCCTCCAATGCTCATAGCCGTGGTTGGACTGACAAAAGAAAGACGGCGCGTTCTTTGTGACGTTTTCCTGTCCCCCTTTTTTGACCCCCAGTCTTCCCCCCCTCTCCTTATCCTAACTCCCTTTTTACAATGTTTATGCGCGATGTCAGCAGCACACGAAATAGCACCCGAACGCTGACGAGGATGACGTCCGTTTCTTGAATCCAGTCCCTCCTCTTTCACTTTTTTCCCCTCGATCGGAATAGGCGACCCGCCCAACGAGACGTCGAGGTCAGACGGGGCGAGCCGACCACGAACCATAACACCACCTTTTAAGTCCAAAGTGGGACTTTTCTTCCTTTCTCCTTTTTGGTGTACCACTCCCCCCTTGCATTGAAAGGTGCACCATGCAGCAACAGTTCGGTGTCCCGACTTTCCAGACTAGATTTGCACTTGGACTTTCGGTCCTAGATGTTTCCCGTTTACCCCTTTTTCAATTACTATTATGGCTATACCATGCCAACGCGGCGAGTCGTGACCTCGTTTCAAGAGATCAATTGCCCTTTTGTTCCATCTCTGCTGACTGTCCTCTTACCTGTAGAACAGACCCAGACCGGCCGGCCTGGCTGCACAATTCCTCCCTCGGGTGTAGCGCGCGAAGCGAGTGCTTCTGCTTCTTGCCTCCTGTTGATTGTCTTCACCCTTAACCGGGAGTTAACACGGTTTGGGAGTTATCATCAGATGATCCTTATCGAGACTGCTTTTGACGTCTTCTCTTTACCCTTTCCCAATTCTCTCCGGAAGGCAAGACTTGCCCCCATCGGCTTGCAGCGAGCCTATTGCTTTTGGTGCACTTTCTTCCCGAGACTCTCCCCCCTCTACCCCCCCCACAGAGTAATAATCAGGTACCATGCGACCGCAGCGAGTGCGGCACTCCAATTTTATGCAGATTTTTTTTTTTACCCTCCCCTTCCTCCCTCCATGGTATGCCCTTGCCAGGCCCGCAGTCGAAGGCGGACTTGTACGCGACCAACCATGTGAAGTATTCCCCGCCAATCTTATTACGAGTCTTTTTCCCTTTTTGGAGAGCCACGACCCCTCCCCATCATGAGTCGAAACGCTTTAATGACGTCGGAACATTTTCTTTCCCCGCGAGCCTCGTTACGAATAATGGTGCCCTTCAATGACCCCCTCCGCTTTTCCCCCTTCTCCTTACCCTTTCTCCGGCAAAACTCCCTCTCTTTTTCCCTTCGCATGTCCAGGAGGGGCGTTTATTTTTCCACGAACCCCTCGCAGATAAGTCCTTCTCAACCACCGGTTCTTTTCTCTCCCTACAGATCGAAGTGATCACGAAAACCGCTCCTCATGCAATACTACAGGGCTCCCTGCCGTAATCAATCTCTTCTCCCCATCTGTCTCGAGTGGAATCCTATCGAACGAGTACCATCTTCTAGTTTTTTTATCTCCTTCTTTCAACCTGTCCCTTCCTCCTGTTGGTCTTTTACTTTGTGCCACCGGAAGAAGACACGCCGTTCATGTAATTTTTCCCACAGGACCCTTTGACCGGCTTCTTCTTTGTTACCCGATAGTTGTTAGGGTTGGGTACCAAATTTCGAAACACTTGCCACTCACCTTCTCCTTTGGGTCCCTATTCCTTCGCACCACATTCCAGGTCTGCTTACCTTCCACAAATGCTACCGATTTCTTTTGAACACTTCTGTCCCTCCCTATCTTTACTTGTACCCTTGCCCTTTTTTTCAGATGAGGATCTTTATAAGCGGTACATCAATGTGTTTGTTTTTTTGGATCCCCCTTTTCCCAGCCGTCCCCCCCCTTTTCCCCCTCCGACCCTTTCTTTCCTTCGGGAGGCCCTGAAATCCGAGAGCAGTAAGTCAGCTTCATTCGGTCCCTTTGTTCAGTTGGTTCCTCCCGCCTTGCAAAGTTTTTTCCACAGCGGGTCAAGCTTCACGAACAGCCTCTCTTAGCCTCCATTCGATCTTTGGGATAAAGTACCCGCCATGTTTCCTTAGGCAGAGTCACCCCAACCATTCCATAATTTTCCAGGTCGCTCCCTCCTTCCCTTCCCACTTAGGTTAACAGTGACCTTTCGCATTTCCTCTACTTTCTCTGTTCTAGAGCCCGCCTATTCCGGGCCTGGGAACTCGGTTGACATCCGACATGTCGACAAATTGTTCCTCATGACTTTTCACACCTTTATTTTGGTTTTTCCTCTTTCTTATGGAGGCCCTTTACGACCAGTCGTAACGACCCTTTCCTCCCCTCATTTCCCTTCTTAGCTTTTCGGTTTCCTTGTCATCGACAATGCCCGCGATCACACATGTGCGGTCTGTTGTTCTTTCTTTCGTACTTCTTTAATTCCTATTTCTGGCGTCATTCTCGCGACTCGGCGGGCAGAAGAGCCTGCGATGGCCTCCGCATCGCAGTTGAAGTTTTTTTTGTTTTTCCTCCCTTAGGCCCGACTTTTTTTTTGTCCAGATTACTGTTTGGCAATGCGATAGTGCTGGTTCTATTCTAAGACGGGCCGAGACGACATTAGTTTTTGAAGAATATCCCAGTCTTCCCACACCCCCCCCTTCATTCCTCTTACTTGTTTCCTTTTTATTTTCACGTTTTCCCTCCACCCTTCGCATGTCTTTCTTACCCTTCCTTCTGTCATCGGCGTTCCGCCAGCGCCAGCGCGACGTGCAGTCGCCCTTCATCCCTGCGCACGCCCGCGCGAGCAGGGTTCCTCTACCATTTGAGTCGGGTGCCCCGCTATTTTTTTCCCTCCATTTGTTGTGTAGTTCCCTCCCCTAGTCTGTTTCTTCCGGACTGATCGGCCTTAGCTGAGTGCGCGTTTCCGGTCACTGCTTGAACAGAGATTCCCCAGCCTCTGAGATCTACTTTTTTCCACCTTCCCCCCTTCAAGAGGCTCCCAGCCTTCCTTTTCTTTTTCCTTCTGCCTTTTAGGTTTAGAGGTCGCGCCTCGTTTTGGGCTGAGCGGTACGTAAATTTCGTCCCCCCCCCCCCGAACATTCTCCTCTTCCCAGGCAGCGCAGCCGGTTACATGTAGCAGCCCGGCCATGGTTCTTTTGCATCTCCCCCCGCTTCTCCTTGATGCTTACTTTCCCCCGCCTCTCTTCCTAGCGCAATTAGAAGGCCTCGTAGACACCACGGACTTGGCCCGGATCCTGGTTTGCGGCTGAGAACCCCACGAATTTTAGCGTCCTCCGGATCCCTCACTCTTTTCCAAATGCCCTCATACGCAGACCACACCTGTTGCTTTCAGTTGGGGTAGTGGCACAAGTTGACCGAAAATTTCCGCTCATAGAGGTAGTTGGCTCTTCCACTCCGATTCCGTGGACGGCTTTTACATCTTGGTCCTTGCTAAAAGAGGCCCTCAAGCTACTCCGTTCCTTATCTTATCCCCCCCCCCCCCCCCCTCTCGTACCCCCTCTTCCGCTCCTCTTTCCACGAATGGCGGTCGCTTTTTCGTGACCGGACTGTTTAACTTCTTTCCCCATCCCTGGCCATACCATTTTTACTAGCGTGGATACGGACCGTGTCCTTATTTTTCCCTCCCCTTTCCGCGTCATGGGTTCCCGGCCATCATCATGTCTAAAGATTGCTTGAGCTTTTTTCACCATGCCCCTCTGTGTGACCTCTTAGCTACGCTCAACGCACATTTCAAAAACTAATCCTCTCAGCTTACGGTTTCCCCATGACCCTTCTCTTTTTTTCCTTCCTTATGCTAGGTGTTCTTTGAAAAGGGGTTCGGCCATGCGGTTGTTATTTTTTTTTTTGTTTGAGACTTCTTTCGTATTGGTTTTTTTTTTTGGATCTTTCCCCTGTCTGATTGGCCTGGTTTTTGAAGTAATATTTTGTCTATCCCTAGGTTTTCCTTGACCTCGTTGCGTCCCCCTTTGTCCCCCAGCAATGGTCTTTCGACGTCCCTTCCCGACGTCATTGCGTTGGTTGTTTGCTTAATGTGTAAGATGTCCATCCCTCAAAAGCTTTTACGCAAAACAGATTGCCCTAACATTTCCCCACGATTTATAAACTCCCCCGACTGTTTGTAGGGGAACCGCAGCTTCCCACTCACCCCCTCCGTCGAGAGAAATCGTCATGAAATAATAACCCGGCCTTGTCTTTGTTTGACTCTTGACTTCGCTGGCATCACCCTTTTTTGAATGCATGAATTTCGACCCAATGGCGATTTATTCATTCATTCTGATGCTCTTTTTTTTTTCTGACTAACATTTCATCTATCGATCGCCGCAGTCGTGGATCTTTTTGCATTCGTTCTTTTGTCTGTTCCTCTTTCAAAGGCCCTTTCAAGTGGTGCTCCGTGTGCATACAGGACGATGCAGGATTCGCCTTCCGGTCTCAACCCTTGTTCATGTAGGATGCTATCTTCTTGCAATCTTCCATTCCCTTATTCACTACTTCTCATATGCGTTTCCTTTGCCGGGTGACGGGCGTATTAACGGCTCAAGATGAAATGAGTTTGAAGCCGAGGTTCTTGTTTTCAGATCTAACGTTCAGATAATCGTACTTTCCAACGTGGTCATATTAAAGTGGTTCTCCTTACCAGGTCCCGGAACCCCGACATTCTCTCCCTGGAGTTATCATACCTTTCTTTGTCCCCCCTCCTCTTTCCCCCTTCCTTTTTTCCTATTTTTTCGACCGCAACTACTCCACTTCGTTTAAGCCTCCCCCGCTGAGGTATGGGAGATCCTGTTCTATCTTTTCCTGGGTTGCTTTCTGTTACGTTGGACAACATTCAACGCGGCGTTTTCTTCGTTTGTCTATTCTCCTTCCTTATCAGCTCGGTTCTGTGTTTATTTCTGATAAGACTGTGGTTATTTCTCGAAATGACGTAGATTCCCCATTAGCCGATCGCTCCTTGTTTCCCTACCCCCCCCTTTTTGTGCCTGTACCTTTTCCCAACTGTTTATCCCGTGACAGCACCGCGAGACCCCCAGCTCTTGGTCATTAATATTCAGAACACCCATTTTCTCTTTTAGATTTTTTCTTTTTCTTATCTTCAGCTCCCCCAGCCTTCTTTCCCCCCCACCCTTTTCCGTTGATCTTTCGGCCCGCCACCAGAAATAGACCTCTGTGTGTGCACCCCCCCATATCCCGGACGGACCCACCGCACCACACAGCCTTTCCGTGCCCCGGTGGGGTTTTCCCCCCCCTATCCCCCCCTCCTTATCTTTCAAGCTTCCTTCCACTCAAGCCCCCATTTTCTTCGCCCTCGTCCGGTGCGTGGATATTCACTCTGTGCTTTCTTTCTACGAACGAGTTCACATATAGATATTTTATAATTGTTCTTCCTATTCTTTTCTGGTTTTTTCTTCTCAGTCGTCTCGGATAACGCTCGATTATGCGGTTGGAGTTCTCCAGCTTGGTGACCACTCGCGGCTATACATTTCTGCGTACTCAAAGACCCGACAAATTCCCTTCTCTTCCTCTGTGTTGGGCTTTTTCTTGTGATGATCCTACCCACCTCTCGCTTGTCACGCGCGTTGCTATCACCCGTCATCATAAACTTCCCAGCCTCCTCGGTCCCCCCCTTCCGTACGCCTCTTCTCTCTTTCTTTTCATTCTCCAACGGGGACGGCCAGAAAAATCGGCATCGAGTTCACGCAGACCCGCATTATTTATGTTTCCCCACCTCCTTTGATGCTGCCCCCTGTTTTCCGCCCTTATTCGACGTCAATGCTTTTCCTCTTTTTTGCTGCGGTGGAGAATCTGCTTGCCGCCTAATTCAACACACCGCCAAAGCTGAGGCATTCGACTTAGCCATTTTCTCCCCCCTGGTTGACCAGGTGTTTCTTTTTTCTAGTCAAAGGACCTTTTTTCACTCATCACTGACCCTTCACAACCTTGTGCGATCGGTGTTCGGCGGAATGGTCACATTACCCGTAGTCCTCCTAGGTTTCTCTTCCCCTCTTTTCGGTTTTTTTCTCCGTCTCGACCCGTATCTCTGCTGGTTCTGGTCGATGGTAGTGCTGAGGATAGGCGGCCCCGAGGCATGATAGAAACAGCTCAAACTCACAGTTGCCCTTCTCAAGAAAGCCATCATCGTCACCTCTGCAACGAGGTTTATGCCCGATCATCGATTAATCGCTGTTAGTCTCCCGCAGAGCCTCCTTTAGTTAGACGAAGCGCTTTGACTTCTCACAGCTCCTTTAATCGGCTAACCTCTTCCCCTTTTTTTCAAATGTCTTTTCTCTCCTTTTCCGTGTTTGAAGATCGTTCGGGACCGCTGTGGTTTTACGGCTTAGGGCTCCCTTGCGGTGACATCCTCCCTCCCTTGTGGAGAAAGACAGAGAGTATTCTTCTCGCCTGCTCAAAGCATCTATTTTTCTCCTCCCTTTGAGATCTTTTCACGTCATCCATGCCCCTATTGATTATTCGGATAAATACGCCGCGCAGTTCACACCGTAGGCGCGAGTTGCCGATCAGTGTTCTGAGGAAGCACCTTGTATTTCATCCGTTTCCCTCGCCTCCCAGACCCCCTCTTCTCTTCTTTCTATACCTGAACCCTCCTCCCCTACCCCCCGAAGTGATGTCCTGCCGGAGAGCTACGCTCGCCTTGAGAACCAGATAGCAAGCCCCTTCCTGATTAATGCATTGTTTTCAGTTGTCCCTTATCTCTTCTCTGGCTGTTTTCTCAGGCGAGGCCTAAAACATCGCCACGGTGGATTGAGCTTCACTGCGTGTGGTGTTGATTGCCGGTTTCAGTTTTCACTACTTCGCCTCAGTTCCTCCCCCCCCCGTCTACTTTCCTTTCCTTTTCTCATAGCACCAGTTGGCAGGCCTCCAGATGAAAAGCATCTCATGGGTTCTCCAAATACTCTTGAATCTTTTTCTGAAGAAGGCTTCCTCCGTGTTTCTCTTCATTGCCCATTCACCCTTGCGCGGTATGTGAATGTGCTCCGGTTGTGTATTGATGATGTGACCTCGAGTCCAATGGAGAGATCTTCTCCTCTCCCCCCCTAATCCTCCCCCCTTTACCCTCCTCACTGCCCCAGAACGCGGGCGAGTCGGATCTCCATTGGCAGGACCGCCAGGTTTGGAAGTCCCCGAAATTGTTTGACCTCCTCTAACAGGCCGAGGCCTCCCTCCTTCAACCCGGCCCTTAGCCGAGGCAGCCGTTCGAGTCGTCTCCATCCAGCTCAACCCAACCCAGAGTCAGCACCCTTATGACGATATCTATCATTCCTCTTCTTCTGTCTCCCCTCACCACTTAACCCTTTTTTTCCTATCAGAACCGTCGCTGCGAGGCGCTTGCGAAAGGATTGGCACGTCGGAGACGATAATGGTTCGAAAGGTACCCACCCCCATCTCCTCCCTTCTCCCATATTTCTTTTCCTCCGGATGCCGCGAGTCGAGAACCTCGTATATTTAACTGCCCAGGTCCCTGCCCCCAGATGGTCTCAGCTAGAACAGAACAGCCCCGTCCACTTTTCTCTCAGTTTTATGCGTTTCTTCTCTCTGGGTCGTGAGCCGTTTTTTTTTCTTCTGGGGCCCGTTCCTGCTCGTCAAACTCACTTCTTCCCCGTGTGGTGACCCATACGCAAGATGCTCGAGAATGACGCGCGTCCTTGTTACTCTCTCCCTTCTCAAATACGCCGACACTTCTCGATCATGATCAAAGACGGCAGCATGCGCCGTCGGCTCTTGCCTCTCCGCCTCTCCCCTCCTCCCATTTGACCTCCTGGCGAAGACCCAAAACAGACCGACCACAGCCTTGCAATTCCCGCCCTTCCCTCGCGTCTTTTCTTCTTCCGACCCTCAGTTCATTGGACTTATTTTTTTTAGTGCCGAGAAGTAAGCCCCCTCTGCATGTTCTTTCTGCTTGCAGGCAGAGAAGCCTTGCAGAGAAGTTTTCCGTTCCCCCCCCCGACATGGTTCCGATCTGCCTGCGATGCCTCCCGTACGTTATGATCTGCATCTAGACCCGAAGCTTTCTGCCTTTCAGCGTGTAACCAACTCATTCATCCTTGCACCCCCTTTTTTTCAAAAGCCGCTCTCCTTCTGATTTCACTTGTGCCGTGATCGCCGACCAGAGGAAAGAGCTTCGTTGTGGGAACTTTGCTCCCCCCTGTACGACTTAGATTTCCTTTCCGCCCTTTTTATGACCCCCCACTGCCATGATCTTGTCTCCCCTTAATTTCTCGAGACAGCGTGTCAGCGCGAATAGAAGAATCTGCACGATATCGCCCCTGGGCTCCCTTGCCCTCCTGTCACCCCCCCCCTCTGTTTATTTGTGTGCGTTCTGCCATAGATCGTTCCCAATTGATTTTCTTTTCGAGAAACGTTCCCGCGGCGCGTTTGTTTATTTAAGAGTTTGCTGTCTCCGTGACACTCAGCGAGTCCTCACAGCGTTAACCCGGTGGGCACGAGGCTTATGGCTGTCTTTTTTGAGTTTTGGGCCTCCCACATTCTTCGCAAAATCCGTCTCAAGCAATGCCGCGTCTGAACCGTCTCCCTTTCTCCCACCACCCTATATTTTCTTCGCTTCACCCAACGGAGACATTAATAGATTGGCAGCCCTTTTCCCTGCGTCCACGGGTAAGAGACGGACATCCGAAGTTAGGCGACCCGACCGACCGGTACTCCTCATAATGCCCGTCATGCACTGGTCAGCAATGACCGAGGGCGGGAAGAAATTACGACGAGAGATGAAGGCCACTAGGAATCTTGGACTTTTTCTTTGTATTTTTTGCAGCTGTCCGATTTTTCTGCCACGGGTGCCCATCGCCTCCGTCAAGATCCTATTGCACCATGGTGTCCGTTCAATTACAGTCCTTCCCCCTCTGCGGCTCTTAGAGACCCAACAAAGGTCCTCATTTCGCTGAACCTCCCCTTAGGTAAATCGCATGTCCGGTAGCATTTGCAGCGTTACCCTTTTGTGAGAATCTGCCGTGCTCGGGCCCGATTCTTCAATCCTTTCCTCTCCATGTTCAAAACATTTTTCTACTCCCTAACGGCGCGCTGCGGAGTCTCCTCTTTTTATTCCCCAACTGTTCCCCTTTCCTCTTCTCCCCCTACCATTACCAATAGCTCCCTCTATGACCCCATATTCGGTGGACTTGTTCATCAGATTTCGACAACATACCCTGTGCCTGATAACCCACGTGCTTTTTTGGATTCTTTTCCCCCCGATACTTAGTTCCTTCTTTCGCGTTTCCGTGTGGTGTTCCTTGCCTCCGAATGACGGGCTGCGCCTACGTGGCGGATGGCGACTAGGCAATGGGATAAGTTCTCCCATGCATGGTTCCTTCGCAGTCTTCGCGAAGCTCCCTTCGGCCCTTCTGAAGCTGCTGATTTGGATGTGCACTGCGTATTCTTTTCGGTTATGTACAGAATCAGACGGACCCCCTAGAGCGCCCCCGGCTTTATTCCCCGCCCTATCCCCAAACCCCCTCTGACGCTCCATTGACGGCATGGTGGGCGGTGCCCTATCGAGGCTGCGATCAGTCCTAAGGAGTTGCCCGCCTTCGTTCCCTTCCCCGAGCTCAATCTCAGTTCTCACTACACTTTTCCCCTCTCTGAGTAAGTTAACAGGATGAGTCGGGTGGA
>Ga0179591_1306968_pt1 | contig 19763 bp, 18 predicted proteins | sample CZOMad2_1_08_16f_FD_182891 | JGI IMG/M metagenome (GOLD analysis project Ga0179591, IMG submission 182891) | Vadose zone soil fungal communities from Angelo Coast Range Reserve, California, USA - CZOMad2_1_08_16fungal (PacBio error correction) | ecosystem: Environmental > Terrestrial > Soil >... | reverse complement strand
TCGCCTTTTTTGTTACTCCCTCCTCCATTAAAAATGTAATGTAATAAGAAGGATAGTCCTGCCTAACTACGCTCTCAGTGCTTAAACCCCCCCCCTTTCCCCCTTTTAAGGAATCCCCCCTTCCCCCTGGAGAAAGAAAGAAGCAATTCGGAATTACTCTTTAGACTAACCTGACGTAGGCCCCGTCCCCCTAAAGAGTCTAAAAACGAAACCAAAACCTTTTTCCCCCCCACATGCCCTCCCCACGGCTCCCCCTTTTGGACGGTCGCGGAGTTCAAAAAACCCCGAGAGGATTAACTTGAGACCTGAAAAGCCCAAGGGTAAACGACAGGCCCCTTCCTCCTTGGTCACGACCGTTCCTTTTTCTGAAAGAATCTTCCCAAGATCTAATTCAGTAAACCATCATGGGTGGGGGTTTTGCTGCGTTTCCCTTGGTTTGACCCTTGTATTCTTAACGGATGAGGATGCGCCCCGCCCGGCCTCCGAGCCGAGACTTTCCTCCTTCGCAAGCGCATGTCCTCTTTTTCGGCCTTTAGAAGACGATTTTTTATTCTCTCACGGGAAATGTCCGGCTAGCCTTGAATTCGTATTCCCTCAGGCCGCCTCCCCGAGCTCCGGTTCTTTTGGGCGGCTCTGACCTTTTAATCATCTTTTCTGGGTTAGAGAAAAAACCGGAGTCAGGCCGATCCGCTGAAATAATCTCAAGACGAGGCTTCTTTTCCCCCCACGTCCGGGGCTGAGTTCCAGAGTAGAAATTCGATTCCGAGGCGTCCGTTTTATTAAACGATGGGAAAAGACCTCGGAAAGAACGTTTGTCACGCGATTGCTGACACCCCCCTTATAGGGACTTTCTTCCCTGATGAGAAATACCTTCCCAGAGTTTACGGACCGCTCCATTTCCTGAAGACTGAGGGAGAGGTTTGATTACTCGCCGCTGTGGGGACCTGTGGGAACGGGCATCGATCGCCCGGTCGCACGGTAGCGAAAACAGAAAGAGTTTCACCTGATGGGCCGCAAGAGTCTTTTCTTTGATAGGCGTTCCCCCTCCCCTGAGTTTCCCTCACCTCCCTAGTTTTTCACCGTTTTAAGAAGCACAGCCTGGGTTTCCGACTTGCGGATCTCCTTTGGGTTTTTTCCTTGTTATGCAAAGAGGAGATGTTCCACAAAATTAGTTCTCGCGCATGACCCCCTTTTTAAACTACACTAGTGTCTTCCCCCCCCCTGTGCCGAGAATGGTAGTTTCATTCATATTCTACGCGCCTGGATCCTATCCTTCTAGAAATGGTTCAAAGAAGCCCTCGCAGAAAAACCCTCCAGTGAGTTAAATCACTTTCGGGTGGAGTTTTAGCTTTTTTCTCCCCTGGAAACCAAGGCTCCCGCCCCACAGCTGGGGTTGCCAATTATATGTTGTTGAGTGGAGGATGAACTGCCTTCTTTGAGATATCACGGTTCGGCCTCTACTTTTTCTTGGCTTGTCCCCCCCGTACCTTACCCGAGCCACTGCTAGGTTTTTACGAGCGCCTGCAAGAAGAGGCTAACCCCTCCCCTGAGGTGGCTTCCCTCTTAGGAACTAGAAGATTTATACCAGTTTTTGGAGAATTGGAACAGTTAGCTCTAAGCGGGTTACGTAAAGCCCTCAAGAAAGACCGCGACCAAATATTATGAGGGATATCCCCCCCCCTTTCTTTCACTGAGGGGTTCTTTTTATTAGGAGGAACAGTATTCCCTACTTCCAGTGGTGTTGTGTCTTCTAGGTCCGCCGCGACCCCCCCCCCCGTTAAACCTCCTGGTTCCCCTCCCTCCTTTGGAGGAGGATTTTGATGCTTCTGCTAGGAGGCCGGTCCAAGATGGATTCCTGAGATATGGCATTCGCCCTTTCCCTTCAGTAAGCCCCACTCCTGTGGTTTCTGGTGGGAAGGAACTTTCGGCGCCCGCCCTTGAGCAAGGGATCTTTTCTTTCACGGTCTGGAAATAGTTAAGATCTTTCGTGAGTTCCCTTCAGAATAAGATCCTGCTAGGAGCTTTTGCTCTCAGCCTCCCAAACCCTCCTCCCCTCCGGAAATATGTAGCGATGAGTCCCGGGTGGACATGGATGCCCTCTCAAAAAGAAAAAGTCCCGCCCGAAGGTTCAGCGTTCCTTCGTCAGCAGGCGGCCTTTTTCCTCCAGGTAGAGCAGGGCTCGCCCTTTTTTCTCCTTTTTAGAGAGTTCAACGAGGCCCCTGACATCAGAAAGGTTGAGGGACATCCCGTTCGTCTAGGACCTTTTTTTCGCTGATAGAAAGGGGTGGGACCCTGAGTGACCCTTAATCCCCTCCCGAAAACTGTTTCTTCTCCCCTTTAAAACACACGATGTTTTTTTTGATAATTCCGTAGGGGGTTCTTTCCACCGTAGGAGGTGCTTGTTGGTTTATTGGGTCTTAGAAGCAGAGCACCCCCTTGCGAGACTTCGGACCCTACCAGATAACCTTGTTCTTACGGGAAGGTCGGTCGGAGCAAAAAAACAACAAAGGCTTCATCTGCTCTTCGAGCCGGAAAATAATGCTCCATCATTTTTGGTTTAGATGGTTATCCGCAGTCCCCTTTCGTCGGCGCTTGGGACTTTTTGTTACGGTCTGTTCCTGGTCCAAAGAGTAGTAATATTCTTATCAGAGGCGTCGCGCATTTCGCCCCCCAAGCGACATCTGCTTTTTCCCCTCGTGTTTTCAAGCATTTGCAGCGGGCCTCTCTCTAGAAGGTGCGAGCGGGCCTTGCGTTTGAACAGATGATTCGAGGTTGGAGGAGTTCGCCGTAGGAGACAGTCCCGTTGCACCGAAAGAGGCTACTGAGACCCACGGAGCAGCCCCCCCCCCCCTGCTTCGGTAGACGTCGGACCTTTTTTTTCCTTTTTTCCCTTTTTTTTTAACGAGAGGAAGTGAAACCTTAGTTTATACATAGGTGGCCCGTCGAGGTCTTTGGGCGGACGTAAAGAGGCCGTTTGTAGGTTCGATTTGTGAGAATCCTCGATAAGGGGCTTACCCGGTGGGGTCACCATGAGGCAGAAGCCTCCTTTTTAGCCCTTTTCCCCCCAGTGGTTCCCCAGTCCGTTACCCCCCCTTCCACCGGCAGCGTCCAACGACTCGACAAGGTTCCCGCTGTTTGTCTTCCCCCCAAAGAAACAACCTTTTTTTTCTCCCCCTGATGGAAGCCGTTGAAATGTTAAACAGCGTCACCAGTAGGGGACGTTCCTAGGAACAAGTTTCTTTTCCCTTCTTTAAGGGCCTGAAACCCCCCTTCGGTAATTGAGTAATATACCCAGAAAGGTAAAACGTTCCGGGACGTTTATACGTTTTGGTTTCTCCCCTTTTTTTTTTTGTGATGGGTCGAAGCTTGCAGCTCTGAAGGAAAGAAGGGTAGTAGAGTTGCAGCGGCGCCAGAGTTCCAGGAGACAGGGAGATTTTTTCGTGTCCATGCATTTTTTGAGGCAGTCCCGTGGAGTCATTCTCGTAGAGTGGAAGCAGGACCGCCCGACTTCTTCCTTGAAAGTTAGCCCCTCGGTGGAGCCTCGGAAGGTCGCGGACTCCTTTTTCTTAAGTCAGGTTCGAAAGCATTTATGGAGGGTTTTTAGGCAGCGGATAATTCTCGCCAGGTGGTGGTTTTTTGGGGTTCCCTCTTTTTTCCCCCTAAGGACTGGCCCTCCAAGACAGAAATTTATCCTTTATGGCAGAGTTTATTCCCCTGAAGTTTAGACCCCTATTTTCCTCCGGGCTTTCCAATTCCCCTTTTGAGGTAGGACTTCTGGTTCTCACTACCTTTGTTTTTAGTTGAAGGACAGTCACAAGAAGAAGTTGTGACCTGCGGCTTCCTTTAGACCCGCCCCCTCCCCTTGTGCATATCCTTTTTTCCTTTCCTTGGGGATGTCGAGCAGGGTTCTGGAGGGGAAGGCAGTACCGCTTTACATCGGTCGGAAGAAAGGCTGCTGAGGGAGTTCGAGGAAGAGGTTTGGCTGGGGACGGCAGCTCATATTTCTTTCCTTTTTTCAAGCCCCGCAACTTCGGGAGTTCCAGTCTTTCCTTTCGGGCATTCAGTTGGAGGGGTAGACATCTTTATTGCCCGCAGTAGCACGGCTTTAGCCCTCCCTCCCAAGGTTTTCTCCGAGAAAGATAGGTTTAAGGGGGGATGTGCTGTCTTAACTCCCAGGGGGGCGTGTCGTGCAGAGGCGTTTTGGCTTTTCCCCATTCTCCTTCCAGCCTGGTTTTGAGCCAGGAGGATGTTCTTTTCAGGTAAGGGTCTCCCGACGGGAAGTCGTTTCCGTAAGACGAGCTTCCAGAAAGTCACCCAGGCCCCCCTGCGTTTTAGTGCTCCGCGTCACGGAACCATTCGCCTGAAGGGAGTGTTTCCCTCCAGTGCGAGTGAGCGCTAACCCTTTCAAATCCCGGGTCCCTGAGGATTAAGCCCCGAAGTTTGAGCTACCGTCCACTGCCCGTCTTCCTTTTCTGAAGCGCTTCCTTCGGACGTCTCCTCGGTCGTAAACGTGGATGGGAGGATACTATTATTCAGGTTTCACGGAGAAGGGGGGGGCTGCTAATGTCGAATTTTAACGCCCCCTTAGGAGCCTTTTTTTCCCTCCCTTTGAAAGGGATCCCCATGGAGACGTTGGATACGCGGCCTCTTCCTGTCACCCCCTAGTTCAAATACAAAGCCCCCCCGAATAAGTCCCTGCCCCCCCATTTCCCCTTCCCAGCCCTCCTTCCCTTCCTATAAACATCCTTATAAATGACTGGTCTGTGGACAAATATATATTTTAACCAATCCGTTGTTTTGTTTGCTTGAGAGAGAGAGGAATCCGACCCTTCTTCTCTGAGGAGTGCGAGGCCCTTCTTCATGGCTTTTTCCCTCAGGAGGCGGATTTCACGTCTTTTGTTCTTTTTCCTACACTATGTGTAAAGTGCAACTCCGAGTACTAATTTTTCCATCCGAGTTAATCCTTCTTCCAGGAGTCTAGAAAGTGAATAGCGTAGTTGGAGAAGACGTCCCAGGTAGCCTTACTCTCTTTCAAAACATGCCCCCCCCTCCCCCCCTCCTTTTTCAATACCCTTCCCCCTTTGCGATGTGCCGTCCCCCGTTAGTCTCTTTTTCGGTGTATTATAGCTAGCGAACTACCATCACCGGCAGGTTGGTGTGGAGCCGCGGCATGTTTTTTTCTTAAAGCACGACTTTGGACTCCTTTTCTTTTTTACGCCTCCCCCCCTGACCACCATCTTTAGAAGGGTTTTCGGCGACTGCAGACTTCCCTTCAACGGCTCGACGACGGCTCGACCAGCCGAATGTTCCCCCCCCGGCTGTTATCTCTATGGCACGCCAACCCCTTCCGCCCACTCGCCGCCCCCCCCTCTCGGACAACTTTGGTAACCCCCTCCCAAAGCAGCGTTAGGCTGGCAGCCGACGTTTTATGTTCTAAGGATATAACCGACCGACCTTCCCCCCCCAAAGAAGGCCCCCTCCTTCCCTAAGGCCTGGACGACCTCATGAGCCTTTGGCCCCGCTTCCGATGCGTCTGAGAACTATTCGCGAAGAAAAGATACCGACACTCCCAAGTCTCAAGTGCCCCCCCCCCTTCTACCCCTTCACACCAACAAACCCCCCACCCCCCTAGTAGTCAGTGACTCCGAAGTCCCCCCTTTAGGACGAAATGATCAGACCATCTGGTCCATTCATTTATAATGCTGAGGGAGATAAGCATTCCGGAACCGGTTTTTGGTGACTGGCGGTTCACCGAACCTTTTCCGAAAAAGCTCTTTCCCTTTTTGGGAACCAGACTTAGCCAATTCTCCAACCGGCCGGTCCCCAGTGCCCCCTCCGTTATACTGAGGGAGATCGGTCGTGCGGTCATGGGTCCTTTTTCCTCAGGCCGGCATTCCCTTCCTCCCCCTTCCTAAGCACGTGGAAAAACTTCATCCTCTTTTTGATTGACTCGCTTCCCGTGCCTTTCATCAGTGATCTTCCCCCAGGCGGATTAAAATGTTTTGCTCCCCTATAGAGGCTGAGGATAGGCGTGCATTAGATCTTAGTGTTCCAACCCCCCTTATCCCCCCTTTTTGACAAGAAGTGAAATCCCCAGTACCAATCGGATTCTTAAGGCTGCCTTCTCCTGTCAACCTTCCGTAAAAGGACCGCGAACCAAGAAACAAAAGGAGCCCCCACCCTTTTCTCCCTTTCTAGAAATGTTAGGCAAGGTCTCTTGTTTCTTCATCCAACCTGAAACGGCCGTCCGAAGATGAATGAAATCCCCGAAGTAACCCGAAGCCCGGCCGACTTTGAAGTGAAGAAGGACTTAAAGACCCCCTTCCTCCCAGATCTTTTGAGTGATTCTTCACTGATTCAACTGCCAAGCCTTGTGCGGGGACAGTGCGCTTCCAGTTGAGGTTTTTTGAAGACCCTTTTATGGCCACTTCTTGCACTTTACCGATGGTTCCAAGTAGTGTCCCCCCCCCGAGACACGGCGGACGCCATACCCCTCCTTCCTGCCCCTCCCCCCTTCCCTTCCCTTAAAGCGAGAGGGAATTAATCTCTTATGGCAAGGTCTTAACTTTCCTTCTTCGGAAACAATGAACAAGGAGAAAATTCAGGATGGGGAGGCAGCGGCGCTGGAGGGTCCTCTTCCCCCCCCCCCTTTGTACCCAGAGCAGCAATCCTTTTCGCAGTCGAGGATCTGTTCCGGGGAGGGCCCCCGGCGCAGCTTCCTCGGAGGACAGTGATCCCTTCCCCCCTTTTTGAACCGAAGATTTCTTTTTTACGCTCCCCCGTGAGTGTCTTGCTTCGGAAGATGGAGGACTGATGACAGACAGAGGACCGTTTCCCCGGGAAATCTCCCTCCTCACTTTTAGAGTCCCTAGCCATAGATTTTGTGCCCGGAGTTCCGGCTCGGATCCAAGTGCCCCAGCTGAATCTTCCCCCCGAAAAGGTAATTCCGCACCCTTTTTCCCCTTTCCCCCCTGAGGACGCTGATAGGACAAGTCTTTTTTTTAGTTGTTCTTCTTTTGGCCAACAGACCCCATACTTCACAGCCGCCTTGGAGGCATAAAACGACTCCCCGGCGAACTCCCTAGAGGGTTTTCTTGCGACCGGCTCTCCCTTTTTTTTTGGGCGCCACTACGTTCAGGCCCGATCTCTGGAAATACCCAATGACAATCAAGGCCCCTAACCAAGCACTCCTCCTTTTCTAACAGGGAAGAGGCCACCCCGGGTCTATCCTCGCTGCCGACGCAGCCCCAGGCAAATAGCAAAAACCCCTTAGACGTTACAACGAATGCTAGCGTCCCCCCTTAAGCACTTCTTTTTAGAAGTTCCGGGTGCGGGTTCTCCTTTCCATTGCCACCCACGGTGTCATCCTTTCTTTCCAAGGAGGCTGAATGTTCTTATGTGAAAGTTTTGCTCGCGATGGCTTCTTTCCAACACCCTCTAATACGAGGCACTGACTTATTGACCGCAATGGCTTCTTACTCAGGCTTCTGATGGAAGAAGGACCTAGGCGTAAGCCCCCTGCTTTTCTGGAGGAGTAAGAGGACAAGTTTCCTTCCTGAGAGGGAGAGTTAACCTAGTATACCCGCCTGAGTTTTTTAACGGAATCCTCAAGCTCCCCAGCAAATGAACGAGCCCCCATCTGCTGAGACTTCCATCCCCCATCTTCGCTTTTCGGTTTTGTTATTGGATTCCCATCTCTATTTTATACCATAATACGTTTTGGGATGGATCGTCGGAACCACATTGCAACTTCCCCCTTCCCTTTTTAAGCCAAAAGAAGTCATTTGACATTCCGTAGAGTTTTCCACCGTAGGGCGCTTCCCTTTAAAAAGAGTAGTTCTCCCTGGGACCATCTCCCCTCCGAACTCTTTTCTGGATAGATGGTTCCTAGAGGAAGCTCCCTGTGGTCTGAAGAATAGTTCGGGAAGGCACGAGTTTCCCAGCGCATAAGAGAAGGGGCCTTTAAACGTTAGGGAGGTCAGAGCTATCTGGCGTCTCCTATGTTTACGGAGAGAAGTTCTCAAAATGCTCCTTTTAAATTTAGTGCCCCCCCCCTTTCCTTTTGTTGGTCAGGCTGGACCGTCCACCTCCACCCTTGACACATCTTACTTTCCGATTTGAGTAGAGAAGCAAGGTTTCACGAAGACGAGCCAAGGGCAGTGGTCGGACCAGGGGGCTCGGCACCTCTTTTCATGCCCCTACACGTCATTGACGGTTGTCGTCTCCATAACAACCCACCAAAGACGTGGAGGTTTCGGAGGTAAGGGCCTCTAGAATGGTTGAACAGCGAGTGCCCTAAATGTAGGCCCCTCCTTAAAGGGACAGCCCAGGAATTCCCCCCCACCGATGTCAGTTGCTACACTTGATCTGGGGACTACAATTTAGTGGTTCCGCCCCCGTCTTTAGGGGGGACCTCTTCAAATACAGAAGCGGTCTGAGCCCCCGGGAAGCCCCGGGGCGCTGAGGCCGGGCTGGTTCGCCGAGCCCCCAGGAAGTTTAGTAGCTCTCCGCTCCGACAACCCCTATCCACCGCTTCCCCTTCCTTTAGTGGCGCAACCCTCCCTTTTTTAGTCGCTTAAAGGGCGTCTTCAGAGTGCCCCCAGCAGGTACCCCCCCTGTACGTCCTAGAATTAGCACTTTTTTAATCGGGCCCCTTTCAGAAAATCTACCCCAGAGTGGAACATCCCCGCTTTTTTTCCCGAATCGCCCCCCCTTTTTCCCCTTTACGGACGATGCGGTTGAAAGATTTCCCTCTTTTCCTCTTTTACAGGTAGTCGCCGTCCTCACCTGTGTTTTTTGACTCCAGCGAGCCTCTCCTTTCTCGCCTTTAAGAAAGACGTCCGAGTAGCGAGGTGATAGCAGGTTCATTTTTGTTGTGGACTTTCAAGTCCAGTTATAAATAGGTGCATTTCCCTGGACGGCACGACGGCTTCCCTGCCGTGCACCTCTCTTTTCCGTTTCGGGTCTCAGGAGTATCTCCCCCGCTTCCGAGTAAGGGTAATCTTAGAGAAGCACCCGAAGCCCCTTTTTGTTAGCCCTTTTTAAACCTCCGTTTTCCCTTCGCAACCCCCCGGGGCCCTCCCAGAGCATGCGTTTTTTTGTAAGAGGTCAGACCCCCACCCAAAGAAGGGTTTCCCTTCCCCCTTTGGAACCGGCCGGTCGGATTTTACAAGAGTGCAGGAAGGTTCAGTATCCCTCTGGGCCTCAGGTCATCTTTCCCTTCCGGAGGTCCTCGATTAGGTATTTTTTTTCAAGATGACCGAATTCGCCTCCACCGACACCTTAGCGGGGACTTTTGTGCTAGTGGGCTTGTGGCGTGGCTGCTTTTTTGCAGCCGATTTTTACTAGCGGGTTCGCTAATTTCAGAAGTCCCCGGGCGTTACTTTTGCGCTTTCACCTTTGGTTTTTCCTTCGGGGAGGCTGCCCCCCTTCTCTGCGAGTTGTTTTCAGAAAGGAGTCCCGCCCGGCACCTCCGAGCCTGTCGGCGTCGAGCGCACACGGCACCGTACCCTTTGTTTTCAAGAGAGGCCGGGTCGGTATAAAAGGGGGTGTCCTCTAAGCCTCTATTCTTGAACCCGGTCTTTGCAGCGGCTCGGATGTCCACCGGTGTTTTTTTCCCCCTACCACGGCCGTTCCCGCCCCTACTCCCCCGCTGGAGCCGGGTTTTTGTTACTCCCTTCGACCGCCCCCTTGGGTACGGTCCAGGGAGGAGTTTGTCCTGGTTTTGGGTTGTACTTTTTGCGAAGAGGCGTAACAAAGGTACGTACTGTTGCGAAAGACCCCCCTCCGTTTTTTTTCCAAGTTGCCAGCCGCTCCTTTAGTCGAGGCGTGCGGTAGCAAATTCATGAATTCTTCGCACGGACCAGGCAGGTGGAGAGAGATCGTTTAAGTCAGTTTCGGTACCGGGGACGTCCCCTCCTTTTTTTTTCCAGGACCGGTTTTTATCGAGGGGCGCGAGGAAGCCGGGTGCTCAGAGTGGAATTGAGTTAGCTAATGGCCGCATGCTGACCTGACATTGTCTGAGGGGAGGGCAGGATTTGTGGTAGGGCGGAGTGACGTAGGAGGAGTCGAGTTTCTCCCAGAACCATTGAGGCGGCCCACCCGAAGATAGTTTTTTTTTTATTGGGGAGTGTTTCCCTTCTCTTCCCTTTTTATAGGTTATTTATTGGTTTGCCTTAGGTTGGGGCGGCTCCGGAGCAGATGGGAGATTTTTGGGGCGGGCCCTGGACATTGGCCGGGCCGTTCTCCCCTTAATTTCCTTGAGGTTCTGAAGAGGCATTCTCAAGACACCTCTTTTTTCTTGTCGGAAGGAGTAAAGCCCCACTTTCGAGTGAGTCGTGTTTTCCTTTCCACGAGTAGACGCTACCTTTCCCCTTTCCTCCCAGGCGGGGCCCTCGTTCGTAGGGAGGAGCCGTCCACTTCATCCTCGCGGAACCCGAACTGCTTTAGTCCAAGAGGAGTCCGTCACTGGGGTTTGGATTTGGGAGGATTCTTTTTCTTACGAGGGCAGGTCCCCGGTGCTCTTTCCTGATCTCCTCCCCCCCCCCCGTTGGCCGTTGAATCCTTCCGGCCGATTTCACCCCCTTTCTGAATGCGCCCTTGTTTACACCTGGTTCCCTTAATAACCCGCGGGTTGCGCTCCCCCCCCCTCCTTTTATTGACCCTGAACCGTCCAGCCCTTGAGATAGAAAGCCTTTTGCCAAAAATTTTTCCACTGACCCCTTCTATTAATAATATGTTTGATGGAATTCCATCATGTGCTCCTTTGCAGACTTCCCGTGAGAGGCTTGGGAATTCTTCTTTCCCCTCAGGCGGTCGTTCCCCTCTTTTTTTGTTTTTTCTTTCGCTTTTACTCCATTCCCTTAATTTTCAAACAAAGAAAGAGTTGATAAATGGAGTCCATTTACCATTAGGGGCGGAAAGAAGTCCCCTCAGCAAAAGGTTTAGAATGAACCCAGAAGTTCCCCCCCCTTATTATAAAAAAGAACTATGAATAAAAAAAAAGTTGCCTCATTTCTTCCGGTAGATTGTGTCACTCCCACACCCACCGTTTTTTGGGGGGGGTTTTGGGTAGTTGGTTTTTCGGGTTGGGGGGGCAAGCGCGGTAGGCGGGGGGGTTTTTTGGGGGGAAATTTTTTTTTTTGGCCAGGGGGGGGTTGGCTGTGTTGGTTAGGTGGGGGGGGAGGTGGTGGGGGGTTTGGGGGGGGGGGTGTTTTTGGGGGTGGGTTTGTGGTGGGTGGTTTGGGTGGGTTTGTTACTGAAGCTTCACCGGCGAGAAATGAAGACTCCCCGAGTTCCCTTAGTTTTTGTGGGTCTTAGTCTGTCTCTTCCCTTTAAATGTCGGACATAGGGCTTTCCGAAGGATTGCCGGCTTTGTGCTTTTCCTACCACAAAAACGATTGGTTCGGTTTCGTTCCCCTCCCTAGGATAAGTCCCCGGCCTGGACCCTTCCTCCCTTCAGCCGTCCCCCCTTTTTCAATGCATTGATAGACCCCCCCCCTTTTTGTTCGGATGAAAGCCAAACAGCTTCAAAAAGCCCCTCCCCATACCGAGGCTTTCCGCCCCGGACTCTTGTCTGGCGCCGTTCTTTCCAGCCCCTCCTCAGGATACGCCACTACCCTTAGCCCCTCCCACCGACTCAGAAAAGTTGTTTTGTTGCCCCCCCCCACCCACACCCCGAAGTTTCCCTTTATAAGGAGGCCCTGTTTCTTCCCCAAGGAACGCCGCCCGTCACCCTACCACATAACCTGCGCCGTACCGACCCCGGGGTCCAAAGCAGCTGTAAAGATTCCGTCCTGCACTATTCGACTCCTTTGGAAAGGTCTTTTCCCCTTTTTTCCTCTATGAGTGGAAAAGGAAGAGACTACGACGACCCCTGAGGCCCTAAGCAACTTCCCCGGTTATTTCCACCATCCCCATGTCCAGAGGATGGGCCGTTATCTCCCCCACCTCGCAGAAACATACCCTTTCCCCTTTTTTAAAACGGAAGGAGTTTACTGCAGGAAGGATCAAGTGGACGATTCAGGTTGGGAGATGATTCCTGAGTCCGGGATGCCCTGAACAACCTGACCCTTCTTTATTCGCATGATCCGACTCTTTCCCTGGATAACTGCCCTTTTTTTAAGAGAGTCTGTAACTTTCATGTCGACGAAGAAAGTCGTGTCTTAAGGTGCAAATCTACGCGACCAACCCCCCCTTACGACGAAAGGACCCCACTTTTCTCTTTTTTTTCCCAAAGGCACGCGAAATTTCCTTTGCAAGGGCCTTTTTTTTTTTGTCGAAAAACTGAGGCATAGTTGAAACCCCCCTTAGAGTGACCCCCGGCCCCCCCCCCCCCAAGGAGAAACCACTGAAAGATACCTTTACGGGACTGTGATTCGCACAGTTTCAAAAGTTCGCTCCCGCCGGGACTTTTCAATTGACCCGCTTTTTTCCCCCCAGTTTCAACTAAGAGAGGAAGCCGATAGTGTGTCCCCTCAGGATGAAATATCCGAAACCGTCGGTCTTCACTTCTTCCCCAGGAAGTTCTGCTTTTTCTTGAGGCGCTGAAGGGTTATTTTGGGCAAGATCAAAATGCCAAGGATTAAAGGAGGAGGCTTTTTTTCTTTTTTCCTAAAGTTCTTTAGCTTCTGAAAGAAGCAACTTAGAACATACTTTCTTCGTACTGCCCTGAAGCAGTGATTGGAGTTCGAGCTTTGCCTTCATCCCCCCCTCCTCTCCCCAGGGAACGATGGTCCTTTCCTTTCCGTCAATCTCGTCGGGCCCCAACCATGTCCGCTCCAAGAAGTTCTGAGCTGCGCTTTTCCGGGGATAGTCAAGCCTCTGGAGGGTTCACCAAGGAGTATTAGGCGCCCATCACTTTCCTAGCCAAGATAGAGGATAGTTTCCCAATTTCAGAGTAAGGTGAGGGTTTTGTAACCTTCTACTTAGATGACGCGTTGCTACGGTCTGGTTACCTACTGCACAACGAAGAGGTTTTTTTTCCCCCCCTCCACGGATTCCCTTTTGAGTGAGTCTCGTGAGGAACGAACTTGAGGACCTGCTGATCTCCCTTTTAAGATACGGGCCCCTCGAATCAGGGCCTTGCTCTCGTTTCCCTTAGAGAAGATGTTTTTTCAAGTTGAATGTCGAGAGCAAAGGAAGGAGATGAGAGAACCTATCTAAGAAACACCTTCGGAACGTCTTCTTTCCGCCTGATCTGGGAGTTGATTCAGAGGATTTGGCCCCTGATGAGAAATAACCCCCCCCGTGGATTAATGAAGCCTTTCTTGAAAAAGCCCATCCTTGGTTCGTTTCCTGCACAGGGTGGGTTTTTGCCTTGGAACTGGAGGAACTCCACCCATAGAGAGCCCGCAAAGAACCCGACCCCCCCCTCCACGAAGTGGCGGCAATAACCTGGCCCCGAAATGGTAGGCTTATCCCCAGTATGACTCCTTTCCTCCAAGCCATTCCAATAGAACTTTTTTCCCCGAGAATTTTTTTTTTCATCGACGACCCGCCCTTTCCCTTCGTCGGATTCTTTCTCTTTTTTAGGGACCCTTTCAAAACCAAAGGTGTTCTGCAGAGGTCACATGAGAGGTTGAGATGGATTTTGTGATATGAGCTCTCAACGGATCTCCTCTTCTTCCTAGGCAGGAGGAACCTCCCCTAATTTGTCAAACAGAGACAATCTCTTTGCTCTCTTTAATTTGCAGAGACGATTTTCCTAAGAGGGAACTCTAGTGAATTCCCTCGTTCAGATTTTTCTTCCGGTTTCCCAGTCTTCCTCCGACGAGGGGGAGTCAAAGTCGCCTAGAAAGATTCCTTCCTGAGGGACGGCTCCGGATTTTCTTTGAGTGATTTCGTCCAACCTATATACTTTAATCCTTCGTTTTTTTTTTTCTCTTAGATCTCTCACTCTCCCAAGAACCCAGAATGCACCCGAGAGGGGATTCGGCGTTCTTGGTCTTGGAGGTCCGGACAACAAGCTTTTCTGAGAGAATCATGCAAGAGCAGATTGAAGTTAGTCTCATTTTTCCAATCCCCCAATTGGGCTTCCCTTCAATGGAGTCCCGGCCTTTTTTTTCGAACTTTCGCCACGAAGCCTAAGTGGACCAGTTGGTGTTTTTTCCCTTGGAGGGCCCTCTCACCCTGAGGTCCCTCGCTCTTGAGAAGACTCGAGGCAGTTTGCTCCCCTAGACACCTCCTATCCTTTTCGAAACGTTAAACGGGTGCCTTTTCCCTCTCCCACTCAACAAAGGAAAGGTTAACGCCCTTGGGGAGCGAGGACCGTTCGGGCAAGAGTGACCCTTCCTTTTCCCTTGAGAGGGCATGCGAGTCCTTCCCGGCGTCTCCCGAGGCCGTCCCGAAAATGACCAGGTTATTCCCCTAGTAGGGAGGCGGTCCTTTTTCTTTCCGTTTTCCACAGTTGGTCTTTTTCTTTTAAAGGACCGCGTTCTCCTTCCTGACGCCCTCCCCGATCCTATGAAACAACCAGATGGCGCAGTGATGCTTCGGGGGTTCTATGGCGGTCGGTTGATTCGACTACTGTCTGTCCGCTCTAGTCCCCACAGAAGCGGTTTTTTTTTTCATCTCCTTCTAAATTTTTCGACGCTTTTTCTCTCTGCTCCCTTCCTCCCTTCGAGCCGTTGGTCAAACCTGCCTTCCCGCCACAGTCTAGCCAGGGCTAGTCCTGCCCGGCCGGAGTCGGCGATGCATGGCCCTCGTTTTAGTTCCAGCAGTTTGTTTTTTTCCGTAGCAGCCTCCCTTCCTCCTTCCTGTAGCGGAAGCAGAGAGTTTTTTTAGAAACCCTTTCTGACCCCCCCCCCCGTAAGACCCTTGAACAGCAGTGCGTCCTTCCCTTTTTTTTCCCGAAGGTGCTCCTTAACTTAGCCAAGGGCTTTTTGCACACGTAAGAGAGCGTGTCTGTGTCGCGTAGTCTGCTCCCTGCCTTTTCGTTGGCCTTCCCCCCTCTCGCTTCCGAGACGGTACTTCCTCCCCAGACTTCCTCCACGGTAGAGCCTTTGATCCCCCGTCCAGGTTTTTTGAAGAGCAATGAAAGTCCAGTTTCCCCCTCGTTCCCCTTCCTAGTACGATCTCTCTCTTAACCTCCTCCCCCTTCCGCGGAGTTTGCCTTGACCCAGTTTCGAGGAGTTTTGTTGGAGTCCCCTTTCCTTTGAAACCTCATGCCGATAGAAGTGAAACAGAGGTTTCCGCGAACCCCCACCGGCCACGCTTCCTTTTTTTCCAAGCGCCTTTCCCTCCTTTGGTACGGAATGGTTAACCCCACCGTTGGTCAATTCGAGGTCGGAAGCTTCCCCAGGCGTCACCTTTCTAGGAACTTCTCGGGACTTCTACGTAGTGTACGTGGAAGGTTCAGTGTCTCGTCAGGAAATCGAGGAGGTTGATCGCTTCCAGAACTGGCACCGGGCCAACCCCAACGGTAGAGTAGCTCATGTGATAGTTTTGGTTGGTTGCTTGGTGAGATGAGCAAGATGTTTTTTTTGGGGTTCTCCTGTGTTTTTTTTGGGTGTTTCTAGAAGAATGGGGGTACGTTTCCGCAGGTTCCCCCATCCCCGGACAGGGCCAGCGTTGATGGCTGCAGGTTCTTTAAGAAGTCCTGGAGAAGACAGTTAGCCATGTTCTCCGAACAAGAAACAAGGTTTGCGGCTAGAGGTCCCCCCCTGTCGGCCTTTTAAAGGGTGTCCTTCTTTTGTCGTTTCCATTGTCAGCGATTCAAGAGAGATAAGATAGTCACTTTACCGCGCTAGTCTTGATAGGTGAATGTACTCCCGAAGGCCTTAACAGACGTACCCATAAATAGGTCGCCGGTCCATAAGTAGAAGACCCCGGGAAATTTTTCACAGGGAGGCAGTGGTCTCGTGTCCTCTTCTGAGCAAGAAGATTGCTTAAGCCTCTTGGCCTTTTCTTCCTTTTGCGAATCCTCAAGAGTCGCGGGAAATTCCCTCCTCCTTTCCCGTAGCGTCGCTGCTGTAGCCCCTTGGGATAATTAGTGCTGATCCCTTCGCGGGGGAGGCGAGCCTCTCGTTCCTTAAGGAGTCTCATTCCCCCTTTATTCCATGAAAGAGGAGGTTGAAGGCCCTTCTTAGGTCTGATCGAGGGCCTTAAGATGTGGTGCGGGAAGGAGTGAAGGGCTTTACAGGACCCCGGACGCAATAGTTGGCCCTTTTTTTTCGTAATTCTCGTTGGATGGGCTCCCTGGTAGTGTAGTCATCTAGTCCCTTAGAGAAGACTTTCGACCTTCGAGGCCCAAGCCCTATCGGTTTTGCGGGTAGGGGTCAGCCGTTCCTCTTTCCCTGAGGCTTAAGTGGTGCATCTTTTTTTGTGGCCATCTCTTTGACTATGTCCCTCTAGCAGGCTGAGGTAGGGAAAGGGCGTCCCGGAGGGTCTCGTCTTTCCTGTCGGACAGTTTTCTAGCTCTTCCGTGTTCGTTATTCCGGCGCAGGGGGGGTAGTGTTTTCCGGCCACAGGACCCGTCCACCGCTTGCCACTTTTTTCCGGGAGCGTGCCTTTTCCACAACCTGGACCTTTTCCTGAGGAGACGCCTTATACCCGTCACTCTTCTCTTCCTTTTTTCGCGCTTTCCCCGTTTCTCGTCCGTTCAAGGTACTTTTTTAGGATAGTGGGGCTTTTTTTTTCCTTTTCCAGTAAGGGGGGAAGGGCTCCCCTGAGAGGTAATGATATACCGCCCGCTTTTTCAGGACCTTGTCCGCCTCTTTTCTTCCAGCCAGGGATCCCCCCGTGATTTGCCACCTCTCCACTCGAAGTCCCACCCCTTCCCTCTCTCTGACCCCATGACCGTCCTCCCCCCAGCCCGGCAAGCTTTTGACCCCAAAAACTCTCCATTAGTCTCAATCTCTCTTTTACATCCTCACCAGTTTTTTTGTGGACCCCATCATTTTCTGAAGGATTTTGCCTCGCTCTTTGGAGGTCCCGGTCGGAGGGAAGCTCCTTCTTCTTTGGAAGAGTTGGGATGACTGTGAACCTATTCCCTTTCACAGGGAGAGCGTTCCCCACATAAAGAGTTCATCCTTTCGGCGGAGTAGCAACTGAATAGGTTTCGTTTTTTGAAGACCAGGTCTTAATGACCCCCTTAGCTACACCCCAATGAATTAAATAAAACGCCTGCCCTCCCCATCCCCAAGGTGTAGTAATCATTTAGTAACCCTCCTCCATGTCTTGGCTTCACTCTCGTCCTGCCGCTCTAAGCCTGAACCGAGCTGAAAACTTCCCAGGTTTAGTAGTACCCTTGGGAAACAAACCGCTCTTCTTTTTTCAATGGATCCCGAGGACCATGGACTTAGTGGTGACTGTTCCTCCTTAACCCTCCACCGTCTTTGGTAGAATGAATAGTAATCCGCGAAGCCCCCAACGGGCCTTTTCCCTAACAAAGACGACTTCCCGGAGGAGTATAGCCTAGGGCCACCGACCAAAAACCCCCACCGAAAATCAGACGCAATCGCTGTGAGCCTCCCCGAGGAACTTGAGCTCTTGCCTCCCCCTTTGGATGAATTATATCCTCGGTCTTCCCCCAACAGAACCCCCCTTTTCGACCAAGAACAACGCTCCCGCCGACAATGGCGCCTGCGGTTTTGAAGCTGGCCTTTTCTGCCTTTTTTTGAAACTCACGGCCAGCACCCCCCCTTTTTCCTTAGAATCTCGCCGCGCACTGGTTAGGGACGGCCATCCGTCTTTTCGGTGAGAAGACGCCGAATGCCGCCAAAATGAATGCTCCGCTTGCCCTCCCTTTCCCTCATGAATGCTTGGTCTTCCTAAGAGCAGCCGTAAGTCAACTCGGGCGGCCTCTTGGCCTGAAAAGAAAAGGTTCAGACACATGTCCGAGATTTCGGCTTTCTAAAAGTACCTCTCCCCTAACCTGGTTCCCGGGAACCAAGTTCCAGTAACATCGTCCTTACAGTGAGTCCTTTAGGACTTGTGTGTGCGCGTCCTTTGCCTGCGACTATCGTAGAAGATGCCACCTCCGGTGTGGAACCCACGCAGAGAGGATCGCCATAAGAGATTATCCAGTGGATTCAAGAATGGCCCTCCCAATACTTTCCTTCTTTCATAGTACTCTCCAGGATAAGTGCGCCCTCGACGCCCGAGTGATTAACACCCCTCCCCGTTGACAAAAGGCTTGAACCCAGTTTAGACCCTGTCCCAGATGGAATTAAGGCTGTCCCTAGAGAAAACTGAGGACCTACTTTTCTCTCAAAAGATTAGAACCCGAGAACCCCCCCCCCCAGCCAAATTCAGCACCTTTAATTCGTTCCTCAAAGGTCTTCTGTTACTTTCCCTAACAGCAGAGACTTGGGCCGTCCTCGCCTGAAACCCGCTCAGAAGCCACTCTTGTGTTTACTCCGTTTTCCCATGACAGCCTTCCCCGATATTTTGGTGGATCCCCAGTATCCGGCATTCGTGGAGTGGAATGTGGGAGACTCCTACCCTGCTTTTTAAACCGGGCGGAGTGAGCCCCTACTTTTTTTTCCTACTGAACGACGCCCAGTTTCCGCCGAAAGGTTCCCCGGTAGAGTTCCCTTTCTCGATAAGATGGTCACTTTCCTCTGACCTGGAAGTCAAGTAATATTCGTCCCCGGAACTGACATTCTCTTCAAAAGGCTTTTTTTTTCTCTTTCTGGGGAGAATAGCCAAGGATTTTCAACTTACGGTTCCTTTTGTCGTTCCAAATGAGTTATTAGGAGGCCCTTACATCGACCTAATACGCCCTCTCTGCTTCTTTTAAATCCTTGGTTTCGAGTGTAAAAGACCGAGCCCGCGTGTTTTTTTTTCGTGCGGCATCTTTTTTTTTTCCCCTTGAACCGCACGTAGTTATTATCATTCCCGTTTCGAGTGCGTTTTATTAAGTTTCCGTCAGGAGTAGGTCCTACTACCTGCCTGTTCAGAGGACCGGCTCCCACCGCCTACTCCTGCATTTTTTTGTCTCCACAATACGCCCTTACGATGGGGACCTTCCAGGAGTGGACCCCCGTTTTCGCAGCCTCCAGATGAAGAGAAAAATCCCGATAATGTATCACACGGGTGCTTTACGAGAGCCATGCCCCCCTTAATGAGTGGCTTGGGAGAACCAGCTCTAGGCTTAACCAAACTCGATTACACCAAGCTTGCCCCGAAAAAGACCGCGTGTTTTTTGGGCCGAACCTGGTGCGGGACCCTGACCTGAGGAAAGGTTCGTCACCTTAACCATTCGACGAGCATCCAACTCCGCCTCCTACTGAGTCCAACCAAAAAGGACTCGGACCTTTTTTTAGGGGAGGAACTTCTCCTCAAATGTCCGACCTCCATCCCCCTCTTGCTAGACTATGCCAAAAGCCTTCCCCAGATAATAACTCACCAAAAGATTCAAATTCCCCTTGACGTTCTCCCCAGTGATGGGTCATTGGGCAGAAATGTCATGTTGGAAGACGATATCTCTTTGTTCTTCTAGTTTTCCGCGGACGAGAACTGTAATGTATCCTTTCTATACAGGACGAGAGAGGTGAAAACCCTACGATTTTAGATGGCCCTCCCCATGTTGGTTTTAACCCGCTCAATGCTCTGACTGAGCTAGGCATTTCCTTGGCTGACAGCAAGAGAGGAAGTCCCCCCGGTAGGAATTAGAGGAAAAGTTGACGTGCGATCGAGCGATTTGACCCTTCCTATCACCGACGAGGGGGAAAGCGACCGCGCCGTTCTAGCCCTGACCGCAAGAATAATGACCGTGGATGCGCCCCGCATGGTGACTGTTGTATTTTTCTTTCCGTACG
>Ga0179591_1363364_pt1 | contig 19764 bp, 26 predicted proteins | sample CZOMad2_1_08_16f_FD_182891 | JGI IMG/M metagenome (GOLD analysis project Ga0179591, IMG submission 182891) | Vadose zone soil fungal communities from Angelo Coast Range Reserve, California, USA - CZOMad2_1_08_16fungal (PacBio error correction) | ecosystem: Environmental > Terrestrial > Soil >... | reverse complement strand
AGCGGCTAGAACAAATAATGTGTGTGCGGAGGTCCACACACCTTTAAACCGACTCTTCCCTTTCCTGACACAATCCCTGCTTCACCTGCGTAAATCTATTTCTCTTAGCATCCCCCAAGGGGGATACCCCCTCACTGTGTGAGAACTAAATCTCCTGTAACAGTCGGTCCATACTTTCCATGAGCCCCCCCACCAATTTTTGACCGTGGTTAAACCACGAACGGGTTTTATTTTTACTAGGAACGTTATTCACTCCGTCCTTATTTTGGAAATCAGGTCAGTATTTCCGTTGGGGACCCGAGTCGCTGCCCCCTTTTCCTTCGCATTTTTTTCTCGCTGGTACCAAAGATGAGATCCTCTGAAAAGGTTTGCCGTCTGCTCGGCCCCTTATCGTGATTCCCAAAGAGCGCCTCTCTCCTGTACCGCTAATTCTGGGAGCGGGGGGTTTGATTCGTTGTCCCCCGGGACTGTCCTGCGAACGTACCTAGGGAGCTTAGACTGCAATGGCGTCCCTGTTCTAACCTTTTTCCCTCTCTTTTTTTTACTTCGTTACCCGCCCCGGTTACAATTTGGGAGTGCCGAAGTCAGCACTACTTCTGTCCACGGGCGTTCCTTCCCTTTCTTCTTTCTGAGTCGGCTAAAGACACCCCCGTACATGTGGTCCGAGCTATAACAGAGTCGGCCTACACCTCTGAAGTATGGTAAAAAGGTTGTACAATCCCTTTCCTTCCCCGAGCGGCATTTCTAGTGCGTTTGACGTCCACTAATCATCCGTTTTTATTTTCTAGCTTTTTTTGGGGGTCTCCCCTATGTTCGTCAACTTACTGGCAATTGGTAGCCTTCCTTGATGCCCCAGCTATTGTGGCTTCCCCACACTCTTTTCTCCACGTTTCCATCAACCCTTCTCCGGGATTGAGTTGCTGCATCGCCTCCGCCATACTTCTCCTCAACACAGCCACAGAATTTCCTATTTCCTTCTTTTCCCTCCTTGCGTTCGTTCGAACCGCGATCCTTCCTCTCTTGGGTTTCCACTGCCTATTAAGGTATTTTTCCTCATTCCTGACAACGACCAAAAAGTTTTGATGCGTTCGAATTTCACGGTTTTCTCTTCTACCAGCGTCTTTTTTCTGTGCGCCCGGAAATCCCCAGTTTTCCCTGAGGACCTAAACCTCTTTTTTGTTTGTACAGTATATTAAGCCTAGAGTGGCCCCTCTCTCCGTGAGCTTAGTTTCCCTGGGCGCAGTCTGGGTCTCAAATGTGCCTTAAAAGGAGGGTTTTTTTGCTGGGACTCTTTTTGAGAAGCCTCTCCCCTGCAAAGTCTTAAACGCCGACCCCTCCACGTTTCTCAAACGTCTATTTCGCATTTTATTCCAGAAAAAAACCAAAAAAACACACCCACAGACTCTTGAAAGTTACCCTCATTTCACTCCGTCCATTTCAACCAAATTACGTGTCCGCGTTAATAAATACCGAGTTCCTTTAAAAGTGTCACCTCTACGTGAGATGGAATCACCTGGTCTTTTTTTCCCTTCCCCCCTGTGGTTTGAGAGAGACCCGTGTCCTCTGGTTCGCTTTTGTGAACATTATCAAACTTCCTCTCCCGGCCCCGGTATTGCTGTTCTCATTACCTCGGTAGGTCATTCTTTTTTGCCTGTCCCTTTTTAAGTCTTTGTCCGCACTTTATTAATTGTTGTCTAGGGGAGTAAAACGTCAGGCTTCCTTTGAGACCCTTATGTACTTTAAGACCCTGTCAGCGTGACCCTTCTTCAAAATTTCCTTTTTCCCCCCATACGGATCGACCCCGTCACACCAGGCCGTGCCTCCCCCCCCACAATCACAACAGTAGACTTAGATGGACTTTTACATCGAGGACAATTCCTCATTCTATAACTGTCACCCCACTCGGTCAGCTGGACATAATGGATTAATAATTTCTTTCCCTAAATTTTTGAAACTGTTTATTTGGGGAAAGTAGATATACGATTTCTTCTTTGAATCCGAAATCTTTAACCTTTTATAGATTATCTTTCTGACTGCTTTTATTTAACTCCCTCCTCCGCCAGTCGCGTGTCCACCAAGCAAGTCCCTGTAATCTCTGTTTCTCACTCCCCCCTCCGTCAGCACATTTTCCTCTTTTCTGCTGTCTGGGTTTTGTGCTCTTTCTACTTCCCCGTAGGTCTGCACACCCGCTTCCGTTAATGGTATGTTTTGACAATCTTCTATTTTTACACTTTTTTCCTATGAAGGGCGACAGCTTTTACTTCCCCCCCCCCTTTCCGTAATTTCATCACTTCCCCTCTGAGCTGTCATTACACGGTAGACCTCCTCAAGCTCCTTGCTCAGTGCGTTTCTTTTTTTCCCCTTTTTAACTGCAGTTCTTTCTCTGTTCGTAGGCCGATCATTCCATGCTTTTCTTTTTTTAGTGCTCAAGTAATGGGGTGTCTTTTTCGACCCGGAAACATCTCCTTTCCTTTAACGAAAACCTTTGCTCGACCTCTCTTTCTATTCTCGCTTGCCCCCCAAACCAGATTTTTTGGCGTGTATTTTAGACAATAGTGACGAGGTACCACGCATAACTTTGCAGAGAAAGTATCTTACACCTTGTTAACTTTCTCCTTCAGTTACCCCCCTGTACCGGCGGCACAGATTCGCTCCCGAAAATCCAAAAATGAATTTAAATCACATATCACAGCTTTCCTGGCCCGCAGCTCTTTAAAACTGGACGCCCGGCTAGTTGCAGTCACTCAAAGGGCCTTTATCTGCTGTACCTTTTCTTCAGAGCTTTATCATCCCGCATAGAGGCTATTCCTTCCCCCCCCTTCCCCGTCTTCTGGTCTTTCTGCTAATACCACGCTTCCTGCCTGAGATAAGTCCAAAAAGTTACGTGGTGCCTCCTCTTTTTTCCCCAATGGGTTCTTTGCTTCAGGCGACGATTCGTTTGGTTGCCGTGAGTAGAGGATGTGCCCAGCCCCCTGTGGATACGTACCACTCTTTTTATCTTCGTTAGACAATCTATACCTTTGCAAAGGGCTTTTGTAGGCCCAAGATTTTCCGGGGTGGTGGGAGGCTACAGCTTGATATCTCCCATATTCCCTCCTTTGTTGTTGATCCTTTCTACAACATCAAGGGGTTCGGTTAGCTCCCCCCCCGAACCTCTTGCCCTCGTTCCCCCATCCTTTGCCGCGTTACTTCTTTTAGGGCTGCCGCTTTCCTTGGGAGAATCCCTTCCCATGGAGAAAAAACTGTGTTTTAGCCAGGTCTCCCCCAGGACCCCCCAACTCCCCCTGACCTGAAACGACACCCCCCACGGGAATTGGGAAACAACCAACCAGAAACACACCACCTTTTTTATCTTATTACCAAAAAGACTGGCAAATAGTCCAGCCCGTTTTTTTCCCCCCTCGCTTGATATAACTCCTTTCCCTGCGCGACGCTTCTACGTGTTTCAGGATGACCACTCGCAGTTTGAGCTGGAAAGCACAGGGTACCTCTCTTCTTACGAAAATGAGGGAGTTTGTCCCCCTTTTACTTCCTCGGCCGGGGTTTCCCCACAATGAGCCGTCATTGCCCCTGCCTACTGCAGAGCCTCGAGGAGCAAGGTTCTAGGTCCCTCCCTTTGGAGAGGGGGATCGAGTCCTGTTTAAATTTTCTTCTTCCTCCACTTTATTTTCGTGGACGGTCTTCTATCGTTTTTGTAAATCTTTTACGATCATAGAGTTCCCCCAAAAGTCCCATTCTGCTCTTATTCCTAGCCGTCATACGTTCCCCTTACTATTTTCGTCCCCGCCCGGACCTTCGGAGGATAGGCGATCTTCCAAAAACCCCCCTCGTGATAAGCGGACTTTCTCTTCCCTTTTCAATAAAGTCGGCCCCGACACAGCCTTACTTATGCAGTTTAGCTGTTTGAGTAATCCTTTTTCCCCTTCACGTCTTTCGTTGAGTGTAAACTCTTCTTCCCGGTTAATTGTTACCTTTTCAGCGGTTCGCGTACTATTCCCCCCATTTCCCGTCTTCATTTTCTGAGTAGAAGTCCTGTCAGACTTCCCTGTGAGATATCGGACCTTTTCGAACGAACATCTATGAGTGAGTTCGTTTGGACGCATCGTGACTAGTGTTTCTTTCCATCCCCTTTCCAACCATGCCCCGACAAGTCTTACCCTCTGTTCCTACGTGCGCTGTTTTAGAAAACCGGTTCATGCTATACCTTTTTTTTCCCTTTCCTCCTTGTATACGTTCTTTTTAGATCTGTACGCGATCTAAATGTTATCTTGAGACTTTTCAAGGATATTCCTATACCATCGTATTCTCTGCGTTATGCCCCCCGCTTTAATGATGAGGAAAATACTACGACCTTTGGCCCAACTCGTCACTTTGCCCCAGCGATAATTAGGACTTAGTGTACCTGTACCTATTGAATATCTTCTTCCTGTTTCTCATTTTCGTCTCCGGGTCTGTACAATTCCTTTTCATTTCCTTATGTTTTGTATTTACTTATCATTTTTAATAATGTCAAGCTATAATTTCCCATGTCCTTATATCAACGTATGCCTTTTCACCGTAGAGTTTTCATTCACAGTCTCTTTCCCCCCCACCCCTAAACACCTAAAGGAGTCTTTTTTTCCCATGGACATGGCCAACCCCATGTGTCCTAGAATAATGCAGGGTTTTTTCTATAAATTACTTACGCTTCTAGACAGGCCCTTCTTTTCCCCTCCCCCTTATTTTTCGAGACGGGGCTAGGTCCCCTATCGGACATAACTCGAACTTAACCTCCCCATTTTGTTCCCTACGGGACACAGCCTAATTAGTTTTAATGTCCCTTAATGGTTCAATCCTTACTTCCCGGTTCTTTAATTGGGTTCCTTCCCTTTCTTCCAATTATCCTTCCCTTTATTCTCCCAAAGTTATCCCTTTTAAGAGGCTTTGTCTTCCTCTTTTCGGAATCCTGAACAATCTCCCCCATCCTTATGTTTGACTGAAGAGTAAAATCGAAAGAGTCATCTTTCCTCTTCGACCGTATATGATCCCATACCACTAAGTTCTAATACCACCCCACGTTTACGAAACTGATTTCTTTGTGTTCGATAATGACTTTTTTGGACTTTTAAGTTTTACGATTTCAATTTCCGATTTATAGTGATAGACTAGAAACCGTTAACCCAAATGAGAAACTTCGCTTTCACTCTCTATGACTTAAATCATACGGTGGGACCCTCTCCGGAGCCTAATCTGGGCTGAAACTACACGCCGCTCTTTCTTTCCTTGTCTGTTTCTGACGTGGGAGAATCTTTCTTTGGCTCCGAAACGGGACCCAATCATTCTCTTTTATTATTTTTTTTTTCCTTGTCGTCGCTTCCGCATGGCGTTCATCTACAATCCCTTTTTCCGTTGTCCCCACGTGTAGATAGACACTTCTTTGATTAGTTGACCATATAAGATGTGACCAGTTTCAGCATTTCCTCCCCGTCCATCCCCTCCAGTAATTCACGTTCTCGGAAGTTTTGACTTCCTTTACTTTATTCTCCCCCCCTTATCGCCCGACTTTGTGTATACTCCCCCTCCGCCGGTTTCAAAGTTGCGGAAGCCATAATTTTCTACTTGTCATTAGCACCCCAGATTTTTTTCGGTAAATTAGGACAGCGGTTGTCATGCTAACAGTTCCCCTGATCAATTCAGTTCTGTTCGGGGGGACAGTCTACAGTTTCCCCGGCTTCCTCCCCTGGGATAAGAAACTAACCCACGATCCCCAAACGGTCTTCGCGTCCTCCCCCCCCCCATCTTACTCTGCTCTTTTTGCCATGCCTGTAATAACCCCTTGAAGCCAGGGAAGAGCACCCTTCCCAGAAAGATTAGATCTGCATATCTTCCCCCTGTTTCAGCCCTCTCGCGTCCCCCCTCTCTTCGTTGTCCCCCAAAACGTTCTCCGCGTCGCTTATTCACGAAAGTGAGATCCAATTCTTTTTATTTCTTCTGAGTCCGTTCCTTCCCCCAACCGTTCGTTTGGTTGACCCTCTCCAACGGGGGGGGTTTTCAGGGAGGGACCAGCTTTTTTTAAGGTAGCCCTGTGACCCACAGTTCTTTCTTTTCCATGGTTTCTTGGATCTTCCCTGTAGCGCCGGCTTGAATAATAAGTAAAGCAGACAAACCTTTTCTTGCAGGCACGAGGCTTACTGGTGGGTGAGACACCTATTTTTTGTTGCTCTCAGCTTATATATCTCCCTTCCTTTTTTTTTTTTAGAGTTAGCACCCAAGGCTGGTGAGGACCAACAACTGTAACAGCTCTCCCCATCTGGTAAGGTCCCACTCTACTTTTTCTCTTTCCTTCCCCCCAAGAAGCGATACGGAGCCCAAGGATCAACCATGGTACCTCACCTGTGTGGGAATTTTTCCCACATATTTTAGATGAATTTACCCCCCCGTTGACTTCCGAGGCCATCCCGAAAAGAACGGTGGTGTATTTGTCACTTTTTACTCATTCCGCAGGGCGTGCGCTTTTTTTATCCCATTATTGAATCGGCACCTCAGACTCACGTATAAGTTGGTTTCTCTTTTAGAGGATGAACGCTCTCACGTCGGCGGGTGACATAGCTGAGATAGCCAGGCCTCGGGGAAGTGCTCTTCAACACGGTTTTTCCCCCCCCCACAGCGAGACGCTTCCCCACACGAGACAAGTAGGTTACGCGAGTTCAAAGGTTTTCCCTTTTGAGGGTGGCTGGTACGTCAGGTCCCGGCTTAGCGCGCTCCCCCCTTCTTTGAGCTAGACTCTGGATAGTACCTTTTCCAAATATCCCTTTACCGCCCGTCTCAGAAATTCCGCAAAAAATCTTTGAGAACCTCCCCTTTCCTCCGAACCATACTCGTCTTCCCGCAGTAATACTCTTTATTATTCCTTCTCCAAGACACCCCCTTTTCCGACGGTGGCGAGAATAAGCTTCAATGACCGAGTCTGACTAGATTCCTTCCTTCCTGTATGGGGTCTGTGAGACTCCCTGACTTACCCTCCCGTCTCTGATCGTTTTTCTTTTTATCTCCGGTCATTATTTTAGCTCTCCGTTTAGAGACTAGTAACTTATCATTGTTATTATGGTATCTTCCCTATTGGACCGCCGGAAGTCATTTCAAATCCGATCCCCAGCTACAATACCCATGATGTACGATTTCCCGTTGTGCGCGAGTTTTCTAGTGAAGTATGAAATCGTACCCCCACCCCCTCCCCCTTTTTCAGCAACTGACTACGTGCGCGTTTTTCTGGTTTAACCCGCGATACATTTCTATTGGTTTTTCACTTTCTACTTTCAGGTATGTTAAGTCCATGGAAGCGAACCTTGCACCGTGGGTTCCAACCTCATTTCCCTTTTCCCTGTATTACTGTCTTCTCCCAGACCCAGCTTGCATTACTGAAAGATGAATACTATTCCCCCCCAATTGCAGCCCTTGTTTCCTTTAGAGACTTTTAAAGGTGGGTCTTCCCCCTTCTTGGATTACTTCTTTCCGATTTAGTCTTATTTTGTTCTGCAGTCTGGTCTCTTCGTCAACATTGGCCTTTGTTTGATTGTAATTTTCTACGTCAAGCTTTTCCTCCTCTCCCGTCTTAATTCCGATAACTTTTCTACTGCAAGTCCCGAATATCTTCTGGCCAATTCGATATAACATCACCTTCCTCACCGTGAGGAAGGTCTTGCCCCCCTCTGCCCTGGAAACACCGAAAGGCTTTTCTGGTTTTTTGCACATACAGGTGTTGCTTTACTAAGTTATATGTCCGATACCTCGGTGCTCTCTTCTCCCTTTGGTGTGGTGAGAGAGACCATTGTTTTTTTTCTCTCCCGTAGCTCCATACTCTTTTCTAAAGTCCCCTGCCTGTATGACTCTGACTGTCCACAGCATCTTGAGGGTGCTTCATTCATTTCCACCCCCGTTTAATTTTTTTTTGGTTCTCTGAATTGGAACCTTTTTTCCTTATAAGGGGATTATCCCCGTTTATGGGACGAGTTAAGACCTTTCTCGGCCTATTCGCTTGTCCATATCCCCCTTAAGTTTCAATCTCACACTATCCAGCGTTTTTTCTAACCCCCCCTTGAGACAACCAAATCTCAAACTTACGATATTCATAATATGTCCCTCACAGTTATATAGTACACTCGCGAAATATATAACTTTAACACCCAGTCCCCAATTTTTGGAACCCGGGGAATTTCACCTTCCTTTCAATACTTTATTTGCTGGCCCCCTCTCTTGATTTTTTTAGAGGTTCTTCACTTCCCCCCCACTCAACCCTCCACTAGAAACTTTTCTTTCGAGTAAAACGTAACCACCTATTTCCCCTTATTCCCTTGGAACCCCCCTTCCTTCTTCCAGGGGTCATATTTGGAACCCCCCCCTTGAAAGTCTGATTTTGGCCCTTGGGGGCTGTTTGTTGCCGGCGTCTAAAGTGGACGTCCCTTCTCTGCGTTCAATTTCCTTTCCTACGTCGCTTTTGTATTTTTTTTTTCAACTCGTGCGTTCGAGATTTCAGAAAAATTGTTTTCCCTTCCTTATCGAAAGTTCTTTTCCTGGTTCCCCAATCCTTGACCCCCTAGGCGCAAAACCGCGGCTTTTCCCAAAAATTACCGGATGACTTGGCCAGCCCGCACATCATGCTCCGTTCCCTTTGTCCGCCAGGGCGGGATCCCTCCCCTTTTGGAAAGACGCCCCTTAAGTTTCATTCCTTCGGATGCTTCTGTTTAGATGATCTTAGTCTCGCCCCACCTTCCGAATTGGCGGGTTGTCTTAGACGCTTCTTCCCGATCAGGGCTTTTTCCCCTTCCTCCTTGGAGGGCCTAGGATTGTTATTACTTTATTTTTGAAGCCCCCTTCCTTTTTGGCGGACGTTTCGTTCCTAAAAGGCAGCGTGTATATTCAGATTTCTTTTGACACTTCGTGTTTTTTCGGTTTTTTTTCTTACTTCCTCCCGCAGAGGTCATTCTGAGACCCTCTTTCCCTTTAGACCCCCCTTTATGACTCGCTGATTACCTGCGTACTCTGCTCTATTTTTGATACAGTTTTCTGAGGATCAACGTTTTCTTTTTTCCCCAAGGACGAACGTTTTTTGACTCTTCCGCCCCGTGGTCAACAGAACACATGCTTCTGCTCCGCGTATGATGTGCTGGGAAATTTTCCTCTCCGGAGTTCTCTTTGTGCCTTTGAGAAGTGCCCCTCTCTTCCTTTTCCGGAGTGCCAAGAGTGAAATCCCAAAATCGTGCCTCCCCTTTCTGAGTAACCTTTCCTCCAGGAACCGTGGGTTGGTTGTCTCTCTTCGCCCCCTTGGTTGGTTTAGTTGATTCAGGCGAACGGGACCTGTTCTGTTTTTAGAGAGCTTTCCCCCACGTTCTGGCCTGGTTTTTTTAGTGGATCCTTTTATCCCGCGTGGAGCTGATTTTTCTCCCCATGGACGTCCCCCTCTAGGAAGACTTTCCCCCCCCCTTGGGGTGTCAGTCCCCCCTTTTAGGGACAATCCTGTCCTTTTGTTTCTGACCCCCGCACCATCCTTGGATGGTTTCTTTCTTTTCTTTTCTTTTCAGAAGCTCTTGTTTTTTTCTCTAGAGAGCTCCACCAGGGGGATTTTGATGCCCCCCCTTTCTCGATTGCCCTCGGGCCGGATACACCCGGACCTTCTTTACTTATTTAGTTTCCTCCCTTCTCTTTTCACGCGTGGGCCCTTTCACCCATTTCCCCTAAAAATTTGTTCTCTCCTTAGCGTTTTCCCCAATGAACGTCTGCATTTTTTTTACCCGCCCCCCCCCATCCCAGCGAGGAGGCACCCCCGCCCCCCCTCACGGGTTTCTTTTTCCCCCCTTCTCAGCCCCGAATGTCCTGCTTTTGGATAGTAGTCACTTGACTCGTCTCACCGCCCCTTTCTCCCGTGGTTTTCTCGTGTCTAATGGACGTGACCCCTTCGCGCCCTCACCTTTTTCCCTAGATGTATCAGAACTTTTTGGAGTTGGCCACGGAGGTCGGACTTTTTTGGCGTCCATTGGTTCCCCCCACCCCTTTTTCAGTGCATTGCCCACGTTCCAAGCCTTCCCGATTTAAGCGAGTTTGCGCATCGATTTCCCCTCCTTTTGTTTGAGTGCGGCTAAAGTTTTGGAACTTTTGGAGGCTTCTACCTGTTAGGTACCCCCCTAGCGTTAGACGAAGGTCCCTGTCTTTTCCCAAAGCCCCCCCAGACGGACGATGATTAGTAAACTGCCCACAACCTATCTGGGGTTTTTTATCATAGATATTTCCCTACACCCCTAGCCCCCCTTTTTGAGCACCTCACGTTCTGCCGATCTTTGAGAAAAGACCCCCCCACTTGCATGATAAGTGGCTGCTCTCCCTTTTTCGATGAACCTCTCCTTCACTAAAAAGGGCTGAAGCCCTTCCCCACACGGGGCTGTTGAGAACCTCCGGTGGGATTTCCCTTGAGTTTTTTAAGATAAGTGTGATTTTCAAACTAATATCCGGACTTTTCGGGGGGAGATTTGGTTCTGCTCCTATGTGATCCCCCCCCGTCGAATTGTCGTATCATATGGAGTCCCCGTCCTTGGGACCAGCCGGCCCGTTTCCTCCTCTCAAACCTAAAATTTCTTTACGAACCTGAGACGGGATGGAGTTTTCAGACCCCTCGTTAATCCACTCCCACACCTCCATCCCCCGTCAGACCCTCTGATACGGCTTCGTTTGAACCGTCGATCCTGGCCTAAGACCTTGGGTCCCCCCCTGACTTTATAGATTTTACCTTCCATCTGTACTGCCTCCCCTCTTCAAAGTTCTCCTTTTTACGTTTTTTTTTCTCTATTTCAAGGATCCTCATAAATACCCCCCTCGTCCCTTTTCGTTCACCCCCCTTAGTGAATCCGCAACTTGATACCCCCCCTCAAATTGCGTAACTTTGCCGGGTATAATTTAGGAACCGTTTTCCCTCAACGAGTGAGTCCCATTCCTTAAAGTTATCTTTTTTTTCGTCCCCGTTTGGCGCCCCTTTTGGTTATTCTCGTCCCAACCTTTTTTTGAATACGCGTGTGGTTTTGGAAGCTTAATAATTTTCCGCGCGAAGTATCTTTAACAAGGCGTATAACACTGCAACCTAAGCACCCATCCAGGGTAATTCCAATTATATCCCATCACGGAAGAAAGTTCTTTATTTCCACCTGAATAATGGCCCCCCCCCCATAATGACTTGTGTCCCCAACAGATTGTATAGACTCCCGGCCTTTACAGGTGTAATTCTTTTGTCGACCGGGAGAGGGACCTATTTCTAGGATAGGACCTTTTTTTCTTTTACCTTTTGAAGTATGTTGGTTTTTCTCTCTCCCCGTTTCTCTTCCCTTTTGCCACCCACTGATTTTCCCGGGTAAATTCTTGAATGCATCCAGGTCCCCCCCTGTCTTAGTCATTCCTCCCGTCCCCTTTTACCATTTTTTTTGCTTCCCTTAATTGTTCAATCCCCCCCGGGTCTGTTTCAGTTTCGTGTTGTTATAGAGAAGGGAAGTGCTAGAAGCTTCTTCCAGGAGTCCTTCGCAAAAGGTTTCGGGACTCCCTTCCGGACTCCAGGTTCTTCTCTTTATATCCCCCATTCCTCCTTTTTTTACCCCCCCCTTAATGTTTACCCCTTCCAATCCTGGCACCCCCCAAAACATTAAACTTCCCATCCTCCTTGACAGGACTCCTATTATTACTCTATTCCACGTGCACCCCCTCAAATTTTAAAAACGGACGACTTTTTTTTTCCCGAATGTTTTACCCCTTTCCCCCCCTCCCTTATTCAGGGCGAACCTGATCTACGATGTATAGTGATCTAACTCCCTGAAATATTCGACCTCGAAACTCAGCGTACCGGACCCAATACTTATACGCCCCCAATATTATATTGCAGTTTCCCCCCCCAACTTCTCGGAGAATCCTCGGTTTTTGAGCATCCCCCTTCCGTATTCCCCTCTGGCAAACTTGTTTTATTGGTTGAAGGATTTTAGTCACTTCACTAAGTGTGGGGCGATGCCCACATGGACTAAATCGTTTGTTTCTTTCCCCCCCGTTATAACGTGTTGATCTTTGATGCACTTTTTTGGGGCCCCGCTGTTATCTAACATTCCCCAGGTCAAATTCGTAAGTTGGCTCCCCCTGGAGTTCGGCTGCTGGTCTACCCCCCCCTAACCGTTGCTCTTCGCACCCCCCCTCCCCCCCCTAGAATTAGCCATAATCTTAGTTATCACAGCCCCCCTGTCCCCCAATGCAGTAAGTAAGGACTCCATTTCCTTAAGATGATCTTATTTTTACCGTTCAGCATTTGGACTTTTTCAGGGGTTGTTTTGTCTGTCTTGTATTCCTGACCCGTTTCAGTAACTCCTGTTGCTCAGCAATGTATCCGCGATGTAACTGCCCCGTTGTCCCTTGGTGTAAATCATCTCCCGGCGGTCAATCCCTTGCCTCAAAAAAGCAGGCTCTCCTTCGTATTAGCAGGGGGTCCATATTCTCCTTGAGAAAGGTTTCTTCTTAATACTGTCCCGAACATCCCCACATTTCTGACTCAATTTGGCGTTTTCCCTCTAGCTCCGTTTTTAACTAAAGTGGGTTTCCCCCCCTGGACCGTTTGGGCTCTCTTTTGAACGCAAGGCCCTATGAATCGACAGCTAGTCCCCTGTGTTTTCCCCTGACCTACTGCGACGGACACTGGTTTGGCGCTATTTTGAAGATCCCCCCGTATCCTTTTATGGCCTGACCCCAATCGAGACCACGTCCCCAGTCTTTCTTTTTTTTTTTTTGAGGACCGGCCTGAACTTGACCCCCCCCCCATTTTTGAATCCCCCCTCCCGAAGGGAGCCTGGTTCCCCTTTTTGGAATTATCCCTCTGGTTCCGTTTGAAGGAATCTTCCTTTTTAAACAGTCCCCGTTTCAATGTGGATCCTGTTCTCCCCAAGCGTCTGGAGTTCAGCCTTCCGCCCCCGTCTTCAGCACCCTTTTTTCCTGGCCCGTGGTTTCCCAGAGTTTTCCAGGGTTTTTTTTTGCTTTCACCGACCACCATCATTTCTTTTTCCGCTCGCTCTATATATTCACTCCCCTTTTTTGAGATTCTTTACTCCCCCCCCCCCATCCACCTTTTGTGGCTACCAGGTAAACTGATTGCCGCGGGCTGATTTTCCAACGTTGCGGAGTCCCCTTAAACTCCCCGGCGATCTTGGGACAACGCCCCCCCTTAAAAATGACCTTCCCAGTCCGAAGAGACCGTGACCCTCCCTTTGTGTAGAATGCCCCCTCCCCCCCCCCCCCTTCTTGGACAGTAGATTTCTCACACCCGACCGAACGGTTTTTCCCCACCAGTTACTCCTTCCTCAACGCCCGGTTTTCTTTCCCTCCCTTTGACATCACGGCCAGTTGCCGATAAGGGTTTTTTCGGAGCGCAGCTCCTCTTAGTCTCCCTCCCCGACACTGTATGCTGAGATCCCCCCCTCCCCCCTCCCAAAGCCTTTTTTGGTGCACGCGGATAGTTATCGCCCCTGGTTAAACCATCGTCTTCCCCCATTGCCCCTGAATTTTTAGAGCTAGTACTCCCTCGTCCTTAAATTTGAGTCATCCTTTGGTTTTTTGGCTGGTCCTCAGAAATTCCTTCCCTCTTTTTCAAAGCTAAGAGGCGAATGTAGTTTCGCTTAGCGCGGCGTGTTCCCCAATAGATTTACCTCCTTCTAATCGATTTGCCTAACCCCAAAAGGTTTGTTTCCGCCCAGAGTAACGTAATACTCACAATCGGGGAGTGGACCAACACTTTCCTCGGAAATCCGGCTTCTTTCCTTCTTAGTTCTTTCAAGACAACCCCCCCACCCGAGGCGCTAAGTTTTTTGTCCAGATAATAGGAAATCATCGGGTCCTCTGAAAACTTCCACCCTTTTTAAAAATGTTTTGACCTCATTCGGATACCGTTTAGAATTTTGCGTATGGTTCACCCTCATCCTGTACTCAGCCAGCTCACGTTCTAGACGTCGGCGAATTGTTCCCCTGTATCCAATAGGGTACTTCCCCCCCAAGGACCTGGGATTTCCCCCTGAACCAATCTTCTCCTTTTACACCATAACATTTTTACGTTGTCCCTTTGTTGATCTGCCACTTCTCTTCCCCCCCTACGCAAAAAAGCCTCCTGGTGACCTCCCCCCTGAATCAGTTCTCGGTCTGTTTTATTTTACCCCCGGTTTTATCCTCATACTCTTTTTGTCCAATGACGGTGCCTCAGTTCCTTTTTCAGTCAGACGTTCCCCTCCGAAATTTTCATCCCGCCTTTTCCTGATGCTTCCGATAAAACTCTTCCTTTTCGCCACTGTCCCTTTCCAGTATTGGAGGAGGGTTCCCACTCTTTCAATAAACTTCCAAATTTTCTTCCTTTCCCCCCCATATATAACTTCCCTGTTCGAGTAACTCTTGGCTCCCCTAAGGGCCGGAATTTTGTATCTTTTTTGTGACGCAGCCTTTGGTATTTTCTGAACCCCAAGTGGCCTTATGGGTTTTCTCCTTGGGAATTCACCCTTGAAATTTTGTGAAGAATGTCCCGCCTTCTTCTTCATATATTAACTAAAACCACCTGTCTTAATCCCAGCCCCCGAGATTTCCAACTTAGATTCCACAATAAATACGTGAGTTTAAAATTATGCCCCCCCAATGGACCACAAAACAGGAATCTTTGGGTCCGCCGTTTTTTTTTCTTTCCGCCTACTTCAGGTGTGTGGGATTACGCTACCGTTACTCTTGCGCTGACCTAGCATGGTTCCTCCCTTTTTTTGTTTTATAGAGCCCGTGTCCCCCCCATGTCATCGCCATCTTGCCCCCTTATCAATTAATCATCACATGCCTATGCTTTCACGCGACACAGTTCCTTCATGTTTTTGAAATCCATTCCACTTTCTCTCCCGTAATTTGCAGTTGTGTATCTATCCCGTGAATTTTTTTTTTTTCTTTTCCCTGATGCTTCGCGCTTATAACCGTGGTAGTCGTCCTTCCGCACTCTGAGATTTTGACAATATTTCAACCCCATTAAATCGCACACCCCCATTTCACGACATGTTCCCGAGACTTCGACCCCCCCCATAATTTTTTTAAAATTATTGACTGAATCAGTGATACTCTTTTTACCTTAGGACCCTCCGTTCCCACACTACTCCCCCAACACACGTCCCGACCCTTTAACCCCTGTTATAATCATTTCTTTCCTCCCTGTTCTGTGTTTTTTGATTCGAATTTTCTCTTGATCGCCTGACACTATCCAAGAGAAAAGAGACTCCCCCTTTCTCTTTTAAGTACTCTATAGGAGGACCAAACTCCGCAATATATTTTCTTGGTCAAACCCAGGAGTATAGTATTCTGTTCGTTTTTTTAGACAACGCCCTCGGAGTGCAGTTGGTCTTTTCCCCCCTGGCTGGTTTTTGACTGCCTTGAGCTAAATGGCTCCTGGTCCCCCCCCCCCCGATGCGACACACGTTCAGCGTCTTGTTAGTTCGTTCTCACTCTGCTTCTCTCAGGGACGACACCGCTTTTCCCCTGATCACCTTTCGGTTCCATTGCGTCTTTTTTTCACAGAGGCGACCAAGCGGCGATGGATTCCCCCAAGGAGGAACTCTTAAGTTGACCCACTTATTCTCACTTTTCGTTTCCGCCATTCGTTCTCCCCAATGTACACCCCACTGAAGCAAGTTCCGAGTGACACTTGGGGAGTTTTCTCTTAAGATGCTCTAGTCATAGTCCCAGTAACTCTTGGGTTCTTTTAGCATTTTAATAAGCCCTGCCGTTTCCCAGGGTGTTACTCTCGGGATCAATACCCGGATTAGTTCATTTCTTCCGAACCCCCATCTTTTGGCCGTTTACTGAAAGAAGAGTTCGAGGAGTGGTTTCCCAGCTTTGATACTAGGGACTTCTCAGTCTTTCATCCTTGGTACCTTCGCCTTCACGAACTCTCCGGTGAAACCTGTTTGTCCTCAGCCCACGATCAATTGTCTCCTTCCGGGCTTCGCGTACTCTTCTATTTCTCCGTGGGAAAGGAAGTCTTCCTCTGTTTTGGGGGAACCCGGACGCCGGTTTTGCCCCCCAGGTCTTGATGCCGCATGTACCCTTGTTTGGACTTGCTCCGGCCAAGTAGCCCGGTTCGCTCTCGGTTCCCCCCACCCCTTCGTTTGCGCCTTTCCCTCCTTGTATCCCATAGCGTTAAGCCCTTCCTTTCTAGTACCCCAACGGTGCGCTTCCCCCCCTTGTGGAGGGTTGAAGAAGCTCACTGGCCAACGTTGGTTTACAGGGGTCCCACCCTTCCCTGAACACTCGTTCCACTTTCGGATCTTCCTTTAGAACCACAGGTGCGTTTTGTGATATCTTGTTATACAAAGTCCAGTTCTGGCTTAGAATGACGCTCCTTGGTTTAAAAAAGGGAGGAGGCTGAGGTTCAATGCCTTTTTTTTCCCCTTGTGGGGGCTCTCCCCTCCACCTTGATTGTAGCGATCTTTTCCATCTCGTTTTTTTTGAGACCTCCTCTACCCCCCAAAAAGTTTGGAGCGACCCCCGTTCCCCGCATACTTTCCCTTGCCTACACTCCCATCAGTTTAACATTACGGAGAGTCCATCACTGGCTCACGAGGGGTAACGCAAAAAGGGAACGTTCAATGTTTCGTCCGAGATAATTCCCTGTCCCCTATTTGACCTGCCCCTTAAAAAGAAAGTTTCGCGTTTCCCCAAAGAACGGCCTTTGGTATGTGCACGGGAACCCGAGTTCGTAGTACCCTTTTGACTTAGACTGAAGCGGTTCCTTTTTTTGATTGTCTCAGCACGAACCATAAGTAGAGATTTCCCTCCCAGTTAAATGTCTCTCTAATAACAGGAAGGGCTTCCCCAGTCCTATCTTCATTTTGATTCAGCCCCAAGCGAGCAGCCTTGAAACGGTCTCCCAAGCTAGGATCAGAAGTACTCTCTCCATTTCTAGCATCATTGCGTGCTGTAGCCTCCTGACAAGTCGGAAGAATTTGGTTCTTCTTCAGAAAAGCTTCCCCCTGCTAGATGAGACCTGTCGAGACTGCTTTTTCTTTTCCGGCTTTCGCTCCTTTTTTCTCCTCTCCCGTTTTTTTTCCCAAGGTCCCAGACCAACTCCGTTTTTCTACGAATCCGTAAGACTCACCCCCCGATTCTTCCGTCCCTCCACTTGTATCTCCCTTCTGATAGGCCGTCGTCCCCAATCCAACCCGTGCGATGATACTCTTAATCTCCCTCTTGTGGACATGACCTAAGTACCCTGCAGTTATTTTTTTCACACGGTTTTTTTCAATCTCCCAAGTAGAATGTAGTTGACTGTACCCCAATTTTCAGTGTTTCCCACCTCCGTGTTTTTCTCTCATAGCAAACTTTTCCTGTAATCTTAGACGCCCCCCCCTTCAAATGTTTTCTTTTGCATGAACTCTTTTTTCTCCGCCCTCCCAATGCCTTTTCTCCGTTTGTGAGACTCGACTCCCCTGGAAGTCTCCATCTCCCAAAAAGCACTACAGCTGCTTCACTTTCCTTCTCGTCTTTTTCTTTTTTTAGTCCCCCGCGCTTCCCTGGCTATCGTTTCCTGAAAAGAAGGGCGTATCCTTCAGGATTTAGCGATTAATTCGCCTTGTTCTTAGGCGAGAGTCAGGCTCAGCAGATAAATACCCCCCCCACCCCCCCACCCGAGGCCTTGTCGCCCCTTGAAACAGTCAGTCTTTAACCATTTCTCAACATGCTGCTGGCCCTTTTTTCCCTTCTCTTTTTCAGGTCGTCCCTATTAACTATTGTTCCATCTTCTCCGTCTTATTGTCGGATTCCTGTTTGTTCTACACCATGTCTTTCCTAGTCTGGATCTTTCCTTAAGTCTTCCGTCCTGCCAGCAGATGCCCTACACTGAGTTCGTAAAGTTGCCCTCGAGCCAGTTGTCAAATGCGCGATCCCCCCCCCCTCCCCAAATGCGTGAAAAGGAGGGAACCCTTATACATGGCAAAAACCTGCCTTTTTCCTCGCCCTTAGCAATGAATGCCGCCTTTCTACTTTCATCTTTAAATCGAAGGTGCGCCGTCCACGGGTTTCCCCTCTCTCCTCCGTTGTTGTGGTTACCCGTTTGGTCGATTTGTCTTTAGTCCCTAGCTTTCCCTCAAGATCCACGGCTTCCTCACCTGTCCTTCTTTGCTCGACGCCTGAGCCTATTTATTTGTGCAGGCTTTTTCCTCATGGGACCCAGGTTTTTCGGTTGGGTGGGGGAGAGCGTGGATCGACCGGCTGCTTTTCGAGTCCCGTTGCTGTCCTCCGTATTCCCCCCCCCTGGGCATCTAGGCCGCTTGCTCTTCAACAGGAAGGACTCAGCAAGACTTCTCCCCAGCCCTGCGCTCCCCTCCCCACAGGGCGAAACCCCCCAATCACTCAGGAGACGAGGAATCGACATAGAGTTTACCCTCGGCCGACCCCGTGCTCCTCCCCCCTTTTTTCACCAATTTTACCATTTTCTATCATTTCCTGCCCTACTTGTCCCCTAAACGCTCTTTACTTCCACGATTAGAGGGAGAGCTGAACTCCACGCTCCTACTTTGTTCGTCTGTCCCAAGCTCTCGCTTCAACCTCCCCCTGCCGCACCTGCGTGGGAAAAACAAGAGTTTCTGTAATATCCTTTCCTCCCTCACAGACGTTGTCAGATTGGGGGTTGGGCCTTTTTTTTTGAATAGGACCCTCGTGGAGTCAGGCGGCGATGACTACTTGCCTTTTCTTCGATTGTTGAGCTTTACTCTTGCCGGCGGGTACAGTTTTTCGTTTTTTTTACTTGCTTACTGTCCACTTGAGTAAGTGTGACAACCCTCGACTGTGAAACAAGAATCCGTTTGAACCTACCTCCCCCCCCCCCCACCCCCCCCCCCCCCCAGGAGCATGTCCCTTGCTGCATTTTCCGCTTGAGTACCCCCCCTTGTGCTCACTACTCAGGACCTTGTTCGTTTCCCAGAGTTGGTTTCTTGGCTCCACCGTATCGCATCCGGTTTTTTTTTAGCCTCCTATCGCCGTCAGTTACTCTCACCAGTGAGGTGCTCCTTATTCAGGGGGATTTCCCCTCCCAGAGCGGAATTTTGCACTTGTTTGGCATTGTTGAAGCATAGAATCGACGCTTGGGAAAGCTATTGCTAACCTAGGTTAATGCCAGTCGTTTAGCCGCATTGGAAATTCGGTTAAAGCCTTTATCCCCTGAAATTTCCTTTCCCAACGTCCAAAAGGGACTTGCGGCCTGGCTTCTTTTTTACGTTTTGGCATTGACTTCGGTGTTTTGGAAAACCTGGACTCAGTGGGACTCTCCCCTCCGTGGGAACAGAACAGGACCTTTCTTTTACGATCGTTATGTACCCTTTTTGCCCTGACGCAATGCTACTGCTTGCCGCGACTCGGCCCAAAAGTAGACGTTGCAGTCCTTAGGGTCAGACTTCCCCCTCTTTCAGATACCCCCCCCTGTTACTGGGGATGAGTCCCGAAGAAAAGGACACCTTAGGAGGTTTTTTTCCAGCTTTACGGTCGCCAACTTTTTTTCCCCTTTTTTTTCTTTTTCTTCCTTCCTGAGGCGCGGGTTACTTTCCCTTGACGTTGCTCACACCCCTTTTATGGCATTTGCCTGGGATTTCCGTTGTAGCGTCGGGAGTTAGCATGCCCTTTCCCCTGAATTAGTTGACGCAACTTTTTTTTCCTTCAAGGCAATCGCGGTTATTTTGGTTTGGATCCCAAGATTGATGTGTAGTGAGGCCC
>Ga0179591_1243565_pt1 | contig 19765 bp, 20 predicted proteins | sample CZOMad2_1_08_16f_FD_182891 | JGI IMG/M metagenome (GOLD analysis project Ga0179591, IMG submission 182891) | Vadose zone soil fungal communities from Angelo Coast Range Reserve, California, USA - CZOMad2_1_08_16fungal (PacBio error correction) | ecosystem: Environmental > Terrestrial > Soil >... | reverse complement strand
TCTTGAGTTTCAAGAATTAGAAAGTGACCAGAGGTGGCTGTACATTGCTCTTCCTTAGTCGCTCCCCTTCTTTCAAAAGCCCCCGCGTTCCCCTACTCTTTTTTTTTTTTTTAACCGTACAGGGAGTCCCTACCCTGCAGATTTCTTCACTTTCCACAAATGTTACCTCCCTGTTACCATCCAAATGGCTTTCCCTTCTTTTTTCATTTGGGTTCCCCCCCAAGGCCAGGCCCTTGACCTTTTCGTTCAACGATCTCCTTCATGGATAAAGGCTGCCTCTTTTTTTTTCACGGAAAGCGCTTTTTTTTTTATCCAACAAGCTCCCAGGGTTTGGCCCCCCCTCGGAGGGAGCTTGGGTTTTTTTATTTGGCTCCCAACTACTACTTGTTTTTCCTAATGCCTCTTGTTGTTGAAGGTTTGGGCCTGTTTTAGTTTGGCCGCCGGTTTGTGGTTTAGGGTGGTGGCGGTGGTTTTTTGGACCTCCCTTTCCCGGTTTTTCTTAGGTCCCAGCGTGTCGTGTTTTTGGTTCCCCCTCTTTGTTGCGGTAGGAGGTCTCTTCGTATACTTTCAGGCTTGCCGTTTTCGTAGTAAAGGAGTGTCTTATTGAGCCCTCCCTTTTTTTTCGCCCCCTTCCGGCAGGTCGGTCTTAGTAACCGTTAAGGGAGCGGAGTATTGGTGGAGTTTTTTTTTTTAGACTCCTCCCCCCCAATCCTTCCCCCCCTGTGTGCTACTTCACATCGTCTGTCCTGTTTTTTTCTTTTCCATCTCCACTTGATACCCTGAACCGTCCTTCTCCCCGGCAGCCCTTTCGCTTCAGCTGGAGACACCGCTTACTTTTTTCTGCTTGACCCGATTTTTTTTGGGGTTGGACCATTCCCCTTCTTTGACGCTCCTGGGTACGTTTCAAAACCCCTCATATCTTTTTTTCTGTACGGCCTTGGTAGGAGCCGTGCGGCTTTTTACTCTACCGTCTAGACTGATCGAGAACGTGGACGGGATTTCTGCAACCCCCGTGTTCCAATTGAAGTGAAATTAAAGCTCGGAACCATATAGCGTCCCTCACCATCTTCCCCCATTCCGGTCATAGATTGCTCAATGACAAGAGTTCGTCTTCACAGGGCGTTCTTCCCCTCGTTGGTGTCTCCTGAAGACAGTTCTTTTCAGAAGTTCTAGGCTGGGTCGTCGCATTCTAAAACCCCTCCTTCCTCCTTGGTTGCCTTTACACGGTTGCTTTGAAGACCGCCTTTTTTGACCCCACTCCCAACGACCTTTTTGACTTTCAGTTGACGTTATTGCCACGCCGTTTTACATTTGCCCTCCTCTTAATCTCTGCTCTCGAGCGATTTCCTTCTCCGTTAAATTGGGAAGATAGGACCCCCGTAGAAAACGGTTCTCCCTGCTCCAACTACAGCTCAACGGAACCGTTACACCTTTTTCTTCCGGAAAGACGGCGGCCCGTCCTATTTTTTAATATTCCCCCTCCTTTCTGGTAATCCGTCCCTTATCGTGCTAAGCCTCTCTTCCCCCTTTCTTAACTCCTATTTTGGGAATTCCCCACCCCAGTTCGATCATAGCTTTGATCTACTCCTTTCCTCCTCCCTATGATCCTCCCAGTCCCCAACCCCATGTCCTTTAATGCAACTTTAGAATCTTGTCGGCCGACGATCGATTGGTTATAAGGTCCTGGCCCCCCGGGGTAGTCCAACCGGTGTCCTTATTGCCCTTTCTTTCTTACTTCTGCTGTCTAATTTTCACGCGGTCGCCCCCCCCTTGTTCACCTCACTGTAGGCGAACATTCCCCCCCTTCCTAGGACACCGTCTCAACCCACTTATGCCAAGGCTCTTCCTCCTCCTTTGCGCCTGACCCCCCGTTTTTTTCTCCAGCCAGCTTTTCACACCCTGTGTCCCATTTTAAAAGTCTTTCCATAGACAGCTACCCCTACTCGTCCCTTTCTCTCCATCCAATTCCCCTCCCCCAAACTAGCTTCTCTTCCTCCACGAAAAGGTTTTAATCGTCTTTTTTTTTGTTTTCAACCCACCAACGATCGCGTCTTTCTCCCCGCGGTATCATCCTGCCACTCTTTACCCCCCCAACTCTGCTTCTATGAAGAAAGACCTAGTCGAACCCCTCCTTTCCCCCTTTCCTGTAAGAAAAACCTGGGCCTTCTCATCACCTGTCTCTCCCTAGTCCTCTCGCCTAAACAACTCAGATCTCACGATGGTCACACAGACACCCCCCCCCCCCCCCCCCCCTCCTTCTTTCCCAACTAATAAAACCCCTTTGAGGGCTTATTTTGTTCCACCCCCTGTGGCTTTACAAAAGAACTTTTGGCCATTGACCTTTCCTTCGTGGGCCACGATGAAGTTCTCTATACTTTCGATCTAAGGGTTCGTCTGTCCTATTCCCCTTCCTCCTTCCTTCCTGCGAAATTGACCTGTTGTTCCCCCTTTTTTGGACATTGCCCCTCTGGCCATTCATTTTATCTTCGTTCGTTTGTCTAATCCTTGATTTTGTACAGGATTATCGAAGCCCCTTGATTTGAGTTTCGATATAGGCTTTACCCCCCCCAGTTTCGGTCGGCCTGCACTGAAGTTCCCGATTCGCCCACCAGTTATCCCCTTAGTCCCCCTTACTATTGGCCTTTTCCCTAATTTTGTGACCCCGACCTCCATGGTATTCTACGACCCTCTTCTTTTACCGTTCCCTGGACACCTCCCTGCCCCCAATTTTGCCTCGAAGTACCCCCTTGACAACCCCTTTCGCCTCCCATTTTCCTTACGTTAGCAGAGATGATCTGTTCCCCTATCCCACCCGGATTGACTGTTGTTTCACAAACCACCCGCCACTTTTTCCGAACCTCCTTTTTCCTGCGGTGGTCCAAGGTGCTGCAGGAACCCCCCATATTGCCATGTATGTTTGTTTCAGTCTTGCCGCTTTTTGACTCGTGTAACCTCGCAGTGAACACTGACATCACCCGCTCGCTTTCATTCCCGTTCCTGTAAGTCAAGAAAAGCCTCAACACCCTGGGCCTTATTTTTGTTATAGTAACCACCACCTTTTCGGATTTTCGACTTTAAAGTTCTCCCCAGTTGGAGACTAGGTCCTCGTCTCAAGTTACTTTCTTTTTTCTGTATATGCTGCTTTTAAAATACCTTATTTTCCTCCCTCTTTTTTTTTTCAGTTATATCATCATTGAAGGAACAGCTGCCTTAAGTCTGAGTAGCTTCTCTATTCTGCGTGGTTTAAAGTCCCACCCCCCCCCGACTTCCCAAGCCGCCCCCACTTTTGTGTAGAGGCCTGAACCCCTCGGGCCCTTTATAAGGCTTGGTCAGAGTAGGCAATGGACCCGTCCTTCACTCCTTAGTCTTTAGTTTTCCCCCTTCTCTTTGAGAGGCTCGTGGCCCTATCCGCCGGTCCACGCTCCCATTACTTTCATATTGGTGGAAGGAATCGCCACACTCTTTCCCCCCCCTATCAGTGTCGCAGATGATCCCCCTGGGGACTACCGGGCCCCCTTCGTTCCAGTTGGCAGCGGAAACCACTCATAGGGAAGGATTCCCTCCTTGATTCTTCCTTGCCCTGCGGACTTCCGAGATGCTACTCCTTCTTTCCTTTTTTTTGCAGTTAGTTGTTTCACGACGGCTTCTAAACGTTCACAAGAAGATTTCTTTTCGCCTCAATGTCTTCCCTCTTTTTTGTCTATACCACTAGGCCCAATATTCACCATGAGCAAGGGTTTTTGATATCCCCGTCCAGAAGCCCGATGACCCCCCTGCTGCCTAACTACCCCTTCTTGACACTTCTCCCTCCCCTTGAATACATGCCATACGAGACGGTTTGCCCGCTGAACCACGCGTTCCCCCTTTTCCTTTTCTACCTCCCACTTTCACTATTTTTGCTGTTAAAGTCCCCCCCCCCTCTATTGTTTTAGACCAGTGTCGGCCATTTCCCCTTGAGCGCTACCTTCTCCTGATATCCCGACCCTAGTCCCAACGTTGACCCCCCTTTCGAAGCTTTTCCTTTCTTTGCCCAGAAATGCCTAGTTATGTCCTCAGCTGGTTTTTCCCCCTAAGCCCCTCCCGTTGGCTTGCTTCATTTTTTTTAAGATTCTTGTGTCTTGGTTCCCCTCCTCTTTAGTTTCTCTTTTTTCGGCAGTGTTATTTCAGTTGTTTTACTTTAATCTCTCTTTCCGAACTCTTCTCGCTTTTGAGTTAGTCGATTGATCCTCAGACCCCTTTTATTTTTTGGAAATTCCCCATTAACTTATGTCAGACAGAGAAAACAGCGTGAAGTGGTGGTCCCTCTTGCCGGCTTTCTACCTTGATTGTAACTTTTTTCCGCGCGACTATCCACTTTACTTTTTTTTTGTTCCCCCCCGGTACTCCACCTGTTGGTGTGGCCCGCGACGCTTTGAATTTTCCTTCCAGATTCTTTTTGTTAGTGTTCATGATGTGAGGCTCCCGAGTCTGTTTGTGAGATGTGCATCAGTTTCTTTTGGAACCTTTTTTCCCTCTTTGTTATTTTTTTTCAAGTTTTTTTGCTCCCCTTCCTTCTCCCCCCCTATACTGATGTCTTCTATTCGTTAAGTAATTTTGGGGACAATTTGAATTTCCCCCGCCTCCCCGTTTTCTTTCTTTTTAGAAACTTTTTTCTCCTCTTGACCTGTCGGATTATTTTGAGCCGGCCTTCCACCTCCAACAGGTTGTCCTATTTTGAAACATGATTTTTCGTGCTATTCCACCCCGACGTCTAAGACTGACAGTCGTTGACTCCTGTTTTTTTATGTAGACCTCGACAGTGTTTGGTCGGTTTTTCTATGCACTGAGCGTCGGAGTCTTCTACCACCTTTCCCCGGTCTTCCCCTCCCCAGAACTTATCCAACCTCTTCGGTTACTGTTTTACAGCTTTCGTTTTTCTCAAATTCCGGTATGAGAAAGACTGCTGGTTTGCCCTAGTGACTTTGCAGAATTTCTCTGTTTGTAATAACCAGAGGTTTTGCCGCTCTGGCCGGTGACTTTTTTGGACGGACAAGCCATACTTTTTTCCGGTGGCTACTCCTTCCCACCTGCTGGGGATTTTTATCTATCCGTCCAAGTTAGCTCTAGCCTTTTTGACGTTTTCCCCTTTACCTGTCACTCCGGCCGTGCATCGGACACGGAGAGCGTAAACTTCCCTCCCAACCCCCTTTTTCTTTTCTTTTGTGTTGTTTCTTCCTTTAGATTCCCATCCCCCCTTTTTTACACGGACACCCCCTATCGGCGAAGATTTTTTTTTATTTCTTTTTTTTTTTTATTTTCTTCTTCACCCCCCTTCCATGGATTTTTGTCCCTTTCGCCGGGTAAGGCGAGATCCAACGAGCCCCCTCGTCATCTTTTCCTTTCGGTTTAATGAACATGGCTCCTAGTTACGTCCCCCCTTTTTTTATTTCTCTTCGGATCTGGTTCTATCTTTTCCCCACCAGTTCGACTTTCCTGTCCGGGCATGTTCCCGTCCCCGTTCGAAGTCAACTCCAGAAGCCCCTGTTTTTTAGAGGTCTTGCCGATCTTCTTTTTTTTTTTGCCTCTGACTTTACCGTTTCCCACTGAGGACGCATTTTTTTTCCCTTCCCAATGGAAGATGGACTGGAATCCTCAGCTACGGGTCATGGTTCCTCGTACGATCTCTTCTGTCCTGATTTTTTCTACCTCGACGCTATCCTTCGCTAGATGATACGTAAGTTTGCCCCTGATCCCCCTTTGTTGGACCAAAGAACCCACACAGTTAATTCATCTTTCCCTCAATTATAATCCCACCTCCCCGTATGTACTTTTTCACCACCAGTTCTACCCCCCCCCGACGCCCCCCCAGCTCTTTTTAGATGCAGACGTTACGAGGGCTTCTCTTCTCCCATTAACTTCTACATCTAAACCCTCATGTTTTAATACTCCCAAAACCCTTACCGTCTTATTGTCCGACTATGCCGCACCCCCCCCCCCCACAACCCCTACCACCAACGCACCTGCTGGGACATGCCCCTAATGAACCAGGAAAACGTTCTTTCCCACACTTCCGCACCACCCCCCCCCCAAAAAAGCCACAAACCACCCCCCTTTGATCCCATCCCAAGCCAGGACTTTGGCCCCCCCTATATAACAACAGTCGTAGTGTGTCGCCCCCCTACATCCCCTGAAAATTCTCTGACGCATTCCTCTGTTCAAATTAATTTGGTCACTTCTTGTTATTTCCCACATCTCTGTTTGTCTCCTTTCCACGGCGTATTCATCTCTGTTATTCCACCCCCCCTCTATTCTCATGGCTTCCTTCTTTTGGTGGAAACAACCATTCCGTCCTTCCTACCAAGTTATTGTCCCTCAGACCCGTAAGTACTTCTTTTTGGCATGACCCTCCCTTCTTTTGACTTGGTGCCTCCTCGTTCTGATGCAGAACCTTTTGCCCCAAGCATCCCTACTTCCGGCGTTTTCTCTTCCTAAGCTGTGGAAGGACATCCATACTTTTTGGCGACTTCGTTCTCCTACTTTTCTTCATCCGAATTCTATTTTGCATAATTTCCCCTCAGGTGTTTTTTTCGAGTGAAAAGTCCGTTTTCCTCCCCCCCTTGTCCCCCTTTGACCACTTAGTATGCACCTTTGACTATGCTAGTCGAATAAACCGCCCGGTCTCACCTCCAATGTTTTCTTCCCTTTCCCCCCGATCCTCCCTGACTTCCGAGCAAGTCCCACTTCCTCTTTCCTGTTCCATGAAAACAGACCCCCTTCGGCTACCCCCCCTTGTCTGTCCCCTTCACTCTTCCTATATTTTCCCCCCAATTACCCAAAACCAGGCCTTTCCCTCTCAAAGCATCAGTGTATTTTCTTCTTGTATTAAGATTTGTCAGAGGTTGTTTACTGGTTAGACCCCACAGCAGTTGTGTGGCCGACAGCAAGGTTCAAGCTTGAGGAGGCGCTCGCCTTTGGCGGTATTTTCCTTGGTGTCATGTTTTCCCCAATTACGACTTTGTTTTTTCTAATTGTCCTGAGATGGTGGGGTCCAGGCTGACCTCTTTTTTTTTGACACTCCTTTCTTTGTTGTTTGGCTTTTTTCTGGATTTTTTGGTCTTTTTGTTTCTTTGGTGTAGGACCGTTTTTATTCGGCATAAGTTCCCATCCTGTTTTTTCGATGGTGGGGCGTACAGAGTCCATTTTCTAAGTCTCTCCATCATTTGCAGTGGTGTGTTTTGGTTCTCCAGCCTTTGTTTTTACCTTGAACTCCAGCCCCCATACGCGGAAGGTAGTTTTTTTCCTCTAAAGTCCTTTCTTGATCGAGGTCTTTCGGCGTGGGTTTCCGCCGACATTGTGGGTCAAGAAGACATGAGAAGTTTCCTTTTCTGATACCTCCTACTACGGGTGCTGTGGTAAAGTGATCCCCCCCATGATAAGGAACCATGTCAGGCCTTCTATCCAGCTTTTTTCGGGGATACACTCTGGTCCAATTTGCGTCTCGGCTAGACGCATGTGCAATTACATGGATCTTTTTCCTGAAAGATTCTTTGTGTCCGTCTGTCGCTTCTGTTTATCTTTTTACGCCTTTGAATCCGGCTCTTTACTGCGGAGGCCGTTTCGTTTTTCCGCCGAAACCGTTCGGCTCCCCCACTCCCTGCCTGTCTTTTTTTTTCCCTTCCTGCTAGTTAAGAACAATTTGCCCACGTGCCTTTCAATTTTGGCCAACCCTGCCCCATATTTTTCGATCAGTTTTTCACCCCCCCGCTTGCCCTTTTGGGAAGCTACCCCCCACTGGGTCATTACCGAGTTCGGGTCGAGTCGGGACTTTTTCGTTTGGGCCGCTTTACTTCCTCTGTCCTGGCCTTAGGCGCGTAGGGGTTAGCATCCCGCAGATGGGCAATCCTCGGTCTTTTTTTGTGGGTTTGTGGGTTCCCTTCCAAATGCTTTTTTTTTGAAGAGCTCCCCCCTTCCCCTTAACCCCAACCCCAGAACGACCCCCGAGTGAAGATGTCCGCTCGCCGTTGATCCCCTTTCGCTCTCTTTTCACGTGCCCTTACTCGTCATTCGGAGATTGGTTGTTTTTTTTTGCTGGCCTTTTTATCAGATTTTTTTCCCCCCAGCTTTTCGGATCGTTTTCCGTTGCCCCCCTGCGGCCTGCCTTTCCCCCTAAACGAATAAGATGAGTTCCCGCAGTCCACCTGTGCTTGATAGGATACATGCTTTTTCAGTCTCGAGGGCATCTTTTTCAGTTGGTGGGGGTCCTCATTCCGGCTGAGAGGCAAGCTCATCAGCCCTATAGGTACCAAAACTGCCAGGTTGGACCAGCGGCTTAGGTCGCTATTCTTGGAGCCTCAGAACTACTCCCTCTCTGCCCTAGCAACAGCCCACCAAATTGCTGCTTTTGCCCCCAAAACACTTTCTTATGTAGGAAGGAGAATTCGTCTTTTTTCCTTACCTGATTCCCTGGCCCAATGGCAAAAAACCGGTTGTTCAGGGATGTCCATTTTTTTCTCCCTAAGATCCAATCCGCCCTGTACACGAGTATCCCACTTTTCATATGCTTAAACCCAGTTTCGTGCTCCCCCTTCCCCCAAAGGTTACCAATCCCCCCTTAATAGCTTTCCACCAATTATGTCAGGCTCTTCTTATTTCTGTATCTGACTTTCTTGATGAATCCCTCTTTAAACACCCTGGTCCATCTCAAACTGCTTTGGAAAGCCGTGAGCGCCAGCTCCAACTCCTCGCCCGACTCCCCGCCAGACCCTTCCCCTCCCACCCCTCCGCTGAGTCAGATCAAAGGTAATGCGTACCCGTTTTTTTCCCCCCCAACAACCTCACGTCTTTTGCTAGTCGGACACTCCGCGGTTTCTTCTTCAATCTGGTAAACACCCCTTTTTCCTGTCTTCTTCCCGCCAATCTCGTCGACCCTAGAGGTTTTTTTTCAGGACACAATCGGGACTAAGTCCCTGAGCATGAGTCTTAACTTCTCGAAACCGATCACAACCCTACTCCCCCCCCCCTCTCAGTAGGCCCTTTCCCAAGACTCAGAACCCCTCCTCCACGTGCTTCTTTTTCTGGTTGCACAATCGTCCACTTGAACTTGTGCTTTGACATCTTCAACTCTTTAGTATTATCTGTTTTCCTTTTGAATGTCTCGTACGTTCCTAGCAAGCGGCGTCGGCTCCCCCCATGCCCAAGGACACGTGTTGAAGTACTTTCCAGCTTAGAGGGACATGGTTCCAGAATCTCGTTCCGTCTTGAAGATGTATTGAAAGGTCTTTTTTCCCGTTTTTTGAGCGCTCCCTTTCCGGCCTTATGGAGATTATCCCCCCTTCGTCCTTTCTTGTCTCATATCTGAAGGTCTGCCAGCGTCAGTAAACCGGTTTTAGTTCCCTTCCCGCTGTGCCTTTTTACCGAATTCTACATTTTTGGTTTCAAGGAAGACGGGGTGACTTACGAACGCGGCTGGGCACGGGTTTTTTCAGGTCAACTCCTTACACCATGTTCCTGTGATCCGCCCGTCCAAATTGTGCAGCCATTTTTCAAATCCCTTTCTTCTCTCCGTGAATATTAAATCTTTTTTCTTTTTTTCGGTCGCCTCCCACAAAAACAGGTGACTTCCCTCTAGTTTTCCGAGTTTTTCAAGTTGTCTAGGGTTCCCCCCCCCACCGCTAAGTTACTGTTTTTTTTTTCTGTTTTGAACTTCCTTCCCTTTCACCATCACTCGATGAAACAGTAGTACTTGCATCCGCCCCCGTTTTGACCCCCCTTCTCTTTTCTTCCTGTTCCTTTTTGCCGACTCCCCCCCTCTGACTCCTTTTTGCCTCTTTAACCCTAACCTTTTCCTTCCTTCGACTCTTCAAGTTACTCTCATCCCAGTGGAGTCCTCCGTTCCGCGGTGCTTTTCTGTCCGTCTTTCCTTAGGTACTTTGTTCCCAATGACTCTCCTCCCCATTCTTTTTTTTGGAGAGAGACTGACATCCTCCCTTTGGACCCCCCTGACCGACCCTTACGTCCCCAAGAGGCTCTTGTCGCCTGATGGCGGCCCCCCTTTCCCAGTAAATGAAAAAAGGCTGGATTCCCCGCGCCGGAACTGCCAACTTCTTACCCACCCTTGATTGCTGGCGGTCTGATTCCCTTTCCATGGAACCTTCCCAAGAGTTTTTGTTCCTGGCTGTCATTTTTATTTAGTTTGGTTAACTGCTCTTTTTTCCTCCTTTTGACCCCTGCCTGTCACTTCCGTATCTGGTGGGACCGGCCTAGCCCAAAACTCCATTCCGAATATTGATGCACCCTTTTTCTTGGTTTTTTTCCCCTGAACTTCCCGGCCCCCATGAGTCACGACGGTCCCCCAACGATACTTTATCCGCATAGGATAAGTCTTTCCGACTTTCTTGCTACTTGTCTGTTACTTCTTCGATGGATCGCTTGCATGAGTTGCGGTTGCTTCGACCTTTCCAAGCCACGGTATTAGAACCATTGGAGCTTTTCCCAGATTTACTTAAACTTCGTGCCACATCCCCTTTTCCCCCCCTTCTCAACTCGGTCCCTTTTAGAAGATGGAGATGAAATTCATTGCGGCTTTAACTTACCACTTTCCGGCTTTTCCGGACTCCCCTCCCTAACTCCTTTGTTCGAGTCCCCTCCCTTCCCTTTAACTCCAGACATAAGATAAAGCCCGCAGTCGATTCGGACTTATTCCCTGACTTGGTTTCAAGACCCCTGAATGATTTCTTTGATCTCATTTTAGACTCTTCTTCCCCGCCCCCGCACCTAGCACGTCAACATTTCCGAAGGAATTCATTCTTGACCACTACTTTTTTTTTTCCTGTCAGTTTCCCATTTCATTACTTCCTATGTTGGCCCCCCCTCTCCCTCAGTTTGCTTGATTAGGGTGGTAGGGTTTCTTCGTGAGCTTTCTTTCGTGGGGGGATCTTGTTTCGTCGAGAGTTACCCCAAATCTTTAGGATCTTTTCCCCCTGTCTGACCCGCCTACTGGAGTTTCGGCCAATTGCACCCCTTGCGTTGTGTCGTTTTTTGGTGACAGCTCAGAGAGACGTGGTTTTCCTATCGGCCTTAGACCTCGGCATGAGAGCTCCAGATTCCACGTGATTTTTTTTTTTTGACAAGTTCTGTTGTGGCCCTTCGAGGATCCTATATTTTTGTGCGGTTTCCATTTCTAGTTCTTAGGTCAGGTCTTTCTGCTACTTTCTTTTCGTCTCCCTTTACCCTTTTGATGGACCCCCCTGTGGGGGGTTTTTGCCATCGATAGCAAAAAAATTTACGGTTAGTAACGCTCTAGATAAGTGACCCTCCTTTTCGATCTTCTTTTTTGGTTGCCGGTTGATCGACGGGGAGCTATGTTCCCTTTTTTCGATATAGTGGATCTCTGAGGAGAGTTGCAGTCTTCCATCCAACAGATTTCCTCCAGCCAAGCGATTGAAAAGGAATTCTTATTACCCACAGTAGCTAGTTTTAAGACGGACCTTTTCCGGAAGTCCTTTTCTTCCCCTGGATGTTTGGTGGTTTTTTCGCGCGACCCTCGGAGTCTTCTTCTTATTCCCCCTCAATGGCCTCGTACTGCCGCAAGCGGAGGCCCAAAATTTTTTTGGCCTCAGGTTACCGTTCTTCCCGGGTGAAGAAGCTTTACTCTATTGGAATGACTGTCGGCGTTGCGATGGACCTTTTCGATTTCCACATTCGGCCCCCCTCAGCCGAGGAATATGCACCTCTGGAACTTTTTAGATTCTTGTTTAAGGCCGGAAGACCCCCGCAGTGTATTAAGTGTTGTTTTGACCTAAGACTCCAAAGCTTGGGATCGTTCTATCTCCTTCCCACTGACAGATTACTTAAAGGATTGTCTTCCTCTGAGTTTCCCACGCTTCATTTCTCCTTGGTTAGCCAACGGTATCTTCACCCTTCCTTCCTTTTGGTGCCGACCGTGACGGCCTCGTTCCACCTGAAAATTGTAAAGGCCCCGAGGACGGCTTGTGAGTTCTTTCCTGACCTCAGCGACAGGTGCGACGCGAGTCCGTTCGCTACCAAGCCTCAGAAATTGATTACGCCGCTTTTCATGAACATGAAGAACACTTTGATACCTGCACCCTTGCTATTTTTTCTGATTCGGCCTTTATGTAGCGTAATATTGGAATGTTTACCACACCCGTTCCCAAGGTTCTCCGGGCGGCCACCCGTCCGTCGCGACCTTCCCCTCTGGCACTGACCTTTTCTTCGGACTCGAAGGACCCTGCAGCCTACCAGCGGGACACTGTAAACAAGGTCACCCCGTTCCAGTCAATTTGTTCTCCGTCCCCTGAGTTTTTTTAAATATCGGGTCTTGGTCCTGTCGCGCTCGACGCCCGGTGGGCCCCCTCTCCCTGCGCTCCCCTTCGAGACCGGATATTTTTCCTTTTTCCTTTTCCTTTTTCGTGGACCTGTCCCGTTTACAGAACCCGTCATCACCGTGAGACCCACCAGCCCCTTGCTCGTGTTTCGTCCTTTCCCCCCCCCACGCGAAACCTTCACGCCATACCCAGCGCTAGCCTTGATTTTCCCCCTTCCCACCCTCCAATTTTCGATTTCTTTTGCTCGTAACGGAAAGGGTCCGGTTTTTCATACCCAGAAGGGTACTCCCGCCCACACACCCCTCCCTCTCGATCTCCCTCCTCCCCTGTTGGCCACCCCCCCCCACTCCCCAACCCCAAGGTTTTCCGAAACTCCACTTTCCTTCGTCCCACCCCCCCGACAACCTCCCCCCCAAACAAGCCCACCACCCCCCCCGGTTTCGCCAATACCCCTTTAAAGGCTTTCCCCCCTCAATTTTCCCGTGGAGAACCCCACTGTCTTGTCCCATCAAACCCTCCCGCCCCCTTTCGAGCTGTTGCCCCCCCACCAGCAAGGCGTTGTCTTTCGACAGACCTATTTTTGAATTGCGGGACCCCAGAGCTGAAATCGTTGGCTCCATAGCCCCTCAAGTCCCTCTTTTGCCTTTAATTCTGTGTGGTCTTTGTTTTTGTCCCCCCCGCCCATAAGGCGACATGTGACTAAACTTTTCTGGTCAAGCTAAGGTCGTCCTCGCTTTACCAGAACTCTTGCTTGGCTGTCTCTTATTATGCATCGACCCTTTTCTTGAACCACAGACCTTTTTTCCCCACTTGGACCCGGTTGGCGGCGAACTTCTCCCCAAAGTGTAGGTAAATCATGCCTGTCCTGGCGATTCGTGTCCCTTCGCCCACCTCCTAATTCCCCCTCTCTCTTCATCCTCCGAATTTTTTGAGCTATCCCCGTGTTTCCTCCCCGGCTTATACCCTCATTCTTCCCCGGGACCATGAGTCTGTACTGGTAGTTAATTGCCGATTCTGTCAGTCTCAAACCCCCCCCTCGTGAAGAATTCTAAAATGTCGTCTTTCTCATTCGTAGTCTCCTCCCCCCATGAAAGATGTTCCCCTTCCACACGAGTCCACTTCGGCTCACCAATTGCCCCGTGCCATGTGGCTGGGGCCAATGCCACTCCCCACCAGGACCTTTTCTCCTCATAAACCTCAGTGAGGTGTATTTCTAATACACCCCTCCCATTCGGGTTCGTTCAATGAGTAGGGGGCCCCCCCCTGTTAATAGATCTGTTTTTGAACGACAGCCCAGAATTTCCCTTTTTCTTGAACAGCTTGAGGATCTTATTCTTGCTTTTGTCTTGTTCTTACGGTGGCGAAAACTCTACGCTTCTTATTCTTTTTCCCCCCGACTTGGCAGGAGGGAATGGTAGTGCTTGACAGAACGTGGGAGTTGATTTTTTGGGACTTGTTGTACTTTGGGTTTTTGCAGACTTGGCCCGTATTCTTTCTCCGTGGCCCCGCCTTGTTGTTGTTCTTGTTTTGGTTATGTACGTCGGCTATCGTAATTTGTGAAGTTTTTCTTTGGTAGTCCAGGTTTAGTATTGGAGGCCCGTTCCCTTTGATTCTCCCCCTTTTCCGCGGTTTTTTAGATCCCAGCAGGGAGCGAGAGATTCTAGTGGGTGGCCACCCTGATTGGGTTTTGACGAACCTATACTGGTATTGTTTTGACTCCCCCCCAGAGCGCAAGTGTTAGGTGGAACGGAGCTCCCACATTTTCTAACGGCATTGAGTAGTTGACCTCGCAGATTTTTTTTTTATTATTTATTACACAGCCTTCCCCTGTTTCGAGATCCCCGAAGCGGACCCCCATGAACGCTTTATTTACGTGAACAGCTTCTGTGGTCCGTGCTCCCCCCGTCCCCGGTACCGAGTTCCCCTGCAACATGCTTCTCTAGGCCGCTAGATCGGGATATCTAGTCCGTGACGGCGTTCGAGCGACCTGTAGACCTGGCCAAACAGATTCCTCCTCACTGGTTGACCCCTTCCCAAGATACAAGATATCCTTTAACTCCCCATCTTCCCCCACTGCCGGTATCGGCGGACCATTGTAATGTAACGAGTAATACCCGTGGGTCGATGTTCCTTCGTTTCTCGTTACCTCGGTTTTCTGACCTTTTGAGCAGTCCGGCGGGTTCTTGGTGGGCCAGGCCCTTTCGCCACAGGCGCCTTCCTCGTTTTTTTCCCCCTAATGGTCGTGGACCGGCCGTCCCGTCTCAACCGCATCAAAGACCTTCCTTCGTGCGGTCCTTTTGCTCGCCGTTTGCATCCAGTCCCTCACTCTTTGACCTTTGGTCCCTTCACCGTTCGCAGTCTCCGTTTCGGACATTTTCTGATCAGAACACTTTTTTTAAGGATCTGCGGCCACCCCGTTCCCTGAACTGTCCCACATTGCTAACGAAAGTCACCTGCCAGCTGCTTCCTTTTCCTCGCTGTACAGGGACAGAAGGCGTTTCCGTCCTCCTCTTTCCGCCGCTTCTTCTCCTTGAGGACTGATAGGCGATGCCTCAGACGCGAGCGGTACCCGTGCCCCCGCGGGCTCGTTGCCTTGCAGTTCTTTCCCCGACGCCGCCGCCGCTAATCTTCCGACCCCCCTTGCCAACCAACTCCGTTTCCTCCTTTCAAAGGGAGTTGAATTCCGGCGTAGGGCGGACTATTCTTTTTGACCTCGAATTTCCCCCCTTGCTTCCACAGGTGTCGATTGACTCCGGACGGTTCCCTTTCAAGTACCCGACATGTCCAAGCGGAACACCCTGTTTACCGCACCTTCCCCGGCGGAAAGGCCCACCCGTGGTTTCCCAGCATAACTGCCAACCCCACCCTTCGCCCGTTTCCTCTGTATGTTAACCTTACTTTTCACTACGTGCAACATTTGTCACCGAGTCCACCCCGTTTTCGAAAGACAGATCTCCCTCTCCCCCCTTCCCCGGTCAGAAGCACCCCTCCCCAACAAGCCCTTCCCCTCCCCCCCAACTCCTCTTGATACTCTCCAGACTCTCACAAAAAGGTTTTTTCTTGGCACAACCAACAGTCACGGTGTCCGTACTTTCTCCTTCTGTTTGCCCCGTTACGCCTGCGTTTTTTTTGTGTTACCTTCATCGGGACACCCCAACTTTTTTCCCTGCTTCTCTGCCGCCAAGCTCGCCCCTAACGTTTCTTGGCCGACAATCCGTTCGGGCGAAACCTCAGACCTCTGCCTCATTTATTTACCCCTTCCGAAGAATTTTTTAAAACCCTCCACCCCACCGCCATCGGTCAAACCCCCCTACCCCAGCCCCCTTGATTTAACCCCGGTGAGGGATTTTGTGCAAAACTCTTGGACCCCCCGAAATGGTTCCCCCTCCCCCATTATTTTCAACGATTAAGTATTCCCCTCTGCTCCTTCGTCTTCCTATCGGCCTCAGTTCCCCCCTACTGCGTAGACCTGTCGGAAAGGGTTGGAGTTCTTTCCCCCCTCTTCCTCGGTTCCAGGTCCAGTCAGGGTTTATCCAGATGATGATCTTTCTTCGATCCCTCCCCCATTCTCTTTTTTAGTCGGCCTGATCGGCATCTTTCCAAAGTTCGGTCGGCAATCAGGAATCCCAGCTCTGAACCGGGAGCGATCCCCTTTTCTTGGAGTTCCCCCCGTCCTTGTGTCCCTCTTTTTGTGAAACATTTTGATCCAATGGGAGTTTCCCTTGCTGGTCCCGCAACTGTAACGTCCCAACTCCCTTCCCAAATGATCCGTACCTCCCCCTCGAATCCCCCGCCCGGACACCCCATTAAGTCGTTGAACTACTTATTGTAGCTCATCAGCTTCCCCCCCGCTTTCTTGTCCTTCCTTCTACCCCCCACACAACCCAGCAATGTTTGTCACTTCCCATGACGGCGCTTGGTAACTTGGTTTTCCCTTCCCCAAGCGATTGTGTACTCGTTTCCTTTTTTCGGCAAAACCTCATCCTCTCTAAAATTTAGCCTGGCCCCCCCCCCGGCTCCGAAACTTTTTGCTCTTTTGTACCTTTCCTTTACGCGACCGCCCTCCATCTCCCTAGGGGCTCATTCTGTTTTTGCATTCCGAGTCTCTTCACCTGAAATTTTCGGTCTTTTCGACTTGCAAGTTTTAGCTTCGACCCATCTCCTCCTCTTTTCTTCACGGTCTTCGGTTCAAGGTTTTTAATTGAGGTCAAGCCTTCTCTCTTCCAATGTTTTTGTCGGAGAGATCCCCTCCCTACTTTTGGACCTAGGACCAGACCCTAAGGAGGGTAGAGCACCTCTTTCTTGACCAGTTTGAGTTGCTACACCTGTGCACGTCAGACCAAGAACAACATTGATGTAGGAAGATAAGGAAGACGAGGACCCTTATTTTCCAGGATGGCTGTACTTCCTTACTGGCACCATTCCGTCCACCTCCCTGGTTTGTCCCGGCCCCCCATCGGGTCCCGTGATCGTTTTCAACGAATTGAAGAGTCCCAAGCCTTTTCACACTTCACACGTTCCGTTCATCTTGGGGGGACGAAAAATTTGACCAACCCCCTCCCCCATTCCGCATGATGCTTCCACCTTGAGTTTTTCGCCTTTACGTGAAAGCAAGCGTGTGGTACTCTCCTGATTATCGAGAGTCAACGCGCCCTGGTGCTCCTTTGGTTATTTAGACTTCAGATTTTTTGCTGGGGAAATTTGTGGCTGAGTGCCTGTGCCGGCTAAAGTAAAAAGCCCCGCTTTCGTAGCATCCAAATTTTTTCACGTGCCCCCAAACGAGGCCCCCCCGCTACACCCTCCACGATTGTTGCGCTCCCTTTTCGTCCCGCTGGCTATGTCCTTTAATTTTTCCCCCGACCTGCAAACTTTACCCTGCCGACGCTCCGGAATACCCCCAATCCGTCAAGGGGAGATTTCACCTGTACTCGTTTCCCTCATGCAGCCTCCCCCGATCATGCTGGACCTTCATCGAAGTCTGTTTTTTTTTCCTCCCGTCACCTGTTCACGTTAATTGCCGCCGAGAGCTACTTCAGAGTCCCCCCCTACGGACATTTTCTCCCTTTAACCTTTTTCCCTCCCGAATCTCGTTTCCACTCCTTTTCCCCTTCCCCCCTTAAAGTGTGTTCCGATGTTTCCCCTACTCCCCCCCCCCCTTTGGTTTTGATATTTTTCAGTCTTCTGGGGCGGGTGACCTTGTTAGAGTTGGTTCTTCTGTGCTTTTTTCCCCCTGGTTTGAGTGATTTTTTCCCTCCCCATCTGCTATACTTTAGATGGTTCTGATCTGAACTAATTCTGTCGTCCCCCCTGCAACGGGAGTTCTGTCGAGATCCTTCTTGCAGAAGCAGTCTGAAGTTGTGGTCATGGGAAGGCGTTTCTTAAAGTTGTTTCCTCGCTCTACCGAGGGGGTTTGAACCAAGGTCAGACCCTTACCTGTTTCGGTCGTTTCTTTCCAGCTTTTATTTTTTCGGTTCCTTTTGCTTTTTTTCTTGCAGTAAGAGTTTTTTTCTAATTTCCTGTCTCTTGGCCTCTTTTACCTCTGGGAACCATTTTGAGTCTTTTCTGTGCCAACCAACGTTTTCATTCTCGCAAGAGGAGACAATTTCGTACTTTTGTCGCTTAGAGAACCAGTTTTTCCCTTTAACTGCCCTGGGTCTGATCGAGACGTCCCCTTGTTTTCGATAGTGACTGTCGAGATCCACCAGGCCGGAATGGAAATCCCCCCTCTTTTTTAAGTACCGCCCTGTGAACGGCCTTTGTGTATTTTACAATCGATTGCCCTTCGGAATTGTAGACCTGCTTTCATCGGCGGGACTTGTGTTCGTGTTTTTGCGTTCCGATAGAGGACAGTAGGCCCCTCCGTCGATTCCCCCATCCCCTTCTTATGAAAGCAGCGTCTCTTCCCAAAGCTGGAGGTCCTCCTCCCCCTATTTTTAGTTCATCCTTATGCATTTTCCGATCATGCCCCTTTCGAAACCCCCGTGGATCTCAAGTTGGTCCCTCTAGCCTCAGACGATAAGAGTTTGGCCTCGGCCGAGTGCCTTTTTTTTGCCTTGCGCCTCCGTTGTCTGCCCTTTGGCAGCCCCCCGGACACAAGTTTTGCTTGAATAGTCACGTCACGAGAATGGCTCTACTTTGCTTCCCTATTTAAGTGGCACCAATTTTTTTTTTTCATTCGAGCTAATTGTGATCCAGCCGTCTCTTACCGTGCAATCCACCTCTATTTCTGGCGTTGGGCCCCGACCTGGGACGATTTTTTTTCAAACAGCCCTTGTACGGCCACCCCGATTACGGCCGCATTTTGCCGTATGATATTGCGCCGTTGCTCCTTTCCCTTGACTGCTGAGCCGGCGCCCCTTTAGTCCATCCCCCCGCCTGACTACGAACTGGCAAATCGAGGACAAACTTTTCAGAGGTGACGATCGGTCGAGCTGGGCTGCATGGACCCTTTGAGGGCTGCCCCGGCCAGTCCGCAGACCAGCCTTTCCTGACTCTAATGTGCTTACTATCCTGCCGGTCGTTTCGTACGAGAGGCAAGGGCGGTACCTCTCGGGTTGACCAGCCTGCTTTTGCCGGAAGACAAGACCGGGTCATTGGTTGGTCCCTCTCCCCCTCCGCAATTTTCCGCGTTTCGCAGACTCTTTTTTATGCTCTATCGGCCTTCCCTTCCGGCAGCGTTTACCCTGGAGGGGATCTTTCCTTCACCGACAACAAGCCTAATTGGTCCCCCCCCCGACATTCTTTTTCGGCTGTTCTCCCCCACTCCTGCAACTCCTACCAGAGCTCCCCCCCCCCTGACCCCGACCCCTTTCGCGGCCGCGTGCTGTAGGAACCGGAAAGGCCACAGAAAAAATTTTGACCCGCCCCCCACCATTCCCCCCCCGTTTGCTTCTCCGCTCGCCTTTTTAAAGGAAAACACAAAGACCACGCCTTTCGGACAAGGTCAAACGGGCCCCTTCCATTCCACACCACCCCCCCCCTCCCCCCCTTCTTCAAAAAGCCCCAAACCCCCCGACTTGCCGCACAAAGGACATTACTTCCCCCTTAGGGGACAATTCTAACACCCCCTGTATTTTCTCCCCCCCAACCCTCACGCAAAAGCTATATCCAATACTGCACAGCCCCCTGACCGTCTTTCTTGTGTGGAGTCATGTTAAACGTTCCCCCAATCTTCTCCCAGAACGCGATCCCTTACGCCCCTTCATATCGTTGAGCTCTTCTTTGGTTGTCCCTGCCCCCTTCCCTTCTTGGTACACAGTTTAACGAATTGTAAGCTTTCTTTTTTGTCCTTTCAAGCAATTTCCTTGGTATGCCTCGGCCAAGTCGGAAGACCCCCCCCCATTTATGAACAGCCTCTTTTCCCCACCTTTCTAGCGTCCTCAGCCCCGAGCCAATTACATCCCTCCTTTGTTCCCTGGCGACTTTCGTTATCGATTTTTTTT
>Ga0179591_1143841_pt1 | contig 19766 bp, 19 predicted proteins | sample CZOMad2_1_08_16f_FD_182891 | JGI IMG/M metagenome (GOLD analysis project Ga0179591, IMG submission 182891) | Vadose zone soil fungal communities from Angelo Coast Range Reserve, California, USA - CZOMad2_1_08_16fungal (PacBio error correction) | ecosystem: Environmental > Terrestrial > Soil >... | reverse complement strand
CGCGTTTCTCGTTCTCGATGAGGATCGTGGCGCTGCAGGTTTTCCAGACGTTTTTTCTTGCGGTAAGTTCTTTTTTCTTCTCGCGAGAGGATTTTAGGTCATCGTGCGTCCGACGTGCTCCCCCATTTTTTTTCCTTTCATTCGTGTCAACACTGATCCTTTAGTTTTTTCGCACCTGTCCTCTTTCTTGGGATAGGGTTGCCTCCCTCCACTTTTTTGCTCCTCCGTCTCTCGTTGGTTTTAAACATTTTTCACAGTTTGCTCAGGCCTTTTTCCACAACAACCCACTCGGCTCAACCCTTTTAGCAGTTGTGCTTTTTGCCTGAGGTAGACCCTACGGTTTCCTTTTTCCTAGTCTATGTCGTCGACCACACCTTTGGTTCGAATCCGTCGGTATTTTTTTACTTTGTCTTGTAGATGCTATTCTTGGTCCGTAGGTCACTTTTTCTCACTTTGGTTTCCACCGTCCTTTGTTTTTTTTGATTTTTCTCGTGGGGGGCTCGTTTAAACTTTCGCGTGCATCACTCGGTTTTTCACCTTTCCCCTCTCTTTCACCCCCACAGGTGATTTGTGGGTTCTGTTTGTTTTTGTTCCTTCAACTAATTTTTTGAGGGTGACCTGGGTTTACGGCCTACACCTGATTGATCCGGTTCACCTCTCTCTCGGCGTACCTCTTGCAACTTTGTTTCTTCCTGCTATCGGTCTCTTTCTCCTCTGTCCTTGCAGCACTTTTTTGATTCCTTTTGTCCCCCGTCGTCGCCGGGTTCACCGTTGCTGTTTCTCGTTCCTTTCTTAATTTTGGGACTGTCTTCGTTGTTACTAACCTTTCATTATTCCCTCTTTCTTATCCCTTCTTGGGCTGGTACCCGAATCCTCTCCGTCAGTCTTGTTTTTATGCAGCACAGTGATCCTCCCCTGTTCTCACGTGCTCTGTTTTTTTTTTTTCAAGTCACCTCATTCCTGGTTGGATGTGTCTTTACATCTTTCCTCCCCACAGGGCTTCAGTCCAAAGGGTGTTTCTTTCAGGGAACTGCGCCAGGTTTTGTCAACCCCGTCTTCCTCAGTCAGCCGCCTGCTGGGTTACCCCCCCCCGCGTTCGAGAAGGTTATTCGCCCCGCCGTGTGTGTCGCCATAACCAGCCCAACCCTGCCTTTTCTTCCCCTTTTCGTATCTTTTGTTTTTTTTTCAACCGTTTTCTTGGTGTTGAACTCGTGTCGTCTTCCTTTCTACCCCTCCTTTTGCAGCATTTAGCCCCACCACGCACATATTTTCTTTGGGTCTCACCCCTGAGTAGCTTTTTTGATGACCACGCACAACACCCGGGACGCCTTCTTCCTTTACCTCGTGGGGCGACCCTCTGTTCTGCTTACCCCAGGTACCCTCGAGAAGAACTTCCCCCTCGGTCGTGTTCTCTTGTGTCTTGGGGGTAGGGCGAGGTAACCGAATGGTTCCCCTCCTTTTTGTCGCCCGTCAGTAAGACCAGGATGGTTTTTGTTTTCAGGATAGGGGAGCGGCCTTCGTGCGACGAATTTTTTCGTTCCGTTACGCAATTCCTTTTTTTTAGTTAGGCGGCCTTTCCTGGGTGGCGTCTTTCCTTTTGCTTGCGTCTTTTCCACGGTGTCCGGTCGTACAGTCTTTCCGGGTTGCGTGCTTTTGCCCCGTTTTTGTTTTTCCGTTTTTTTTCTGTTTTTCACAGAGAAAAGTTCTAGTGCGATTTTTCTCTTTTTGCTAAGTCGTCTTTTTCGTCCCCAGGGATGCGAAGGCACAGTTCACTGCCCACCCGACCACATTTTGCCTGCTTTTTTTCATTAAGTTTCCATGTTAGCGTGCGGTGTATTTTCCCCGCTGGTAGGCCCCCCCTAAGTCCTCTGCTTTGCATCGACTGCAGGGCTGTGCCTTTTTATTTTTTATCCTCCCCCTAGGGGATTCATTTTTGGACTCTCTTTCGCGTCCCGACTATGATTTTTCTCCCCCCTCTGCTTTTGACGTTGGGGGTTGGCGCTTGTTTCACTTTATCCCTCGGTTTTGCCAACACCCTAAACGTGGCATCTGATCTTCTCCTTTTTTTCCACGTCTCTGGCTGGTTACTTCCGTTGGTCGCAATCGTCGCCTGGCCCCTTCCTCGAGGTCCTGATTCCAGGTTGTTCAGGAGGAAGTTTTAGGAGTCCAAGCTTCGTGTATTTCTCTTTCCCTTTTTTATTTCTGGATGATTTTTTTCAACTACCCTTCTGGGGGCTTTGTGCTTTTCGGCACCTTCTCGCCTTTCCCTTTCTTGTCGAGGCAGTCGTGAGGTCCCCCCCTTCTCTATATTAGGGATGGGTCACCGCTTGCTCTTTCATTTCGCCCCTAATAGCTTTTGGCTTGAAACTCCCCTAGCTTGGCCTTTTGTTTTCTTTCTTCGTGACTCACGGCCTGTTAGAGGCGTTGTGACAGTATCGCATTTTTCCTTCCCCCCTACCTTGTTTTTGGGATCTTCTTTGGCAATTTGCCATTTAGGGCTAACATGGTGATGTTTTCGGTTCCCCCGGCGTGGTTAGTGCTTTTTGTCGGCCCCCCGGGTTTTTTGTCTCTGTCGGTTTTGCACATCCAGTAGGGGTGTTTTATTTCATTCTTGTTCGTTTTTTGGTAGCAAAGAGGGGTTTTCCGAGGTGCTCTGTCCCCTCTTTTCCATCCTTAGAGGGAGTCGATGGGGTGGTTCTTGTTCCCCCTTGCAAACTGCAGTTGGACTTCCAAATTTTTCAATTCACCCCACTCCCCCTTCTTCCGGCCCAGTCGATTGACGTTGGAAGTTGTTTGTGCGCAGTACAGCGAGCCCTTCGTTCATTGTCAAACCCGGTGATGTCACTGTGCTTTTGCCCGTGTCGCTTTACACCTCCCTGAAACTTGCTCACCACCGACCCTCTTTTCTTTAGAGCCTACTGGAGGGAAGGTAACTCCGGCACTTGTGGCTCTTTGTGTATTTCTCCACAGAAGGCTAATCTCCTCCTCCTTTTGTTGTTTGTTGTGTTCGTCTTTATTGTGTTACAGCCGTCCATTTTTCCGCCAGGGCGCCCACTTGTAGGGGATCGTTGACCGCAGTGGGGCTTCCTCCCCCTGATGCGGGTTTACCCCCCCTACTAGGAGCTCCGGCTCCTCTCCCACCACCATCCCCCCCTCCCCCTCCCGTTTTCCTCCACGGTTTGAGGCCTTGGCGTTGCGGTCGTCCCCGTCCGACATCACGTTGGTCACTGGACTTTCCCCTTGGAAACTGAAATTCCCCCCCCCCCTTCTTCGGTGTCACGGGCCCAAACCCTTCTGACCTAGAAGTGTAAATTTGGCTTTTTTGTTATTTTCCAGTTTGGGTCGTCCAGGCTTGGGCCCCCGTGCACAAACCCCACCCGTTGCGCCTCTTCCCCCCTGTTTCATGGACCCTTGATGTTCCTGATGCCCCCCACCGTACCCCCCTTCGTGCCTTGTTTGAATGGACCCCACCCGGACAAGGTCGGGGGAACACCCCCCCCCTTCCCCCCCCCTCCCCCCCCCCCCCAACTCCCTACGACTCCAGCATTAGCGATCCCCCCATTTGCCCTTCCCTCAACTCTTCCCCCTGGCGCCCGTTTTTTCCTTCCCCCTTTGCTTCCCCCCCGTTCTTCCCTCCGAAGAGTTGGGTTCCCTGGAGCTGTCTTGGACCTCCTCCGGCCTCCTTGGCTAAAGTTGCAACTATACTTCTTTGATGTGTTGAAAGAAACCGTTTTTGCTGCGGGTTCCCCGTACCCCTCTTTTTTATCTCCGTGGTTTGAAAATGTTTTTTCTTCCCCAAACTGTGCCCGACGACCGTAGCCCGTATGGCCCCCGTCTCGTGGCGCTGCCCATTTTTGGCTTCCACAGGCGCCCCCTGTACTTACATTCCCATCGTCCTCCCGAGAAAGCCCCTCTTTTTTTCCATGAAAGTTCCCTCCCCTGACGGGAGTACTTAATGTCTCATGTTGTGTTGGTTTTGACGATGTGATACTTCGCGTTGAAACGCCCTCTTTTCTCTTTTGTTGCTCGATTCCCCCTGCCGTTTTCGCGCCCCCTACTCTTTATATGTTGCCACAGCCTGTGCCCGCCCAACGGGTTTTTCCCCATGGCCCGGTGTGCTTCCTTTTCTTGTGGAGGGGCGAGTGCTCCCGTTCTCCCGGCCCCATACAGACGGCGGGCGAGTCCCCCCAGCGCGGCCATCCCGGCTTTCTTTTCTTGCATTTTGGTTCGTACCTTCGTCCCCCATAATGCCCCTCTTCCGTTCTCTCTTCCCCACAGCCCGAGAACGTGCACTTCCGTGCGCCACGGACATTGTCCGTGATGTAGTCCCCCTTCTCTTTATTAGGTTTCCGGAACGCACCAGGTCTGCCAGTTCCAGGCACACCTGTTTTGCTTCCCTTTGTTTGATCCTTTCTGCAAGACCTTCGGTCCCTCCGCAGGTTCAGATTTAAGAGTGTTTTCGGGACCCAGTGGACTATCGAAGAGAATTTCCCCGAGTTTTACTTCCCCATGGGACCCAAATTTATCCTTTAGGAATTTCTTTTTCCCCCCTTTTTTGTACTGTGGGTGTCCGTCAGGAAAGCTCCCCGCCTTTGTTCACCCCCCCCCAGCTTTTCAGGACTCCCATGAGGAGAAGAGATCTCCTTCCGGCTTTTTTTTTTTTGGGACACCTCTCCCCCCCCCTCTTTGCAGGCCAGAGCGTCACTGATTTATTGCGTTCTTGGTCTAGACATTCTGGCGCCGCTTGGTTAAAATGTTTTTCTTTTAGTTGTCCGGGGGGTCTTGGAAGTTCATTCTACTTGCCTTCGCCTCAACTCTTCTGGTTGCTTTTTTTTTCTCGATTCGGTTCCTTGTCCCTGATTTTAGCGACCACTCCCGCTGGGTTCCTTCACCCCCCCGTAGCATCTCTACTTTTCTTTTGGTTTATATGGCCGGCTACCGCGTTTTTTGGTCCGGGTTGAGTGCTTCTTGGAACTCCCGTTCCCGTTTCCAAGATCCACCCCCCCTCCGAAGTCTTTTTTTTTATGTAGATGACGAACTGTTTTGACCAACCGTGCTGACAGCCAGCCCGCTGCCCGGTTTTTTTAGCAACCTTTTTTTGAGAAGCCCAAGGGAACTTTCTTTCTTTAGTCTTTTGCTCCCCCCCTTCCAAATTGGACGTGTTGTTTTTGTTTTGGGTTTACGGCCTCCTCCTCTAGAACCCTGGTCCGCCCACGTTCTCCCCCCACCAAAAGTTTTGTTTTTTTTTGTTCTTTTTCACCCCCCCCCCGTTGCCAGCTGCGGTAGAGATATGTTTTCCACCCAACAGACGCGGGAAGATCAGTGATCCCTTACTGAGGGTGTTTCTTCCCTCCTTAGGTCCCCCCCCCCAAACAGCCTGCCGTTGGGCCCTCTCCGTTACCTTTCTCACGGTCAACGGAGTTAGCCGAAGCACATGGCGAGAAAACTTCTTTGGCTTTCACGGTCGAACGCTTTTTTTTTTTTCGCCAGGCCGCTCATAACCCCCGGTGCTGCCTGCCGCTCCCGAGTGATTTTCTCCTCCTCTCCCGCTTCGTCGGATAGCCCCCCTCGTTGACAAGGGCTGAGCGCCCGACGATAGGAGTTTTGCTTTCTTTTGTAGCTTCGGAAGACCCGGTTTTTTCCCCTCCATTTGGGAGTTGTTCTTTCTCCTTAGTGTACTTGTCCACAACTGGCGGGACCTCCCCCAAAAACCCATTTCGGGTTTGTCATGCCCTTCGGGGTTGTTCTCTTGGTGCCTCATTGGCGTCAAGACTGTCTTGCTGGGGGACGTTTTTTTGTTGTCGTTTTCGCCCCCTTCCAACCTGTTGCGAACGGACTTTCGTCTCAACCTGGATTGCCTTTTTCAGCATGGGACCCCCCCCACAGGAACCCTTACCCCAGTGAAGAATCCACTGCCCTCTTCAGTTTCTTATCCTTCTCCTTTCTTTCTTCCACCTTCTGGGTGTTTGTGACGGCGGGCTGACAGTTCGGTACCGAGTTTCTTTTTTTTCTAGTTCCCCTCACCTTTTCATGTTTTTCGAGTTTGTGTTTTCCAAAACGAGATGTTTGTGATTCAGGCGGGCGCCTTTTTTGACCTCTTCAACCCCCATTGTCCGACCCTCCTTTCCGTTTTTCTTGACGCCGTTAGAGTTCATTGTCCGCCCCAGTTTTGCGTCGGTGGGTGCACCGCCAAGGGCCAGTCTTTTTTTCCTTTTTTTTTGTTGACCCCCACAAAAGGCCCCCGTTCATTTTTTTTTTTATCCTTAGTTGTATGACCAGATCCGGTGCCCAACTTGGCCATCCCCTTTTGGAGCACGTTTCCGTGACTCCGCCAGTTTTTGCGGTCTAGAGGTTGCGGCCGCTCCCCCCCCGTTGCATTGATCTCCCCCACAGCAACTGTCTGCAATGATTCCTTCTTTAGTTCCTTAGGGACCCAAGCGAATACCTCTTGATTATTTCTCTTCCAGTACCTTCCTTTTTTTTGAGGACGGAGTATCCTTTTCCGCTTTTCTTGTTCTTTGGGGATCCGTGAGTATTCATGGTGCTGTCTGATCCGCGGAGCGTCTTCGGTGGCGGTTTGCCGGCGTTCTTCTTCCTGGATTCCTTTTTCGTCTCTTTCTTCCCCCAAAACTTTTTTTGTTCGCCTTCTTTTTTTCGCCACCTTTGATCCCGCTCCTTTTTCCTCAGGTCGAACCCTGTCTGGGGTTTGCTCGGGTGCCGCCACCTGCTTTGGGCGGTTTTTCTCTTTTTCGGCCTTTTTAACTCTTTTCGCCGGGGTGTCTTCGGCCAACTACGTTTACACCCTCCAACCTAGGAATGCGATTACACCTCTGAGAGTCGAAAAGGGTTAAAGATCGGGTACGCGTTCGACCCTGCCTTTCCTACTTTGTCTTCCCCCAAACGTTGTCGAAGGAAGCCCTGCCAGGGCTTTGAAGGATTTTTTCTTGTTCATTTTTTTCCGTCGGGGTCCTGTTTTTGCTCTTCATCTGGTTGATCCGTCGCGGGAAGTTCTTCTTGGTCGGCTGAGGTGCGGCTTTTCCTTTTTTCTCCCCTGGCACCCAACCGGACTGTCCCCAATTTCGCCCTTTTGCAAACTTTTTTTTTTCTGTTCCCTTTTGTTTGCAGTATCATCTTCATAGTTTTGAATCATGCTGGGACTAGACCCCTCCTCCCCGGTTCTACTCCTCTGCATCTTGAGGGCGGCTCCCCCGTCGCTGTTTCTTGCTATTCTGGTCTTTTGATATTCGTCATTCCAACGTGGTTTGTGCGCCCCCGTCCTGGTTTTCGTGGACCTGGCGTTTTTGTTTTTTCCCTCCGAGACGTCACAATTAATCGAATTGTCCGATTTCTTCTTTCTGTTGTTGCCCCAAGAACATCTCTCAAGGCACCACATTGACCCCCACCGCCTCTCGGGGACTCCTTTCACCTCCCCGAGCCCACCCTGACCTCCCCCCCGCTCTCCCACACCCCCTATTTAGCTCCCTTGCCCCTTCGAGACCCCACGTTTTTTATAAGTAGAGAACCCGCTCTCGGCACCCCCGCCCTGCACCCTCCCACCCGACTCGTGCCCCTCCTTTTTCTTGTTCCTCCTGCAAACGTCTACTCACGCTTTTTTTTTTTTCGGCCTTCTTTGTTTTTTTCCTACGGTACACCACCTGCACGGTTTGTGTGTTTTTTTTTTTTATTTTCACTACATCCCCGCTTCCCGTTTCCCAACTGCCCATAGCAACTGTTCTCTTGGCTGAGTTTCCCTTAAGTCAGCATGGCAGGCTATCTTCCCCCCCAGGGGACCGGTTTCATTAGGTCCGTTACTGATGTTTCCTTTTTTAGTCGGTGATAGTCATATTGTTGTTTTCTTTTTCTTTTGGTCCGCACTGACTTTCTCCGCCAATTCACTGCACACACCAACTCCCTGAACAAGGCCCTTGATCATGTTTGGATTTTTTTCTCTTTTCCCGAACCAGCAGGTCGTAGTTTTTTTTCCTTAACCATGACTTGCCGTCGACATCGGCTTTCTTGGAGGTGTTTAGAAACCTCGATTTGGTTTTGTTGTTTCCCTTTTCCCATGCGATCCACCCACCACCCCCCCCCCCCCGCCCCACCTTTCCTCCCCCCACCTTCCCACCCCCCTTGACACTGACCCTTATCGTTCAACAGGCGGGTTACGATGGAGCTCCCCACACGCCCTTTCCTGTCGGTTTTTCTACTTTTCCTCTAGTTTCATTGTTTTGAGTCTTTACGAGGTCATTACCTCCTGGATTTTCTTCTTTTTTTTCTTTTTGTTGTCGAAGGCTTATGGTTTTAAGTCCCTGTTTTTGTGGTAATATTTTCTTTGGAGTTTTGGTTTTTGCGTCCTTCCTATTTGTAGCTGAACCTCATTTTCCTTTGTCTTTTGGCCCTTTTTAATGTTTGGGCACTTGGGGGATGGGATAGGTTTGTTCTTTCTCTTTCCCCAGGTGTACCGGGGCCTCAACCGATTTGGCTGCACCCCCCCTTTTTTCTCTTCAAGGCTCTGGGTCTTTTCCGACGAGTGTCAAGTGAGGCGCTTCTGCTTTCCGGGGGTGCTGGCTGGACGTTGCTCGACGTGGGTCGTCAACTACGTCGGTGGCCTCTCCCCCCTTTTACTTCAATCCCAGACAAAGTCGGCGGGGCGTCAAGCCGTCACGGTTGGCAGGGCGGTGTCCGGAACCTTCTCTTGGTTGATGTTTCGAAGTCCCTTCCGAGGTTCTATTTTTTTTTGGTCTCGTTTGTTGGTGTGAGATGGTCAGGACGCTTGATTTTTTTGTTACGGGATGTTTTTCTATAAAGCCTTCCCAGAAGCTATTTTCCCCCTTCCTTGGCCCTTGGGTCTGTGGCAGCGTGAAAGAGGCTCAGAGGTTTCTTTGAGGGCCCCTCCAGTGGCAGTTCTTTCGTCGCCCCCTACTTGGATGTTTGTTTCGCAACTTCTTTTCTAAAAGTCCCTCTTTACTCGTGGTCCGTTCGTTGACGGGCTCAAGTAGGAGGTGTAGGTCTTTATCCTGATTGGTTCTCCTAGTTTACGATTCCCTTCTTTTTAGGCCCCCCATGCGGGTGTCGTCGTTCTTGATGCCTCTCGCCTCGCCGGCACTACTGGCTTCTTCCTTCGGGATTCAACAACTTTTCCTCCTGGTGGGTTGTTCCCTTTTTCTCGGCACTTCCTGCTCACTGCGGTTGCCCTGTGCTCGTATGCGTTTTTCGGGGTTTGATTTCTACAATTGCATACGTCGGGTGTGCACGTGAGTTCTCGTTTCATTTTTTCCCCGCCAGCTTGGTGTTTCCTTTTTGGCCGGGTCGCGGAAACGTTTGTTTGCGTGGCACATGTAATTTTTGTTCGCTTTTTGTTTGCGCGGGTTGTGGGTCCCTTGGTAGTCAGGTTTTTTTTTTTTCCTTTCTGTGGGTGAGACCGTTCCCCGCCGGTTAATGCCCGTAGATTGAGGCGAGTTTGCCGGTTTGTGTTGTGTCCCACGGTCCCCTTTGTGAGGTGGGACCCGCCACCCATGGTCTGCTGGCGTTGATCTTACGCCCCCTTCAAACTCCCCGGCTCGGAGACGAGCATGCTTTGTAGTTTGCCGCGGTGGACGACGTGTTTCCCTTTCCCCTCTCAACGGACAGGTTCAAACTTCCGCGACCTCTTTTCATGACCCTGACCCTTGTTCCCCACACTCCCAATGCATTGAGTCGTTTAGGAGCCACCTGGTTTCATTTTGGTCGCTGTCCTCTTTCTTTTCCAGCCAGGGCAACTGTGTCGCCTTAGCCACTATTCTTTCGCATATCCTTCTACCACCTCTTGTTGTGTTGACTTGATGCGTTTTTTTACTCGTTCGGTTTTGCAAGCGACAAGTTTCTTTTTTGCGCTCTCTTTTTTTTTTTTTTTTCTGGCTTGAGGCAGTGATTCTTACTGCCTTTCCCCTCGGACGACCCCCTAGTGCGTTTTCTTGAGACTGTTTCTGCGAGTTCCCTTTTTTTTCTTTTTCTTGCACTGGATATTGTACACCTGACTTGCTATTCTTTAACCCCTTAACCGCACCGTTTCCGACTGTTCCACTGCAAAGACTTTCTTTTTCGGCGAGCGTTTTTTCCCTTGTGATATGCTTCTCATTTCTTTCTTTCTCTTGACCGGGTGGCCCGTTGCACAACCCACACTTCCTTTTCTCTCTTTTTTTCAATTGACCATTTGACCTTGCTTTGTGCCTGTTCTCCCACAACGCTCCCGTGGTAAATCGTGTTGTCTTGACCCTGTCTTTCCCCTCTTGGTTGGCCCCCACATTCCCCCCGCGACCCACCGTGCCTCCCTACTCCCCTGACACGAGCGACTGCAAGGTTGCCCGGTTTCCTTTCTCTTTCCCATTTCAGGCCGACCAGCCCTTCCCAAGTGTCCCTTCTGAGCACAACACCTTTTGGCGAACCCTTGTCCTTAATTTTTTTGTACACACCCCGAGATTGGAACCTTCTTTTTCCCCCTGTTTTTCCTTTTTGTTCGAGCCCTTGCACACACCCCCTCTATCAGTTTTGGCTCTCTCTCGAGGCTTCCTTCTGTTCCCCCTTACTCGTAAGTTGATTTTTGAGTTTTTTTTTCTCCGCCCTTTGACCTCCTCCCTCTTGCAGTCTGCCCGTCTTTGATTTTCGGCGAGGAAGGGCACCTTCTTTTTCTCCCTTTCCTCGTTTCCTCATGTCAACATAGTAGTCCCCTATCCAATTCCATCCCCCCCCCCCCCAAGAAGATGATCCTGCCAGTTCAAGAAGAAGTGACGTACATCCTTCTTTCTTTTCAGTACGAGTTCTATTGGGCTTCATTTCTTTCGGTTTTTTCAACCTGAAGCAACGGCAACCCAGCTAGTATCTTTTGAGCTGTTTTTTCTTCCTTTTTTGTCTGTTCGGGTCCGAAAGTGCTCCGCTTATTCACGCTTGGGCACTGCTTGACCAGTTCCACTTCAATGCCCCCCCGCGGGGCGTTGTGATCATCGGTCTTCTTTTGGAAGGCGCGTCAGTCCCTCGTGCTCCTTTCTCATACATCCTTATTTTTTTTTTTTCGCCGATCCCCCAGAGCCTTCCCTCCCGGCAGCCGAGGTATTGATTGCCCGCCTTCGATTTCTTCTAAATTACAGACGCGCATGTATCCCGCTCAATCCTATGGAACCGTGGAATTTCGTCCGACCCCTCCATGTTGGGTCGGTATTGTAATTTCAGTGCATGTTCTCTGTCTTTTTCTCTTTGTTCACGAGTATTTTTTCATCAGTTGTGGGTGCTGTCCCAGTCACGCCCTTAACCTCTGACCATCCCTGGACTGATCTTCGAAAAAAGTTTTCCTTTTTTTTTTCCCAAAGACGTGGTTTGTTTTTTGAATTTCCGGGAAGCGTTGTTGCGTCCCCGGGACCCCACAGTGTGAGATTTTTTTTTTCTCTTCTTTTTCCTTCCCGCCCCCCTTGTTTTTGTCACCCAGGGACTTCCGGCAACTCCTAGGAAACCGGATTTTCCCTCTCCCCCTATTCCGGCGTCAAGTCCGCTTCCAGCTCTTCCTTCCCGGAGAAAACCCACAACCCGCTCGGGATCCCTGCGCCTTCTCCCGACGCTCGGTTTTAGATCAAGATTGTTTCTTTTCCTCGCCCTCTTCCCCCTTTTCAGGTAACTCTGACGTCCCGATGTACCACGGACCACGAGGAGGCGTTTTGATTTTTCCCATTTTGGACGCCGATTGAACCACTCTCCGCTTTGTTCTTTTCAGACAAGTAAATCTTCCTGGTTTTATCTGAAAGACCCCTATCTTGGACTTTTTGCATGTGACGTACGCTCCTTTCAGTCCCACGATGCGGTTCGAGCTTACCACGTTGGACGCTGGTCTGCTCCACAACCCCTTTCCCTTTCCCTTCGACTTCCCAAAGGCTGGTCAACTTCTGTAGGATGGTCGAAGACTCGGTGCTTGGCCCTCTTTCCCAAGTTCCGAGTTTCTGAAAAACCCTTTTGCTCTTTTTTGTCTGGCTCCCCGTGCCCAGAAGAGCTACTTCTGATCGAGACCACCAATTTGACCAACATTGTATGTTGAGGTCTGGTTTTCCCTCCTTCAGTTATGCGTACCAGCACCACCCCACTTTTCTTTTTTGAGTATTCACATCCTCTTTTTGGACAGTTTTTCTTCTTCTGTAGTCCTCGTGTGCTTATCAAATCCCGGGATTTATTTCTCCCTTTGGCCGCAGCCCTTCCAACGGACCCAAGGCGTGCCACCTTGAGACAGGGCAGTAAATGTTGCTGTTCATTTTACTTAATTGTAGAGATCGGTGTAAAACCGTCACTACTTGACAGCCCTTCTTCCCCTCACCTTTCTCTTTTTCTTTTTTTCCTTCTCCCCTTTAGTTACCACCACGCATTGCCCCCCCCTCTACCCCATCCCCCCCCCCCCCCCTCTCCCTTTATACCCCTCCACTCATTTCCCTCCCCCCCCCCTATCGCTCCTTCCACCTTACCTTCCCAGGCAGGCCTTTTTTGTTTTCTTTTTCCGGTTGTGAACGTCGGCATCGATTTGTAGGAAGAACAGTCTTTCTCCACTTCTTGAGTCTCCCAGGTCTCGCAAACGAGTCTGGGGTTTTGCGCAAGTCCGAGATCCCCTTTTGCGCAACGGGCCGATTTCCTGCATTTTCCCATCTGACCTTTCGATTTCCCTGTCGTACCACAGTTTTTCTTGGGACTCATTCCTTCTCTCCCGATTGAGACTCGGTTCGTTTTCCCTTTATCGCTGTTAGTAGTACGTTTTTATCCCCCGTTACCTTTCGTTTGACGATGTTTTTAATTGATTTGTTCTTCCTTTCCCCCCCCCACAAATGATTTCACCCAAAGGCAAGATGTTGTTCCTTCCCCCCTTGACTTTTCTTTTTTCCTGGCGCCCCTCCTCTTTTCTTTTTTAGTTTCAGAAGCCACGTCCCTGTCCAAACATCCCCTGTTTTTTCATTTCCACGAGCGTGATTCCCCACCATATGTTAACCTTTAGAAGCCCGTGAGGCATCTTACGTACCTTGAGTGCATCTCTTTCAGTTCCTGCGCGAGGAAGTACGTTGTTTCTTTTAAGTCTTTCTTGTCTCCCACTTCCTGCCCTCGCCAAGTAGGTCCCCGGGGAGCTTTTCTGTTGTTTTGAACCGCGTCCCGGCAATCTTTCCCGTCGCCGACGAGGTTGTTTTCTTTGAAGCTTTTAGTGTTGTTCTTTTACTCATTGCTAGGCCGGGTTGAACGTCAGGTCCATGCCCTCCCCGGTATAGTCGAGAGGCAGGAGTCGTTTTCTCCCGTCTGGTGTTGATTTTAGTGTCCACTGCACCCTTTGTGACGTCAAAAGGCCGGGAAAAAAACCAAGGGGGTCCTACTCTTTCCCCGATCGAGAGCTTTGAAGTCCAGCCTTTCTTGCCGATTCTTTTCCCCTCCCGTTTGGGGGGAGAATGTAGAAGCCAACATATCCAGTCACCTTTTTTTCGCGCCGAGGAGTCTTCTCCCCACAGTAATACGCAGAATTTCGCGGATCTGTGTGGTGACTCCTGTCGGTTTTCAAGCCGCTCTCTCTTGGGACCCACTGCTGCCGTTGTTTCTCTCTTCTTTTTTTTTCCTATCAGTTTTTTTTTTTTTTTTATCGAGATCATTAGCTTTCTTTTTGTCTCGACTCGCGCGGTCGTGAGGATTCCTTTTTCTCTATCCCTTTTAGTCCTTGCGCGCTCTCGCGTCTGATCGCCTTTCGGTAATGTTCTCTGGGACGTGATCCCCAAAGTGCTCCTGCCCTTTTCAGTACTCCCCCATTCATTCCCTCTTCTCGATTATTTACTCGTCTCCCTTTTCCCTTTTTTTTCTACGACCGTCCAAACCCCCCTTGTGTCGGTCCAGGCTCTGGCCGGCTCGCCGTATACTAACTCTTCTCTTTCTTTTGGTACCCTTCTTGTTTAAAGCAATAGCAATGCTGATTCAACCAACTTCGCTTCCCCCCCCCTCTTTCATAGCACTTTCTTGCGGTTTACCGTCGTTAGTACGCGCTACTTTTGTGATTTTTAGCACGCGTTAGTCTACACCACTTTTTCTTTTCCTCTGTCCTGAGTTCGTTGGAATGAGCCGGCGATTGTTTTTCGGTTTTTCCTTTTCTTCTTCATTCATTTTCTGTTGTTGTAAATCACGCATCGTCTTTTTTTTTGGGATGTTCTTAGTTTCGTCGTTTTTCACCCTTTCTTAACCAGCTGGGGCAGAAATGGACCCACGTTCCCCCCCCCCCCCCTATATTTTTTCTACCCAGCGTTCTTGTTTTGGGAACCGCCTGTTTTTTTCCACCCATCGACTATAGGAACCCCCTATGTGTTTTTTTCCTTTTTTTTTCACTTTGGGCTCCTATACTACAGAGACCCGGTGCACCCTCCGCCTCTTTTCTCGCGGGGACTTCCAGATGCAAGAAAACAGTTTTTCGCTCCTACGCGCGTAGATCAATTATTGATCGATATTCTCGGGCGTCCATCAACGTTGTGGCTACTAGGCAGTGGGACCAAATGTAGTGCTTACGTCTTTTTTTCCTTCTGGTCTTGTTCTTCTATCGGTGCCGACGTTCAATGTTCTTCCCTTTTGTTTGTTTACCCAACCTTTGTATACAGCTAACACTTTTAGGGGATACCTTATTCGGTCCTTTGGGTCCTTATCTCCTCTTCTGTTCCTTCTTTCGTCAGTGGATTCTGCCCTGATCTGACGGGTATCACTTTTTTATCTTTTTTCTTCTGGTGCCGGCGACCAAGGTCATCACCCGCCAGTCCTTTTTAGGTGCTCCTCTTCCTAATTCCTCACGGGCCCTGTTTTCCAACAAGGGTTCGAGCAAAGGGTGGTTCTTCCCTTTTCCCGGTACCTGCCGAAGGTGCTCCTTCCCTCCCTTTTGTCACCCGTTTACTGCTCTAATTATTTACGGGTTTTGGAGTTGGTGAAGTCACAGTAGGAACCCCGGTTTTTTTTCCCCTCGACCTTTTATTAGGCCTTTCAACGAGTGCGGACGACCCATCACCCAGGGTGTATGGACCAAACCCTTTGCATAATGATGAATTTGTTGGTGTGCACTCCCGCGTGTTAGTTGTTTTTCTCTCCACCCTTCCCGGTGAGACATCGGCTAAGGCTTGTGCCGACACCAATTCGCTTGTGCTGAAAAAATGAAATGCTTTTTGCTTTCTTTTCCCTCCCCCCCAACCTTGACGACACTAGGCCCTTTGTTCTTCCCTCCGACTTTTCTATCAACAGTCCCCCTCCCTTCCCCAGTAATTACTCGGGACGCTGGGACTCAATGAGGTTGAGCTTTTTTTCTTTTGTCTACCCCTACAGGAGATTTTTTTCTCGTCCTTCAGGTTTTCTGTACCGCTGGTGTCTCATTGGATTCGGGTTTTTCCTGGACTATCGCCAGCTATGTACAAGCCCAGGGGTTCTTTCTCACTACGTTAATAGGAGTGTTTCCCCCTGCCTTTTTTCGGGGGATTTTGATTCTTTCTGCGTGTAAACTTTTTGGTCGCCAACGATTCAGGAGTCTTGAACCCCTTTCGTTTCACGGCCGATTTGATTTTGACGAGCCCTTCTTTCCTGGCCTCGGTCGTCTTTTTCGGGTTTCTTTTGCGGCCCATGTGGGGGGTGACCTTAGTCACTACTTCGCGCCTGTACCTTCCGGCTCCAAATCCCCTACCCACCCCGGTTGCTTTTCTTCCACACAGTCAATCTCTTTTCTAGCTTGAGTGTTTTTTCTTGCCCCGCTCTTCGTTCTGACGTAATAGGCAAGATTTTTCAAGCCTATGTCCTGGGCTTGGACCTCTTTCTTCTTTGCTAGCCCCTTGATGCGGCTGTCGACCTCTGTCGGCTTTGGACCCCCCCCAGCCGTCCCCTACCGGATGTTTATAACCCCTATTGCGGGAAACAGTTGTCCCTGGAAGGTGCCCCCCCTACCCCGTTGATACTCTCTTATTCGTTCTGCCCCACAGAAAAGTTTCTGTTTTTTTTTTTTGCTTTCACCACGCCGGCTGCGGTTCTTTCTTATGAGTACCACTCGTTTCGAACCCGTCCCCTCCTTACAGTCCGGTAGGATTGAACGCCTTTTCCCGTTCGGACTGGTCCTGTGACTTCTCCCTTTTATTTTATATATAGGGTAAAACGGACTCTGGATGAGGACCCTCTTGGGGATTTTTCGGGTGATCGCCCTTTTTCTCCCTTTAACCCGGCATCCTCTTCCCCCTTGCGCCCCTTTCGTGTCTTTGGCATTAACCCACCTCTAGTCTTCTGGTTTTCCTTCTCCCCACCAAGTGAAGCCCGGTTTTTTTTTTACCATTTGATCAACGTATCGAGTTTTGACTTTTCTTTTTCGGGGGAAGTGGGAGTACCGGCTTCCTCGCTCTTCTGTTGACCAGTATTAGGCAATGTCCTCCCCTTTTGTGCAGGACTGGAATTTGCCTTTTCTTCGCTTTTCTTTCTTTTGTCCCGGTTCACCTGGCAGTCATTTTCCCTTTCCTTCGGGTTCATTTCCCACGGTTTCTTGGGAGATGGCTTGGTTCTCGTCTTTTTTTTTCGTCAGGCAGGAGGTGTTTTTGTTGGAGGTTAAGCTCGCGTTTTTTCCTTCCCCCGCCTGTCCTGCCTGTGATGGCTTTTCGATCTTCTTACGGTTTTTTGTGTACCTTCCCTATTTTGATCTTTCCCAGAGTGCGCCGCTGAGAACGGACCCAATCCACCTTCCTTATCTTATTTCATTGCATTTGAACTACGGATGTTCAGTTTCCCCCCCCCCGGTTTTTAGAACCCTGGTAGCTTGCCACTTTTCTTTGGTCCGACGAACGTAACGGACACTAGGTCACTTCCCGTTTGTCTTTCGGCATCAGGAGGAAGTCCTAATGCCTTTTGTTCCATTTTGGCACGGGTGCGCTTCCGTCAAAAGAAGGTCGGTACGCATCCTTTCTTTTTCCCTTTTTGTGAGATTTCCTTTTGCTTTTTCCTGGACACGACGTCGGTTGCCTCCCTTCCCACTTTTGCTTGACGGAGGCAAGTCGTTTTCCTTTCCCTTTCTCTCTTGCTAGTGACCCTGCCCGGGGGGTCTTCGTTTTCGGTTTTTTTTTTCTGGTTTTTTTTTTTCCGTTCCCGAAGAGAACGTGTCAATTTTTACTTTTCTAACTTTTCCTACCCCCCCGTTATTTAGAGGTTGACTCTCTTCTTTTTTCTCTCTGGCCCTGTCGCCGTGGGCGGTGGTTTGTTTCCTGTTGTCTGAGCCTTGGTTTCCTTGTTTTTCCCCTGCTTTTTTTTTTTTCGTCACGTTGCACACCCCACCCCGGAAATTCAGCGCTCTATTTTTACCTTTTTCCTTTGGAAACACATTTACAACCTCTACCTCATTTGTCTTTCCCGACGACCCCCCCTCCCCTAGGGGGCAGTTGTCACGACGCCCACACATCCGCGTGATCCCCCCCTCGGAGATCTGCCGGTGTCACGGTTTTTTCTGAAACATCCCTTCCTCACTTTTTTGTTTTGGTGCACACGTGCCCTGCCCTTTGCCGAGCAAAACCCCCTTTTTTTCGCCACATTTTTTCCCTCAATCCCTTGCCCCCCCCTGGCTCGAGCCTCCCCGTGTCGACTAACCGTGCAAGCAAGGACGATGCCATTTTTCACCCCCCTACGATCGTTATGCCCTAATTCTCTTTTGTGGTCCGTTTGTCCCCTTGAGTTCAGAAGCGGTTTTTTCCTTCTTTTTCCTACGTCCGCTCCCTTGATGACTCGTCGAGGGTTTCTAAGTGTCCCCCTGATTCACCGCGGCACCTAGGTTAATAATCCAAGACGTTGCTCCGTCCCCCCCCCTTTTCTATGAAGTTTCCCACAGATTTTCTTAGTCTTTTGTTTTTTTTAAGACGAAGAGTCAGTACCTCTCCCTTCTGTTCGCTAGGGTCGGGCTCCCGGTTTTCCGTGTTCTTTCAGCGGACAAAATAGCCCTTTTCTTTTCGGGTTCCCCGCCTATCCACCTGGGTGGTTGCTTGGGCCCCAGCCTCGGCCTTTGCTTGCAAAGATGCAATAAACGTGTCCCTCTTTCAGTGGGTTGCTCCTTCGTCGTTGACTGGCCTTTGCACCAATCCTTTTTCTTTGGTTTCTCTAGTCAGTCGGAGGATTTTTCTCCCCCCATGTAGATTTTGAAATCCCTTAATTCGAATGTTTCAAGGTGCGGACGCTGCTTTTTTTTTTTCACTCCTCCAGGGTATCCTAATGCCCCCCGTAATCCCAGAAAACCTTACTTTCGTGTGCGCCCTCCTTGTCGGGATGGGCAGTCTAACTTTTTTCCCTTCGTAAGATCTTATTTTTCCCGTCCTTTTTTTTCTTTTGGTTTGCGCAAGTACTCAACGAACTCGTCCCTTCCCTCTTCCTTTCTTAGTCTACCACTTGGTTTCTTCTGTTCGACTGTGGCAAGTTGTGGTTTCAATTGCCGGGACTGGTTTCAGTCTTTGAGGCCCGGACTTGTACCTCTGGAGTAAATTTCTTGTTTTTCCCCCAACGGGAGCCCGGCAGTTTCCCACTTTATTTCATAACCCCTGAGGGCGGTCGCTTCCACGAAGTGCCACTTCACTTACCTTTCCCCCCCCAAAGGATGGTTTCTTATCCTTCTCCTCTTGCAAGATGCTCTCCGGCTGTTTTTTCTTCGCATTCCCCATAGTTTTTGACTTTTCCAAAGAGTAGGTTACCGAGTTTCCTTCTTCTATTTGGCGGGGAGCTGGGATCTTAACTCTCCCTTCCCCCGCGATTGTTAAAAATTTTTTCATCGTAGTACCTGGTTTTGGGCTTTTTCTTTTCCCCAAAAGCAATTCTCATGGTCAGTTCGCGCAATATTGTCTTTTTTCTCACCCAACTACTGATATTCTTTTTTGAAGTTGATCGTTCCCCCCTCTTACACCTGTGTTCAACCCCACCAAAAATTATGCTATTTCTCCCCCTTGAGCTGTGACGTGCTGGTCCTTTCTGGGCGCCGACGAACCTTTTTTTTTGCCTTGCCCCGCCCGTTTTGCCTCTCCCTCCATATTTATTTTTGGTGAGACACAAACCGTCTATTTTCGCTACCTCCCCCCCTCCCCGCTTTCCTCCCTTGAACGGCGGTTGCTTGGAAACGTGTTGTTGGACCAAAGGGTTGAGTTCTTTTTGCAGTTTTGAGTATGGTGGAGAAGTCACTTCTTACTCCCCGCACCCTTGGACTTTCGGCTCTCCCCTTTCATTTTTTTTCTGGAACTTTCCTAGGTTCTTCTGATGTCCCTCCACAACATTTCCTTGAGGTGGAGTTAAGGGTTTCCTTCCCTCGTTCCATTTTTTTTTGCACAGGTGCCCCCCTTCCCCGGTGCCCCCTCATCATGTTCTTCCAAAGATTCCCTACTACCTCCCCCCCGATTAGGTTTGTAAACCACCCCTGCAAGCAGGGACAAGATTAATTTTACTTTTTCCCCCTTTTTGGTTGTCCCTGGACAGTTTCCATTGTGTACAACATGGTCCTGCATGGGTCGAGACACCATGGTGGAAAAAATTTCACGGTATCCTCTTGTTTAGAAGGACAGCTATCCCTAGTTGGGTCCTTGGCCATGTCCGAATTGAACTCTTTTCTGGTGCCGGGGGGGGCGTAAAGGCAACGAGATCAAACCCTTTGCTTGGTTGAAACTGCGCGACTCATTTCCCAGATTTCTTCACTATTTACAGATTCTTTACGTCTCTTTCAACACCTGTTTTTACGTTGCAAGTATATTAGAACATTTCTCCGCTTTTCA
>Ga0179591_1299284_pt1 | contig 19775 bp, 25 predicted proteins | sample CZOMad2_1_08_16f_FD_182891 | JGI IMG/M metagenome (GOLD analysis project Ga0179591, IMG submission 182891) | Vadose zone soil fungal communities from Angelo Coast Range Reserve, California, USA - CZOMad2_1_08_16fungal (PacBio error correction) | ecosystem: Environmental > Terrestrial > Soil >... | reverse complement strand
CATCCTTTCCCCCCCCGTCCCCCAGTTTGCGACCCCGATAAGGAATACGTGACTTTTAGGTGTAGGAAGCGGGAACTCCTACCCGACAACCGGGTCCCCTCGCCACAGAAAGCAACTCGAACACCCTTCCCGACATGAGGTTTTTTCCACGCGGCGGGACACCCTCACCCACTGACTTCCTATCTCATATAGGTCGCTCACTTCTCTTCCCTTTATTTAAGCAGGAATTACTGTCCTAGTAGGTTTGCACAGATAGTTCCAACCTAGTGGTCAACTTACACATATATCTTTTCCCTCTCTCCTTTCATCATACGTTTGTGTCTCGAATACTGGGGTAATGATACGGAACGCAAACGCTTCTCCCACGAATCCACCACGGCCCTCTTCCCCTTCCTACGCTTCCTCGTGTTTGACTCTCTCCTCCAAAAACGTTTTACGTCTTCTTTAGGCCTTTCAAGTTTATTCCCTCCCCGCGCTGAGCCCCATTGCTGTCTTTTTCCTTGTGATATTTTCTTGACGAAAATAGGAAAAACCTGTCGGCTAGTTACTTCTTCCCTCTTGAAGGTAACGGGATACCTCGGTTTGTACCACCCTGCGTGCCCGGCGTGGGCCCACCCCCCGATTCCGATTTTCACCCAATGTTGTGTCCTAGACTCGCCTTTTCCCGCATGTACCCCCTCCCTATCTCCCCTCCACCTCATGCAACCCGTTGACAAGACCCAGTGTGTCAGCCAATGCTTCTTTAGCCAGCTTTCTGGACTTTTTTTCTGGTACGACTCACCTTTTCTTGAAGGACAATTTACGACCAATTCCCCCACTATTCCTTTTCCTTCCCTCAAATGGTTTGAAGGTCGGATGCCATTCCCTCAATTTTCCCCCCCCCCCTCTATACATTATTGAAAATGGTGCGCCGTTAGCGACGTTTGAGTCTTCCATCTCTCCTTGTGATTAGCCGACACCTTCTCCACGTATGTTTACCTATTCTCAGTTTCCCTCTCTTCTTTTCGGATAACTTTCCCCAAAGCTTATAAGAAGTGAAGAGAGTTGGCCCTGTTTCCTCGCTTGGTTGACCTCTCCTCTGACTTTTGATTTCATAATTCGTGCCCGAACTCCTCTTCTGCCGGTACAAACTCTATCCGAACCTTCAGACCCCCCATCTGGGCGCCTCGCTTTTTTTCCACTCCCGGTCCTTGTGCACGAGTTTTGTCTCTTCCCGTTTCCCCTGTGCGGCCTGCGAGCGAATCCCTTGTTTTACCACGGCCCAAAAAGGTTAGGCGCGGCCCTTTACTCTTTTTGTTTTTCCTGAGGTTTCTCCCCCTTCGTGTTTCCTCCATCTTCTTCCAGGTTTCACCCGCTTGATTTCTCGTTTTGCGTTAATTCGGTTTTTAACCCCAACCTCCCCGCCCTTTCTAAGTTCATGCCCTGTCGACCTTCTTGCTTTTTTTTTCCCCTCGGGTCCCACCTTTTCCTGCTGCCTTTCCCACTTGGCACAATGCAGGATGCATATTCGACTGTTTGATAGATGGATTGCCGCACGTCCCCCTCCTCCCCCCTGGTTGAATTCTCCCACAACCCTTGGCATTGAATGAACCACTCCCCACGGTCCAATTTCTGGCGAAAAGGATGGATTCTATTTTACTTTTCCTCACCCCCTTAACCTTTATTGCGCCACAAACTTTCATTTGATGTTTCCTTCCTTTCTTTCCCCGGTGGAAACCTTTCCCTCTCCCCACACTGCTGCAACTGGCCGTTAACCACGACTCCCGACACTTTGTAGGGGGGGTGTGGTTTGTTTTGGGCGACGCCATTTATCCTTTTTTCCTTTGTCTCCCATGTATTTGACTTTTCCCCTTCATTTCATTTGATTGGCCGCCGGTTTTATTGACTGGAAGCCGTTAGTCTATTTTTGAGCACCCTCATCTACATTCCTCCAATTTAACCTCCCGTTGGTCTCCCTTTTTCTTTCCCCTTAAACCTCGAGAAACCTAATTGCTCAGGGAGGACGCGACACTCCCCATGACCGGGTGCTCCCCCCCCTCCCCATTGGGTCGCACCCGACATCCACGTTTGCATCTAACGCACCCCTCCCTCACGGAGCCCTGATTCCCTTCTTGTCCTTTTCCTGTTTCTATCCCCCCCCCCCTTAGTGACCGTACCAAATAAAAGAATATTCTTTCTTCCCCCTCTCCGTGTGAGCGGCTCTAAGGTACTTTTCTGATCTGTCCCGATCTTTCCCTCCCCCTTGCGTTTGATCAACACGAAGTCCAGATTCTTTTTTTTTTTGATCTATTATTGTCCTTTACCTTTCCCCCTTTCCCTCGTCTATGACGCAGCAACAAATTTCCAGGCCGCAGGTTGTCGGTGGATACTTACGTCCAACTAATCCCTTGGTTTCTCGTTTTTTTGCGGTCATCTACAAAATGACCCTCCCGGTACCCCCCCCCCTTTCTTTTTCTTATTTCTGCGCTTCTTAATCTACTTGCGGTTCATTCCTCGTTAAAAAGGCTTCACTAACTGCGGACAACGGACTTTTCTTGCAGGCATCCTTTGCCCTTGGCTCCACCAACCCTGCATTTGCGTTTCATGACCTTTCCTTTCTCTCGTCGCTTGGAAGTTTCAAGCGATCGCTCACCCGCCGCATCCTTCCCAGTCCGCACCACTCCATTAACTTTGTGTCTGCAAAACCCGTTATTTTATAGACCCATCCCTCCCCATTTTTAAATTCGCTTGTAAAGCATTCCTTGTGGAATCGTCGGTGCCTCGAAAGCCCCTTTCTGATGCAATCCACCCCTCCTCCGCCATCTTTTCTCCAATACGACTTGCCCCCTCCTGTCTCCCAAGCCAGACGACCCCTTTTTTCCCCATTGTACTCTGGCATTGGTCTGAATTAGCGTATTTTGTGCAAGACTTCATGGCCTAAGAGCCTCCGCCCCCTCTCCTCCCGTCCATCCTGTTAGTCTCCCTTCCCCGTAAGACAGTCTGTCATTGCTTCAACCCACGCCCTTGAAATTTTCTTCCTCTTTTTTCCCGACCCGACGGCCCCTTCATTCAATGGTCTCGCCTCGCTCTGCGGGAGCTAAAGATACTCGACCTTTGCCCCGTTTTCCCCTCGGGCCCATTTCCCCAGTCACTTTTCCGCTCAGAACTGGGCCGCCCTTCTCCCCCACTTTGTCCCCCCCACCCTGGTTTAATCAACCTCCCACCTACTTTCCTCCGAGCTCTTTTCGCGAAATGAAGCCACCGCCCTCTGGCGGGTCCCGCTGGAACCTGAAATTTCAATCTCTCGTCGACTTCTCCCTCTGCCCTTTTTTCCCCCCCCCCCCTTTTCTCCATCAAACCCTTACCCGAGAAGTAAAGTCAAGTTTTTTGGACAATCTTACCGATAGCGATTTTCTTCAACCTCCACCATGGGCCTCCGGACTTCCCCCGTCATTGCCCAGTCATTTTCAGTTTCACACGTCTGTTTGCACGTCCAATTATCAAGGCCCCAAAACCGTGTCCCAGCCTTGGCTGTCGGACCATTGGGGCCCTGGATATGCTTTTAGACCCCCATCCCCCCCCCCCCCACTACCTGTCCCCAGCGCCTGACCTTTTCACACACCCCATAACACCACACTTTTTAGTTTTCAACGGGTAACCAGCCCGGTTTCGGGGCTACTTTCGGGCTTGTTCCTTTTCGCGAACAGGTTCTCTGTGGTCTTCCCACATGATGTTCCCTCATTTCCTTTATCCCACGCTTCCACTTCCTTTTTTTGAAACGAAAACCTCTTCCTACAGTGAAGGAGGTTTCTTCCACGCAACCATCTTCCCCCAGACCAATTTCGGGCGCCCTCCCCTGCCCAACCTCCCCTCCCTCACCCTAGGGCTGTCCCCGAAATGAGGGTTCCCCCATATCACAGCAGCCTAGTTCGTAGATATACGCATCCTTGCTCCACGATTCTACTGTCCTGGGCCATACTTGTCTCGTTTTTTTGACCCCCCTTTTTTTCGTTCACCCGTGACACCAGTTAGTTGTCCTCTACCGTTTTGTTGTCTATGGTTTCCCGTGTGACCGCAAAGTTTTTTTCCACGAAGCCCGATTGCCCCTCCTATGACCCCTCCTCGTCGCCATCCCAGTTTGTGTTGATCGCGAAGAACGAATGATACAGCCTCATTCACAGGCTTTGCTCGTCTTTTCCAGTATGCGATGCCCCTAGTACTTTCTGTCACTATTCTTTATCCTTCCCGCCTTATCAAAGGGGTCTTTTCTTGGACTATATTGCCGCCGGAACAACCTCATCCCAACAAACCACATTCAGGTCCACGGATTCAAGAACGGTGTACACACTGAAGCGAAGCGTTTATCTTGACCCCCTCCTGTTTCCCCGGTAAACTATCATGAATCCCCTCTCCCGCCAATTGCCCCCTCAACCTCGTTTTGAACCCCCGTTGAAAACTTCAGCAATGTAGCCGCTCTCCCGCTGATCCTAGTTCTTCCCAAGAAATAGTTTCTTCAAAGTAGAAGGCCAACCTTTCCGACCCCCTGCCACGTGGTCCTGCAATGGTGTCCAGTAACATTTCCTCTGACGTCGTGCACAAGCGCTCGATGTACCTTTAAAATTAACGGTGGAATGAGCAACATCACGGTGTGCTGGTTCCCTTACCCGCTACATCCCCAGGCAAATTTTTGCCCTATCCCGAAAACTTGCCTTCATCTTCTTCATTTTCCTGGTTGAGATGTTCAGGGAGAACGAGTTACCGCGCGACCGTATGAAGGGCGAACGCAGCACCCCCCCCCCCACCCCTACCCCCAAAACAACACCCCCACAAACCCCCCCAATAAACACAACCCACACCCCAACAAAAAACCCCCCCCCAACACCACCAACCCCAAACCACAAGGACCCACCCACCCCCCCCACACCACCCCCCCCCCCCCCCACACACCACCCCCACCCCCCACACAAAAAACAAACAACCAAAACCCCCCAACACGATTTTTGCCTATTTTCGTCCCTAGACTTGACGGTCCTATTTTTTCTTCATCATTCCTCCCTCCCTCTTCCGAGGTATCGCCTTTCAAATTTTATGTATGGATGCCCAGAGAGTGACAACGTTCCTCCCTCCTTCCGCCGTCCATGTTGAGTTACCACTTTTCCCCTTTTCCCTTTCCCGTGTTGCGCTCTCTTTCCACGTTGCAGGCGAGCTTTAATCTTTCCCACATCCTGCCAGCATGAAATGTGTCACCCAGCTTTCTTTCTTTTTTTTCATGGCGAACCTTATATTTTACCGACCACCTTACAGGATGTACCGGCGCTTGGATGCATCGTTCAGGATGCTAGGGACAGTGAACTTTTCACCCATCCCTCTCCGTTCCCCTAGCGACGCTATGACTGCACGTCCCTTTTCCCCCCCAAATTGTTTCCCCCCTTTACCTTATTCTTCCCCCCGGGCAAGCGAACCTTTGACTGGGCACTCTTATTATCAGAATTAGAGTGTTTCGATGGAGCGCGTTCCCGATTCCCCCCCGATCCCCCGCTTCTTGAAAACACCCCACACACCATTTCTTCCACCTTAACCCCGGTTTTCTTTTCCCCTTTCCCCTTACCCCATGGAATTCCTTGGTGTCAACCAAGGACTTCCATGTTGCCAAATCCCTAGGTGAATTTCCCCGCGTTTCACGTCCAGTTAAAGCACTTTCACCCCGCACACACCCGAATTACAACTTCTCGTCCGCGGTCATCGCATCCCCTGATCCAAAGGTCGAACGGTGCAGCCTTGTTTCACCCCTTGTCCCCGCCGTTTCCCTTGCCCTTTGAATCGTAAGCCGTTTACCGTATTCTGAACCACCCTTCTTCTTTTCCGAGGCTCCCCCCTTACAATTTTAAATCCGGTTGAGGAGCCTTTTCATCGCCGCGTCAAACTCCTCTTCCTGAGAAGGACGACCTTCAGTGGACTTCCCCCCGCACACCCAAACCTCTTTTTCGGTCCCACCTCCCCATTTGTCGTTGCTGAGCCCCTCCTCCGCCGCTTGCATCCCTCCTTCTCCCCGATCCATTTTCACTGACCCACGGTCTTCTGTCGTCGATAATATTCCCATTTTTTTCCATACGAAAATACCCGAAATCTTCTCTTTTTTTCCCCCTTTTTTTTTGGATTTTCGCGCTAACGCCGATTTCTTTCTATCCCCCCCAATTTCTTTTCTCGATCCCCACTGAAGTTTCTCTTCTCGTTGCATTCTTGATATGACACTTGGCGTTCTCTGAGCAGACACCACCCCCACAATTGGCAGGACGCCAGTTTTCTATCCCTCCTTCCCTTCTTTTCGTCCTATTGCGGTTCTCGTTTGACAGTCCGTAATCTGCCCTCCCGGTCCCCCCTACCTTTTTCCCTTTTCTGTTCTGCATTCCTTTTCCCTCCGTGACAAAAAGGCTTTACAGCCGGCGTCAACTTCTTTTATCACAAATTACTCGTCACTCTGGCTCCGGGACCTGATTCTCATCTTGATTTCTTTTTTTTTTTAGTCGATGGTTCCATTTAGCCGCCATAGTGCAGATGTAAAGAGGGAACGCCCTCCCTTTGTGCGCACCCCCTAATTCTAGTTGACCTCTATTGAGACGTCCCAAATTCTTCCAACTTTAAATGGATCACCCCATACCTTCCTTTCCCCTTATTAACTCCTTTGTGGCCGCAATTAATTGTTCTCTTCGGTTGCCTTTTCCTCTTTTCATCCCAAGATCGCACTCTCACTGTCCCTATTGCCTAAGCCCCTTTTTTCAGGATTCTCTTCCCTCCTTTTGTTCCGCACCTCTCTAAGTTTGGTTTTTCCAAATGAGAGAGTTCGTTTCAATTAGAGCGGGACAAGACCTGAATTCCCACCCTCCTATCCTCACCCTCGTCCCCTTCGAAATTTCAATCCCCATTTTTAGACCCCCTCCCCCTTCCCGCATTTTTTTACTTCCCCCCTTTGCCACTTTCACTGCGGGTGATTACGTACCCTGTTCCGGTAATCCTGCCTTCCCAGTCCGCCGTCTTGCCTCTCCTTCTCACAAACGTCAAATTTCCCAGTCCTTTATTCTTTTATTTTCTTCCCGCTCACTTTCCTTGTTTGTCTCTTCGGGGGCATCCCAGTTACCTCGATTTGCCTTCGACTCATCGGCGGCGTCCGAATAGACTGCCCTCTTTTATTTCCACACTCTGACCGTTCATGAAAAATCTCTGCGCCAACCGCGACATTTTATACCCTCTTCTTTGAGTCACTTCCCTTCCACATACCTTCCAAACCTTGGACCTCTTCCTTTCCTCTTCTTCTGACCTCCTTCCACCCCAACGGATCTCTCAAACGAGTAGCTTTGAAAACCCCCCCACTAGCTCCTCGGAATCTTCCCCACCCAGGCCACAAAAATAATGTTCACATCGATCTCTTTTGCGTCCTTATAGTCCCAATTGCCTGCAGAACTTTTCAGGTATTTTTTTTCCTTTTTACGGGGATGAGGTTAGACCAAAGAACAATTTCCTTCTTACCTTCTCCCGAAGCTTCTTTCCCCCCCTTCGGTGACAAAGCCCTTGATTACCTTCAGTCCCTTGGAGGTGAATATGGCGGGTTTCCCTAGTTTTTCGCGGTTGTTCCCCCATTAGTTATCGATCAAACCTCCCTTCCTTCTTCAGGAACCTTCACTTTCCCAATTGTCCTTCTTCGGTTTCTCCCCCTTTGGTCCCTTAAGGTTTTCCCCCTTCGGCTTTCCACTGACCCAGAAAACTTGATGGGCTGACAAGCCCCCCTTCCCTTCCTCCCACGATAACAAGCCGTCCTCTCTACCTCTCTCCGGCCCTCTTGATTCCTTGAGCAGGATTTAATGGGGGCACTGCGTTTGGCCCCCGTTGTGCTCCACACTTGCACCGTATCTCGATCTCCTCCGATTATAGCACTGCTATCACTTTTTCCACTTTTATTTGACACCGCACGTTTTTCCCGCAGCGACCAAGAATGAACCAGATTTGGCATCCTTTCTCGACCGCACCCCATCGTCACGCCGATCTCTCGGATGTTCTCGTTTCTTTCCTCTTTGTTCGGGGAACCCCCTTTTTCCTTTTTCCAGATTTCGGAGTTCGACAGAACCCTTGATTTAATTTGGATACTCGGACACCAGATGGAACTAAATCTCCGTTATTGTACCCCCATCCGTATCGTGGTCAACAAAATCCGAGAACTTCATGGACCCAACGCAGACTGGTCTGTCCCTCCCCGCCCCGCCGTCCTGAACGAAAGCCCACTTCGCGCCCCGTGGAATCCCCACCTGCACCTCTTAATCCCCGCCGTTTATTTTTCCTGCTGTTTTTCGGTTAAATCAAGTTCGGAATTTTAATCGATCTCACTCATCACGCCATCGCACCATTTTCCTACCAAACCTCCCCCCAAGCTCTTCCATTGCAGCCCTTGTGACAACCCTTCTAGGATGAAGACGTCGAAGAGCAAATTTGACATGACTGAAATGCCATTTCACTTATGCGATAACGGTTTTCACTTTTTTTTCTTCACCTCTACCTTAGGATCATAATTGGTGTCACACCAGACACCGAACGCTCATTGCCTTTCTATCTTGATTTTTTCTTATCACTCCGGCCCGGACCATTCTTTTTACTCAGCAGGAAGCCCCTCTTTTTGCGTTTTGGTCACAGTCCACCTCGGGCAAAACACCATCAATTCCACCGAAGCCCTTAGAGTAACTCCTCCTTTCCCTGATTGTCTTTGATAGCCCCCACCGCCATCTGACAACAGTTTATCAGCCGCATCTCCGCAATGGACGCTACACCGTTCTCCTTCTTGCCCCTGGCCCCCGTTCTTGCGCATCCTGCACGGATGCCCAAGCATTCCTCTCTTTTTATCCACTTGACTCTGAGTGGGTGGTTTTTTCTTCCCCCCTTCTTAACCCCTGTGCGCGACCAACCAACCAACCGGGAGGGTAGTACCCAGCCTTTTTTTTTCTGCATGACAAAGTTTATTTTTCGGACATTGCAATATTCCACTGCTTCTCACTTTGTTCCTATGTCGGGCCTTGCAAAATGAAAAATACCGAATCCATTCCCCCAGCGCGATTCGGCCACACCACTCCTTTCCCCCCACCAGTTTACATTTCTTTCATTCCCCTTATTTTGCACGCTGAACCTCCTCACTATGTCGACGCTTCGTGTTGATCGATATTGCTCGGTTTCTCCTCCCAAGGGAAAGTCCACACTGAATCCTCCTCACTTTCTTATTCCACCCTGTCTTCCCCAACGGGGGATTCCCTTTTTACCCTAATCCCCACATCGGGTATTGGTGCGCGACGCATCATCCTTTTTCCCGGGGTTAACAGTAAGCAACAGATGACCTATTCCCCGCACGCCCCCACCCCCTTTGACTACGACAAAGAATGGGAAGCGCCCTTGCGTCATCGAATCGGTGCAATGGACCTTCTTCCCTCTTTGGCCCATTCTCGCCAGGAGATTCATGATAAATAGGTCAGCTTTTTCCCCCCCCCCCCCCCCTCGCGGCTGACCCCCTCCCCCCAAATGAGATTCACGCCGGCGGACTGCCCCCTGCAACTCCTCAGGCTGAGGAGCGGGTTTCTCGCCGTCCAGCCGATTATCCCGTCCTCAATACACTGGTCTGAAGCAAAGCCAACTGCTGAAACCATCCCCAAGTCTCTTTTTTTCTACAACTCTCACATGTGGCATATCAAACTCCCCCCGCATCCCGATTCCACAGCAATCTGATTCCCCCAAAAAGCCCCGCAATTGTTTCCCCCTTCTCCGTCTTCTGTCCAACTTTTCCCTCCCCCTTTCTCTTTAATCCGCTGTTGTTTGCGCGAGATTTTCCTTCCCTTTTCTCTTATTGTCGGGTAGTGAGCGACTGAGTTCTCCCCCCCCCCCTCTTTTCATCGAAACACACAGTTCTCGGATTTTTTCTTTTCCTATTGCCGCAACTGTCGTCGATAATCGTCGACACAAATTGGCAGTCTTCTAGAACTTTGTAGGGGATAACTTTTGCCGGTTCTTCCTTCTTCACCCCTCCCGGCTTGAAAATCTCAGACCTCGGCCTCCTACCTTTTTTGCCTCTTGCCTACCCCCTTTTCTCCCGTTCCAGTTGTGAAAAAGGCTCCTTCCTCTTCCGCGGCGGCAATGCTTGAAAGGAGAGGTGTTCTTCCATTCTCTCCGACTCGATTAATTTCGTCTACACCAATTTTTCCGTTCCTTCCATCTCTTCCGGCGCTGAACGCTGTATTCCCTTTTGAATGACGCCATACATTGAGTAATTAGCGCACAATATTTTGATGCCCGACATTGCCCACTATCATCCCCCGGTGGTTTACTCCAAACACTTCCCTTCCTTCACATTCTTACTTTTTTTCCCGCCTCCAACTTTCGGTGGCCTGTGAAGATGTACCCCAGAAAACGCGTACTTCTTTGAAAATCTCCTAGTTTAGGCTCCGTGTCGAATGATTCTTTCCCTTTTTTCCCGCCAATTTCCTTCTAATGTCACGTGCTTCCCCGTGTTGACCTTTTCAGGCTTTCTTTCCCCTTAATGGCCGAGAATAAGAGCCTGTCCCATCAAAATTATCCCCTACCGCCTCATTAATGTACACCCCCGGCACTATTTTTCTTCTCCCCTAACCCTTCCCCCCTATTTTTTTTCCAGTCACCACGCAACCTCCCGCGGGGGTCACATTTTCGCTGAATGTGACTTTCCCTTCCCGCCTTTCCCCGTTGTCGGACCTTGTCTCGCAACGTTTTAAATTTCCCCACTTTTTTTAAAGTCCCTTGAAGGTGCCCTACCTTTTTTTCCATGTGGTTCGCACGGTTCCTCCGTCAATCTCGTTTCCCCAGAGATTACCCGATGTCATCGGCTTCTCGAAATAACCTCCCCCTCTGGAAATACTCGCTCTGCCCCTCCCCTCTTTCCATCGTTGACACTGTCTTATCCCTCGGCCGCTTGAACGGTACGCCCAATAAGAAATATTTCAGAGTATCCTTATAGTGACACACCCCCCTCCTCCACCGCAATTTTATCTCATGAACCCCCCCCTCAACACAAGTGGACTCCCCCTGACATTTCATCCAATCCGTGTCGCCTTTTGACACTATTACTCTTCACCCGTTTCCACCATTTCGTCCTTACCCTTCAGCTTGGCAGGGTTTCGGACACTTTTTTGCGGGGGACGATGAGCGAAGTCTTTTCCCCGGCCACACCCCATGCGGTCCACGTTGACCCCACTTTCCACCACGGCTTTTACAACCCACCTTCCTTGGGAACGGACAGGGGAATTTTCGCTTGCCTTCTCTCGACCCGACTTCACCCCCCCACTTTCATTCTCGCTCATTCCCACTCTTCCTTCCCGTTTGTCACATCCCCCGTTTCGGGTAATCCTTCCTTGACATTCGTGTCTACCTTCCTGTCACCTCCCTTCCCGCCATTGTCATTACTCGACCCTCTCCCTTTTTCAATTTTCCCGACGGGGCTGCCGCGCTGTATAAAGAAACCCCTCCGTCCAGCTACTCTTCGGCCCTTTTTTTCTCCCCCCCTCTTGATCCGCAGTCCATTTCTTTCACTGTTCTCTTTTTTTGGGAAATAAGTTTCCCATCTTTCATCCGTGACCAGATTCCTCAACCTCGTGTTCATTTTTGAGAGATCTTACCTTTGTCACGTATGGTCCTACGTTTTTAACACACAGATTGCAGCTCTTTAACTTCCATCCCTTCTAAAGGCGTCTAAGAATTCTTCTCACTCCGCCTTTTTCTGATTTTTTCAGATCTTTCCGCATGCGCGGTCCCTCTATCCCGTTGCTTTCGCATGTCGAGAGGGTCATTGACAAACCCTTTGAAAATTTCCGCACCAAACTCCACCCGAGTCACCTTCCTTATTTTTAATTCCCTGACTTTTCCTGCCAAACTGGACGACCCGCGTCAACTGATCGAACTCCTTGACCCCATTGAAAAAGGCAAATTTTCCCAGCTCCCTCCTAATGCGCCCCTACCACCCTTCGCTGAACCCCAATGATTAACCCCTCCTTTTTTCCCCCCCTCCCTATTCCTCCGGGATCCGAGCTAGACGATTTTTTTTACTGACTTCCCCACTTATTCTCTTCCCGGGCCCACCCTTTCAAAACCCTTGTCCACTCCCAGGGCCTGCAGCAAAACTCTGTTTATCTTATGAAGTGAAAAAAGAGGCCACCACCATACCACTTTGCACCCTGTGGATTTGACTCAGGCCTCACTGTATTTGGGGGTTCAGTAGGCTTCCCCTTGGATTCACCATACTTCCTTATCAAGATGACCCTTTTTTTTTTTTTTTGTTGTTGTTTTTTCGCACCGGTTGACAATACCGGCATGCTTTATAATGCTTTTCCGCAAGATTTGCGTCCTCTTGTCCGCGCGGTGACCGCAATTGACGTTCAGTTTTTATTCCCTCCTCCGCAGCTGGCATCTCCTTCAAGGTACATGGATGTGCCCCCCCCTCTCTAACGCTTTCTTTGCGATTCCACCATATACTTCCTCCCCTTTTTTTATTAACTGTTCCACTTTGTGCGAACATTTTACGGTGCCCCCCAACCAATCTAGATCAGGCCCGACATTAAGTTGGCCATTTCCTTTTCCCTTCGTCTTCTTCGTTCCACTCTGGATGTTGTCGTCCATCCCCCCTCCCCCCGCTTTGACCACAGATTATGATGACGCTTTCCTTGTATGCTCGGGCAGTTCCAAAGGCTTCCCCCCCCGTACGCACTCAATTTTTTTCCCCTTGCGTCCTTCCCTTGAGGCTTACCCAATCTTCGGTACCAAAGTCGTGCATGCACTTTGCAAGGAAATTCCTTCCATTCTCACAGAGTCGAGTGGTTCCCAACCCCCTTCCTTTCCCCCCCTGTTTGAAGGCGGCCACACAAATTGCCTCCTTCAATTGCGGCATTTCGGATTCCCCCACAAATGGAGTCTAGAGAAACTTTTCCCCACTCGTAATTGGTCAAACCTGGCCTGTGTCATTCGGTAACAAGCAGTCAGCGCCCTCAACCCTTTCTAACTGGCCACCTCGGACTTACAACACGAATTAAACATACTACCGCGGTCATCCCGTACGGATCCCTTTCGGTGATTCCTCCCGTACCCTTATTTGTCTTTTTTATATTTCTTTTCACCACCAAACCCTTCGCGGCTCCCCCCCTCCCCCCCCCCCACTTGAACTATCAGCAGGCGAGCACCTTCGCCCTTTCTTTTCTCTTCGCCGGTTGCTCAACCACTCCGTTAAATTTGCCGTTTTTTTTCGGCCCTTTGAACCCATTCAGATCAACCTGCCCCCTTTTGGTGCTGCTCCCATCACCCTTCCCAAGCGAAATCAACGCCCACCGATCCACCCCATCGTCTTTTTTACAGCTTCCCCCTCCGAAATTTTCCGGCCTGTTTCCCTCCATCCCCTTTTTGAAGTCTAAATCATTATCTCTTTTTGCCTATCTTTTCGCCTTTCGGTCTTCGATCGTTCACTCAATACCTCCCCCCCCCCAATTTCCCTTAGAACCAAACGAAAGGAAGCTGTCTTCTCTTGGTGTATTTAACTTGTCTCGCCCCTCACCCAAATTGGCCGCGAGGTAATTTATAAGCGCGTTTCCCGTGAGAAATTTCGGCTACCACGGTTTCTTTTTCCTCTTCGGGTGACCGGCCTGAGCTTGACGAGGATGCAGAGTTTCTTGTCTTTACTGGGTAACGCGGACGGTTTGTCCCAGGCTTCGACCTATTTGAATAGGTAAAAAGGCGCCATCGTCTTTTTTAACGATTCTCTGACCCCCCTCAGCGTTCCTTATTCAGGGTTTCGTCCGATCCCCCCCTTTTTCGCAGCATTTCTGACGCGGCCGCTGGAAATCCATCCTCTCCAATTTTTGCCCAATCATTTTCCTTTTTTTTGGTTCTTACATATCCATGGCACCAGAACCCTTTTCCGCAATTCTTTTCCGAATTTGTGGAGCCTTTCTCCTTCGGTGGCCTCTGTCCTTCTAGCCCAATTCTACTCAACGAGTAACGTTTTTACATATTCCGCTTGCTTGGTAAAGGCCTTCAGCCAACTTTGTTTTTCCAGCAATTTGGTAATCACCCATTGTTCTCCTGCTGTTTCTTTACGGTAGGAGGGATTTAGACTACTCTCCACGCCCGATCATAAGAAGTCCTCGTCAGCGTAACTCTTTCCGTAACCGTTCTCCTCCCTGCCGTGTGGGGTTGGGTTTGGGGGGGTGTGTGTTGGGGTTGGTGGGTGTGGGGGGGGGGGTGGGGGGGTGGGGGGGTGGGGGGGATGGGTTATTTTTGGGGGGGTTTTGGGGCGCGGGCGCCGGTGGGCTGGGGGACCCGTGTTCCCTTTGTGGCATCCTGGGATAACTAAGACTCCGCCCTGCCTCCTTGTCCCGCCTTCTTTCTTGGGACCTAAAATAGAACCAAAAAGTGCACATTCAAATCGGCGTCTTTTCGACCTGACCCCTGGGACTTCCACTCCGTTGCACTTTTCTCTTTTCAAAATACAATTTGAACCCTGTCCCCCCCTTATCGGATTCCCCCCCCCCCCTTATTGAATGAAATTTTCCCGAAACGTGTCCCTGTCTCGCTTGGAAACCAAAAATTCGGGTTCCAGTCAATTTCTCCCTCTCACACCAAACCTTCTCCAATGAGCTGCTCGTAAGCCCCCCATTTGCGGCTTTTTTTACAACCTTCTACGACCTTTCCTCCTACACTGATTTCCCCAAACCCTCCTTCATTTTTGCCAGTAACTTTTCACATCGGAGCTGTTGTGCAGACGTATAATAGGATAACCTGCCTGAAGCCGTCGGTCCCCGGTCGGAGGATTCCAGTCGCCCAATTTCACCCTCTGTTCAATCAAGTCTGTTCCCTCTTGTTGATTTCCTGGCCGAGAAGGGGCGACTGGGGCCTTCTTTTTTGACAGGTTAACTGAGTTTTCTTCCTGCGTCTTCAACGTTATCCCTCCGGTGCCCGTCTTCCTTTTGGAAAATAATTTCCCCCCTCCCTGCTTGTTGGGCGTAAAGTACCATTTCCAGCTCCCATGAGGTTGATGCTTGGTAAAAATACAAAATATGCCTATCGGTCCCCTTTCCTTTATCGATCCACCTTGATGGCCTGACGTAGGTGGAATGAGAAATACTTTGACCCCCACGTTTCCCTAAGTCTCCACCCTCCTGTTAATATATTGCTGGGAGCTTCCCTTTTTATGATGGTCACGCAACATTTCTTACCTAGGCCAACCTTCCCCCCTGACCTGATTGTGAGATTAGTCAATAATTGAAGACGGACCCCCACGGATTTGATCATTTCGGGGCAGCCCATCATTTGAGCGGGATGTACTGTGTTCCCCTTTCCGATACAAAAAAGTTCATATTCGGGACTTATTTCCCGGAGTCCCCCCCTCAGTCCCCACCCGGCTTTTCACGGCCCGTACACTGACGGGCGGTCAACGGTCTCTCTCACCTTCCTTTACCAACCTCCTGACCTCGGTCGAGAAAGAACAAGAATCACTCCCGCCGAAATGCATCAAATCCCCGTACCCAAGTTATTCCCTGACTGGTTCCTGCACGATTGACTCTTTGGCATGTTACCCTCCCCTGTCTACTTCACCCCTTGTAAAGAAGGGCACCACCCCAACCCAGTTTCATTGCAGCAAGAACGGTAACTAAGCCAGGAGACTGTGACAGTATCCCCTGTTCCCTGCGTCTGATCGGCCGGGTGGCCATCCACTCGGCGATATGTTTTTGTTCTCCACAAGCTACGTTGGCCCTATTTCTTTTCAGGGCGCCCCGAGACGGTTGTCCTAAGAGGCAGCTTATCCCTCTTCCTAGATCATTCTTCGTGGAAGCGCGTTCTTCATGAGAGAACTCCGTCCGTCAACCTCCGAATCCTCATTTGCCTCGGACCGCTCCCCAATCGTATAGATCACCCCCGAAGTGCAACGTTCTCTAGCAAGCGTATGTCAGTCATTCCCTTTCCAGTATATAACCTTTTCACCCCTTTGTTGCGATTCATCTTCTCTCCGGCTGCAAAAGGGGAGGCCCCGCACATTCCTTTACAGTCCACAGGTAGGTTCAAGCCCGTTTCCCCCCTGAGCAGTCCCACACCCCTTTCTTGTACCCTATCCCACAACCGCAATGTTTCTTTCCTCAACGATTCGCACGCGTTTGAAAGGATGATGACGATCCATCTTCTTCTGTCGCAAACGTAATACTCTCTTTTTTAACGTCGGCTTGTAAACAGTCTTAGCACCAAATATTTTGGGTCACCCCCCCCCCCGTGTTTTCCGTTCTGTGTCTTACTGAAAAAAGGGGCAGCGAATGATTATAGGAAAGCCATAGATGCTAAGCTGCGCCCTTAAGGCGGCACTTCACGTCCAAATGGTTGCAGGGGAAACTGCTACGTCAATTTCTGGATTCCCCCACCCCCGGGGGACCACTAATCGGAATTGTGACCCGTTTCTTGTCGGTCATTTCGTTTTTTTCCGGCCAGCCTCGCCCAGAAAGGGTACGAGGACTGAAACGTCCTGCTTTCACAGGACCCACCCCTTCATTTCCTAGAGACGTTTTCGCCCTGTTCGTTCGCTCTTGCGCGAAACTGGGCGCGACTTCGTGACAGCCGCCGGAAAAGAAGGGTGCCGTTGTCCCCCACCCCCCGGCAGGCTTCCACCGTCAAGGTTCATCAGAAGAACAATTTTGAACGGGGGGTGAGGATCTGTCTTCTATTCTCTCCCCCCCGTTCTTTCAACCGAGTAATCAAATGGACGGGTCCAACAACACCTTTATAACCTTCGCCCGCCCCTTGTTGGTGTGGACAATTCTCGGAAGACAAGTGCATCAACCCAATCTTACGTTCGCCTTTAGTCGTTTCGATTTTCCCCCCAATCGTTCACCCCGCACTTTAGTGACTGATACCGATAAAGGGTTTTTTCCTCTACCTTTTTTTTTTTGAGTTGAGAGATGTGTTCCCTTTTTTGTCCTTTCGGATCGGGACTGTGGTTTTCCTAACAATTTCAGATTTGATAAAACGGACATTCGTTGAGGATTTGCGTTGAAGAATGTTCTGGCTGCATTGAGCCCGCCCACTTCGAAAGCTAAGTACGACTTTCTTCCCCGCTGTCCAGGTTCCTCTTCTTTTTTTTTCTTCCTCGGTCGGTGTTGCTCTCCATGTCTTTCCCTTTTTACCAGGTATTTGTCTTTTTTCATGCGGGTGCATGAATTGACAGCCGTTGCCTTGCCCGCCTACGTTTGTCTCTTCGGGTACCGCAGGGGAGCCCACATGCTTTGTCTCTTTTTCACCCAATTGCTTATTAATTGAAATTGTTATCCTCATACGTGAGGGATCTTCCAGCTCTTGTAAGTTATATGTGTGCCAGCGGAAGCAAGCTTTCCTGACCCACCCTCCGTTTACCTTGGGAATTATACATTCCAGGATCTCTTGACCCATAAGTTCTGCTTTGTTTTCTTTCGAAGGTGTTAACTAAGTTGTGGGGGCTTCCACCACTTTATCGCTGTTGCGCCCGGTCGTCCCTGTGGTATCTTTTTTAAGTTCCTAAAAACGGCTTTTCTCTCCGGTGTCCTTGTGACATCCCTGAGTCTTAATGAACAGTTACCCGTCCTACCTTGAATTTCCATTCTCGACGAAACTGTGCGAAGGGAATCCGAGTGAAGTGGTCCGACACCTTTGGTACTCATACGTCCTCCTGACATTGGGGATGTTTTATTTTTTGAACCGTGCAGTCGACTCCCTCCTCCCCCACTGGTAACCTGATTACTTTACCTTATTAAAGCCACTGTTCCAGAGTCAGAATCCCTTCCCTCAGGGAGTTGTTTTCCAGACCCCCTTCCCCCTCTTTTTTTTTTGGTGTTCCTTCGGGGAGCGGGGGGGTATTGGAAGTTTCCCCTAACATTGGGGGTGTCTTCATGGCCAGCTCGCTACTTGGTCCAGAATAGCGACACTTCAATTTCTTCTCCACCGTTGGGAGGGGACCTTGGAAAGGGCCAGCAATCATGTCCAACCCTTCTGACCGGTTTACATCCAGTGTGTGGTTCAGCCCTTGTGCGGTCCAAAAGAACCATACTCGGTACTTCGGGGTACCCGTCTCCATTTCTCGTTGTCGAGCCCCACTATCAGGGAAGGCCGGCCATCGTTTCGAGCTTCCCCCACTCGAGGAAAGACCGAAACTTTTTCCTGTTTTACCGTGGGAATCACCTTCCCTTCCGCTTCACGTTGCGTTTCAAAACCATGAAAATCCCCCATACAAATATTCCACAGAGTTTCTTTTTTATTTTCTCGCTTTCCAACCTTTTTGCTGCCATATGCCACTTTTGTCCTCACCTGCCCGATACCGCGCCAGTAGATCCCCCCCCACCCCCACATGACACCTCAGTAGTAATGCCCAGAATTATCTTTGCGCACCGTCTATCCGTTTGATTTCCGTTCCCCTTTTCCTGAGGACGGAAGATTGGGACGTGTCTTCCCTCCCTTCGGACGCTGAATTCTTTTGCACCAAACAGCGGATACAAACTGACACCTTCTCTTAACCCGCGGCCCAAACTTGGTTGATAGCACGAAAGGTTTGGTAGCGCATTTTAATGCGAGCAACCATTTCTTAGTGAGTCAACCCTGAGTTCTTTTTCTCCGCATCCTTTTCCGCACCCTGCCCACCGCCGGGTTTTTTTGACCGCATGCCGTCTTTTTAATCCCCGTGAACGGTCTTTTACTAGTCCCCACCCGGGGTTTATTGTCTTCTGGTGCGTCAATCCTTCCCTACTGCCTCCCCTCCTGTTTGGCGACGCATGTGAGTTGAATTCTTATCAATATTTCTTTCTCCCTTGATATTACGGGTTTCCTTCCCAGCCTTTCTATTGCAGGAGTCTCCCGGTTACCTCTATGGAACTCTCATTAGTTTGCCCCCCACTCTTTGCGTTCCCTTCCTTACAATAGTCTCCCCACTTTCTTCCTACTCTCCTTTTTTTGAGAGCTCTCTAAAGAACGTTGATCTTCCTGGGCCGACATCCGGTCATACTTCTACCGTTGTCTCCGCGACCGACCGGCCGCTACGATCTTCTGATCTTGCTTTTAGTCTTGGGTTTTCCCCTTTTCCTCTATTCGGAAGCAACGAAAATTTGTAAGGGGGACCTTTCTTTCCTCGCCGTGAGTGCGACCCCTAATTTGGCCGTCCCTTGTTTCACCTTTTCTTCAACCGAGTTTTGACAATTCTCGTCTCACTTGACACCCTCAAATTTTTTGTTGAATAGAAAGATGCCAAACGTCCACTTGCTTCGAAAACCCAGTGTCCAATCCCCGGTTTCGCGTTTGTCACGCCGTTTCCTCCCCCCTTACGCTCGGGATCCGCAGTTTGGACCCGGTTCTCTAATTCAACCCCTTCGGGCAGGGAGCAGAATTTATTTCCCTGAAAAAGCTTCCTGCTTCGGTTTGCAGTGCATACACCATGGTGGGGAGCTGTGATCGATCGATCTCGGATTCCCTGATGCGAAACCCACCTCTTCCGGACCAGGAAGGAAGGCCTGCGGGGGACTTGAGCGATCACCCTGGGTCGTTAGGTTTTAAGCCTTTCGATCGCAGGGTGATCGCACTTCGAACACTTTTTCTGTATTCAGGGCTCATGTTCCTTTTTTGAAGGCCGATCACGTTTGTCGAAGAGAATCTTTCCTTTCCCGCAGGCTTAGGTAAAACTGAAGAGATGCCTTCTGTGTCATCGATTCTACCTAACCTGGAGGTTTATCACCTTCTTTTCGCTCGACAGG
>Ga0179591_1372465_pt1 | contig 19777 bp, 40 predicted proteins | sample CZOMad2_1_08_16f_FD_182891 | JGI IMG/M metagenome (GOLD analysis project Ga0179591, IMG submission 182891) | Vadose zone soil fungal communities from Angelo Coast Range Reserve, California, USA - CZOMad2_1_08_16fungal (PacBio error correction) | ecosystem: Environmental > Terrestrial > Soil >... | reverse complement strand
TCCGCTTTCGTGTTTCCCCCCTCCCCCCTTCTTTCCCTCGCTGCGAAGTCCCACGAAATTAACAAGTCTTCCCCGCGTGAAACTCTTTTCTTTTCCTATTGTTGCCGTCCCCCTTTTCCCTCGAAGCCCTAGGGGAATGAAACTTCGGAAGTCCCCAGAAATGAGGAGATCCCCCCCTTTCTTTCCGCGTCCCCCCCAGTCTGCCTTTCTTTCAACCGATATTTTTTTTCCCTCCCCGCCGTTCCTGGGAAAGGTCGGCTTTTTTCTTTTCCCCTGCAAGTTGGTTTCCTGGCTCTCCTCCACTTTTTCTCACCCATCATCAAAAAGCGCTTTTTCGAAATTCGGCCCCCCCTTTTCTCTTTCATCTTGCTTCTCTTCCTCTCCTTTGGGGCCGCATAAGCCTCCCCCCCCCCTCAAAAAGTCCCCAAAGTGCCTTGTAGCGTCTTCCCCTTCCTTCTAATACAAAACTCTTCTCTCCTTTCAAAAATTTTTTTTGTGTCGGGGGCATCTTCCTTTTTTTGAATCCTGCAATTTTGACGGTCGATCTTTTGAGAAGGAATAGGGATCCCCTCCTAAGCCTCAACTGGTTGGTATCTTTTTTTCGTATGTCTATGGACCCCCTTCCTTCTCTGGTCACAGATTTTCCCCTTGTTTAATGGTGCCCCCCCCTATTGCCAGAAATCACTTTCCCTCTTCTCTTTCGTGGCTCGTGATCCGGGCTCCCTCCCTTCCCCCCCCTTTCTTTGGTATAATCAGACAGCATCCCTTCCCGTTGGTTTTTTTTTTTTCTCTCGTGCCTTGCCGTTTTTTTTTTCCCCCTGCAAGGTGAGCCTTCCTCCCCCGTGGTCAAGCAAGATTCCCCTTTTTCGCTTTAGCTCCTTTTCTTCTCCCAATTGTTGCCTTTCTTCTTCCTCGCATGGATGTTTTTTTCTTGAGGCAGCTTCGTTCTCCGCGGTCAAAATTGTGCTTTTTTTTTTTGCTCAACGGGTTTTTTGATATTTTTCTTCCTTTTTGAGAAGGTAAAGACTTCTTTTCAGAAGAAACAACTTCTTAGAAGCCTCTTTCTTTTTTTTTCCTCGTCTCATTCTTTTTTTCCTTTTTGTTTCCCAGGGTCGTGAAACAGATCTCCCCTCTTTTCCCTCGCAGAAATTTTTCTGATACTGAACTTTTTTTTCTTATGAAACGTGTTTTCCGCTGTCTTTCTTTCCCCTTCCGCCAAACCACAATCTCTCCCTTTAAGGGAACTCGGTTTTGTTGGATGAGATTTCTTTTCCCCTATTGCCTTCTTATTTTTTCTTTTCCCTTTTTCCCCAGGAATTACTTCTTTTTTTCCTTAGGGCGATCTGAGGCTGCGTTCCCCCCCTTTCGGATATTAGTCTCCCCCCCCTTACTTCACCAACGGTACCTGCGAGCGAGACACCTGAGACTCCATATCCTCCCTCCCCTGTCCTTGCCCGGCCCCTTTGTCCACGGCCAAACCCTCTCCCCTTTCCAGGAACCCTATGAAAAACTACCTCTTCTGCTGCATCGTACGGGTCTTACCTCTTTTCCCCCCCGACGAGCTTACTCCGTTTTGTCTCTTTTATACAACCCCTGATCGTTGTCCCCTCTCTATTAACTCTCTCTTTTCTTCTCTGGTTTGAGTTTCTTCTTTGAGCGCTTCTTTTTTTCTTTTCCTGTGGTCCACACATCTTTTCGCGCTGGGCTAAAGCCTTTTTTCCCCCGGCGACGTTGCTTCAGGCCCCAAATCAGTAAAACCCTTTTTCTTCCTTCCTGGGTCTTCTAAATTTTTCCTTCTTGGAACGTTGGGCCAACCCCGTCCCCTTTCGGTGGAAGTTAAAACCTTAGATGCTTATAAATCGCCTCCCCCTCCTCTCCACCAAATTTTTTCTGAGTTTTCTTCTTTCTCCTCACCTAAGGACATGAGTCCCTCTTTTTCCCTGAGGGCGGGTGGGTATATGTTTTCAGCAAAAGTTTGGTACTTTTCTCCGATTGGTCCTCCTCGTGGCAACCCCCACCCCCCCCCCCAAGGCCCCATTTAGATGTCCCCCCCCCCCTTTTCGGGGAAAAAACAATGCCTCCTCCAAAAAAAGTTTTTTCGGTAAAGCCGACTAGAATTCCCCCCCCCCCCCTTGCAGTTGGCCAGCTCTTTTTTCTTTGTGCGGGATATTGTGCCCCCCCCCTCCAATTGGACTGCCTTCCCCTCCCCCTTTTGCCGTCTCTGTTTCAACCTTTTCCACCCTGCACCGATCTCCCCCCCTCAAATAGCTGCAAGATATTTTCAAAAAATGATCCCTTTTTTCTTTACACTTCGGTCCGTCTTTACACGAGAGGTTTTTTCCTCCTCAGCAAGTACTCCACATGAAGAAGTGTCTTTCCGTTATTCTCTTTTCCCTTTTTTTTTGTTGTTTGAGGAGAGATTCCCCTTTCCTTGGAAGGCCCTGCATACGGGTTTCCTTCTTCTATTTTTAACCGGGCTTGACTTTAAATCTTGTTCAAGGTCAACGCGGGCCCCTTTTCCCTGATATTGTTGTCCCATTATTAGGCTATGGATTTTTTTTTTCGTTTTTTCTTCTTATTTTTTGTGAAAGAGATTTTTTCTTCCCCTTTTTTCTTTGGCCCTTTTTTCGCTTCGGATGTTCCCTTCCTTTAAAGCAAAGGCCACCCCCTGCCAAATGGCTTTTTTTTTTTTTTTTTCGCTTCGGCTTCCCTCAGATCCCCCTCCTTTTCTCCGTCTCATAGGGGGCCCCTTTTTTTGATATGACATCTTAACCCCTTTTTTTTTTCTTTGTTAAGTTTACTTTTTCCCCTCTTCCTTTTTCCCCCCCTCGGTATGTCTAATTTTTTTTTTTCCCCCTTCTTTAAGAACCCCCCAATGATAATAGCCACCTTTCTCCCCAAGCTCTTTCTACTTCTTTCTTTCCTTCCTGAAAGTTTCTTTTTTCTTTTCCTGGGAGCTGCAAATCCTCGAAAAGCAGCTTTTCTCCTGTTTTTTTTTAACGCCCCCCCTCCACTTCCTTTTTTCCCACGTTCGTCCTCCCCTCCCCCTTCAAGAACCAAGGAATCCTCAGGGGGGGTTTCCTTCCTTTTTTGCCTTAATTGGTTCCTTAAGCAACGTCCCTCTTTTTGACCTCTTTATTTTTCGAGGGTTTTTTTTCTCCCCCTTATTTGTTTTTTGTTGTTTTCTCCAAGCTTTTTTAGCCACAGCCCCTTCTTCCCCCTTAAAGCGATAGAATCCTCAAAACGCCCCTTGCAATTATGCGTCCCCCACAAACCTCTTCCGATTCGTTTTGATCGTTTTCCCCCTTTTTCCCAAAAAAGGGATCCCCTATCGTCTCTTTTTTTTCCCCCTCTCGCGTCCCAGTTCCCCTTTTTCTTACCCGCTGGACCATCTCCTTTTCCTTCTTCACAGGGGTCCTTTTAATGTTGGGGCTTTCCCTCTTACATTTCCTTTCCCCTCATTTTTTCTTTCTTCTCTTTTTCTTAGTCGGAGAGGTTTTCCTGCAAACCATCTCCTTTTTTCCCTTCAGCTGCCCGTTTGTCTTTCTTTTCCCCTTTTTTGACTCTTCTGATCTCAAGCAGCTCCTAATTGCCTCCGTCATCCAAGGCCCCCTTCTTTAATTTAATTTTTTTGAAAAGCATCTTCCCCTTCTTCCTTCAAGCTTTATTCTTTCCTCCTCCCCCCCCCCCTTACGGCGGTTTCCTTTTTTTTTTGCTAATCCCTCTTCCCGAGAACGTTCCTTCCCCCTTTTCTTTCCGCCCTTCCTCCCCCGCTCGGCGGGATTTTTTTCCCAAAGAGGCGCTTTTCCTTTTCAGGAAAATTGGTGCCCCCTTCCCCCCCAAAAAGCAGTGCTCTTTTCATCAACCCTTGGGCTTTTTTGAAGAGCGATCGGTGGACTCTGTTCTTCTTGACTCCTCTCTTCCCTTCCTTTTCTCGGTCAAGATATTCCTTCAACCGGTGAGCATTCGCTCTTATTTTCCCCGCGTCCAAGTCTTTTTTCGGCGAAAGCTTCTCCTCTTCCACACCCAACATCCATTCCTTGTCAAGTAAATCGAGCACCCTTCTCCCTTTTGCAGGAGCTAACCTTCTTTTTTTTTTTCCTTCCCCCCCTAGGTAGAGGGATCTTTTTTTTTTGGATTTATCCTTCTTTCTTTTTCTTCTGCCAAATTCGCCCAACCCCCCCCTCTCGGAGACCAACGCCTCCCCCCCCTTTCCCCCTTTTGAGGATGTCTTCTGGTAGTGGTCCCCCCCCTCCCCCGGGGGCCGGCGGTCTTTTTTTTTCGAGAAACTTCCCCGATGATGTTTTCATTTAAAATTTCTTTTCGTCCCCTTCGTTCTTGTTCCCCCACAGTTATGGGTGCGGCTCCCCCCCCCCCGTTTGTCCCGGTCTTTTTCGTCCGTCTCCAGACAATTCCTCCCTTTTCGATCAAACATTTTTCATGCTCGCGTCTTACCTTCGTTCATCTTTTTCTTCTTTCCTATCGACGTTCCCCCTTTAGGATTAAAACGAGATTTTTCCTCCTTCTTCCCCCACCACCCGCATTTATCTTTTTTTTTCTTTCCTTTTTTATTGGGCGGCTTGCGCTTTTTTTTCTTTTTTGCACGATGTAAATTGTTTTTGGTTCTGGGCGTTGCTTCTTTTTTTTTTTCCCCCCCCACAAATCCCCCTTTTTTTTTATCATCAAACGATGAAATTTTTCCACGTCGTTTTTTCCTCTTTGGCGGTTTCTTCGATGGTGTTTTCTCTTGGTCGCATTAATGTCTTTATCAGAAATTTTTTCCTTTTTTCTGTGGCCCCTTTCCTCCCTTTTTTGCGGTGCCCTTTTTTCCCAGAGAGCTTTTCATAGGCCTTTTTTCCCCCGCGGTCCGCTTTTTGGATCTTTCCTCCCTTGGAGTCACTCCCCTTTCGCGTGGCCACTTTTTTTTTTGATCTTTTCCCCCAGTCGGAAAACATGCATTGCAACCACCCCTCTTCTCCCCCCTTCGGTCTACTTGTTAATTTTTTTTTTTTCGGAGCGGCTTTTTTATAATTTTTGGGCTTTAGTGGCGGTGCAAGCCCCCCCCTCCTCCGGTTTTAATTTTTTTCTCAAGACATTCCCCTAAAAATTTTTCTTCAAACTTCTTTTTCTATCCAAGCCCCCCCCCCCCTCGGAAGAAACTCCATTCCTCAGTGTGGGGTTTTTTTGAGACCGCTCACACTCTTTTCCCGGGGGCGCCCCCCCCCCCTTCGATCAGTTCCCTCTTTTTTTCCCATTCCTTTTTCCCCCCCCCCGCCCAAGGATTCCGCTCCTTCCCCGCGGAAAACCGCCTATCAAATTCCTCGACCTCTTTTCTTCCTAGGTCCGACCCTTTCCTCCCCCCCCTCTGCAAAACTTTCCTTTTTTTTACACATGGAGTCCCCCACGAAAACAAGTTCTTCCCCATAGTAGATCCCGCCTGGTCTTTCCTTCACTTTCCCGATCCCCTTTTTTTCTTGTTCTTTGTGTTCTACCTTAACACCGCTCTTTTCCCCCAAACCCCTGGGGTTTTTTTTTCCCCTACATCATCCCTTTTCTGTACTAATGGTAGCTCTTTCCCCCCCAAATCAAGGTCTCCTTTTTTTTTCTCCCCCCCCCCGCATTCGTGACCCCTCGCGGCTTTTCCCTTCCCCATGGTGGATGACTGATGAACCTTCCCCCCCCAAAAAAGACCCCTTTCACTTATTGTCCTTCTCACTTTCTTTCGTTATTTCTTTCTCCCTGCGGATCTTAAAGGTGATTCATCTTTCCCTTTCTCTTCTTTTACATGGCTTAATTTTCTCCTTTCCTTTTTACTAACAAACAGACCCCCCCTTTCCTTTCGTTTGGAATGCCTTTTTTTGTTTTAAAAGTCCTTTTTTCCTTACGGCGCATTTTTCTCAACCCTCCCCCTCTTTTCATAAACCTCTGGGGGGTTTTTTTCCGGCCCTATCTCTCTCTTTTACTTTTTCGAGAGATAGGTTCCTCCCCCCCAACACCAACCCCCACCCATTCCTCTCTGTTTTTCTTCCCACTGCGCCCTTCATTTTTCCCCCCCCTTTTTTTTTTAACGCGTTTAAAAGCTTCTTGCGGGGGATTTTCTGTTGTAGTCTTCCCTTCTGTAAAGCTGCCTCCTCACTTCTTTCACTTCCTGAATTACCCTTACTTTTGAAGTCCTTCTCCCCTTTTCCCAATACAGTATAACGAAATACCTTCTTGTACATTTCTTTGGTAGGCTTCCCCCCCTTTTCCCGGGCCGCCGGTATTTTTTTTTCAATCTTTTTTTTTTTTCTTTTTCCTTGATTTGGTTGAACACCTTCCATTAAGAGGGATGATTCCCCTTTTTTTTGTTCCAAAAGCCCGCCTTTTTTTTCCCCCCCTCTTTTGACGCGGTCCCGATGGACGAACACCCCCAAGAACTCGACCCAAACACTTGCCCCCTGATTCCGTGCAGAGCTTTCTTTCCCCCCCGAACTTGTTCGTGCCCCCGGTGGTAGATATCTCATCTTTTGCTGGCGGACCACGGTTTTCTTCCCCCCCTTCCCCCGCTGGACGTTTTCTTTGGTAAAGCTTTTTTTCGCCGAAAGGCTTTTTCTTTCCTCCTTTGGCGGTTGGCCCTTCCCCCTTTCTGATAGCTCTGAACTTTTCCCAGTCCTTTGGTGTTTTTCAAAGATTTTTTTTTCCAGGACCCCCCCTGTTTTCTCTTATGAACTTTTTTCTTGGTGATGGGCCTTTCGCAGCTTTTTCCTGAGTTTTCAGCCTTAGTTAGTTTCCCCATTGCTGAGATTGAATCCTTGGAGATGTTTTTCCCCCCCCCTTTCCTCAGATGCTCTTTCCCACCCCTTATACCCAATGTTTTCCCTCTAAGGGCCTCAAACAAGTCCCCTTTTCTTTCGGAAACGTTTCCTGTCCTTTCTCCCCTTCTCCGCCCGTACCCTTGAAACTATGGAACTTTTTTTCCTGTTGAAGCCCTTACCCCCACAGGCGCCCCCAACGCTGTTCCGCGGCCAACGTACGGTCCTTTTTTTTCAACCCTATCTTTCGCGATTTCCTTTTCCCAGACAAACCCTTTCGGCATGCACCCTTCCCTCCAAAGTTGCTTATCGTTCCCTTCTCCCTTTGCACCCCCCCTTTCCCTCAAAAAAAGGGTCAATCGAAATCTTCTTTTTTCCTTTTCCGATTTATCGTTGTTCTTCCTCCCCTTCTTTGGGGCCGCCTCTTTCTTTTTTTCCGCCAAAAAAATCCCCAAATTTTTTTTTTCGTGCGGTACCCCCCTCATTCCCCAATCACCCCCCCTTCTTTGCGAAATTGTTGGTCGTCTTGGCGGCGTTTTTTTTTTTCCCCATGTTGGAATCTCTCTGTCCTCTCCCTTCCCCTCCATGCTTTTTGGGACGAAACTAGCAATTTACAAAAAATTTTTTTTTTTCCCCGTTGAGTATTTCTTGTCTTCCCCTTTTTGTCAACGGCGGGTTCCCCCCTGATTGTAATTAGCCTTTTTATGGACAAACCCTTCGACTCCGACCCTTTCTTTCCTTCGAGATTTTTCAAGGAGGTTCTCCCTTTCTTGCGCTAAAATAGCGGTGTCCTCCCTTGATCCTGTAGGGCTTTCTTTTTTTTTTTCTTCCTCTGCGGTGCAGGCGTTTTTGTGTGTCCTCCTTTTTCCCCCCCCCCCCAGATCGACCAATACCTTTTTCTTTCCCTTCCCAGATACATTTTTTCTCTCATTGCAAGAAGTCGTCCTCTTTCCCTTTCTATGAGGACATTTTATCTCCTTTGGTGGGGCCGGATTCTTCCCCTTTTCCCCCGCTCGCCATTGGCCGTCCCCCCAAATGTGGCGTTTTTCTCCGATGTCTAACAGTTTTTCCTTTATTTCTTGTACTCTTCCTTAGATCCCGAGAGTTCTCCCCCCCCAAAAGCAGGACACCCCCCCTTTACTAGCCTTCTTTGCCCTCTACGTTTCCCCTTTCGATAAATCTTTTTGTTTTCCTCTTTTCCCTTTCCTAACAGAAGCTCAACTCCTTTTTTTCCCCTTCGAAGGCTTCGATTATGAAGTTCTCTTTTTTTTCCCCTTCCGTGGCTTCGAAGCTGGGCTCTCTCCACTCGAAGCCCGCGCCTTTTTTTTTTTTCCTGGACGTACTTCTCCCCTCTTCCCCCCCCTTCCCCCCATCCTCTCTAACTACTCTTCACCCCTTTCACTCCCTCTCCCCTCTTCCCTTCCCCCCTGCGCTCCTTCCTACCTCCACCCTCCCTCCCCCCCATGGCCCTTCCCACCCTCTCTCTACTTCTCCATCCTCCTTTCACTCTACTCCTGAGAATTGCTGTGCTTTGGATGTCCCCCTTCCCGACAATATGAGTTCAGTTTCCCCAAGGGCCTCCGCTGGCCCTTGATTCTCTTTCCTCTCCCCCTCCCCCCACGATGAGCTGAGTGAGTTTCCCTCCCCTTTCCATTACGTTATCAAGAAAAACTCCCTTTTTCAGCGGGCTTGACCTGCTCCCTTGTTTTTTTTTCTTGAGAGACCCCCCCCTACACGAGCAATAAATTTCTCTGTCCACGGCCACCCCCCCCTTGCAGGAAAACTTTATTCCAACCCCTGATTTTTTTTGGTCCAAGCTGTCTTTTTTTTTTCCTTTCCCCCTAGTTAAAGGGCGTCGATGTTGACCCCCCCCCCCCCCCTTATATTATACAGTTTCTACTGTTTTCCCTCACTTCGTTGCAGATGTTTTTTTTCTCCCTCAAAGAGGACGGGGGAGGGGTTTTTTTTTTGAGGGAGGAGAGCCTTTCTTTTTCTCTCTTTTTTTCTGTGGGCCTACCCCCCAGCTTTTCCCCTGCAAAACTTCCCTTTTCCCAGAATTTATTCCCTATTACAAAATCAGTACCCCTTTTTTTTTTTTTTTTTTTCTTCCTCGATCTCCTTTTTTTTTGCTAACCAGGTGTCCCTTTCTTTTTGGGGCCCCCCCTCTCTTTTTTTTTTAGGTGACCCCCCAGAAGATTGAGTCTTTTTCAGATGCAGCGTCCCCCCACTTTTTGCTCCTCTTTCTTTATGCCACCGGCTTATACCCCCCTTCCCCCTTTGCTGGCATTGGCTCTTTTTCTATTGTTGGCTTTCCCTCCCACAGTTTTTCTGTCTTCCTTGGGTGCCTTTTTTTCCCGCAGCTGGGACATAACACAACCTTTCCCCTTTTCGATGTACCCTCTTTTCTAGTTTAGGACCCCCCCCCCTTTCTCTTGACTAAACAAAAAGTATTTCCTCCCTTTCCCGAAAGATAGAACAAAGGCCAGTGGCCCTTTTTTTTTCTTTTCGGGGGATCTTTCGCCTCTTTTCCTCTCCCTCAAAAACCCCCTCCTCGAGCCAGCGCAACTCCCCCCCCCCCTCCCAATCCTTCCTCATTTGGAGTCCCCCCCCCTTTCTAAAGGGGAAAGGACCCCCCCGGGAAATTCGGGTAAATTTTCCCCCTGATCGGGTCGTGCGCAAGGTTCATACTCCCTCCCCCCCTGAAGAAAGTGATGATCCTTCTTTCCCTTTCTCTTTTTATATATATATTTAATAATTACCTTCGGAGTACTTTTTCCCCCTTCCCCCCCTTCCCCTGCGAGACCTCATTTCACTTTCCTTTTTCCCTCTTTGAGTTTGCGAACTAGGATTGTGGCCTCGGCACGACCGTCTTCTTATTCCCCCCGAATTTTTTCCGGGACCTTGATCATTTTTTTTGCACATTTCGTCTCTCTCTTTTTCGGGGTGCTTTCTCAAACCCCTCTACGGCAAACCGTTTTTTTCCGGCCATTGGATCTTTGGCGCAACAGCTCCCCTCCCCCCAAGCAATGAGCTTTGAGTTTATAGCTTTCGTCCTTTCCTTTCAATACTTTTTCGTCCTTCTCCTTTACTATCCGTATGTACATTTTCCTCCCTTTGGCATTTTTTGTTGGTGATTTTTGTCCAGTTTCTTGCACATCGTCTTCCTTCCCCCCTTTAACTGTGGGGCTTTACCTCCCCTCCACATGATCATAAGACACCCCTGCCACAGGGCTTCTTTTCTTTTCTTCTCCGGTTGGCACCGTACAAAGATACGGAGCCTTTTTTGGCGCGGCATTCTCTCTTCTTTTTTCCCCCTCTCAATCTTCTTTTTCACTGCCCCCTTTTTCCTTGGGTTTGCCCAACTTTGGTTTCCCCTTTAGACAAGGACACCGGAGAGATTTTTTTTTTTTCTGAACTGGCTTTTTTCTTGTTTTTTCCTCTTCTTGACTCCCCCCCCCAGTTTCCCCTTTCTTATTAGCCCCTCTGGGTTTCACCAATTCTAAAAGCTTTTTTGTTAGCCCCTAAAGTCCTTCGCCGCTCTCCCTCTTCCCCCCCGGACCCCTTTTCTTTGCGAAAAACCTTTTTTGATCGTTTTGATCGGCCCCCCCCCCAGGATAAAGATGTTTTTCTTGTGTTTTTCAACTCCGCGTTTCCCTATGCAGGCTTTTCCCATCGTTGAATAGAATTTTTCCTTTCGTTCCTTTTTCTTTGTGAAATCTACTTTATTTCCCCCTTTTTACTGCTCGTGGTAGTAGGTTCGTATAATACTGCCCCCCCCCCCCCCGTGCGATCTTTCTCCCCTTCTGATGATGTCTCTCATTTTCGAATTCCGTATAAGATTCTCCTTTTTCCTCTTTTCATTCGCTTGTCTGAACTTCCTTTCATCCCAGAGTCCCTCAGAGCTTGAACACTTATCGGACCTCCCTTTCCCCCCCAAGGCGAGCCATTCTTCCTTCCCCCCCTTCCCCCTATGTTCATTACGGGCTTTTTTTTTTTTTCGGCTAATTAAGCCCTGGAGGCACAGTTCCCTTTGACCCCCATTCTTCCTCTCTCCCGGGCGCTTTGAGTTCATAAGGAGGCGTCCCCCTTGGTGGATTTGCACACCCCGATGAGCGACTGACTTCCCCCCTTTTGAGGGATTACTCACTTTTTCCTTTTTTTAGGTACCTTCCCCTTTTTTTTTCTTCTTGGACTTTTTCCCCTGGGGGATTCTTCCTTTTCCTCCCTTTCACGTTCCTCTAAATAGTAAAAACCAGTCCTCCAAAAGACCGCACATTTTTTTTTCCCGGCCAATTTTCGCGTGACCCCTGCTGGCACCAACCCACCCTTTTCTTGTCTCATTAGATCTTTCTTACTTATGCAGTTCCCTCTTTTAGCTGTAACCCCCCCTTTTTCCGGTAGTGGATTTTTCTGACCACGGTCTCCTCTATTCTCAACTTTCCTCCCCCCCCCCTGGCCTTGCACTACCCCCCGCGAAGACCACTTCCCCCCCGACAGGGATCAAATTTCTTTAGACCCACCGCGATTTTTCGGCCCGGATCACGTCTTGACCTCTTTTTCTTCTCCCCCTCTCTGTTGTCATAATTTCTTTTTCCCTCAAGAGTTTTGGACACCCTTTGCGGCTATCTTCTTTCCTGCTTGATCTTAAAGTCCTCCTCCTTCCCCCCTGTACACGATCAAACCCTCTAGAGTGGCCCCCCCCCTCTTTTCCCCGTTTGCCCTTTTTCATTTTCTTTCTTGCCGGACACCTTTCTTTTTTTTCCTCCACATTGCAGTATCCCCGCCGTGCCTTTGACAATGCCCGCCCATTCCGCCCCCCCCCCCACGCGATCTTTGTATTCTCCTTTATTGGCGCTTGCGCTTCTTTTTTTTTTGCACGCTTCCCCGGGTTTTGGTGCTTCGGGCCAAAATCCCCCCTCTTTAGAAGATCCCAATCGCCTAATTGCACTCTTCCCTTTCGATTTGCCTTGTCTTTCTTTTGCTTTCTGGGTCGCCTTCGGGATCAGGCCCCTGCATGATCACGTTTTCCCCTCCGAAACTCGCCTTTTTTTTTTGGTCGACTTGAATCGAAGACGTGGTACCATTCTTTTTTTCCCTCCCGCTTCTTTGGATGCCTGTTTTCGGCTTCCAGCATTTTTTTCCTTTCAATCCCTTTCGGTTTTTTGCGCCGTTGGCAACACCTCTCCTAACTCTTTCCTCTGGTCTTTTTTTTTTTTGGCCGCCCTTTTTTTTGCTTTTTTTTAACTAATTTTTTTTCATCTTGATTTTTTTTTTTTTTTTTTCCCCCAATTTCCCCCTTTCTCTCGTTCTTAAGCCCCCCTTCATTGCCGCCTAACTATTGTTTTTTTTCCCCACGGGCGTCTTTTTTTTTCTATTAACCATTTTTCCGGCCGATTTTCCCCTTTGCGGCGGCCGTTTCCTTTTAAAACTCTTCCAAATCTTGCCCTCGCACCAACTCTTTCCCAGTCCGGCGAGCTAACCCTTTTTTTTCTCCCCGCCAACGTTTCCGCCCCCTCCTCTTTCCTTTCGAAACCGATTCTTTTTTCCTTCCCAGGAACGTCAATCGGCTTCCTGTCCGCCATCACTTTTCCCCCCCCCCTTTTTCCGCGCCCCACCATGTTTTCCCTTTCAACACGAACCCCCCTTCGCTTAATCTTTTTTTTTCTCATAAGTTCCCCCCCCCTGATTTCCCCCTCGTTTTTTTTTTTTCGCGTTTTTCAATCTCGGGAACTTTTTTCTCGGTAACAAAAAAGGTTTTCTTTTTTTTTTCCCCCCCCCCCCTCCCATTTTCCATCTTTTTTTTCAACTACTTGTTAATCCTTTCAAACTTTCCAACGATTAGAAACTCCCCCTTTTTTTTTTTTTTTTCTCTCGGAAACTGGGTTTTCTTTCCCCCCCGCCTGTAACAAGCTTTCTTTTCCCTTTCGTTTAATTTACGTGGAATGTGAACTTCCCCCCCCCCTTAAGGTTTATCCCCCAGTTATTCCCTTCCTTTTCCCCTGCATGAAACGTTAGCCTTTCCTCCCCCCCTCCCCCCAAACAGGCAAAAAAAGGCCTTTTTTAAAAGGCTTAACCTCGTTCTTTTTTTCCAAATGAAGGCTTCTTTTAGGTGCCCCCCCCCTTTTCCGAGGACCTTCCTATGTTCTTTTTTTTTCTTTTTTGTTAATTTTGACCCTTTCCTCCTCAATCCGTTTGTTTTCTTTTTTTTTTTTTTCTTATAGGGCAAAAAGTTACCACACCCCCCCCCCCCCTATTCCCTTGATGGGTAGGGTTTTTCCCCCCTTCCCCAGCGCGTTAGCGTTTAAAAAGCCCTTTTTTTTCTTTTTTAGTATGCGTCCTTTCTTCTTTTAAAAGATGATTCTTAGCTTCCCTTCCTTTTCTTCAAACCTTTCACTTTTGACTCCCAAAATAAAGTAAATAAAAACTCACTTCCTTGTTAATTTCTTGGAGTTTTTTCTTCGCAGAAGGATTTCTTGAAATTTTTTTGAATAATCCTTTGATTTTGTTTCTCCCCCCCAGAGATAAATTAGGTACCCCTCTGTTGGGGGTGGGAAAAAAACCTCTTTCCCCTATAGTGATTCGGTTTGGGGGGGTCCTTTTGGGTGGGGGGGGGGTTTATCCTCTGGGGGGGGGGGGGGGGTTTCCTTGGGGGGGGACGGGGGGGGTTGCTTGTGGGGGGGGGGGGGTCTTCTGGGTTTTTTGGTTGTTGGGGGGGGGGGGTTTTTTAACTCCGGGGGGGGGGCTGGGGGGGGGGTTTTTTTGGGGGGTTTTGGGGGGTTCTCGTTGGGGGGGGGGTTTTTTTTTTGGGTGGGGGGGGGGGGTTGGGGGGGGGGGGGGTTTTTTTTTGGGGGGGGTTGCCTGTTTTTTGTTAAACGAGATGTTCCTCCCACACAAAAAGAACTCTAAAGGTTCGGTCCTTCTTAGATACTCTGTCTCCTCCTCTTCATTCTCGACAAAGTTTTTTCCTCTTTTATGAAATTTGGAAGGTTCCCCCGATAAGTGACCCCTCCGATGAGTCGTCGGGATTTTAAAGATAATTCCTTTTTCAGCAGAAGATTGTCTTTTCTCCTTTGGAGGGGTTTCCTTCCCCCTTTGAAGCTGCTCGCCCTTTCTTCTTATCGTTCATTTGTTTCAGTTGCTTTTTGACTTCCCCGACACCGGGCCGTCTCATTAAACTTTCGTGCTTCCCTCTTTTTTTGTTGATGGAGGGATCCGTTTGTGCACTTTCAGCAATATTTTTTCCCTTCACTGGCTGAGATTTTTTCCCTCACCGAGATTTTTTGCTTGCCCCCCCCCTCAGATTTGGTCTTTTCTCGCAAATTTCTCCCCCCTTGATGGCAGACTCCCCTTTGGCACGGCACACGACCCCCCTTTCCCCCGACCTCCCCGAGCCCATTCCCCTCCTTTTGAACTGATGCCTTTTGGCGGAAAAGGTCCCCAGCAGGTATGTTCTTGAAAGCCCTGTGTCCCCCTTCCTTTCAAAAAAGCCTGGGAACTTCCCCTTTTTCTTCCCAGGACGGCTAGGTCAAACGCTTTTCGCGTGCCCCTACCCGCTTCAAAAAAAATCGTTAGGACCCTTTCCCCCCCCTGTTATTCTTTTTGTCTTTTCTTCGTGGTCGAAGAATTCTTTCTTTCCCAAAGATAACCCCCTCCCTCCCGCAAATTTTCCCAATCTCGTTCAAGTCTTTTTCATCCTTTCCCTCAGCCAAATGGATTTGGGCCCCCCCCCCAGAACGCAAACCCCCGTATTCGTTCAACCCTTTCCCTCCCTCCATCGATTTTTCAAAAAGCGCCCTAATACAAATCCTTTTGAGACCCCTGTTTTTTTTTCAGTTTCCTCGTGGAAAATAAGTTCCCCCCCTTTTTTTCCCCGGTAGAGATGGGAAGCTCCCCATTTGGATGTTTTTCCCCAACCTTGCCCCCCGTCTTTTTTCCCCCCCATTTTTTCTTTTATCGTATGTCTATGACGTGTTTTTTCCCGAAGCAACTGCGTTTTCCCCCCTTCCCTTAGCCCTCCCCCCCCTCCTTTTTTAATTTTTTCAACTTCTTTGCCCCCTTTCCCCTTTTCCAATTATGACAACATCCATCGATCTTAAAAAACAAACAACCCCTAGTCGCTCTTCTCCCTTACCCCCGTCGGTTTTCTTCCCTCCCTCCATGCTAATGGAGGGCTTGTCCTTTTTTCTGGGACGCCTTTTTCAGGGCTCTTTTTTTTTTTTTTTTTTTTGTTAATTGGCCAGGGCTTTGCTCCCGAATCCGAACCGATTATCACGTGTCTTCACAGATACCTTTTTTCTTCCCCCGATTTATCTCTTCACTAGCCGCCCCCCCCTTTTTTTTTCTTTACAATCAGCTTCTTTTTTTCTTGATGAGCAAGGCTTTTGCCGCGCAAACTGTGTCTTTTTTCCCTTTTGGGATATTTCCTTGCCGTCTCATTTTTTATCCGAGGAGTTTCCCTTCTCCAAAAACTACCTACCCTCGATTTTTTCTCCTCTCCGTTGGGATGTCTTCTCCCTCCCAGGAAGGTTTCCCCTCAACAGATAGCCGAGGACCTTCCCCCCCCCTCAAATTGAAGGTCCTCTCCTGGTCCCCTGCCCTTTATTTGCAGGACCCCCTCTCGCTGGCTAGCTGAATTAGTCCCCCCTTCCCCCGGCGTAAGGGGAAACCTTCTCCTCTCTGCTGTCCTTCTGCCTCTCTTCTCTCCTTTCTGGGTCAAGGCTCGTGCGGACCTTGCATTAAAGACCTTTTTCGGCGATTTTTCTTTACTCTTTTTGCTCTTCATCCTCTTTTTTCCTCTTTAGTGTTTTTCCCATTAAGAACAACCCCCCTCTGGCAGGGGTTGTGAGCTACTTCCCACTTTTTTTTTTCCAGGCTAGACTAAATCCCTCCTCCCTTGAGCCCTACATGAGGCCACTGTCCACGGCCAAACCTTCTTTCTTCACCCCAGTCCATGTCCCCCCCCCCCCTTTCACTCCGTCGTTGAATCGTTCCTTTCCTTTTGCAAAAAGAAAGACTTCTTAAGGGCCCGATCAACCTTCCCTTTTTTTGCCGATTTTTTTCCTTTTTTGCCGGTGTCGTGGTTTTATTTTTGAGAAGCTTTTTTTGGCTAACCCCCCGTGTCTTCTCCTTCCTCCTTTCACACTGGTCCCGGACTCCCCTTTGCTTCAGGGAACTTATTCCCAAGAGAATTATAGATATCCCCCTTTTCCCCCCTTGGGCCTTTTTTTACCCCGCCTTTTTTTCCCTTTTTCTGTTGGAGGTGGAAGGTTACCCCCCCAAAGATTGAGATGATTTTTCCTTCCAAGAGGCCCACCCCTTCTTCTTGCGGATTTTCCCAGGTCTCCCCCCCTCTGAGTCTTGGGGATGGCCCCCTTCTTTCTAGTTGGGCTTAAACTTTGACCTGAGAAATTACGGTCCTTTCCCTCAGCTGAACCCCCTCCCCCAAGGCCCATTTATTCTTTTCCGGATAGTAGGAACCCCTTGAGAATAAAACTTTTCGGTACTTCCCTCTAACTTCCCCCCCCTGGGCCATCGATGGTTTTTTTCCTGGCGGGCCCCTTCCCTCTCGAAAAACGTTTCGTTTTTTTCCCCCAGCCCCACCCCCCTCCTTCCCCCGCACTAGCTGTCCTCCTTCTGTCAACCCCCAGGGACAGGACGTTTTTCCTCTCCCCCCCCTCTTTGAACGAGCTTCGTTGTCTTTTCTCAGCGTTCCCTCTCCCCCACCATGAAGAACCCTTTTTGAGCCTTACTTTCCCCTTTCCCCCCCTCCTTTTTTTTGTCTTCTCGATCACGTCCCAGTAAGGAGATTCCTTTTTTTTTCAAGTTTAATGGGTGTGATTTTTTCCCTGCCTTCCGGGCTGAGTTCGCACGGAAACCGTCCCAAGTGGAAAGGTTGGCCTGTCCCCTTGTTTTTTTCCCCCCCTCCAATTATAGGGCATCCCTTCCTTTTTCTCCCTTCTCGGGTGCGTTGGAAGCCTTTTCCGGAAAAAACCCTCCCTGCTGGACATGGGATCCTTCTGTGACGCAAAGATTCTCCCTCGCCACCGCCATCGGATGTTCCCCTTCTGAGTTATAAATTTAGGTTTTTTTTCCTAATTTGGAGGTTCCTCTTGTTGTTCCCTATCTCGTCTAGTCCTTTCCTTTTGCTACTTAGGGGGGTATTTTTTCCCCCTTTCAAACAATAGTATTTTTTCCTTCCCCTGTGGGCTTCCGCCACCCCTATCCCCCCCCTGCTTTTAATCTACAAAGGGTCCCCTTTAAGATAATGTATATTGAGGTGTTGTGTGTTGGCATTTTTCTTAACGCTCGAGCAACCTGCTGCATCTTATGAGATTTCTCAATCTTCTGGGTTTGAACTTTCGGGTTGTGTTCCCACGTGTAAGACCTGCTCAAGACCACGGAATTCATGCGCCTTTTTTTTACCCCTTTTCCTGTGAAGCACCTTTTTTCCCTTTTGACCCTCTTTTTTTTTTTAGCTGCGCGGTTTTTTTGTCCATTGGGGAACCGTAAGAAAGTTACCCCCTGTCCCATTTCTCACGTTGCCCGGTCTTTTCTTCCCCCCCCCCCCCCCACCACATAACTCTCCCCGGAAATTTATTCCCATCTCCCCAGAATCGTTTTGACCTCCTCCTTTCAACCAAAACGGATAATTTAGTAGAGATTAATTCCTAAACATCTTCCCCTCGATGCCTCTCTACCATCAATAGTTGTCCCCCTTTCCTATTTTCTAAAGGGCTCTTTGGGGGATAGTTTCCCCCCTTTTCCCCTTTACGTGCATTTTATTCTCGTTTGGTTTTCGGAGCGGGAGGATTCCCCCTTTCCCGTGATTTTTTTCAATGTCTGGATGTCGTTTTGTTCTTTTTCGCCTTCTTTTCTTCCTTTTTTTTTTGTTTTTTCCCACGCAGCTAATCATTCCCTGGCCTAGTAATCCCTCTTTTACGCACTTGTTCCCGCCTGCTTTTCCAGTTGCATATCCTTCTCCCCCATCGAGGACCCCACTTTTTTCATACGAAACACCGGCTCTTACTTCTGGTGTTTTTTTTTGCGGGATTCCCCTTTTTTTTAGCCAGCTGAGATCCCCCTTCCCTCGCCGGCGACTTCAGTCTTCTTTTTTCAATTCGGCCGATTCATCAAGGGGTTTTTCTTCTTTTTTTTTCGGCCTTGGTTCCCCCCCTTTCTTTCCCAAAAGATGAGCTTCTTGGACGTAATTCCTTTTCTGTTGGGCTTCTCCTCACTCCCTCTTTAAGTGGTTTTTCTTTTTGACGTTGTTTCTTCTTACTTCTAGTAACCTTATCCCATATCCAACCCTTTTCTTATTCATTAGATCCCCCTATCCTTTGACAGAGGATCCTTTTCTTTCCAGCTTGCCGTTTTTTACCCCCCCCCCCTCCGCTGATTTTTCCCTCCTCTTCCACACTTTGGGCTACTCTGGCCTTTTTCTGTTTCCCGGTTTTTGGTTAAGCTTTCCGGGTCTGTCCGAATTTCTCCACCTTTCCCTTCTCCCCCAACAGCTTCCCCCCTTTTACCCCAGCGGATTACCCCAAGCAAACAGACCCAGCTGTTCTTAGTTTTCGACACCCCTCCTCTTTTTTTCGCGGAGACAGTCCTTTCAGAACAGCACCTTGGTTGTCATCTTTCCCTTTCACTTCTTGGCAAACTCCCGTTTGTCATAAAAAAGGAGGGGTTTCTCTTTCAAAAGAGGTTTACGCTGTGTCTGTGCACTTTTTCAAGACCTAGTCAAGGAACACGATCCACCCAAGGGTTTGAACTTGAGTGGAAATTCTTTTCCCAGGTTTCCAGGTCTTCTTTTCCCCCCAAGTCTCGCCCGTCAAAATTTTTCCCGGACGTTTTTTTTTTACCTCCATTCGCACGAATATCCTTTTGTAATTCGATTTGTCCCATTGGAGATCCCTTCTTTTGCGCTCGGCTTTTCCCTCCCTTTTTTTTTTTTAACAACTTAGTCTTTTCTTATGCGGGCAAATTCCTGGGGCAGGCGATCCTAAATAGAATACTTTACCGCCTTATCTTTCTTTTCCGGGCTTTTTTGTGAATGTTTTTCTTATCTTTCTTTGTTCTTCTCCCCTTTTTCTCGACCGGATTATAATTCCTAAAGTTTCCACTTGTTTGCAGGTCGATTCCTTCCCCTTACGTTTTCATAGCCTACTTGGCGACTTTTTTGGATAGGGACCTCCCCTCCCTTTGTGCGCGTTAAATTTTCCTTCGAGCGTATCCGTTTTTGAGTTCGGACAACCCTTCTTTCATTCCACCCTATTTCCTCTCCCGTTTTTCCTGTTAATTGTTTTTAGCAGGCGCTTCCTTTTTGGTTACTAATTTTTCTTAGCAAATATGTAGTGGCCCTCTCAAGAAACCCCTTCGGTATTAATCTCTTCGCATTGGCCCTTTTACCTAACTATGATTGACATTCACGCGCTGAGATCCCGACGCCCTAGAAAGTTACATTTTTTTTGTTCCCGTTTGAAAAAAGAGCCCTTCCCAAAACGCGCACCACCACCGAGCAGTTTTTTTCTTGGATCTAACTTTCCAGTGTTGTTGTCCCCCGCCCAAGTCTCCCTTCCTCAAAAGCCCCGAGTTGACGCTTCACGCCCCTCCCCCCTCTGGGACCTTCCCCCTCTTTCTTCGCGTCCCCAGCACCTGCACAGTTTTGTTGAAAAAGTGAGATTTTTTCAACCCTGGCCCTCTCCCCTCCCCCCCCGACAACACGTTAGTATAACATCTCCCCCCCTTCCTCTTGCCGAAGATAGTTCTTTTGGGAACCCTTTTTTTTTTTTTGTTATTTGTGTTTTCTTCTTTTTCGTTTAATTCCGGGGTAACCCCTCCTTTGGACCCCACCTCTTCCCCCCTGGCGTTTCATGGTACTTTCCTCCCCTTTTTTTTTTCAAACCCCCCTCCTTCCGCACCCCCGATTCGACTTGCGGGGGGGAACTCCATGGTTGCCTCCACATACCATACACAACGTTGTACCCCCT
>Ga0179591_1220120_pt1 | contig 19777 bp, 25 predicted proteins | sample CZOMad2_1_08_16f_FD_182891 | JGI IMG/M metagenome (GOLD analysis project Ga0179591, IMG submission 182891) | Vadose zone soil fungal communities from Angelo Coast Range Reserve, California, USA - CZOMad2_1_08_16fungal (PacBio error correction) | ecosystem: Environmental > Terrestrial > Soil >... | reverse complement strand
TTTCTCTTCCCCCAATACGACTGTTATCGCATAGCCTCTGGCATCGTTTTTTCCGTCGTGAAGTGTTAGACGTTTTTTCTTTTGTGCCTTTCCGTTCCTCCTCCAACGCTGGAAGCGACAATTCCCTGCCTGCTCGTCCCCCACTTTTTGCTTTTTTTTTTCCTTCCACACCCGCTCTTCCAAACTTTGTCCACCATTAATTTTGACGGATCTTGTTGATTTTTTTTCCCCCCATGGGCCCTCGGCGTGCTTTGGTACTCGAGTGAGCCTCGCTCCGAGACAAGTCTTTTTCCTCACCAGGGCAGACTCCCCCCACTTTGTTTGTCCATAAAGAATTTTCATCTCTTCTTTTTTGCTTTCTCCTCGATATGACGGGTATTTGAGGTCCCAATGTTTTCTGCCCACTTCTTAAAGTCCTTTCCCCCCCAAAACCCCAATGCCATACAGCGGTTCCTCTGTCCCCACAACGGCTTTCCTTCCCCCCTCGACGGGTATAGTAGCTAGCAGTGTGTCCCTCCGTACCAGGATCGGTCACCTCTTCCGGGCGTCGCTCACCTCCAATGACGGTTCACCTTAATGGGCTTTTGTCATTGGGGGTACTAACACGAACTTTTGCGTAACATTTGTCCCTCCCTCCCTTTGTGACTGAAGCCCTGTTCAGGAAGCCTGTTCCAACGTCCCAGGGACATCTTCCTCACTTTATCGCCATCAAAAGTTTTCCCGTTGTCCCTTTCCTCATCTCCTCTCTCCAATCGCTTGGTTTTTTTTAACACCGGTCATCTGCGCCTGGGTGTTTTTGCGGACTATCTTCTACCCTTTAGATTTTCTTCTCCTTCGCGACACTCCACCCACTTGCGGTCCTCTCCAAATTCCGGGCACACCCCCTTTCTCCCTAAAGTGCGTCTGGCAACGGCTTCTCGGACTGTCCCCCTCCTCTACCCTTTCCGAAGCCCCCTAAAGGGTTTCCCGACCCTTCTCCTCCCTACCCCCTTTCCCCCCTGGTATTAAAATTCCGGGCCCCCTCCCCCCCGTCTTCCTATGTATCGTCTTCCCCCCCCCATCCTTGCCACCTGAGATCACGACCAATAAGCCAACGCCCTTCTTCACCTCTCCGTCCCCCTATGTCCCCTTACGGCCCACCTCCGCCCCATTTTTTTGCCACACGGTTCCTGTTTCTCTTGATCCCCGAATTTCCCCTGCTATAACACTTTTTATTAAGGTTAGGCTTTTTCGATTTTTACCCCCCCCACAACTTCCCCGCTGTGGCTCCTTCGGACTCGAACTACTCTTTTTTACGTAACTGCTGCAGAGCCCCCCCCCTGTGAGGTTAGCTCCTTTTTTAAAGTCACCGACCAAACTAAGCGGTCTCATTCACGTCCTTTCTTCCCAGTGTATCGGCCCTGATCGTCTAGCTCGTACGACCATTTGAAGATGCGGTCTCTTTTTTGTACTCCTACACCCCCGAACCTTTCTCTTAATCTTACTCCGGGCTGTCTCAAGGTAAAGTTGTTAATGCCTCTCGCCCTCGTTCCTTCCCACCCTGATTTCCCCCTCGCAGAGGTTCTCTCCGTTCCTCCACGAGTGAGCATTTTGGAAAGAGAACCGTAGATGCTATCCAACTCCCCCCGTTGTGTTGATTGCGACCTTCTTCTCAAATGGGGGTTGATGGGGCAATACAAACGCTACAAACACCCCTCCCAGCCAAGACCATTCCCAATAATCACTTTCAGAGCAAGGTGTCTGATCCAAGCCAATACTGCCCAATCCGTTTTAGTCCGGCTAGGAAGCCGGTAGTTTAGCCCAATGGACTTTCTTGAAATGTCTTCTCCCCCCCCCCCGGCCCCCTGCCTGGGTGGCCTCGCGGTAGCTTGACCGTTGTTCCTTTAATTCCAACAAAAACGTCCGCTCAAATTTCCCCCCCTTTTGGCCTTCGCTTGGAAACCTCAATTTAGAATTCTCACAGGGAGAGCTTTTTAACCTGTCCCGTCCCCTCTCACCCTTGACTCTGGCACGGTGATCATTTCAAATTCATAGACCTAACGCTGTGGGCCCCTCTTTCCGCCCTTGGAGTCCTACTGTCTTAACTTTATCGTTTATTATGTTACGCAGAGAACACGATATATTCCGATCATCCTCCCCGTTTTTATAACTGGAAGGCTTTCCCAACGGTCTCTTTGAGTTCCCGGTCTCCAATAAACCCCAACTTCCCTCACTGTATATCCGCTTATCCGATCCTCCCTTTATTTCTCCATGCTAAGTTTTTGTGTAAGCTGCTTCTCCCCAATAAGTTGACGTGGAGTTTGGTGTTTTGCTGACGATCCCCGGGCTTCCCGAACCCAGCCATTCCCTTTACTCCTTACATCAAAAGCTGTCTTCCCGTTTGTGATGCGCACCTCTACCTATGAGGACCCCTCCCTTCCTTTCATTTTTTTCCCAGTATTTACCCCAACCGAACTTCCACCACCCCCGGGACGCGAACAAGCCGCCCCGGCGGGGCGCTTCCGGGGTCCGGCCTTCAACGGTTTGGAGACTCTGAAGCTTGCCGCCGTTCCTTCTTGTCACACACGGCATTTGAAAAAGGCTAAAGTTTTTCCTACCGCTTTTTTGTGCGAGATCCCCGAACAGAGTATCAGCTGCTCGCCCCCCTAAAGATGTTTCTGAGTCCCCTCTCCTATTTCCCTTCACCCCTCTTTTTCATTCTTTCGGCTTGTGCTCCGAATCATTCAATATCTCCCTTCCGGTTGCTTCCGTTTTTCGCCCCAACCCTCTTTTTCGGCATACTTAGTCCTCTGCTCGTTATTCTACAAATCTCCGACCCCTGGATAGAGTTTCGCAATGAGAATCTAGAGGGGCTTTCCTTCCTTAGCCCTGGATCCCTTTAAGCAGTTGAAACAAAACCAGCCTCTCTGCCATCTTTTTTCCCAGACAGACTAGACCCTTTGTCTCTCAAGGCGCTCGGGGCGATTATCTGCCTTTTCCGACTTTGCCCACCCTAGAGCTTTGGGGGCATTATGACGGGTTGTGGAGTATTTTGATCAAACTTTTTCCCGGACACTGGCTTCCCCCCCCTCTCCCGAGTCTACCGCGAGTTTTTCAACCTACTCTCTAACATGTTGTATGTTTGCCGGCTTGTACCCCCACGATGGTCTTCCCGAGGGATTGATCCCTCCGCCTCCGGTCTGCGGGGTTCAATTTGTGGTTTTTTTTGCGTGTCATCCTTACCGGAGTGCACCCCCCATCTTTTTTCCAATTACTGGCCCTTTTCGCCCATTCCCCCCCGCACCCAATCCTAGATTTTCGAGATACCCCAGCACATGCTCCAGTCGCCTCTCCTGTTATTACCCAGCAGCGGATATATCCTCTCTCCTTTCTCATCCCCACAACTCTCTCGTCAGAGCGAGGCGCGATTCGCATCCAAAGTGTGCCTAATTGCAGGCTCTCCTCCCCCCACCCCTCCTCGACACTTCCCTGCCTGCACCCTCCCAATTAGCATTGCCCCCCACTTTTTCATCGCCTCCCGCCACGCGTCAGTTCTTCCCCCCCTTGGAGTTTCCTCTTGCTTTCAGTTATCTGAATTCCTTCTTAAATGGTCTCTCGCCTCTTATCGGCTTGGCTGCAAACCCTGATGCTTTCCCATCCGCCCGGCCTGCCCCTATCTTTGATCACCCCTTACCTTTACCTCGGCGTTTTCACCTCGGACCTCGATCTCGATCCATTTTTTTCAAGCTCCGTTTTGTTAGTTTTTCGTTTTCCGTTTTTCGCCCAGTACACGGAAACTAGAGTTGGACACTGCAGTTTTCTTCTGCCCTTCTTTCTCTCGTTAAATCCCCCCAGTGGAGCCCCGTTCATGTGAGCTCCAGGAGTGTAGTGTGTATAGATCTTGACGACCATCCGTTTGTGTTTCTTTCGTATCAAACCAGAACCCCCCTTCGGCCCCAGTTACCCGATCCCTTTGGCCCCGCTGAGGGTAATCGAGTCTCCTGCTCTAGAGCCCCACCCCATTTCTCTGGTTTGCTTCCCCCTCAACGAGGCTATCCCCTGTTGCCATCAAATAGATCTCGCTTTACTTTTCCGAAGCGCTCTCTGGGCCCCTGTTAATTGTGGGGCTTTAAACCATCTTCTGTTCGAAGGTTAATGCGATCTTTCTCCAGTTGCGCCCCCATACGATTCTCTCCGCGGCGACCCTTCCTGATTTCGGAAGATATTCTTGTTTACTCAAGCGCAGAAATTAACAGAAAGAGTAACTGGTTGTGTTTTCGCCTATGATGTTGGTCCTCTCCCTTTGTTTTGAGTTAGTGAACATTTTTTTTTCAGATTCGTTGGCATCTTTTTCCCCCCGTTCTGCATTCACCACTTTTTTGACTGGGTCAGCGATGCTCTCTCTTCGCGATAAATTTCTCAGCGTCGTAGTTTTTTCGTTCCCCAATTCAGTCGTTACCCCCCCCCCCCCTTAACTCTTTCCCCGTCCGAGATCGCTCTTGGTTTCCACATAGTCTTATTTTGCTTGAATTGACTTTTTCAGACCGAATGCCCCCGATTTTGTTTCCCTCCCAGCAAGTTCCCCCCGTTCTAATCCTTATGCCCCCCTCCGACTCGCCCCCACCCCCGGTAACCCCCCACCCCCCGCATCGAGCGTTCGTCTACCGCACATACCCCTTATGATAATTATTGTGGAGTCACTCCTCCCCAAGAACTTTACGGCTTTCGTGATTTTTTCAACCCACAGACGCTCTCTTTATTTTTTTCCCTTCATCCTTCCGCAAATTGGATTAACACCGCTAAGCTCCACAAACCCCGCAGTCCCTCTAACGACCCCCCCCTAGAGGCTGCAGGGGGAATATCTCGTCCTTTTTTCAGCTCAGGCCCCGGCTCGTTCCTTTTCGTGTCTTGCGCTCTTTCCACATGAATTTTAAAGGACCCGGATTCGCGTTGGCCAACCTGAAGGAAGTGCGTCGCAATTTCATCCACTGATGCCTCCCTCGCCCTCCCCCTTTCTCTTCGAACTCTCCCCAATCTTAACTCTTTTTTTTATCCATTTCCTGAGTCCGACTACGGGCGTCCGTCAAAGCTGAACGATAGGTGGGTGCAAAATAGCATCTTTTCCGACATAATGAGCCATTGCGCGCACAAGCAGACACAGCCCAGACTCGGGACCTTTATCCAGGGTCTTGGCCCCCTTCATTACCGCGTTATTTGACTAGACGCTGATTTACCTGTTCCTGTGTTGAGTTCCTCGCAACTCGCTTCTAAGCCACGGTCTTTTTCCCTTTTTTTGTTTTTTGTCCTCCAGTCCCCGGCAGCCTCCTAGACCGTGAAGAAGGACCCGTACAGATTTTTTTTCCCTTCGGTGTTCGGCTAAACAGTCTTGTTTATGTGGCCTTCTCCAGTGGACAAATTACTCCCTTTTCTCTGCCCCCGTCCCTCGATGTTGGGGCTCCAGACCTTCTTGATGGTCACGCCATCTTTTAGTGGTGCAGTGATAAACGTAAGGGATGTCTTTTTTTTCCGACAGGTTACGCTTCCCACAACCCCCCCGTTCGGATGTTTCTTTTCTCTAATCGTCCCCGTTCCCTGGAGTCTAATTTGCGTTCTCTTTATGGACATGTTTTTTCCCCCTCTCGTCGATTTCCTTGGATGTTGCTCGTCTCCCGGATCACCTTTACCTCTACCATCCTTCCCCCTCTCACAAATGTTGCATTGATTCCTCTGTATATTGCTGGTCACCCTTTTATGTCCCGCTGTCCTCTTTCAAGTCTTTACATTATGATCATAGTCAAGCTTTCAGTGTCTAACCTACGATTGCCCTTCATGATCCCGCAATTTAATTCCATTTGAGTTTGGTAGGTTGTCCATTTGACCTTTTTTCCCCGTGGAGGTTTCTTTTACTTTTCGAACTTTCTTTTTTTCATTGCGTACATGTGTACCCCCCCTCTTGAGCTTCGCTTTTGTTTTCACTTCCTTTTCTAACGCAAAGAATAACCCCCTGCCTCTTGGGACGAGTTTACCCTACAATTTCCTTTCAGCAGCAGGACACTTTTTCCCGATCCCTTTTCAAGCTACTATTCCTCAGTACCCTTTTTTTTGTTTGAATCAGGATTAGGAACGCTCCGCCACCTGATGCTTTCCGCATTGCAGTCCTGGGTCCCCGGTGTCATTTTTGATATCCTCGCCTTCTATTGCCCCCCCCATCCCCCCCGCGGTTGGAAGCCCTGATTCCTGAACCGGCTTTTTGTGGAGAACGGGTCTCGAGTTGATCCTTCCTCAGCCTTTTTGTCCTATGATAGTTTGATTTTCTGGGACCTGTTAGTTTCTCCCGCGGCGAGTTCCTCCCGTGGAAAATTGAAGACAGACTTGCGTCTTGACTTCCTTAGGTATAAGGGACAGCCCTTCCCCAGCCGTGCGTGGCCTATCTCTTCTCTCTTGATTTTCCTCTACATCCTGTCTTTACTGATCCAGACATTTGTTTGATCCCTGTGAACGAGCTCAAGAAAAACCCCACTTCGACTTCACTGCTGCCGCAGTTATCGGAAACAGTCCATTATTGCTTCCTTTTTGTTTGAACTTCGTCCTTGTGTTTCGACCGCCCTTCTGGATCTCTCCATGCCTCCTTTGTCCTTTCAGCGGGCTGGCATCTGCGCTTTTTTTTGCACTTTGAGTCCTTTCCTACGTCGGAAGGTTTCCAGCCTGTCCTATTACGAATCTTTAGGAGATTGTTTTGGTTTTTTTCTTTTGACCTTCCCCCTTCTGTAATGTTTGACGTCTCGGCTCGATGTTTTTTACCTATCCTTTTGTTTTCCTCCTAATTTTGCTTTTCTAGTTGAACTTTTCGCGCCAGTCCTAAGGACCCCGCACGTTTATGCGTTTTTGATCCAGTCCTCTTGATGTAACAGTCCTAGCGTCTGATGTTTTCCACTCCGAGGGGAGACATTTCCCGTATTTTTCCCCTCATGACCTTTCGAGTGTAGATATTGTATCCTACCTGCAGCAACTTTCCTCCTTTTTCTTCATCTACTCTTGTGTCGCTGACCGGCTGTTGTGTTGTCCAATCATTCTTTTCTGAGATCTCGACACGTGGTACGCCTCCCTCCTCTCCTTTTTATTGCCCCCCCATTCCTTTCCTTGTTCTGTCCCCCAGAATTCTTTACCAGGCCTCCAGCCGTTCATGTCTTTCCGTTGAGAGTGGTCAGGGTTCCCTGTTTTTCACCGTTCGTGTTTACAAAACTTACCCCCCCCCAAACTGCAATCCGTTTCTTCTTTCGTTTGTCTTTGACCGGCTGTTCCCCCTAAATCACCTCTTTTTCGGCTACACAATGCCCAGTCGACACTATTGCCTTTGATTTTTACTTTCTCTTTTTTGTCTGGCTCCCGTTTTTCCTCTGCTGAAGTAATTGTTTAAGTTATTGGGACTTCCTTTTTGATAGTTTTCCCCACTCTTTCTCGACAATTTTCTGAATTCACAGTCTTCTGCGCAGAAAGTTCTCTCTAGCTATGATACCTTAGTTTTAAAACGTCCCTCTTGTTTTTAGCGTGCCCGTTTTTTCTAGGTCCCCCCTCTTTTCCCGTGACACACTTCTTTCCTCCCCCCCGTCCGATTATCCAAAATGTAACTTTTTCCGGCAGCATCCCTTCCCCCTTTCTTACGTCCACTTTAACGGTGTTTTTCAACATTGGGCCCTTTTTGCCGCCAAGGCCAACGTTTTTCATCTTTTTGGTACCCCAATTGCTTTTTTCTTGCCCATCTGGTTAGATCGTCGTGGTCACCAACTGACTTCTCCCCCACATTTCCAAAAGTCCGATGAGTTTTCGCCCCTTTCTTCGTTATTGGGGAAAACCCTCTTTAATAAGAAGACCTTTTGTTGTTCTCTCGCTTTTTTTCCACTACTATGATGCGCATAGCAAGATTCAGAGGATGTTTTTTTGGTCTAACGTCGGTTTCAATTCCCCGTGACGAGGCATCCTGCCAGATTTCAGTTCGGACAACTGCGTATATCGATCTCACCCCCTGTTCCCTATGGATTTCCCACCCTCTGGTGACAAATTTGCTATACGAACCTTTTTCCTCTGTGTATTCTCTTACGACCCCAATGGGAGAAATGAAGGTTTGTATATCTGTAACGGAGGAGACACTTTACCGAGAAAAGAGGGGTCCTTGAAGAGGTGGGTCACTGCTCACAACTCTTGAGTGATGATGGCGATTCTTTCTTGTGTGGGGGTGGTCGTCTGATGGATACAAAGTGGTATGTGGTTTTTAAACCTGGTTGTTTTGGGCATATGTAGGGAGTGTTTTGATTTTTTGTTCTTTTGGGCTCTGTGTCAGGTTGGGCGGGCTACCCACACACCCAGGGAGTGTGAACTTGTGGCGCTCCACGTGCTTCACTCTTTTTTTGTGGCACCACCTCCAGTTGGTGGGCCACCCAAAACCAAGATGATGGATGTCTGGTTCTATTGAGGGGTGTCTACAGTCTCTTCGGGATGTAGTTTTGGGTGGCGTGGTCTGTCGCTTTTGAGTTCTTTTTTTTTTTGGCAGAATGTGTGGTTTGAGGTGTTGTTCTCTTTGGGTGTTCCTTGGTGTTATAACCACTTATGTGACCGTTTTTGAAAATCAGTTTTCTCACACCATGGTGTGGTTTGAAATGAATGTTTGTGGACGGCCCGAAGGCAGTTTAGTGGGTTGGAAGAACAAGTGGTGAGTGTGGTAGGTGATGTTTTGTTTGTTGTGTGTCTTGTGTGACGGCCAAAACAATGTTTGGAAATGGTTGTTAATTTGTCTGAGCTTGTGGCTGTGTGCGTTAAGTTACACGTAACAGTCTTTTTTTTTTAAATTGGGTTGTTTTATTGAATGTGGCACTTTGTTTTGTTTTTCTTTTTTTTTTTCTTTTTTTTTGTGGTTTTTGTTTTGAAATGGGGTGCGTTGTTTGAAACCTCTTGACTGTTTGTACCCACAGCTTAGCCCAGTTTTGTCTTGTGAGTGTGAAGTTTTAAACGAAATTTTCGGTGTTTTTGTGGTTCACATGTGAAGGGTTCCCCGTTTTTCAAAAAATTTTTTTTTCTTGCTGCCCTTGTTTTTCGGCGAAGGGATGTGTGTACAAATGCTTTTTCTCTGGGTTTTTTAAACTGTTTTTTTTTTTTTTTTTCCCTTTTCTCTTTTTTTCTGTAGTGGCGGCTTCCGCCTTTTTTTTTTTTTCTCGGGCACGTGAAAAGTAGTTCTGTACGGCCATGTGTTTTTTTTGTGCATCATCTTAAGTTTTTTTCTTTTTGTCAAAGTTGAGTGTTGTGTTACGTTTTTCAAGTTTGTTTTTTTTATTTTATGGGAAAACTTTTATTTTGTTTTTGGTTTTTTTCTTTTCCTTGTTGATACTATTGACAGACCCGATTCTCGTTTCTCCGGACTCAGCCTTCATTGGCGAGTTCCATTGTTGGCGACGCTTAAACCATTCCCCCCGGTCCCCCAAGACTAGCCTTCAGCAGCGGACGATCCCCTCCAAGAACCTGGCGCTCTCCCCAATCGAGCCCGGGAAAACTGGTGATTAGAGTTGGCCCGCCGAAACTCGTATTTTTTGGGCACCGCTCCTTATTTCCTCCCCGACAGATTTCCCCCCTTATTTTGCTTTTTCCTTTTGGGTAATAACCACGACCAGGTGAAGACCTCCACATCTCCTGTTTTTCCCCCCTCCGAGTGCCTTATTCGCGTAGTTTCAAGTAGCACCACCCCGTTCATTTTAGAGTCACACTTCAGACCGGTCTTTCTGCGGTCGCACGGGACACTTACTTTTTCGCGATCCGCAACAGCTTTTTTTGACCCAAAAAGTCTTTTCCTCCGGTTTTTTGGAGTTGAGCGTCTCCTATTCATCTAAAGTCCCATTGCGCTTTCTAATTCACTCTCTCCCACTGCAGTTTAATACTCACGTGCCACTTGGCCGCCCCCGCAATTTGTCCCCCCCCTTCGGGAACAATCCCGCTGTTACTGTAACACCCCCAATGATCCGACTCCCCTTACCGTTTGCACTTCTTTTAGATCCCATATCTCCCACCAGGGCCCAAGTACGGATCCCACGGACCCTCACGATCTCCCCCTCTTATGACTTGGCCCCCGTAACCCATTCCCTACACAGGAGCTCACGTACAAACCCAATCTCCTGAACCCCCCCAGCCCCCCCCTTCGACACGCTTTTCCTGCTTCGAAACCTCTTCAACCCGTCGTCTGATGCTAAAGGGCAAATCATCTATGGCTTGATCCCGCTGTAGGCCCCGATGTCGGCCTATATAGCTATCACGGTTCTTAGGAGCAAACAAACACCATTCCTTCATGCGTGAGTATGCCGCCTCCACCTTTTCACGGGTTCAGGTACCGGCTTCAGAGTTCCCCCTTCTCAGCGTACTTCTCCTTCTTTCCCGGCTGCACCCGAAAAGGAATATTCCGGTTAGGCACCCTCTTCTTCCCTCTCCCTGTCAGAAAGCTGAGCATGTACATTCTTTGTCCTTCTACCCCCCGCAAACTGTCGGATCCTTTCAGCCGGATGTCGGCTGTTGTTCCTGGTCTTTCTCCTGATTCATGACCACACCAGGACTGAGCAAGGAGGTCTCTTTAATAAATTTGTTCTGGTCCGTGTCAACGTTGTCTCTCCCCGTTCTGTAGCCCCCTCCCGTCAGCGGGTTCGAGCTAGCTTCCAAACCCCCCTTGGGTCTTGGACCCCCCACAAATCTTAGATCACGCAGAACCTCAAGGTCACACTGCAGAATCCTTTCGTCGCGTTCTCCCCCGATTCAACTGTCTTTTCTCAGATTTCGCTACTGCAGGGCTTCGCAATGCCTTTCGTCCCCGGGATTCGAATCGTTTTAGTTGATCTTGCGTTAGAAACTCTTTGGACGTGTTTCCTTAGTACCTCCCCAAATGAGCCCTCCCAATTGCCCTTTCGGATTTCTTTCTTTTCCCCTGAATCCCATCCTTCCCTGGTTGCTTTTTTCCAACTTCCCCTGTCCCATTAGGCGAAATTGTTGATCACTTTCCACGGACCATTCAATCGCCACATGCGATTCTTTCGATGCCTTTTGAGTTAAGGACTGTACGCCTTGACGCAACTCAGCAGGGATCATCGCCATACCTGCCTATCTCCCGGCAGGTTACAATTGAAGGATTTAGTTGCGCTCCGGTGATCCGGCTCATTTCAAACCCAAAATGAGCATCCACCTGCTCTCTTTACCTACCTCCCGACTCTTCGCCCCATTTCGACGGAGGAGTCTAGCGTCCGCACCCACAGTTACCGAGTAACGGACGGGTTTTTGTTTTTTTGAAGCGAGCCCTTTCTGTGAAAGACAGCCATGACCTTCGTCTCCCGCCAAGAACACTGCTTCTTTGCCTTCGTTGTGTGCGACACTCCTTCCCCTGACCATAACTTGCTGAAATTGTCTGTCCCCAGGGCGGAACAAGAGACACAACCTACTTTAATCTGACATCCCCATTACATGTTTTTAGTCGCTCCTGTTTTTAAGGTTAGGCCCTAGGCAGTATGAAGCGTTCCCCGCACTCAACGGAGGCAACCATTTCTTCTAAAGTCTTTCTTCTGAAGTGCTCTTGAGGGCTACGCAACTGAGTATCTCTTCTTTTACAACACTCCGGCTTTATCCCGTTCGCTAGATCCCGCGGATTAATTCTTCTGTTTTTAATCCTTATCTCTCAATATAGTCTTGCCCGTTGTAGTGTCCCACTAGTTTCAGTCTTTCGGCCCTTTAGAGGTTCTGAGGCTTCTCATTTCCGCCTTGAGGCTTTTCCGACTTAGAGCTTTCTCCCTTGAGTTCGTCCTTCATTTATCCCTTGACACAAATGAAGGTTGCCCCCCCGCCCGAAAAGAAGTATATTTTCTACAAAGGATCTCCGGAGGAGACCTCTATTCCTTCCCTTCGCTCGTTGCTCTTCTATTCGTACGAGAGTGAACGGCCGCCTAGTCTTTTTGGATGGAATTCCCTGCCGCTTGGGTTTTCTCGGCGTCTTTGCACCCCTTCTTTTTGAATTCTTAGTCACCCACCACACCTATGCTTCTGCGTTTAAACGTAAGTCCATTAGGCAAGTTTTCGAGGTTGAACTTACCAGAATGATCAGCCTTATTTACCAGCAATCCCGGCGGTTTGGTCTAATTTTTTTTGTTCGAGGTCTTGTACCTACAAGGCTCTTTCGAACAACCTCTTTACATTCTGAAGTTGAGAACACTCCCCCCCCCCCACCCCCTCGATTGTTCGACACTCCGACTCTTAAGGCAAGTCAGCCCCTCTCTTGACGTTTCCGCTCGGCTGTTTATCAGATCAATAGTAGCGTGAGAATGCACGATCTTGAGCTTCGTTTCTCGGCATTAATACCCCCAAGGTGCCTTTCCTCACTGCCCCTTGCTCCCTCGCAATTTATCCCCAGTGCCCTCCCGACAGCAACCCGGCATCCCCTAAATAGCAGCCTCCATACCTCCTGTTTCCTCTTCCGCTCGGGGAGCTGTCGGGACTGATCTCGTCCTTCAATATCGTCAAGCCCCTGCTTACTCTGATCAGTCTTCTCCCCAGATATCTGGTGTCATCCCTCCCTCCGTTCATGCTGTGATTTTTACCCACCTCCCTTAGGAACGCTAGGCGGTCGCTCTTTTTGAATCGCTCTGAAGTCTGGAACGCGCCTGTGCGGTCTTACCGGGGGTTTTCGGCCTTTACCACTTTCTCACTTCTCTTAGGCGCGTTTTTTATTGACGGAAACTCGCTGACCTCTTCGTGTCCCTGGTCACAGGGGTCGCGGAATGATTCTGAGAGTGGTTGGCAGGGTTTTCATCCTCTCCCTTTGTGGTGGTTTTTGAGATCTGATTTTCCAAGCCAACTTAGATGCATGCATCTCTTTCCCCAGTTTCTTGCCTCCCGAGGACTTAGGTCCGTCTCTGTTATCCTCCTTCTTCGTCCCGAACGCCGTGTTTCGGGATTTTCCTATTTACACCTGTTTTTTTTTTTTCGTTCCACCCTCAAATCGGATCTCGGCTTTTTGTTGAGTTCCGACGCGCCTTCCGCTGTTTCCCTCTTGTTAGTTCAAATTCCTGCCCGTGAGGCTGATGATCACCCCCCGCATCTTTTTTCTCCCTCCCCCCCCCTACACTACGGTTTTCCTACCCCTTTACCGCGATCAGGACTATATCCTCCCCTCGCCAGCCCTCCTGCTACCAGTCCGCGTTCAACGTTCTTTTCTTGGCGATGCGCATTCCCTTGGTGTTTTTTTTTTGCTTTTCTTGATCGTCTTCGTTTGCGCGACCATTCGTCCATGCCACCTTTTTTGTCTGGTATGACGGCTACTTGTCTTCTTGTTAAGTATAACGATAGTTTATCGGACAATCGCCGCTCTTCACGGACCGTTTGGTATCCATCTCCTTTGTAAGCCGGAGCTCCTCCCGTTTCTGGGGCAAGGGGGTTTGGTAACCTTTTCCGCGGAGACTGTCGCTCACTCACTTTCCTAACTCCCCCCATTCATTCCCGCACCCTTGCCTCCACCCCCCACTCGTTTTGTCTCGCCCCATCCCCCCCCACCCTCCCCTCACCACCCCCCCCACCGGACCTCCCCGCCCCTGCGTTTTCTCATTCGTGCCCCTATCACCCACCACTCAACCCCCTGCCCCCTCTACCCTTCCCCCCCTCCCCTCATCCCCCTCAGTCTCCTCACTCCCATCGTCTACAGCCCCTCACGCCCTCCTTTCGCCTTCTCCTGCCCCTCTCTACCTTATCTACGCTCCTCTCCCTCCCCACTCTCCCATCCCCCTCCTTTAAACCATACGGCCTCACCCCCCTACTCGCACCCACCCGACACTCCCCCTCCCATCTTACCCCCCCCCTCCCCTGCGCTCACCCCTCTCCTCCCCCCCCCCCCGACCACACCACACGCCCGCCTCATATCTCTCCCTCGCCCTCAAGAACCCCACCTCGTTTCACTGCTTCTCTTTCCTCAGTCCTCTTTTCCTAACCCCAGCCCCCTCCCCCCTCGCCCTCCCTTCCCTCCCCGCTTGCCCTTCCCGACCCCACCCCCCACCCCCCCCCCCTCCCCTTCAACCTCTTCCCTACTCCCCCACTCTTGCACTCACTGCCCCCCCCCCTCCTTCCCTCCTTCCTCTCACTCTCCTCTTCTATCCTTTTCGCCAGATCCCCATCCCTCACCCCTTCACAACCCCTACACCCCCTACCCCCTTTAAAAACCCCCTTCGCCTATTACTCTACCTCCACCCTTACCTCCTTCCCTCCTACCTCTTGCATACCTCTCCCCCCTCCACCACTACCCCCCCCCCTCCCACCCACCACCCCCCCCCCCTCCCCCCCAATCGTTCTCTTCCCACCATCCTTTCGCCCCCTCCGCCTCACCCCATCCCCTTCCCTGCAGTCAATCTCCCCCACCCCCCCTCCCCCATCCCTCTTTCCTTCCCCTTTCTGTCTAATCACCACAGAACCGCCCTCCTCCCACCCCCCACCTATACCCCTCCCCTACCCCCACCAGATCCCTTCCCCCACCTCACCCTCCCCCCGCTGACCATCAGCTACAGCATTCCCCCCTCACATATTTCTCTCACTCCATCCACGCCCCCATATCCCCCCTACTCGTCGCCACTTTACCGTGTGTCTAGCCTACCCTCTCTTCCCCTCACTCGACGCCCCACCCATCTCTCTCCCCCCCCTCCCCTAGCCACCCCCCTTAATCATCTTCAGCCCTCAACATTACGACACCCCCCATCGCACAGTGTTCCCATTCCCCCCCCTCCATAGTCCCCCCCTCTTTAATTGTGCCAACACCGCCCTAGAAGCCCACCCCTGGCACACCATCCATGCACGGCGGGCGGCTCCCCCCACGCAACCCCCCTCGTGATCTCTTGGACGTAAATACGCCCCCCGACCCCTTGCCCGGATACCTGTCGTCGGTTCCCATTTTCTCGTCGCGAGGTGTGTTTCCCAATTTCCAGCCCACATTGATTTTCAATTTAGCCCCTTTTTTGAGCCACCCCCCCCCCCGCCTCACTGAGCACCACATGACTCGCGCAAGTTTTGCCTGTCTTGTCCCGCTCCAGCCGCCCTAGCATGCGTATGAGCGCACACATTGCTCTCCCTCTTCCTGATCACCGGCACCCCCGACCGCCACGTTCCACTACCCCCCTCTCCAGCCTTTCTGCATCGTATTCCCCCTCCTCCCCCCTCCCCCTCTCCCCTCCCCCTTCTGTCCCTTACCCCTTCTCTTCCTCGACCACTCTCTCCCTCCTCCCCCCCATCCACCTCCCCCCCTCCCCTCTCCCGTATGGGACCCTCAACCACTACCTTTTACCCCACTCCCTCTATCCGCTCCAAGGCTCCCCCCCCCCCATTTTTTCCCATAAGGACATGGACGCACTGCCAGCGAGGTAGTCTCCTTTGGAAACAATCGGACTAGGCCCACCCCCTCCTTCCCCGTTCTAGTCACCTCTATATGGGAGGCCGATCCCGGGACCAATAATGATTGAAGACCATACTCCCGCCGATACCGATGCTCTTTCCTCCCTTCGACAATGTGAGGCTTATTTTTTCGATGAACTCCGCATATTTTGCACGCATCTTCTGGTGCACAGTGAAGAGGTGGTCGCCCGCCCACGAGCACTCTGGGCACGTCGATCTGGACTACGGTATCCCCCCTCCCGACAGCATTAATCCCAAGTTATTCCTAACGAGTGCGAAACGGGTTCATTCAGCGTTCTGGAGATCCGAGATAAGGCAGGCCACTTTGTGGTTACACTCCCAACGCCTCTGCGAAGCCCTGGGCGATTTAATGGTTCTGCCGTGAGTGTTTACTATTTAACTCCCTTGCATCTCCGCTTGCAAAATAAGCTTCCTTTTTCGAATGCCTCCTTTAAAAGAGGGTATTTTTTGTTGTTCTGGCGTACACCGTGCTGGTGGATGTTTCTCTTTACTTTTCCCCACCCTTCAGCCATTTATCATTCCCGAGGTCGTCCTGGTGCGACACACTCTCGCCGGTTCCGCCCGCCTTTTCTGTGGTGCATTGAGTAGAAGGGCATTTTTTTTTTTTCCTTATTGCTCGTCTTCACCCCCCTTCTTTTCTCAGTATAGTTGTTTTTTTCGTGGCTGGAGCTCACTCCTTCTTCAGTGGCGAGTCCTTGCAGGTTTCGCTGCCGGCTGAGATTTCCCCCCCCTTGGCTTTTGCCGATGGTCCGCCCGACATCTCTTCCTTACCTCTTCCCTGTATTCCATTCTGGCGCTGATTCTTTATTAGGCGCTGATCCCTCTTCGTAACGAGGCTCCTTCGTGACTTTTTTCCCACATATCCTCACTCCCCCTTCCTCTTTTTTTCGATTTGACTTTTCCTTCTCACGGGCCTTTTCAATGTCAAATTTGACGTTCCGGTTTGCACTGGACCTTCCTCTGAGGTGATTGTATTGCCACTTTCCTTTTTTCAGCGTCCACGGTAAGATTTTCCTTTTCCGCTTTTTTTATTTTCCTGCCCCATTCCTGTTCTCCTGCCAGAGATCCCAGACTTTTCTTCTTGTCGCATCCTGGTCCCCTGCCCAAGTTCCAATTGATAAGGTCACCCCCCAGTCCTCGCTTCGGCTATCCCTTTTGTGCATAGTTTTTTCTTTCCTTTCGGTAAACGACCGCGCACTGTTTGCTCCCCGCTTTTGCAGTTTTCTGTGGTGTGTTTTTTTTTGGTTTCCTCGAATTTTTTTTTTATTGCCCCCACCACACGTTGGTTCCAGCTCCCCTCTCCTGACCGCCTTTATGTTCTTCCAGAGATTTTTCCGGCTTTCTTTCCTAAGTACCCCTCATTTTGCAATTTGTTATCCCCTTCTCCCCTGCCTTTGATCGGGAAAACCGTTTCCAGGGAAATGAACGAGGGACGTCTGCCATTACGACCCTCTAGGTACCACCGTACCTAAAGCCGTCGTCATTCCCCCCCGTCGTTTTTCCTTTTTTTATGACGACTCCCTGCCTGCGACTCCTCCCCTGTTCACCGTGCGTTGCCAGATTTTGTTTGCCTCTCCGCTTCCCCGCCGGTTTACTGAGCAGCCAGTTGTCGTTTCAAAGAAGGACGACCATCCCCAGTTCGACTTGACCTCTTCGCAATGAACCAGTGCATCTTGCTTTCTTTCCTGATTCGGAACGGTTACTTTTTTTTTTTTATCTAATCTCCCCCCCTTATGTTTTTCGTCCTCTATCTGGACCGCACTATTCCCTTTTATCAAGCGCCCCTTGTTGCCCTTAGTTCTTTACGTCCCCCCTTTGGTATGTCCCTATGGCAGTGCGGTTCTGGTGTAGAAGTAGGATCCTGTTTCGGTGATCGTGATCTCCTGTTTGGAGTTTTTCCCCCCCCCAACCGTCTAGGCGCGATGCGACGAGGCCTTATGGTTCCCGCCTTTGCCCTTTCGCTCGCACTGTCGTACGATACTGTTCCCTCTAGGGCTTTCCTCTCAGATGATTTTTTCTTTTTACCGTCAGAGCCTGTCCGTGATTTGTCCCCCAGCTATCAGTTATACCTTGCCGGGATTTGATCGCAATGGACCTTCAGTGTTATCTCGTGCAGAACTCGACGCGCCTGCAAATCGAGTTTACTCGATTCTCTGCGGACCTTGGCCCCTCCCCCTTTCCGGTTTTCAAAATCGGATTTTGCCGGATCGCGTCCGTAGTTCCGGTTTTTTCGCGACGCGCGCGACCGTTATTGTCGTCCCATGACTGTCTACTTCTCATGCTTCCATTTTTTTCCTTTCCCCTGCGACTTCCGGTCAACTTGAGCGTGTTGGCTTTCAGGTCCGCACTTCGTGTTCTTACCCCCCAATGACAAAAAAACTGTTTCCTTTTTTGTCCGGTGATGGTTTCCATCGGATTCCCGTTCCCTCACCTCCCCTTTTGTTTTCGTGCTACCCTGGCTAGTTTCTCACTTTTTTTTCCCGGATCGATTACGCTTTTTTTCGTCCCGCGGCTCTGCTGTTCTATGTCTGTAGTATGATTTGTGCCCCGTACTTTGCTAGCTTTCGTCACAGCTGGGAAGCACGATTCCCTTTCCTTTTCTCAAGCGCCTCAAGCTTCTCTAGCTTGACATTTAGTGATAACCGTTTTTCCCCTCCGGAGTTGTGAGGCCTATATTTATAGGACCGTTTTTCTCGACGCGATGTTCCGCCTCCCTGAAGAGATCAAAAGAACGAGCTATTTCCCCCTTTGTAGGACGCCCTCCTTACCAGAGTCCCCATCCTCCTTTGTCGCCTTTTGTGCCTCCAATGCAAACACGTGCTACGATAGCTTGTGAATCCTGGCTTTCTTGCCCCTTTTGTTGTTGTGTATTTTTTTACTTTGGGAAGTTGCACCCGCGGTTGCTTAAACCCTTTTTCAACGTCGCGCGATGGCTTAAGGTCTGTTTTTCTTCTTATTTCATCCATGTATTTGAACAGCTTCTACTCCCCCCGTTGTTGTTGTTTCGCGATGTTCCCAACTCTCTTGACGAAGAGTCCTTGTCATCTGCGACTTACGGGTTTGCCCCGGTGGGTGCAAACTTGCCTGACTCTCAGATGCAGATGGGCAGCTCCAGGCCATTCACCACCGCGTCTACTCCGAGCGTCAAAGTGGCACTTGGCGCCAAGCTCTTCCCAGTTTGACACGGGCTTCGGAGTCTGTGCGATCCTACCACATGGGGTCCCCCCCCCCCCCCCCCCCCTACTCGGGTTATGTCTCTCCGGCGGCGCCATCGCGTCCGCGAGTGTCCCTCCCGATCGGGCCCTTCCCACGTTCCGTTGCTCCCTAAGATGATCTCGCGAGAGCGCAGCTTCGGTTGATACTGACGTGACTGCTATTTCCCCGCTTTGCCGAACGCTCCACTCGAGCAGACCTACCCCCTTTTCCCCCCCCCTTCCCCAGATCCCCTGTTCGAAAGAATCGATAAACATCCACCTCGATTAGGACAACTTTTTCGATGCGGCATGTGGCCCGCACAAGCATCGTGATTGAATTGGCACCGACCGGAGTCTTCCATCCCGACCAAGACGTTCCACGGGAATGTGGTTTTTTTCTTTTTTTTGAATCCCACGGGACTCTTTAGGACCATGTCCTCTCCGTGTTCCTCATTACTTCGCATTATTTCCGGGTCACAAGGAGTCTTAGTAGTCCACAGGTTTCAATTTTCGACAATCAGAATCTCTTCGGCGGCGCACCGGTTCCCCTCCTTGTCGCGTCTTTCAGCACAGCTATTTGTCCCCAACCCCCCTTCCATTGCGCCGTGGGCGTGCGCCAGTCCTTCTTCCGCCCCCCTGATGCTGCGCGTGAATTGACACTCCTCACCCCCCTCCCCCCCCCCCCCACCACACCCCCTTCCTGGTCATCGATCCAACCCCCGTTCCCTTTCGCCCGAAGTGATTCGTCTGCACCTCACGGACCTTTTGCCCTTTCCTCCCTCTCTCTGATAGACACCAAGTTTGTTTCACTTATCGTGTTCTAGCGCTCTCACTGACCCTTCTCCCCCTTCTCCCCAAAGGCCGCTCTCTCCAACAGGATTTCCGTCCCCCCTCCCTCACCCTTGAGATCCCCTCACCAACACCAATCCCGTCCGGCGGACTACGAGACCGCCCCCCCCCCTTTCGACCCCTCCTTTTCAACCTGCGACGTGTTCCACCCGTTCATCTGTTTTCCCCTTTTCTTCCCTCTTCAGTGTCGATGGCGGCCTATAGAGCAATATCTGGGTCGTCGTCCTCCCCCCACAACCATTCACGCAGCGTTTTTTTTTCTAAAAAAACCCCACCCCCCAAAACTAACAAGA
>Ga0179591_1327208_pt1 | contig 19781 bp, 18 predicted proteins | sample CZOMad2_1_08_16f_FD_182891 | JGI IMG/M metagenome (GOLD analysis project Ga0179591, IMG submission 182891) | Vadose zone soil fungal communities from Angelo Coast Range Reserve, California, USA - CZOMad2_1_08_16fungal (PacBio error correction) | ecosystem: Environmental > Terrestrial > Soil >... | reverse complement strand
TTTTTTTTTTTGGGTTGGTTGGTTTTGGTTGTTTTTTTTTTTGGAAGTTTTTTTTTTCTTTTTGCCCAGAACGACCGCCTTAAAAAGAGTCGTGCCCCGCCCGTCTCTCTCTTTCCATGTGTTGTTGTTTTATGAATCAGGTCCCCTGCGCTGTGGCCTGCTCTTTTCGGTAGGGGAATCAAAAAACTGTCGGATGTGTGAGGCGGTCGGTTAAGCTCTGACCCATACAACGGGATTTGGTTTTCTTGGCGTGTCCGGATGCTTTGATGATCTCTAATCACTCCTTCCGTCGGGAGGTGGGCGGGGGATTATGTCCCTTACCCCTTAACCTCTCCCTTGGGTGACTCTTCGAAGTAAGTTTGAGCGCTTCCTTGTGAACCTAACCAAAAAGGTCATACGCCCTGAACGGGGGTTTCCATGGTGGGAAGATCCCCCCCCCCAATCGAATGGGTGAGGATAGTGTGACGTTTTTCCCCCAAGCTAAAGTTTTTTGAAATAGTATTGCCCTTCCCGTACAACCCCTTCGCGGTTAAGGAAACCCTTTGGCCATTTCCTCTTATGAGCGAGGGAATCTCCTTGCGATGACGGTCTCAGGGACCTCAACCACATTACCTCATGCCAGCGCGAACTGTCTTCCCTTCCACGTCCTTCCCCTCCTTCTTTTTCTTTTCGTTGGCGTCCTTTTCTTCTGGGTGCTTGCGCCTTCTTTTTTAAAGTTTTCGGTTTTTTCACGTTTTTTCCACCGAAGCGGAACTACCCATTTTTTTTTTCCCGTCCCGTTTCCGTTTTTTTGCTTGCCTGACAAGCGACTATGGTCCTCGGCTTTTTTGAACTCAATTTTTTGGGGTTATCGCTTCCGTTTTCCTTATTGTTGAACCTCTAACACCCTGTGGAATAAAACAAGGAGCTGTTTTGGCCGTAGAGGGGCGTGTGTAGTACGTCCCCCCCCTTCCGTTAAACCGCAGTGTCCACGGGTGCAGGCCAACGCCCCCCCCCGACAGAATTCCTTTCCCTCCGATTTTCACTGCCGATGCCTTTGGCGAGATACCGGGTTTTTTTTCGGATATGCCGATTTCCGGCCCTTTTTTGTTTCGTATTTCCCAGGGTTTTAGGTGGTAGTTATATGGCCGATTCTTTTTACCCTGTATCCAGCCGTCTTCCCCCCCCAATGTCGAGAAATGTCCTTTGTCTATTGGGCATCCCTTCGCGAGTAGTAACGGTGTCTCATCTCTTTTTGCTGGTGTCGTTTTCCTCGTCCTTCTGACCTTCGCGGGTCTGAGACCTTTCCCCAACCAGTAATGCTACTTTAGGCGCCTGTTCCCCGCCGGTTTTCTCCAGACAACCCAGGTCGTTTTAAATCTTTTTTGATTCTTCCCCCACAGCGGAGAGTTTCTGTCTTGATTTTTTTTTAGCTTCAATCCCCAAATTGGCTTATACCTGCCATCCGTTTTCTAAAGCCTCAGCTAAGTACCCCCCCCTTTTGTTTCCGTTGTGGTCCATCCCATCAGTTACCTGTTCCCCTCACCTGAGATTTGTCGTACGCAGCTCCGACGAACAATGGCAATTCCCGTTCTACCCCTGATCAGGCTTTAAAATGGCTTTAGGCACTTCCTCCTACCACCCTCAAGGTCGCCCCCCCCTCCGAAAGGATTCGACAAATGCCACCCTTCTGTTTTCTCTGTAACACGATGTGCCGGTAATTGCCCAACCATCCCCTCTAAGAACAGGCGCTGATCGTGTTTCAGTGTAGTTCCCTTTTTATCGCATCCCGGAATACCTAAGACCCTCCCCCATACCCCCACTCTTTTTTCTTGTTGGGGAGGCTACTTTCTTTCCTCTGTCTTAATGCTCCTTTCCCCACCCATCAAAGGGAGGATAAATTATTTCCTCGCTCCCGTCCGTGGGTCAGAGGACCGCGATTTTGTTGTGGATTTGTCGCCCCCTTACTTTTACGCTCTTTTGTGTCAGAAGCCATTCCCTCTTCCACTGCTCCAGAGCGCCTTTTTTTTTTACGAAGTGATTTGTAACAGGCGCTTGCCGTCTCGGCAGTTCCCAAGTCCCTTTCTCCCAGTGATGTGTCCTTCTCTTTGCGAGCCGTCATCCCGAAACATTCAAGTGTGAAACTGCGCTTTCTTTTTTCCATTTTTGGTTCCCGCCGCTGGATAGTCGCTGCTACCTTCAACTCCCCCATCAAAACTGTTCCTGTCTCCCCTGTCGTGTTGTAAGCATGAAGGTCGCTGTCCCCAGACAGCGAGCGTTTTTTGTCTTGACCCACCTTTACTTTCCGGGTCGACCGACCGGTTTCCCTTAAGATTCAAGTGTCTTGTTGACTCCTTTACCCCCTAGGTGCAGGAAGTGATGGCCGACCAACCTCCGTGATGGTACCAAGACCAGATGCCCTGTCATGTACTCCCCCAGATGACCGCTTCTGGCCACCTTCGGGCTCGTCCTCTCCTCTGGTTTCGCTCCGTTGGAAACTCCTGACCCTTTGCTAGTGGTGCTCTCGAACTCCGTCTAAAAGGAAGTGAAGCCAGTCGATTGGCTTTTTTGAATGCTGCCACTACGAAGCCGGTTTTCTTCATTAATTGGTAAATTCCCCCCCTGCCCTCCCTCCCCTCTCCAAAACCCATTTTTGTGCGGATTTTCGGGACAGGTCTTTTCCCCTTATTCAGGGTTCGACCGTCTGTTGGATCCCTAGATTTTCGCCCCCCTTCGGTCCTTTTCCTCCCCCGATTTTTTGCGCGGTTCTGCTTTAGTTAGCCGTAGCGCCAACATCTTTTGCCCCCCCCGTTTTCCCATCCCAACCTTTTAGCCCAATTCATCCCCCCAAGTCCCTTTCGACTGTTCTTCCCCTCCCACATCCCGAACCACCAGGTGAACTTCTCTACAGTTTTTCAGCCAGACCCCGCTCTCTCTACCCGGCCCCTTAACGCTGGTAGCGAAGTTTTTTTCACCTTCCCCTCCTCTTCCCCTGAAACCTCTTAATCTCACCTCCTTTGTACTTTTCCTCTTGACAGCTTTGACTACCTTCCTATACTTGACTTACGCCTACCCGCCTGTATTTTTCTTAGGCTGCTTCTACTTTCACCTTTTGCAGGTGCTATAAAGGAGTGTTTGTAAAGAAATGTGCCGCCGAATGTGGTGGGACTCTTTAGTCTCCGTGAAGTTTTTCACCCCCCTTTGTAACCCAGATGTTTTTCCTTTTTGCGACGGACTCTTTTCCCCCCCCTTCTGCCCCACGCTTTCGAGTATTATGGGAGTAACACCTTTTTCTATCGAATGCTACCTCGACTACCCCGTATTCAGGAAACCTTATACTGACCCCCCCCTGCTTTCTTGAAAAAAGAGGGTGGCTGGGGAGCGGGTAGACGGCATTTACTTGGACCCAGAACTTGCCAGGCTTACTCCAGTTCGAGGATAGTGAATCCAGTTCCCCCCCTTTAAGAAGTTTCTCTTTCCCGAACCGCTTCTGAGATGTTAGGAACACTAATTTTGCTAGTTTTATCGCACGACGATTACCGAACCTGTCAACCTCGTTTTCATACCTTGGGTCCTTTCTTGACCCCAAGAAGTGATTTTAACTACCTTTACGTCCATTCTTTAGTTCGCTGAAACCTTTTTCTCCGTTTACACCCATGGTAGTTCCCCGGCCAGCCCACCCCTTTTCACAGACATCGTGTTTTGTCCTGCGACGCCGTTTTTCATGCTGTAAGCGGCAACTAGGGCCTGGTCCTTTCAGCTTTGTCATCCGTCCGGCAAACGAACCGGTTGGCAACTTCCACGCCGAGACCTTCACCGCACGTATGACCCCTTATCCTCTCTTTAGTACTGCCGCCCCCCTTTTCTCCCCTTCAAAGCACCTCATAGAAGTTCTTTTTTAACGCCGCTTCTTTTGGTCCCGAATGAATTCCAAGTTCTGGGTCCCTTTTTTCCTAGTAGTGACTTTCTTCCTGAGGGCGTTCTTTGGTTCAAGAGAATCTTTTTTGAAACTCTTTTTCTATAATTTCCACCAGTGACCTGCGTCAGGTTACTAGATCTCCCCTAAGTTTACCCATTTGTGAGATCCCTTTCAATTACTCTCATGGCCTTCTGATTCTACCACCCCTCCAAGCTAGTAGATGACCCCCCCCTCGCTCCCCCTTCTCCCTTCCCGGAGTTGAGTTATCGTGATTTGAAAAGGACGTACGATCCACACAGTTTCTCCCGAGTTCGGTTGTGGAAATGTCAATCTTTGTTTTGGAAGCTTCCGGAAGGTGGCTCTTGGTGCGTAACTTCCGCACTGGCGGTGCTTTTGTAGGTTTTGATCTACTGGGGCCGCGAGATTATGTTTCGTGAGCTTCGGTAGGACGATCCGTTTGGCTTCTCGGCGCTTTTTCTTTCTTTTTTTTTTCGGGTTTTTCACTTCCCAGAAGTTTCCACCCACGTGGGGCCGTGTGTTCCCCTCCTGTGTTCCTTTCCCCCTTTGGCCTTGGGGGAAAGCGCAAGCCTCCTCTCTCTCGCTCTCAGTCCGGCCTACCCTAACCCCCCTCTTTTTCGCAACCGACTTTTTTCGGTTTCTATACCGCCGCCGGCGCATCGACCGCGGACTCTTTTGTGATGCTTAGATAGGGTTCCCCCCTCGTTCACTTTCCCCTAGTTCCTAACCATCCGGGCGCTCACACGGGGGGAAGTCCAGCGCCGCCTGCCCCCCCCCGAAGCTTACCATTCCCCCATCTTGTTGGGATTTTTCTTAGTGTCGCTTTTTTCCCCCTTCCCTTGCCCCCCCCCACACCACTCAACAGGAAGCCCCCTCCCTCCGTGCCCCCCTTGTCCCCCCTCACCCATAGCGCCACCTTTTTTGAGTTTACTCGGGTCCCTTGGTTCCCCTTTTCGTCGTCGCTGTTTTTTTCCTGCACACGTTACCACAGGTTTCGTTCCCTGGCCTACTCCAAGCCCGGGCTCGCCCTTTTTTACCACCTTTTTGCGGAGCGGCACCCAAATTTGCTTCCAATGAGCCCCAAAACAACCCACAAACCCGAAATCTTTTCGCGAACCCTCGAGGTTCTCTCCTTCACAGTAAATCGAACCTCTTTTCCAACGCCTTCCCCCGTTACGGCCCCCCTTCTTCCCTTAGGAAGCAAACGACATCTTGAGACTCCCACGAGTGCAAACCGACTTCCCCCGCCCTTTTTCTTCCAAGTAGGCTTGATTCCTGCGGATGATTCGAAAGTCCCTCTTGTCCCCCGGTCCTGAGCGCCTATGTCCGCTGCCTCCCACTCTTCCCACCCCCATCGCCGATGCCTTCTTGCCTTTTTCCATCTAAGTTTGTAATTAGCAGGGAATCATGTCCAAACCTTTGAACCCGTGTGACGTCGCAACAACTCGTCCGCACCTCACACCTGTCGCCCCCTCCCATCATTTCCTTTTTGCGGAGAAGCGGGTTGGCCGTATTACATGCACCAATTCTCCTTTCCCCCTTTGTTGGAGATAACCCTGCGGCCTTCGAAGGAGAACACGACCTCCCCACCTTCGGAGTTTCCCTCTTGTCCCAAACAGAACCACTCCCCCCTCCTCCCCATTTCTTTTCTAAGGATAGCGCCACTTACGTAGATTTCCTTTTTTTTGGTAGGTTTGCCTTTTCCCCTCATCCCCCCTTTTCCCACCAGTTCGCCCTTCTCCTCTCCTTACCTCTTTCTTTTTTGGTGATGAGATAAGTGGCGTCATGCTTTTTTGGATTGCTTGCTGAATGGAGGGCATCCCCCCTCCCCCCCCCAACCTTCCCTTAGGAAGGTCTCTCGCTAAGCTTAGAACCTCCTTTTTTGGGTTTGGTTGGACCCCTTGTTTCCCGGTGTGGCGACTTGAACCTCTTCGTTGTGGGTCGGATTCCTTAATCCCCGTTGTGTCCATATATTCCCCCCCCACGACAAGGGTGAACTTTTTCTTCCAGTTACATGCCCCAAACAACGACGTTTCCTATTGAAACTGAAGTGCTTCTGCGAAGGAGGTTACTTCGCGCCTCCGAGGTGTCTTACTCTTAAACTATGAGGGGTGGTATTTTCCCCTTTTTTAGCCCGCTGCTAAAGGCACACCAAGCTTTTCCCAGGCCCGTCCCTGTTATCCGGATACGGCCTGATGAATGTCTATTAACAGCCTAAAAGGAGAAGGAGAGAGGCCTTTCTTTTTCCCACCTTCATCGACCCATCCTTCTAATCTTAAAGGATCTCCTTGACTGTGGTTCTCTTAGGTGTGAAGTTCAATCCCCGGTTACCTTCTTCACCACTAATTGCGCCACGTGGACGAGAACTTCTCCCCTTTCGTTTTTTTTTTTTGATACGCGAGTCCATGAGGAGCGTCATAGGCGAAATTCTCCCTCTTGCTGTGGTGAAGATAATGGGACTTTTTTTTGGTTGATCCCCTGCGTACTCCCCCCCGGGATCCGCCTAGGATGTTTAGTTCCTCTCTTTCATGGCCTCTGTGGTAAAAATTCAGCATTACTGTTCCCCCCTGGCGCCCCCCGTTCACATCACTGTAAAAAACAACACGACAGAGAGACCCTTGACGACAAATCCCCGATCTGCCTTTGGCACAGAACATCTCGGTCAGTCCGGTTGATAACCCTCCTGGTGTGGATAGTCCTCTTTTTTTAGGGACCCAGGGGTGGTTCCTTTCTGTGTATTGTTACAGCTTCCCGATTTAGATCTGAACCCAGTCCGCCCTCCCTTTTAAAAAAACCACCTACGTTGTCAGTTCGGCTTTAGATTTGGATCTTATTCTTCCTCATAGATTTTTTAGTCCAAAGGGTATTCGGACACAAGAACTATTTTTCGTTCCCCCCCCCGACCTAAAGCAGACCGCGTCGGCCTCGCATAAAGCTTCAACCGGGTTCTTGGTTCTTCGCCCCCCTTTCAAGCGGTCTCACCAGCCGTGAAGGTATGGTAGTACTCTTTAGATTTTTCTTCCTCTTCCGACGAGAGATCCTTTTGTCCCTTCTCCCTAGTCAACTCCCTGCTTCAGCAGAACCCCCCTCAAAGTCCTTCCCCCCCCCACATGTCCGGATGAAAGAAGACCCTCGGTTACGCCTCTTCGTTAGATCTAAGAAGAAAGCCCGTCCGCCCCCCCCCTATCTTCTCTACTGGATCGGACAAATCGACCAACGCCGGCTCCCCCCCCTGTAACCGCCCCCCCCCCCCTAACAGCCCGCGTGCCCCCCCCAAGGCGTTCGCGGCAATATTTTTTTTTTGACCCTTTCGTCCACTATCCCCCTATCAGATTTTCGACCGTTTTTCCCCCCCTGTGTCGTTTCGATAACGCACTTCTAGCTCGTCGTTCCCAATAACACACTCTAAAGGCTTTTCTTTTTTGGCGGTTGGTTTTGGTAGAGATGAGAATTGAGAATTCTTTTTCCCGTTCCCTCCCCCCCCCGACCATTGATTCTGAATCATTTGTCCCTCCCGATTTTTCTCCATTTAAGGTTTTTTAAAGCCATTTCGAGGGGATAGACCTTGTTCGGACCTGCTCCTGCCAAGTAGCGTCGTTCCTTAACAATCCCTTCTTCTCGCATTGGCCCCGCCCAGAAGAGACCCCTCGAGGTTCGTGTTTCAGGGGTGACATCGTAGGCGTCAATTATTTCTGAATGTTTCCTTTTTTGCGACCGTTCCTTTCCTCCCCCCACTCGGTCTGGATAGAAGGGATGTTGAACTGCGCGTTTTGGTTCCTTTTTATGGAGTTTCTGCGCTAAGGTGATTTCTCCCCCCAAGGCCCCTCCCCTTTTCAATGACGTTTTTTTTTAATTCGGCCCCCCCGATGACCCAACCCGGGGCTTGGATCTTCCCCTCTTTGTCACGTTGGCCGCAGGTGCGCAAAAGCAAACTGGTTTTAGACGCGGCGCCCCGAGTCCCGTACCTCTGCGGTTTTTTCCCTTTTCAACTTGTGGAAGTCGAGTGTTCTAAAGAACGTTGGGGTTTCCCCCCAAATTCTTTCTTTGCAGGTTAGCCCTTTGAGGACCCCCCTTTTTCAGGCTCTTGGCTTTGTCCTGATTTGTTTTCTAGAGGTGTGAAGTGGGTCCTTTCGGGGTTTTTTTTCTCCATGAAGACACACTCCTCGCGGGAACGTTCTAGAAGAATTCCCTTCCCTTGTGTGAATGCAAGTTCTTCTTTTTTGCTGGTATCTAAGAGACCTTAGTCTTGTGATGTAGAGCACACGGGGAACAGTTACTTCGAACCTTGCCAAGTAACCAACCACACGGCAACCTCGTTGTGAGCCATTGACCCCCCTCTTTAAAACACCTTCCTTTCCCGTTTCGACATTCTCCAGTCAGAGGACGATATGGATTTAGCCGACTCGGCCTCCCTCCTCCTTCCACCCCCTCCCCCCCCTCCCCTCACCCCCCATCCTTCCCTCCCCCCCCCCCACCTCTTTGTGGTTCCTCCCCCATTCTCTCCCCCCCCCCCTCTGGGATTTTGTTTGAACTCTTTTGTTTGTTTAGTGACTTCAGCAGGAAGCCATCTCTTTACCCACCCCCTCTCGAGCCGGGCGGCGCACATACCGAACCGGGGCTACCATTCCCCTTTTCTTCAGATTTCCGCCTCCTCTCTAAGAACCGCCGACTTTTTTTTTTTGAACCCCTCTCTCTCGTGCTTCATCCTTCCCTTCTCTCACGCTAACTTTCTTCGAAAATATATATATTTCATTTGTTCTATGGTACTCTTTCCTCTTCATCCGACTAAAGTATCGAACTTTTCATGAGCGAGGTGCGGATCGTCGTCTTTTGCTGCCCTCGCCTGAGTCATCTCTCCCGTGCGAGTCGCGCTGCAAGTTTTTTACGGTGGTTTCTTTGTCTTGGGCTGACACCAACACGTTCGGAGAGACAGAGTGTGACCTGGGCGACGTTCCTTTCTTGGACACACTCCTACCTAGGCGATCCGTCCTGTGTAGTACCCAAGATCCTAGATCCCCAGAGAACGTGGCCTGGTACGCTCCCTTTTTCTCTCTGAAGTCACAGGCGGAAGGCACTGAGGTAGGGTTCTTAGCGGTCGTGTCTCTTTTCTCCCCCGTTCTTTTCTACCTGAAGAAGCCCCCTTTGCTTCTGATCCTCCCTACTCCATTCCTTCCCCCCCTGTAAGAAGTTCGAGGAATGTAAGCCTGAGCCCATTTTTCTTCCTTTTCCCCCCCTCCTCGCTTCCCGCGTATACCCCAGATCTCGAATTTTTCCCTCCCCCCCTCCACTACAGGTTTGCTTTTCCTTCCTTTTTAAAAATTCTTGAGGTGGACCACTTAATCCATGAACGCGTGACTAGCCGTCCCCCCCCCTCCAATTGATAGGGTCGTACGAGCGCCAACATTATGAACGTTGACATTTCTGGTCAATCTCCCCCCCAGAATCTTGTGTTTGGTCAACCGAGTTTTTCGTTCATCTGACAGTCAGGGTAACGGCCTTTAGAAGTGAGATAAGTTTCTCCCTCTAACTCCCAGTCAGGATTGCCTTAAAGAAGCCTTTTCCAGCACGTTCCGAATGTCGTGATTCTTATACACCCCCTCCTACTTTTCATTTCTTCGCAAACCCTGCACACTCACCCTCTGCCGGGACCGTCCTTGTTTGCATGATCGAATAGTGGACTTTTGCTCCCCTTTGGCGTTTGCCGTCAGCGAACCTAGAAAATCTATTTCCTCTATCTATCCAACGTAAGAAGAGCTCTAACACGGTCCCTCGATTATTGTTTCAGCCTCCCAATTCACCCAGACCACCCCCTAAGTCTGCTTACCAGTCAACAGAACCAAAACTAACTTCTCTTGGGTCCTGTGCCCCTGGTGTTCTTTTAGAGGAGGTAACAGCGCGAGCGACCGCTGCCATAACGCCCTGCAACACGTTTTTCCCCCCCGTCGAGCACCAGTCACTAAGAGGGTAGCCGGGTCATACGTTCGGGCCATGATTGACGCTGTGAACTTTTCTTAGCTTCTCCCTTAAATTTACCGCCTGTGTTACGTGTTGATCCAAGTCGCGTCGTTCTTTCTGTTTTCTTCTGTTCTTTGTCCCTACTTCTCTCTCACACTCTGTCTTTCAGCTTTCCTTTCCTTTCTTTGCTTTTTGAATTATTTGATTTTATGCCCCCCTTGCTCGATCGTTCGTCAAGCGGCTAGAGGTTTCTTCCAGGAATCAACCACGGGGACTCTTTTATTGGCTTTCTTCGCTACTGCGCAGTTTGGATACTCCACTGACTTTAGAGCGTGAAGGAGACCCCCACTCCACCCCCCCCTTCATTTTACGCAAACAGACCTGGTACTAGACCGTTGAGTCCGGCGACCTTCACGCCATGGTCCGCCTGCTGCTCGAGGTTCCTCTGTCTGGCCCTCAGATTTTTTAAAGTTTTTGAAGTATTGTTCCCTCCCCGCGGCTGCCTCCGCGCCCAACCGCGCCGAATATGAAATTCCCATGTGTTTCCCTTCTTGCGCCGCATGCAAGACGCGGAAAGACTTTTTTTTGACGGCCACCAACTAAGCTCCACGTAAGGCCCATAAGTAATAATATTCCCCTCCCTCACACCTACTTAGTGGGTTACCCTTTGTTTATCTTTTAAGAAGCTGTTCTTAACCTGTTGATTTGCTATTTCCCTCACAAGGGGGACCCCCCATGTCGGTGTCGGAAATACCTACTACCCACAGCAACTCGGTCCTTTCCCCATCGACGGGGTGTCTTTTTGTTTGGCCTTCTCCCCCGGCTCCCCCCCCCCTCCGTGACTGAGGACTTTTCACCGTCTTTTCCCCACCTCGCCTTCCTCGACCCGACCTCTGTAAATATCGAACCTCCCCTTCCCTGTGACCTCTTTACATCTTGTTAAGTTTTGACGTCCTTTTTCATCCCCTTACACACCCTTATACTTCCGGTCTAACTCCCCTTCTGACCCCCTTCTCCCGTAGGCTTGAAGGGACTGTTGTGGGAGAGGCCGCGCGGCAGTCCTTTCCTTGTCGATGCACTTACCCTGGCATCCACCTCGTCGCATGCTGTCCCTTTTGAACTAGAAGTTTCTCCCGCGTTTAGCCCCAGACTTCCAGTTACCCCCACACGTCCCCTGTTTGCCACGTCAACGCGCGCAGTCTTCCGCGCAGCTTACTCTTCCCCTCGTTTCTTTCTTAGTGCCATCCAACTGCAGAGCGAATCGACAGCGGCAGGATTTCCCCGCTTTCCTCTGCCCTCCGTCCCCCTCCCTGCTGATGCCCGTTTGGACCACCCTCAAACCCACTCTCCGGTAGGTGCTCCTCTCCTTCCCCCCCCCTTCCTCCCTCTGATTTTTGGTTGGGTAGGTTGACCGAAAAGCTCCGCCTTCCGCGCTTCCTTTTGAGTTCTACTATTCCTCCGTTTGTTGTTTTTTTTAGGTCATCCGGGCCCCGTGAACGGGGCTTTGGTGCTTCTCTTTTCTGGGCGCAGCATCCCACACCACGAATCAGGATACCTTTTTCTGATCTTATCCCAGTCCCTTCTGCTTTTTTGGTGGAGGCGGCTTGGCCCCCGATCCTTCCTTTGGGTCGTGTGCTTCGAGGCGGAACCCCCGGGGAATACGCATTTAGAGGGCTGACGGTAGTCACCCCTCCCCACCCAAACTGGTTCTCCTCTCTTCCCTTCCTTCGTCGTGACTTTTGGGCTGATCGGGGGTGACGTGGCACCCTTGGTTTCCGTTTGGGGTGACCCCCTCGCTGAGTACATATGGTCCCCCCGTCCTAGTTTCCCCCCTTCTTTAACATGATTCGAGCGAGGGTCAGTGGAGGCTTTGTCTATTTCCCTCGAACATTCCGCCCTCTATGGCGATCACCCCCGACTTCCCCTCCCAGAATTGATTTTATTAGAGGGTCTTCTATTCTGCAGGTTATGCCTATGGAATAGCGGTTCCTCGTCTTCACCCTTAGACGTCACCGCTTTCATTTCAGATGTAACGTTTCCCCCTTTGCATTGTGGCATACCTGATACCCCCCATTTCGAAGGCGAGTATTGCTCCTTTCCATCCCTGTACTGGGGTGATGCTCTTTACCCCTTATTTGGTTTTCGACATTGGCCCCCGGTGACCATTCTAGGATGTTTGGGGTTTCTCGGTCAATCCTTTCCCTTTCACCCCCCAACCGAAGTTGCGTGGGCAACTTGACACCTCCCCCCCTTTAAAATACCAATCAAGAGCTTCCAACCTCCGCTTGAAAGACGGACGGCTTTCGATGCTTGCACGTTCGGGGGTTTTTTACCCTCATTCGCTTTATAGGTGTGTGTGGTTTTTTCTCAAGGACTTTTATTCCTTCCCTCTCGTCTGCTTCAAAACAGAAACGCCGTTGACCCTCCGTGGGTTCCTGAGGTTCGCGGGGGGAGGAGGAGAGAGTTTTTTCTGTCCTACCCCCCCCTTTTCTTCAGTCACCCCTCGTGTTATCCTATGCCCCATCTTCCAAGCATTTTTGAACGGTTGACGATCCCAAATATTACCCGCGGCTTTCTCGCCTTTCCCTTTCCTGTCCCGCCAGGTTCTTGAGTCCAGATTTTCCTCTGGGACATCCCTCCTCGACGAGATTTTAGTCCTTTTTTTTCTAGCCACCCCAACTTCTCCTGAGAACGACGCGGACTCTTCTTCGGCATTCACACCCGTGTGGCGGTTCTTGAGAAAGAGCTCGAGGTAATTCCTTTCCGATTATTCGTCGTTCAGCTACATCACCAACGCCGATATTAGCTTAGGTTCTCCCTCTTCCCCGATCGAGGCCCCAATTCTCGTACCCGCCTCCAACACTCCCCCGACTCTCCGTTACGCCCACTGTCTTCTTTTCTCTACAGGCCATGAACATTTGACCCCCGTCTTCTCCTTGCCCTCTCCACGATGGAGAGTTCGTGGTCCTTTTTCGGTCCCACGCTCCCGAACTCCCAGTTTTTTCTCGAGAAGAAATAACCACCTCCAACACCCCGACTTTTGAGTGTGTTATGGCCTATTAGTTCTAGAGTTACCGTCTCCCCAATTGTGCCCTTCTTCTCCCCTCGCTGGAACAGGGTAGTCAATTTACGGGGTCTTGTCATCCTTCTTGGATAGTAGCGACCGTCACGTGAGCGTGTGCTCCTGTCCCTCAGGAATATATCCATGCATTCCTCGCGCTACGTCCGTTCATTGTTTGGTCACTTGAGTTTCTCCTTTGTTTCACCTACTTCTGGCTATGAGTGAGTGACTTCTCTTTAGTATCATCTCCCCCCTTTCGGATCGACGTGCCTTGTCTCTTTTTTTCCCTTCCTCCGATGGAGGATCGGCAGTAACTGTTTGCCTACACGAACGCCTTGGTTCAATAATGATGTTTTAATGCCGCGGCCCTAGACACCCCCCCTCTGTCTGGGCTTGTTTGTTGATTTTTTTCAGTTGCCTTGGCTGAGTTCGTTCACTGGTTCCTTTTCTCAAGAGCAAGGGGGAATTGATTAGCTCGGTTGTCCCGTAGGTTGTGCGCACCCCTAACCGTCACCTGCGGGAAATCCCTTTGAGTCAATTTCTCTGAAGACGAGCCGCAGTGAAGATAAGAATCCTGCTTTAGGCTCTCTGACTCGCCCCGATTGTGTCGCTTGTAAGATCTCCCACGCGCTTCCCCCCTTTTGTAGTTACTCGACCTATCTAAGAGTGTGCCTGGAGTGCGGCCCCGACCTTTTGGAGTCAGCCTCTTTTCTGCGCCTCCAAGGGGACCCTAGCAACCGTTCCCCTCCCTCTTTTGTGCGGCCGCCGGTTGTTCCAGGTAGGCAACGTTCGGTTTTGTGTGGAAAGACCGTTTAGCCCCTTATTTTTTTTCGTCGTGTCTTTCCTCCACTTGTAAGCTCGCTGGGGCTTGGTTTACAATCGTTCCTTTGCCAAACGCGGGCGGTTCAGCCCCGGGTTGGTCAAGAAGCAGGAACCTCTGACTTCCCAGCGCGACAGTCTAGCAGAAAAAGACGCCCCCTTTGTCTCCTAGTTCCCCCGGAGAGAACGCCTCGCCCATCCTAGGTAGACGCGCTGGTTGTTTTTCTCTTTCCTTGACGTTTCACCTTTTTATTCTCCCCCCTCCTCTTTCTTCCCCTCATGTGAGATTCGACTTTTTTTTTCCTTCATTTTGCTGTATTTTCCTCTACGTTTCGATGCGTCCCGGCTTTCTTCTCTAGGGATTATGCCAAATGAGCAAGGGAGTTTCTTGAGTTACGCCCTTTTCCCCCGGTCCTGTTGGGGTCATTGGTCCAAAAAGGCTTATGACACACGCCCGCGTTGGATCTCGAGTTTGGGGGCACGCGCGACTTCGTTACGGCCGTCCCCCTATACCTTTACCTCTCCCTTTTTGGAATTCCCCTTCCGGTTGTAGATACCTTGTCCTTCACCAGGAGGACGGTCCCAGGGGTAGTGTTTGATCCCCCGGTTCGATCTTGTTGAAGTTCTTCAGTGAATCATCCCCCTCTTTGGATACTAAGTTTCTCTCGTAAGACCCGCCTACTGCGGCAAACTTTGACCTTCCCGTCGTTTAGAGGAAAATACGCAATGAGAGACTTCTTCTTTTGTCAGTCAGATTCACCCTGGTCCGTGATCTACGTTTTGTCCTATTCCCGGTAAGCATAAAGGTTTTGCCCCGGGGTGGTTGTTGGGGGGGGGGTTGTTTGTTTTTTGGTTTTTTTTTTTTTTTTTGGTGTTGGGGTTGGGTTTGCGTTAAAACATTTTTTTGAGAACTTCATCCCTTCGTGACGCATCCCCCAATAAAACTTGGTCAAGTTAATTTTTTTTTCAGCTTTGCCCCCATGTACGGGCGCGGCTTACAATTATTTTAATGACCCCCCGCCCCCCTCGGGATGTTGGTAATACTTTGGGACTGATGACACGGTACCTCTTTTTTGGGCTTTCTTTCTCCGGGTACCAGTCCTTCTTTCCCCCCCCTCGGTGATTACCTGTCCACAAGAGCGATAGCCACCCCGCCTGTCGACCTCCTGTTTTTATACGGAAATCGACTCCAATCCCTTTCGTTACTCTGGGAACCGCATACGCGGCAAACGACGGTGACCTCCATGACGCGCCCCTTATTCTTTGGCGGCCCCTCTTTCGTTGGATAGAGCGCCAACGACGTATTGATTCTTCATCTCGTTCCCCCCAATTTGCTTTCCCGTAACCAGTTTACTTTTAAAGGTGCTCCCTGTCCCCGGTTTCCCTTTTCGAGACGGCGCTTAGAGAATCGGGATCCTAAACCTTCCTCGTTTAGAGATGTTTTTCTCCTCGCTTTCTCGCCAGACTGGGTGCTTCTAGAGTTGATGAGCAAAAATCACCGCCTTCTTCTCGTGGGTTCGTGGCCTGGCCCCCTTATCTCCTTGGGTGCAAATATGATGGGGCGCGCTCTTTTGAGATTTTTTTTCAGTACAGTCTCATGTATGGAGGGGTGGTGATGCGAAAGCGCGTAGTGGTGATTCGACCTGCCGTCTATCCTTCCTCGTGGTCTTGATCGCTTTTTTTGTAATTATACTTTTTGATTCGGTTTGCTTTCATCATTGAGGTGGGGTGTTGGGTTGTTTTTGGGCGGTTTTCCGAATCAGGTTTTCTGCTTTCGGGGGCGTGGCGTAGACTTGGGCCCGGCGCATTGGTTTTGCTACTCGATAAGACTCTCTCTGCCCGGAGGCCGACCCCCTTTTCCTCCCCCGAACTTTGTTCTCCGACCGCTATTGTTTTTCTTCTCTTTCCGCGGTGGTAGTCGTGCCCGCGGGACCTTTTCTTTTTTCCCCCGGTTTTTTCCTCTGAAACCCTGGGTACCTCCCAGTCTGTCTCCGCTTCCCCCCTTTTCGGTGCGTAAAGGACGGCTGGTTGCTTTTTTAGGTTGTTTTCCCTGGTTGGGGCCTTAGGGCCAGAAGACAAAACTTCCTTTTTTCCCTCACCGTTGTTTGATTTTAGATTTTTTGTTTCCATTCCCACCCCTAACGGCATTCTCAACCGGCATACTCCGGTTCCGTTCGGGGTTCCCGGTTTTTTTTTTCTCGCAAGTGTTTTTTTTTTTGTCCTGCCCTAACTTTTAGGGTATTTCTGACTTTACACCCCCCAAATTTTCACTGGCCAAATACTCGACTGGGGGTAAAAAGGTGGAATCGGTAGCCGTCCCACTTTTGTCGCCACAAAGTGTTTCTCGTTCTCTTTCTCTTCGCTGGGTAAAGAACATTAGACAGGAAGGACCCAGCCTTTACCTCCTTTGCGCTCTTGAATGCCGCTTGAACTTCATAGGCTCCCCCCCCAAATATCTCGCCCGTCTGTCTAGTAGGATCGGGGAATGCGCGGGTGGGGCCTATTCGTCCTTTTGCGGGCCTGGTCTGTTTTTCGGGGCGCCTGTCCCCGTACAGGCAGTACTATTGCCAGTGCCTGTGAACTCGCCCTTTTTTGTACTTGTCCCCACGACTAAGCCCAAAATTGACCTTTTTAACTCAGATCAACCTTCCTCCCACTACAGCTTCGTCTGCGTAGCAATTTTTGTGTGGTAGCCTGTTTCTCTAACTGCATTTTTCTCCTCCCTATCACTGTGGTTAAGAGTTTCCTCCTGAATCAGCAAAAGGCCCCCCCCCACGGAATTAAAGGTTGGGCAACCAGACGTTTCACCTCTCCACCCCCCCTCCCCCTCCAGGGTGGATACGATCCGGACTAATTTTGTTGTGTTTTTCCTGTTTTTCCCCGCAACCATATCCTCCCACCCCCCGCAGTGACGACCCGGATCCTGTCCCTCTCTCCTTGTTGGCTGACTCTCCGGAAGGACCCCCAGTTCTTTGTTGTTTGTGAGGGGATTGTTTTTTTGTGTTTTGTTCCCCGTCGGCTCTTGAAACCCCCCCACCCCCACCCCTTACTCGAGTCAGGGGCCAGTCGACTTAGCAAATCCGTGTTTTTTTTGTTTATGGGTTGTCGAGGGTTGTTCCTGTAAGTGCTCTCCTCCGTTTTGGTGTTTTCGTGTTCTTCGGTTAATCCTTTTGTTCCTCCCTTTCCCCTTTGAGTTTTTTTTTTCTTTGCAGTTAGTCACTGTCCCCTGAAAGACACAGCGTTGCTTCCTCCGCATGGATTGACGGAGCGTTTTCGGTTTTACTCTTTGTTGGAAACCCACTGGGGACCATGCAGTTTACACTCCCCCCCATGTACCTTGAACCGTATGCTAGCGCAGGGGAGTGTTCATGTGTACCACCTCACCCGGCCGTCCTCTTATGGCAAAGAGCACTTTCTCCAGGTCTTTTCGTCGGGCGCTCCTGGTGGTGTCAAGGGGTGAAAGACTGATCCCGCGTCCCTCCTCCTCTCACACCGCATTGAGATGTTTTTTGTTTCTGGTGAGGTTTTCTTATACCCCCCCCGACGGCGAGCACATAACTCCCTGATAGCGTTCTTTGTTTTTTACTAATTTCCTCTTGGATTCAGTCTTTTCTTGACAAGCCTCTTTTTCAGAGGGAGGCTCTGGTTATTAGGAGTTCAAACCTCCTTTTTAACACTACCTTCCATCCAGACCCCAGCCCCCTTTGACACCCTAAGAATGTAAAGTACCTCTCAGGCTTCAATCTGCTTTGGGTGGCTTCTCTCTGACCCCAGTGGAGATGGGCTTCAGTCTCTGTTTCGCCTCTTTGTAGATTATGGACCGTCGCTCTGCCACGACCGATCGTGAAACCAGAGTGTCACAAGTTATGAGATGATTTGGTTTTACGGCTCGGCGTCTTCAGGATCTTTGTTACAAACAGTTCAGGATCAATAGCTCTTCTATCGATCTGCCCTAGTCTAAGGGCATACAACCTCGTACTTCCCCCCCTTAGGTCTTAGCTTCTCAACCTTCACTTTATTTTTTTCGTCCCTAGGGTTAGAGTTAGGATATCCCTAGTTTTCCCTCACCGCTCGACGAGAAGCAAAGACCAGTTCCACTTTCCCTCACGATCCCCCCTCAGAGAAGTACCCTTTGCTCTTTCCTTTCCTTCGACTTTCAACACCTTCGAGTCGCCGAGCGCCTCCCCTTCAAGCCCCAGCGATCGGCTACCCCTGTCCCGATTCTCTTGCAACTTTCGACCCCCAACGCTCCCGAGCACCCACCGACCTCTCACCTTCATCCCCCCCCCCGGCATCCGTGGCGTTCCATCCGCCTGGTTTTTAGAACGCCTCCCGATCCCCCTTACTCCACAGGCTTCATGAGTTGCTCGAAGTTTACTTTCGGCCACGAAACCTCCCCTTGGTCTCAAGTGACCCCCTATCTAACCCACGATTCGTGGTGTTGGGGATCTCTGAGTCTAGTCCTTCTACCTTATCTCACCTGTCACCCCTTCTTCTAATCGTTTAGGTAGCCCTGGTAATGTCTCCCAGGAACAGCCTCCCGCTTCTACGATAGTCGCTGTCTCAATACATTATCAACCCTCGGCTTTAGAAACTTAGCTCAAAAGAGTAATACCCTGAAGAAGCCTGAGAAGTTATGCCTTTCACCGCATGTGGGCTTAGGCGGAAAGTACGCGTGGGTGGTGGACCCCCTGGTCTCTAAGTCCCCCGACCTTTCCGGTAGGATTTAAGTGAGGTGGGACGCCCACCTTTCTGGGCTGGTGCCTGTGGAACTGCGACCCTCCAAAGCCCGCCCCCCCCTATTTTTCTCGGCTCCCACGAATTTCTTCTCCATCAGACCCTAAAAGAAGGAAAAGGAATTACTAAGATGCCTAATCTCACCTTCCCCCCGACATGACCCGGGGGGGGTATTAACATCGTTTTTTCCCTGGCCAGATGCGACCCCTTCCCCCCCCAGGGGTTTTTTTTTTTCACCTTTGAGTCCCAGGGTGCGGGTGTGGGGTATCCCGCTTTGCAGGAAGTAGCGTTGGTCCCCCCTAAATCCGTGGTGCACGCATCCCCCAGAGGCCCTGTTATGCCGGGGAAAAGGATTGACCGATGGTTGAAAGCGAGTCTCTTAGATGAGAGATTCAGCCCTCTCAGAAAAATAGCTAAGGAGGTGCCCTCTTTCCGTTCCCTACAACGACTAGTAACCGGAGGTTCAATGCCCTTCTCTTTGAGAGGAAGCACTATCTGACTCTCAGTACTGAAGCTTTCTTCTTCGAGGATTCCCCGGTTTTACACAGACCCTAAAGGTAGAAACCGCTTCCCCCACGCCCTTTTTTAGGGACTTTTCTCCCTGTATCTCAACTCACAAGTATAGTTATCCGTGTGCTCTTCTCTTGGTACTCCCCCTGCCGACTCTCCCTCGGAGAGGGAAATTCTTTCTTTTCCCTCCTGTAGCCACACAGCGGTGGTTTTTCCAGTTTCTCCATTCCCTCCTTTCAGCCCTAGTAAAAACCCGGCAGGGAGAAATCAACCCTCACACGCCGGGCTACCACTTTCTCCTTTGCAGCCGATCTCCAACAGCGATCATTGAACCTTCCTTCTCTCGTCATGGGTCTTTTAGATCATTTAGTTCCTTGTTCCTGCCAAGAATTTAATGTGTTTTTGTTATGATCTACTTGTCGAAGAGTTGAAGCCGTTCTTCTGGTAAGTTATCTCAAACTAAAAGAGTCGAGAGAAAAAGCCGTCCGATCGTCGATCCGGTCTTCTCGATTTTCCTTCTTTAAGTTATACCCTTCTTTTTTCTGCAGTCCGTGTTCTTCCCTTGATGAGTGGGGTGTGAGCCACAACCCGGCTGGCATGCCCCCCTGCCCGCGTGTGGCTTCTGGTTTCAGAAGAGGGGACAACGCCTCTTTCTTCTGGGGGAGTACCGAGAACTCGACCCGTCCTCTCTTTCCCCCCCTTCCTTACGTTTCTTCCTACTGGAGTCCCTAAAGGGAAGTAAGGACCCCTCCCCCTCCCCCCCCCCCCCACAGGCACGTCCCC
>Ga0179591_1188430_pt1 | contig 19785 bp, 27 predicted proteins | sample CZOMad2_1_08_16f_FD_182891 | JGI IMG/M metagenome (GOLD analysis project Ga0179591, IMG submission 182891) | Vadose zone soil fungal communities from Angelo Coast Range Reserve, California, USA - CZOMad2_1_08_16fungal (PacBio error correction) | ecosystem: Environmental > Terrestrial > Soil >... | reverse complement strand
TGAACCGCCTTTTTCTCCCTCCTTTTTTGTACTGTTGACAACCCCCTTCTTTTCCTCCGGGGTTGGGCGGTTTCTTGGCTTTTTTCTTGCCTTTCAAAGGCGTTTTTTGTTCCTTGGTGTCGCCGCTGACCGACCGCGGCCGGGCCTTGTCTCTTTTTTCTCGCCGGAATCGTCATCAATATGTTTTTTTTTTTTGTGTGGATTCGCGATGAGTGGCCTGTCGTTTTTTTGTTCGAGAAGTGGCGTTTGGTTTTTGCCTTGCTCAGGGCCATGCCCACGTATCTTTTTCTTCCTCTCTTTCGGGGTCGGGGTCAGTTGGTTTGAAACGTTCTGGCCCCCTGGAACACCCTTGGGGTCGTTTCGGAGAAACATGGGGTTTTTTCCCCCCACCCAGTCCACGCCGGCCCCCTGGCTGCCACCAGCGTTCCCTTTTCCCACCCGGTGGCTGGGACCCCTCTTTTTTTTTTCATGGGTGATAGGTCTCCCGGTCCTGGGGTGGCCATTGGGTGGTCGCCCTGACATTGCGTCTTTGCGGTCGCCCCTCTCGGAACTGTTCACCCCTTTTCCGTGGGCTGAGCGTTTCGGCCCAAACCCTTCTCCGTTTGGTCGTGGCGGCAAAAACCCCTTCTTCTTCTACCCCCTTTGGTTTACTGACCCTGTCTCGCTGGGATGATTGGATCTGTTGGAGGATATGTGGGTAACAGCCCGCCGTCCTTTTGCATGTTTGCCCCACCTGGACTGGAAAATTCGCCTTGCAGTGGGCAACCTGGGCAGCCACGTCATTGGGCTAGTCTTCCTGTGGCCATTTTTGTCTGCCAGAGCCGCCAGTTGGATTTTTCTGTGAGGAAGACGGTTCCCGTCCTTTCCGACCGGTGCAACTACCTGTTCGGTTACTGCCAGGTGGTCCCGACCCAGGACGGACAGGCGGGGCCAGTTCACCCGCGTTACCACATTTTTCTTTTATCCTACAAGTTTTGGGCCCCTGACAGACTTGGGTTTTTCCTGGAGGACGGGCCTTTTCTTTTTTTCTTTTCGTTGGCTTCCCTTTTCCTTTTTTCCCAAAGGGTGTCCCATTTTCCACTTGAAGAAGACCCCCCTCCTTCGATGGATCCTTCTCTCCATTTTCATTGTCCACCCCCACGGGTCCTTTTTCCACCAACCCCGCCCTTTTTATGTGCCACCCCGGCAAAACTGGACATTCAATTTAGGCGTCCCGCCTTAGGGTGCGGTTGCTTCCGGTGATGTATGACTTTTTTTCTTGGACGGGACTTCCGCAGTCGTCTTTTTCCACGTTGTTCTTTTTTTTTCGAGATGGCCCCTCCGGAAGGGAGGGCTTCTCGGTGGCCCGCGCCTTCACCTGGGGTGCCGACACTTTTTTTCCGGGGTTTTTCTCAAACTTTGTGTGACATGACCTCCCTCTGGTCCGTTTTTGCATTTTTCTCCGCGCTGTTTGGCCTCTTTTTGCATGCCTTGCCATTCCCGTTACCCTGCCCCCACGTTGAAATTTTTTTCTTCCGGTTTCACCCGTGAAAAATTTTCTCCTCTGCCCGTCTTCGACCCGGAACTCGACGTGAATTTTTTAAACGGGCTTAGTAAGTTGTCCCCAACCATGATCCGGCCTTTCCTCCGTCTTTTTCTTCTGCGCTCGGTCCAGAAAAGGTTGTCTTTTTTTTTTTTCATTTTTTCTGGGTAAGTCGCCGAGTTGTCGGAGGGGTCTTGAATTGCACCAGCGGGGTATATTTTTCCGCCGCTCGCACTTTTCTTCCGCCGTGCGTAGCGTGGTTGGCAGGTTTTTTTTTTGTCTTACAGGGGTGGATTGGTTTTTTTCTTGGTCCCCCCCCGTGTCTCGCATGCTTGCTGTTGTCGCTGTATTCCCCCCCCGTCGCCGCCATCAGTACTTGCCCTTCCCGTATCTCGCGTCTTTTCTGGCGCGTTTTTTTCTTTGAGAGGGAGGTCTGCCCTCCTGGCGGGCGGGCTAGGAGCCATGGGTTCAGTCCTTGTTGCCCCTGGCATGGATCTTTTCCTTCCCCCTTGTCGTTTGCGTGTCCCCGTTTCTTTTTCTGACTTTTGCAGAGTTTATTTTTCCCCGGGGCGGGGTGACAGCCCGTAAAACCCCCCCAGTCTTTGATGCGCCGTGCTTTTCCCCCCCCCCTTTCTCCATTCGTCCGGTTTCCACTTTTTGCTCTCTTGGGGAGGCTCCCCCCCTGTTTCACCGGATTAGCCTTGTTGATAGCCTTCCACTTGGTTCCGAATGACCCCTTTTTTTCAGGTGGGATTGAGTGGCTCTTGGTTGGATAGTAAAGTTCCCTTTGACGGAATTAGTTGTTTTACTCCCCAGGTGTCTTGGCGCGGGTAGTTTGCTGATTTTAGAATTCAGACCTTCCAGTGCAAGTGCGTGATTTCCCAATGCTGTGTTTTTTTTTGTTGCGTAGGTCTGCGAGGGAATGTTTGATGGATCCTTGTCTCCGCCTGCGCCTATTTGCGCACCCTCTTTTCATCCACTTCTTCCTTTTTTCTCCCTCCCAAAGTAGGTTAGTTCTTTTGCTCCGATCAAGCCCGATGTTAATCGTTCCGGAAGGCGTTCAATCTGTCCCGTAGTCACCTTCATCCCTCTCCCCCCCTCCCCGCCCCCTTCGTCCTTCAGTTTGCCCACCCCGGCTCGGTATTTTCTTCCCGTTTTTCTTCGTTTTCCCCCTGTGCCGAGGGTGACACAAGGTCCTCTTTACTCGAGTCCCTCCTTTGTTTTTCCCGAGTTCTCTGAGTGTTCTTTCTTTATATGCGGCTGCTCTTCGGTCACTCTGGTCCCCCCTCGGACAAGACAGCCTTTGTCCGGCGTTCCCCCGCAACCTGCGTATTTCCCGACCGCGAGTCCACATTCGCTCTTTCCCTTCCCCAGGCGGTTGTCACCTGATAAGGAATGCGTCTCCCTGCTTGGCAAGAGCGCCTCCCTGCTCCAGGTTTCTGTTGCCTCCCGTAAAAGTTCTTTCCCTCCTTTATGCCGAGGTTGATCAATGCGAGTCTTCGCGAACTTTTCCTCCCCTCCCCCTGGGGACGGGTTGCGCGTCAGTTTTCAGGGGCTTACTTTGCGGCCTGTCCTGCCCGCCAGCGCCTCATCTCTTTCCCCCCCCGGCGGTCTCCGCGCTTGCACTGGGCCAGTTTTCAAAAGCCACCCCCAACCCCCCCTAGCAGACTCCCACCCCCTGTTTGCCTGGGGGCGGCGGTCCGTTGGAATCGGTGCTTCCCCCCGCCCTTTTCTCTCCCGGTTTAACGCCCGTTTCTTCTCGTACCCCTGGTGCCAGCTAATCCCCATTCGCTCCAGCGCGGCAGGTGACCCACATATGTCAGCACCTCTTCCTGGCCGTTAACACCGGCCAGCAGTGCGTGGACTGTTTTTTTTTTTGCCTTCCCCTGTAACCGGGTACTTTCTTGGTGGCGCTGAAGAAGGGAGGCCCCCTTCCAGTTTTCCGCTCCCTGCCATTTGGAGTGGCTTTCCCCGCCACTCCTCCCAACCCATGTCACAAACCAACCCCCCCTTCCCTCCCCTTCTGCTTTTTTTAGCCCGGTCCCACTTTCCCGGGGCGTTTGCGCCGGAAAACACTTCCAAGATTTCTAGCCCGGCGCAACATGGTTTTCCTGGCCCCGCCCCTCCTGCCGACTCCCCCCCCAAACCAAAGAGGAACCACCCTTCCACGCCTTTTCTTCCTCCAGGTGTCACCTGCACACTATCCCCGTGCCTCCCCCCCGTTTTCCTCCTCTGGAGTTTTCTCTCTTCTTTTTTTTTCCGCCCCTTTTTTGTTTTTTGTTTTGTCTAGTCTATGAAGCTGGAGGATGTCGCTTCTGGGTGGTTAGTGCTTTTGGGTCGTCTTTTGTCATTCCAAAGCACATGTCGGCAACTGTTTTTGTGTCCCCTTTGGGACGTGCTGTCTTTTTCCTTTTTTTCGCGTTTTGGTTAAGATTTTTACCCCGTTGTTAGACTGGGGCCTGTTGCAGAGTAAGTTGTCGGCTGACCGGTTTGTTTTTTAAGGGTCTCTAATCCCCCCGGCCTGGAGGGCCGGGTGGTTTGTCCGTCATTGTGTTTGCTGTGTTTTGCGTTCACACGCCCAGGTCTTGCTTGTAAAGGTGTTTTTTTTTTTTTTTGGTCTGCCCGGTTCTGCTTTTTCGACGAAGTTACATGGGAACATGAACTGCTAGGGTTGGTCCAGTTTGTGTTTCTTGGGGGCTTGGGGTGGCCCTGAAAACCCGGCACGCTTTTTTTCTGATTCCTGTTTTTCGGCCCTCTTTGAGCGTGGAGGTCTTCATGTTATAGGAGGGACAGATGGCTCTGTCGATTCTTTTTTCTTGCCCCAGGTATTCCTTTTTTTCTTTTTTAGGTTCCTTTTGAGGTTCCCTGGGTCGGCTGGTTGCTTCTCAGTTTCGCTTTTAGGTGGACTGGTTCTGTCAAGGTGGTGCGTGGAGTGCATGGTGGTTGGTGAGATAGGGTTCGTGGGGTGGGGATTTTTTTGCTGCACGGACAAGGATTCGGCGTGACTTGCGCGGTGCTCTCTTTGTGTAGCGTCGTGTCTGCCTTCGGCCTTGGTCCACTCTTACCCCTTACGGGCGGTGGCGTAGGCCCTGTTCGCCCCTTTTGATGACCCTTTTTTCGTCGTTTGCGGTTTATCATTTTTTCCCTTTCCTCTCTCCACAGGACGGCCGGTTTACTTTGCCATTTTCCCGCACAGCATTTCCTTCCCTCTTTTTTTTTTTTCCGCCGGGATGCGGTGTTCTGCTTCTTTGGAGCACGCGCTTTCCCCCTTGGGGTGTCTTCATCGCTTTGTCCTTGTTCTTCTCGTTCTTTACGTAGGTTTTTTGGCTGAGTGTCTTTTTGTTCCCCTGCGGTGTCGGTTTCGATGCTTGGCAGAACCCGTTCCCCCCTTTGTGTCGCCGATCCGGCACTACCCCTCTTTTTTCTTTCCTACAAGAAACTCGTTGTCTTTTCGCTGGCAACTCGTCATTAGTGCGGTCAGGTGCCCTTGCCTGTGCTCCCTGCTTCCGACCCACCTTGCCCCGGACGGGACTGCAGAATAAAGTTCCTGCTTTTGGGGGTGATTGGGGTCGTCCACATTCTGTCCGCGTGCTGCTGGAGCTTTCCGCGTCTTTTTTTTCTTTTATCGATGGCTTTCTCGGGCGTCATCATTAGGCTTGATATTTATTCTCTGACTGCACCCCTTGCAACTACCCCCTTCTTTTTTTTTTTTGAGGGGCTCTTGCTTTGTTTTGGGGCTGGCACCTGGGACGCATTGCGAGTGTTCTATCCGGGCTTCCAGGCAGTGATTTTTTTCCCTCGTTTGCCCGTGAAATTCCCCGGTCTTTCAGATGAAACCCGCTGATAATCCTCCCCCCCCCCCTTTTTTTGCTTTTTTTCTTGGGATGAGAATATCCCCCCCCCCCCAGGGTTTGGACGTTGACCCCCTCGTGCTGACGTCCCCCCCCCCGCGCGCGTTTTTTTGCCCTGGGACTTATCGCCACCTCTAAAAACCCCTTTGTCACTTCAGTCTTCATTTTCTGGAGTTTCGATTCGCCAGTGGCCTGGCTTCCCTTTTTGGGAACCATTCTTTTTTTCCGTCGCGCCCTGTTTACCGGGTCTCGTCTTTTCTGGCGAGCCCGACAGTTTTCCTGCTCTTGGGTTGTCTGCACCACAGGTCCTTTTGTTTTCTCTTTCTGAGAGTAAGTTACGTTTCAACCGTTTGAACCTGGGGTGTCCACGCCTTTTCATTTGACTTTGAGATCCCCCCCCCCGCCATTGGCTGGTCCTCACACTTTTTTTTTTTTTCCCGCCGCGCACGAAGCCCGCCTACCACGGCAAGGCCTATAGCCCTCCTTTCCTTTCTTTTTTTTTTAGTCCGAGATATGGTTTTCACTCGGCTTACCTTCGTCACTCCAACCTTTCTTTTCCTTTGTAACCAAATCCCTCCGGTACCTGATTTTTTACGTCTCGACGACCAACCCGGTTTTCCCCTTTTTACCCACCTTCCCACAAATACAGCCCGCTCGGCACAACCCCTGCCGTTCCTCTTGCTGTACGGGGTAAGTGTCCGCGGTCACGCCCCTCCCTGGGCTTATCGCACACAGTTCCCCCCTCCCCTGCTGCGGTGCTGAAAAATCCTTTTGGCCCGGCCCCACGTAGCCCTCCTTTTAATTCCCTCCTGGTTCTCCGTGTAATGGAGTTTATCATTCTTGTGGGTTGGTCCAAAGTCCCCCCCGTGACGGGGGGATTCCTTTCTGAGTTTGTGGGTAGAAGAACGGGGGCCGTTTGTGCTTTTTTGACCACCCGGGGGCCGTTTTTTTTTCCCCCCATTATGTCGAGGGTTTTACCTTTGTCTTGTGGATTTTTTTCAAGACATTTCACTTTAGGAAGATGGACATTTTTTGTGGGATTTTCAGATTAGACGAAGAGTGATTCTGTCCATCCCCGTATACACAACTTTCCCATTCCAAGGACGGAGGCCAATCCCCCCCATGAATGCTTTTTTTAATTTCATCCCCCCCGCGATTAGCGAAACCCCCCCCCCCCCCTCCACCCCCCCCCCCCCCCCCCCCCCCCCCCCCCCCCCCCCCCCCCCCCCCCCCCCCCCCCCCCCCCCCCCCCCCCCGCGCGACATTTTCTTTTGACACGTTCCCCTCCCTTTTCTTTTTTATACGCCGTCCAGCCCTCCCTCCCACCTTTTCCCCTTTGTTGACCGACCTGCAATCCTTAGCCCGGTTGCCTTTTTTGTCTCGTTTCCAGTCCATTTGCCGGGGTTTGTGCCGGACCCGGTCCCTTTTTTGCCGCCCTTGTTTTTTTGGTGCCCAATGATTTTTTTTTTCTTTTTGGCGGCTCGCCTTCCCGTTTCTTTCTTTTTCGTCAGATTTTTGGTTTTGAGCCACCTGACCCTGGCAAGGGGACGCAGCTGTTCGCCTCTTTCGTCCTCCCAGGTCCTTCTTTCTTTCGGGACCCCCCTGCCGTGCGGTGCCCCACCTGTGCGGTTTTCCGAAGAGAAAGTCTGGCGGAGGTTGCTGGAACCGTGTTTCGGCCCCCCCTCCCGTCGGCGTTTCCTTTGTTTTTTTTTCTCCCGGTTTTTTCTTCCTTCTTTGTCCTGAAAACGTTCACACCGCCCTTGCCTCTTGCGCTTTCCAGACAACACTTTTTTTTTTTTTTTTCTTTCTATTCGCTAGGGTATCTTTCCGGGTGCTGCCCCCAGTCCGTTTGCCGTTGTGGCCTCCGGTCAATTTCCCCTGTGTTCTGTGGGCCCCTCTCCGGTCGGCGAGGTTTTCCCGCCTTACGACCCTTGTGTTCCCATCTCCGCTCGGGTCGTATAAACGTAACCGGTGAAAAGAAACCTTTGTTTTCCGCCTTTTCCTCTTTTCTTACCGGGTGTTTTTTTCCCCCCCCGTCCCTCACTCGAACCCACCCCCCCTGCAGGTGAACCCTTGAGGCGGTCCCTTTTAGTGATTCACCCTCCCTTAGTCAGGGGGCTAGCATTGCTTTCACCCCATGGTTTTGGTTTTGATCACCCCCCTGCCCTGGACCCTGTTTTTTTTTTTTTTCTTTTTTTTCCCCCTGAAAACCTTTTGCACTTGTTTTTCGACTTGTGCGTGCCCTCCCTTGCCTTTCTGTGTGGTTTTCCCCCCTCGAACGGGCCGGCCCCTTTTTTCCAGTCAATGTCGTTTTCCTGCATACCATGCCCCCCGGACCGCTCTTACCCTTGATTCGGCTGCCCTGTTTTATTTCCTTCTTTGGTCTGCTCGACTCCGTTCTTGAAAAAAACCCCCCGCTTTTTTCAGCGATAATCCCTTTACCCCCTTTTTTGATTACTGATGTCCGTTGAACGGATTCCACCTTTTCCCCTCCGTTTGCTGTCAGTGCGTTTCTTTTTTTGACGCCCTGGGGCCCCCCAAGGGCCGTCGCGGAAAAGTCCCACCATCACAACCCCCCCCGCCCTAGGGACTTTTGTTGGACCAGGTACCTTCGTTTTGGCGTTCTCTCCCCCACCTGTTTCCTTTTTTCCTTTTCATATCATCCGTTGTTTTTTTTTTTTAGAGATGTGACGCCCGGTTTTGGCCCCCCCACTTTTTTTGTTTCATGCGGTCCACCATCTTCTCTGCTGTTGGTTTTTTTTTTTTTTCTTTTTCCCCGGCCTTGGCCAGCTGTGCGTTTTTCCCTCTTTTTAGTCCCAAAGAGTTTTCTTTCCTGGATGCCGCCGGTCAGAATTTCGTAGTCCTTCAAGTTCTGGGGCCCGTTGTATACGGATTTAGCTTGTTTTTTTTTTTCGAACTTTGGGCCTTGTCCCTTTTTTTTTGCAGCTTTGTTTCCCCCAGAAAAACAGTTTTGCCGTAACCCCGGTGTATGTTTCGATTTTTTGTGGCCGGGTGCCTGGCGTCCGTTTTTGGGCCCGGCCCAACTTTTCCCCCGGGATGTTAGTAGAACGGGGGTTTCCCACCGCACCGCCCCCGCGGATTCCCTCCCTGTTTTTCCTTGAACAATTGGTTCTTTTTTTTGGCCCTGCTTTTTAATGTCCGGTTTTCCCCTTCTGCCCCTGGGCCAGGGGTGTGCCCCCTTTTGGGCAACGTCTTTCCCTGATTTTTCGGTCGCCCCGAGTCTTTTTTTTTTTATGGGAACCGCGTTGGTCTGAGTGTTAGTTCATCACCCGGGTCGACTGTTGGTTCGGGGCCCCACCCCCCAAGACGTTATTCCATTTTTCACTTATTTTTTTTCTCTTGGCCTGATGAGAGAGGTTTGAGTTCTGTCGCCCAGCTGATCTGACTCTTGGGTCTTTATGATCCCCCCCTGGATGGCTTCCGCCCCCTTCTTTGGCCCCTGGGTCAGGGACCTCTCCCTCCCCTTGGACGCGGATCAGGAACTGGGCACCATGTGTTGATTTAATCGGGCGGCTCCTTCCGTCCGTCTTTGGTTGGCTGACATTCCTTACGCCCCTGACCCTCCGTTCCTCTGAACCTGGGCGTGTGCCGACCCATGGGCCCCGAGGTGTTTCCCAGCCCCTTGCCACTTCCTTGCGGCCCCTCCCTTGGGCCGGCAACTGGGGATGGGCTTGCCGGAATGTGATTTGACGTTGGGTGGCCTTGCTGAGATCTTTCTGTTTGGGTCCTGTGTTAAGTCAAGTGGTCCTCCCCCCTATTAGACGCACCCGAAAGTTGTGCCCTTTCCCGTCTGAGCCCTTTTCTCATTGTTCCCACCCGGCGGCAAAGTGAACATCTGGACGGTCAAACGTTGCTTCACCAATAATTTTGTTTCGGTTTCTTTTTGTTTTTTGATTTTCTTAGACGTGCTTTTTCTTTTCATGGAGTTGCTTCATGGACGGGTGGTTTTGGGGGGGGGGGTTGTTTTTGGATACCGTTCCTCCTGGCTGGTTGGCCCGTGGTCAAGGACTGGGTTTTTCCATGATGGGCAGACTTTCTTTTTTAAATTCTGCCGCGATACTGGGTTTCATGGGGAAGACACCCCCCTTGTCCGGACCGGGGGTCTCCCCTTGGCTGTGCCTCCTTTGCCCACGGCGGCCCGAGGTGCCCCCCCCGTGCCCCCCTCCTTCCTTTTTTCCGCGACTGCCCCCCTTCGTACCCTCGTGTCCTGCGGGTTGTGTCACCCAGAAAATTCTTGTTGCTCTTCGTCTTAGCCCTTGCCCCCCTCTGAACGTGGCCAGGCCTTAACTTTTATCGACACACCCACCCGCCCTTTCTGCCCCTGGCAGACACCGTTTTTTTGTCTGGCGGAGGAGTTGGCCGTTGATTCTGGGCCCGGCGGCTGTTTGGTTGTCAGATGGCTCGTGCGTCTTTTCTTTTGGTGCCTGCCACGGGCGATTTTTTTTTGTCTAGGAATCTTTGTCTTGCGGTTGGGTGGACGAGCTTGCGTATAGTTTTTTGGTTGCACTTGGCTCTCCCTTTTTTCGAGGTCCCTTTCCCTTTCCCGGGTCTCTTTTTTTTTTTTTCGAGATTTACCCAGCCCCTTTTTGACTCCCCTTTTAGTAGGAAGGTAGCTGCAGCCCCCCTGGACTCTTCGATTATGATCTTTCTCTTTCGGCGGCTGCGCTTTCGAGGTTGGTCGGTAGCACTGGGCCTTCTCTGGTCCTTCCCCCCAGGCAATGATGCGGGATTTCCGGCGATCCGGTCTTCTGGTTCCCCTTTTGTGCCGGGGGGACCTTTTCCTTTTTTTTTCAGATGTCCAGGGGAGTGGTTTTCCCTAAAGAAAAAGACTCATGACCGTAGGGTGCTTCTTTTTTTTTACCAGCGGTCGCTTTTTCCCAGGAGCTCACTTTCTTTCCTGATCCCCCTTTTGTTTCTTCCCCGAAGGCGACCTGTTTTTTTCTGATTAGATCCATCGTTTCATTTGACTTCCTTTGAGAGGTTTAAAGTGTGTTGGGACGTAGTTCCAGTTAGTTGCCTCCTCTTTTTGACTGGGTCGTCTGAGTCCTCCCCTTTCTTTGGCGGTGCCTGGTCTTTGTCGCATGCGACTCCCCCGGTTTTTTTTAGGGGGATTCCCTTCCGGTCGGCGGCCCTTGGGACTCTTTTTGCCGGAAACGGGTGCTTCTTCTGCCTTTTCTCCGCCGAGGTCGACTGGGCCCCCAAGAAGCCCCCACTCCCCCCACGCTCGGACGACGCACGTCAACGATTCCGTGATGGATTTTGTCCTCTTCTCCGCTTCGACGTCCCTGTTTCTTTGCGGCCCAGCCGAGTAGTTGTCCCCAGGCGAGCGCCAAGGCTCAATTTTGTGCCGTGCCCGAGAAGAGTTTGGTCCCCACCCCCCGCAGCGGGATGTCTTTTTTTTTTGGAAAGTGGATAGGTTTCGCGATGGTCCCCCTTGATATGCCTCCCTCCTCTCACTTATTCCCCTTTCTCCTCCGAGTTTTGTTTTTTAGGTTCTTCCTCCCGGGATTCCCGGTACTTTTCGTCGGTCAGGGTTGGTTCTGCCCCCCCCCCCCGTTCCTCGTAAGAACCAATGCCGTTTTTCCCCGCGTATACCCCGACTGATCGGGGCCGTCGAAGATGACCTCCCTCCCTTTTTTTTTGTGAAAATCCAGATACCGTTTTTTCAAGATCAATTTTCTTCGGTGCCAGGTTCGCGTTTTTTTTTTTTGCGACTTTATTCCCGTGTTGTCTCGGTCATCCTCCGAAGTCAGTTTTTTCGTCATAGTCCCATGACTGAGTTTCTCCTCTCAAGCAGGGACGCGTAATCCTGACCTGGTTTTTGGGACCCGGTTTTTCCGTTTGGGCCTCGCCTCGAATCAGGCATCCGTCTTTTCTCATAGATTACCTCCCCTTTTTTCGGGTCGTTGCGTGATTGCCAGACAAACAGCCACAACACGTAAAGAAACTTTTTCCACCCCGCTTTCTTTCGCCCGGCCGGCAACTCCACCTTTCCCATTCTTTCTCCGCCCAGAGAACTTTCCCTGTTTGAACGGCACTCCTCCAGATGGGCCATTCATTCGGACTCGGCCGTTAGTTTTGGAGTTCTCCAACATCTCCTTTTTTTTTTCCCCTCGCTCGGCCTGGAACCCTTTTATTAGTGTTTGTGTGGACGGGTGGTTGGTTTGGAATGTCCCTGAACACGTTTAAGGGCAGTGTCCCCCCAGGTCGGCGAAGTGGCCGTTTTTCCCCCAGTCCCTGCGCAGCTTTTTTTTTTGGTCGGGAAGACTTCCCCCCCCGGGCAAAACCCTTTTAACCCTGGTGGCCAAACCCCCCCCCCCCTGTCCCACCTCGTTTGTTCAGCCCGGTCAATCCAACATTGGGAGTTTTCAGAAGAACCCCAGCTGCATGAAAGCAACCGTTTTTTGCGCACCAGATTTGTTTTAGAGAGAACCAAGACCCCCATTCTCCCTGTTACACCACGGAAACGCTTTTAGTCTTTCTGTTCCTGACTATCATCAGTGAAACAAAACCTCCTCTGTTTGAAGAGGCTTTTCCCCTCTATACTTTCTTCCCCCCTCTCATGTTTTTGTTTTTTTTTTTTGAGGCCTCCGAGTTCCTTTTTTTCCCCCCGAGGACGATCCGGCGGGTGTTTTATTTCGCGTGTCTTCCTTCTCCGCAGGTAATGGAGGACCTTAGGAAAAGATTCCCGTGTTTTTGGGATGGACCTTTTAGACTTTTCAGTGGTTCTCTACCCCAACATGTTCGGTTCTAACTGTCTTTTCAGATGGATTGAGTTTGAGTGTTTTTTCTGCTTTTTGGTTTCGCCCTCTTGGAGGGTGGTGGGTGGGAGTGGTGTTTTTTGTTGATGGGATGGCAAGCCGCCCGTCACGGCTCCCAGGGTGCGGGGTAAAGTTCAACTTTGATTTTGGTAGTGTGTTTTGTCTTTTTGTAGTTGTGGTGACAAGTCCACACCAGGTTTTGGTTTTTTTTCAGCTTTTTTCCCCCCTGGTTGTTCTTTTTACGAACCTTCCCTGCTAGGCCTTGCACCTTGGCACCCCCGGGCCTGTTACCACTTGTTTTTTTGCAGGGGGTTTCCTCAGTCCACGAGCTGCTGGCCCTTGTGTTTCCGGCAGAGGGTTTTGGCTTGCTTCAGATTGTGAGTCTTCAACGCGGGTTTCCCGTTTTTCTGGGGGCGATGGGAGCTGGGGAACCGGTGTCGGATGGAGGACCGTCAGGTCTCTTGTCCCACTTGACTCTTGTTTTTTTGTCCCGTTCCTTGGTTCCGGTTGTTGGTTCACGCCGTGGAGTTTGCCCAGTGCTTTTTTCGGGTGCAGTGTTGTGTTTTTTTGGGGTTTTCTTTGGATTTCGTGTTTTGGTGGGGCTTTCCGGAATGGCAACATTTTTCTTCCCGCCCGGGAGTTTTTCTTCCTATGGTAGGACGAGGATCTGGCATGGGGTTTCGGCAAGCGTTCCTTTTTTCCCGTCCCGGCGTTTTTTTTTCCTTGGTATCGGGGTTGTTCAAGTGGGGGGGGGGCCGGGCTTTATTTTGAGTTCGTTTCATTTGGTTCTGATTCCCTCTTCTCGCGCGTCCCCCCTTTTGAAGTCCCTGTTTTTTGGTTGGCCAGAGGATTACTTTCACCTTTAGCATGGCTTTTCCTCTGATGGGCCCCGCCGGTATTTTTTTGGCCTTATTTTGGAGGTTCACATTCCCCTTCGTACTTCAAGCGGCGAATGAATTCTTTCCTGTCGTATACGCTGTTTTTTTCTGGAGCGGCCGTTCCCTGGTCTTTTGCATTTGGTCGAGTGGGAACTTCTTTTTTTTTGTTTTTTCCCCCGGATTCTTTTTCCCCCTCCCTTTTTTTCTCGCCTTCCCAGACCGTCTTCCTTCTCTCCTCCCCCGGGGCAAGTTTTTTTGCTGTTATCGCGGAGGCATTTTACCCTGTTGTCCCCCGGCGCTTTTTATTTGACACCCCCTTCAGACGGAACTTCTGCTTCCCCCCGTAGTGCTTGCGGTTTTTTTTTTGAGTTTAAAATACCGGCGTTTTGTTTTCTTTTCCTGCGCGCGGCCTGACCCCTTTGAAGCCCTCGCTGGGCCAGGACTTTCCGCGGCATTTTAGATCTTTGGGATGTTTTTGACTTTTTTTCGCGCTTTTTCCCCACTCGTTTTCGGTCGGCGCTGAGCGTGGCTGCTTTGCTGTTTTCCATTTTGTGGTTCTCGGTGGAGGAACTTCAGTGGCTGAGCATACACTGCCCCTCCCCCTTCTGGCGAACAGTTATCCCCTCTGTTGGCCAATCCCGCAACTTAATTTTTTCCCTTCCCCTTGCACTCGGGCCAGACTCCCCCTAGCGGGCGGGTTTTTTTTTCCCCCATGACTTCAGGTACCTTGGTCGGCTCCACGTTTTTCAATAAGCACTTTCTTTTTCTGTTTCTTTTTTGCCCCTGTCCGGATATTGTGACCCCAGGTCCGCAGTCGCCCGACGTCCCTGGGTTCCCGATTTTCCTTAATGGATTTTTTTTCAGACCGAAGGCATGGTCCTTTTTTTTCTTGGTTTTTCTGCTGCACTCCCACCGGGGCTCACTCTCCGTCAGCCCCTTCAAGTTGCCCGGGGTGCACGCCTCCAATGATCCTGCCTCTTTTTCCTTTTTCCCCGTCCAGGCCTTGCTTGTTTTCTGGTGATCCCTGGCGCCGTTTGTCCCCCCTGGACTGTGCATCTTTCGCGCCTGCTCGTGTGATTTGATAAAGCCTCCTTTTTTTTTTTTCCGCTGATTCCGTTTTTGCTGGAGCTATGTTACGGTATACTGTTTTCGTTGGGTTTTGGCATTTTAACCTTCTTTTCCCCCCTTAGCGTCGTCTTTGACGAACCATTTCCAAACAGCCACATTCCCCCCTTTTTACTACGCCACGTCCCGGCACCCACTACCGGGGCTGCTTGGTTTTTTTTTCTTTTTAGCTTTGACCCTTCGTTTGGACTCTCGCCCCCTTGAACTCACGGCGCTTGACCCAGCCACGGGAAACGGGACTAAAACTGGTTGCCAAAGCCCGCTTCGGTCTGCGTTCCCTTTTTTTTCGGTGGTTTTCTTTTGGGGGGTGGCCACTTCCCTCCCTTTGTTGGACGGACTGACCGTAGCGGCTGGTTTTTTTTTTTTCGTCGGTGCATAACGAAGAGTTTGCGTGTGTGCAATTTCTTCGGTTGCCTCTCCGAGGGGGTCAGGTAGCGTGAGCCTTGGCCTTGCCGAAGTTGGGCGTTTTCTAGAGAGGTCTTGTATGGTTTTTTTTTCTTCTCCCCCCAGGCCCGTACCCCCGGTTCCTTACCGCTGGCGTCCTCCCCAAAGGTTTTCGAGGCGGCTTTCATTTTCCCGCCGGTTCGCGTTTCCCCCGGGTTTTTGATGCGTTTCCTCTGACCACGTCCTTCCCCCTCTTTTCTTTCCCACGCGTCCCCTTTTCCTGCACCTCCCCCCAACGTCGCGTCATCGGCGACCTCGGGATTTTCCTGTTTTTTTTTGATTGGTTGCCGTCAGGTCTTTCCCCCCTCCCACAGTGGTTTGGACACTTCTTTCTCTCGTTTTTTTTTTCTTTCTGAAGGTCATGGTTCGACGGCCCGTTCTGCACCGTCCAGTCCGCTTCTGGTTTTTTCTAACATTGTGACCAGTTCTCCCCTTACAAACGCTACTCGCAGGTCCCAACCACTCTCACTCTTCCTCCCCTGTCCGGCGGGCTTGCGTGGTTGTTCCATTTTTTCTGTTGTGTCGACGGGCTTTTTTCGGGATGTTCCCGCCTCTTGCCCATTTTGCTGGTACCCCCAGTCAGGGGCTTTTTTTTTTTCTTGAGGGTCCAGGCAGTTTTTGCGGACAGCACCTTGCGCACCGACTCCGTTTCCAGTAAAAGACAACGGTCGGCTTTTCTTCTTGATCGGTTATTCTTCGGGCTGCACCCCACAGTCCCTTCTTTTGGCGGGGAAGGTCCCGTCCCAATGGTTCTTTAGGCAGCCCTTTGGCTCGCTTTTTTTTCCTCATCAGACAGACTGGCTCCATTCAGTCTACTGTGTCTGGTTTGTACCCTATCCCGTACCAACTGGTAAATTACTTCTTTTTGTTGGCCGTCCCCCATCCCCCTATGAATTTTTTTTTTTTCCCCGAATTTTGCTAACTGTCCCAACCACCGGCGGTGCACCCCGGTCGCGGGGCTCGGCTTTTGATCACCGCCTCCTGGGTGCGTGGTCCTGTTCACGGACTGCTTCCTTTTTTTAGTTTCAGTAAAAGCAGGTGTCAAACCGGCTGGCCCCCCTGCCATTTTTTTCAAGGTCCCGTCTTGGGTTTTGACTAGTCATTGTTGTTTGCTTTTTGAACACAACTTGTTCGCCGAACACGCCGGCCCTGTTTTCGTTCCCGAGTGGCGCCCTGCTGTCAAGGTGACCCCCAATTTTTCTGTTTTTTGACCTTTAACAAAGATTTTCAGCTTTTTTTGTTTTCTGGCCTTTTCTTTTCCTGACTTCAGTTTCATTCTAGAACCCCCCCCGGATTCACCTATATCCTCCCTTTTGCCTTACCCTTTTGATGAATATTTTCCCCTCGCCCGCCGGATCCATTTGCCATGAAAAAATCGTGTTTTTCCTGCGGCCCGGCTGGCCCTGGTTTGGCCCAGGCGCCCCTTACCCCCAACCCCCCCCCGAATTAGACGATGTTTCACAACTTTACATCGTTTGTTGCGGCTCCCTCATGGCGTTCTTCTTTGTTTGTTGTGAGAGAGCTGGACGCCCCCGGTTCTCTTTTCCCCCCTGTCCTCTTGGTACTGTACAACATGCTCTTGAGGTTGTGTGTTTTTTTGGTCTTGGCTGCCTGGTCCCGGGTTCAAATGGCCCTTGGATTGAGCTGGCTCCCCTTTCCGCGTTTCTTTGACCTGGCTCCGGTCTTTCCTTCCAGGTACGTCATACAAGTAGTTTTTTTGCTTTGGAGGTATTTCCTATGATGCGGGTTGGTAGTCGACGGTGGCGGCTTGCCTGATTGCCCAGCTTCATCTTTGTAAAATGTGGGTCGATCGGGTTTTCCGTTTCTTATCAGTTCCTCCCCCTCTCACGGGACAAAACGTGGCTTTCGTTCCTGGAGTCCTTTTTTCCCCAAGCACCCGACTTCCTGCAACTTTTTTCCATGCGGGACCATGGCCCCAAATGTTTCTGTTCCCTAATGTGTTCGTGTTCTTTGTACTCCCCGCGGTGGTGCATCCGTGCGACCCCCAGTCCTTGCGAGGTGGTTTTTTCTCCGTCTTTCCTACAGGGGACTCTGTGGGGCTGTTAGTCTTTTGTCATCCACAAGAAGGTTCTGGGTAGTGGGCGTCCCCCCCCCTTTGTCCGCTCCCAGTGTTTACTGTTTAGTTTTATTTTTTAGTTCGATGGTGAAGGGCTGATTGGGAGCTGGGCCCGCTCCCAGATTGGCTGCGGCCGTTTCCTCCCCCCTGGGACTGGACTTTCGCCCCTGTTTTTTCCTTTGGAATTGGGCAGTCCTATCTCCCACTCCTTGGATGCTGGACTGCCATTGTTTTCGGTAGGGGGTTGTTCTGTATGTTTAGGACGCGTTTTGCCTTGACAGGCATTACGCCCTGTGTACTCCTCCCCTACGGAAATTCCGGTGCACATTGTTTGTGCCGGGCCCTGTACGCGCCCTTCATAGAGGAGTATTCCGTGCCCCTTTCCCACCTTCCGCGTCGGGAGTGCCCTTTTTGCTCGCGCCTTTGCTGATGTGTTGGCCCTGGCCCTGTTTTTCCCAACGGGCATAACCCGCCTGACTTCTCCTTTGTCCTTAGACGCGTTTAGCCTACTCCCCTTTCAAAAACGGCGGAATGACCCCTTGTACGGTTCAACCGGCCCTTGTAACACCCCTTTTCCCTCGTAGCGGCGGGCGGTACGTTTTTGAGTCCAGGTTGGAGTGTTCTGTTGACGTCTTTCTTTCCCGCTTGTCTCGGGTTTTCCCAAGAGTCGCTCTGTTTTTTCTTAAGGAGGTTGATTTTCTCCGGTTGCTTCGCATCCTTTTGGGGATGGTCCCAGTCCGTGCGGCCTTCCCACCAGGGGGGATTTTTTTCCAAACGTGTTGTCTTTCACATCCTCCCGTGTTTTTGTTTCCTCTCGACCGCGCTGCTTTGCTCTGCAAGGTTTTTTGCCATCCTGGGGAACCTGACCCCTCTCCTTAATCTTGGTTCAAGCCCCGGTTCCCCCTCCCACCTCGTCCCGCTTACCCCTTTTTTTCTTAGACCGGCACTCGTCCGGTGCAGGCACTTCACGGGCTTGGTTTTTGACCCCAACGCGTTTGCGCCTTCTAAGGGGACCCGTAACGTTCTTTTCCCGTGAGGTCATGTGGCCGTTGTGACCTGGTCCGTGGGTCACCGCGCCGTCGGCGTTTTTTTTTTTTGTCATTAACAGGTTGGTTTCTCTCTCCGCCCCCTTCGTTCCCGCGGCGGTGGGGTTTTCGAGTCTTTTCGGTAGATTTTTGCATTTTTTGCTGAACCTGTTTTTCTTTTGTAGACGTACATTGTCTGCGACCATCCCAGGCTACGTGCTCTTCTCAGTGAGGCATCAACCTTGATTATAGCTCTTCTCTTGAGTTTCCGGCTTCGGGACTTTGCTTTTTTCTTCTATGTGGTGCGGGTCGGCGCTGCAGTCGGTCCTGGTCCGGAACATCGCTTTCTTTTTCCTCTCGGACGACCCATTGCTTTTGACCGTTTTTTTTTTTTTTTTGCCGGTTCTCCTCCTCCCTCTGTAATCCCCCGGGTTTTTCGGTTTTGACAGACCCTCCCACCATTTTTTTTTTGGTCCTCATGCCGTCTGTAGACGTCCCCCAACCAGGAGATTCCCAGTTGCTCTCTTTCCCCTGGTCCGTCGTTTCGGGGTATTTTTTCCAACGTGCTCGCGTTTCCCTTGGGTTTTTGCTTGCTCCCTCCCCCCCCCTGAAGGTACTTTTCCCTGCGTTTGCAAAGGTGGGTCTATTTACCGGCAAGTAAGTGTTGTCCGTTCCACTTTGCTGGGATCCCCCTCTGATTCTGGTTTTTTTCGAGACGTGCGTCGGTGGGTCGTTTTTTTATCTGGTTCCCACTCACTCAGCGGTCCCCCAATTTGGCGATCCTTTTTTCTTTTTTTTAGAGGTCGGGTTTTTTTTTTCCACTACGTCTGGTCTTCGGGCATGTCTTCCGGTTTTTCCTAGTTCTCTTTCTGACTCCCGATTTTTTACGATTTCATCTGAAAACGATTGTGTTTTCTTGATGAGTCCCTCAAGCTCTTTTCTACTTCCTTGAATTTCTTCGCGCGTATGGTGCGGCCCTCGCTGAAACGCTCCATCATCTGTTTTAAGTTATTTGTACCCCGCCGTTTTCATGGATCTTTTTTCTTCCGTTTCTTTTACAGTTTGATTTTTTTAGTGAGTCTTTGACATGGACCCATTGACTCTGAGCCCGTGACTGGTTCCCTTTTTTTTCTTTTCACCTGATGAGGGTTCCTCTATTGTCTGGTCTGGTCGATTACCTGTCAGTCCTTTCCGTCGGTAACGTCCTTTGCGCCCTTTCTTCTCCTTTTTTTTTTTTCTCTAAAGCTGCTGCCTTTTTTACCTCCCCCCGCTGTCTTAACGTACCCTTTTTTTCCCTACAATAGACTGGCTTCTACTGCCATGCGTTTGCAATCCATATTCCCCATTTCAGGCCACTCCCTTGGGCTTGACTAACCCCCCATTCTTTTTTTCTTTTTAGTTTCCTCCTGTCTCCCTTTCGGAGTCTTTCGTTCACCCTCGAAATGGTTTGCCTCCCCACCTACTCGGCTTATCCCGATTGTTTCGCATCCTCCAGCCGCCGCGCAGGTCTCGAACCCCATTTTGTGGAAGTTTCCTCTTGGTCCGTTGTTTCCTCGTCCTCGGTCCCCTCCGCATTTTTCCCAAGCGCCCTTCTCTCCAACCGCTGGCTGTTCCTTCCCTTTTTGATTCCGGGCCCCCTACCACCACTCCCCCCCACAACCCGATCCAAGTTAAACTTTACCCCGTCTTGGATCCACCGGCCCTTACCGGAAACGGGGACTTTATTTTTTGGCTCCAAACGCCGGTTAGCCCCTTCTTTTTATCCACCCGAAAACCCTTACACTCCCTGGGGCCAGGTTCCCCAACCTTGTTCCTCCCGAGTTCTCCCCGTACACTTCCCAAAATACCGGGCCTTTCCATTTCTCTCGGCATTCTTGTCCCAACAGTGTTCCAGAAGGTATAGTTGGCTTTTTGGTGATTGGGGCGCGGAGTTGCCACTCCCCTTTTCAAGTTCCGTTTTGCTCCCCGTGTGGTAGGATTTTGTCTTTTTTTGTGACGGCCAGCCCCCCTTTTTCAAGAGCGCCAGTGGTTGGGGACCCGGCCTACACCACCGCAAACCTGCCCGTTTTGTCACCCACACC
>Ga0179591_1147785_pt1 | contig 19788 bp, 23 predicted proteins | sample CZOMad2_1_08_16f_FD_182891 | JGI IMG/M metagenome (GOLD analysis project Ga0179591, IMG submission 182891) | Vadose zone soil fungal communities from Angelo Coast Range Reserve, California, USA - CZOMad2_1_08_16fungal (PacBio error correction) | ecosystem: Environmental > Terrestrial > Soil >... | reverse complement strand
AAAGTTCCCATTAGGATCGTAGTAGTTGTTTATGTTTCCGTTCTTTTTTTGTGTGTTGTATGAAGGTGTTCCCCACCTGACAGGTCGCGGAGGGTTGCACCTTTTCCTCCTTGGTGCCGTCTTCTTTGATTACATCTTTGGGCCGGGTCTACAGGGAGGTGGGATCGTCTCCCCTGTGTTAGTTTTCCGCCCTTTCTTTTAGTCTCCGACGAATCGAGTGGCCCCCCCCTTTTTCTGGAAATCTCCCTTGGGGTGAACATCCTTTCTTGCGGCATCTATTCCCTCCCCTTTATACCTACTAACTATGTCTCAGGTTAGGTGCAGTAGCCGTGCTGATCCTCCTGCGATCGAGTCCATCCTTGCTAATTTTTTTTGTTCACTTGTGCTGCCGTCTTTGACTTCTTGCGCCGGCCTTTTCATTTTACTTGCCCTCAGGGGAGAGACGTCTCCAGTTCATGGACTCTTTGTTCCCTCTTGGTCACTAACAATCACCACCCCGCCTTTGTCGCGTTCTGTTCCCCCGGTTTGCCCTCCTTCCACCTTCATCCCGTCGGAAATGTTTCTTGGCCGTTCTTTCCTGTTTTCCGTAACTTCGATGTAAACCAGCTCGTCTCTTTCGGTCGCTCCTTCTTTCATTTCTTTCCCGTCTCTTTTATTGGTGACAAGGCCTCGTATACGCCTTTGTTTTCAGCCGTTGCAAGTTGACTTTCTAGTTCATGACCCGTGACTTTTTGCTTTTCGTGTTGCGACCTTTCCTGACAGAGCGTTCGTGCCTCCTCTACCGCTCTTTATTCACCTCTTACACTTTCGATGTGCTCCTCTTTTCCCACCCCCTTTCATTTCCGTCAGATGACGGTTCTGGACCGCGGTAGGAGGCGCCGTCTACTGTCCTTCTGGGCCAGCCTGCCGACCGACCCCGTCGGTTTTTCTTCCCCTGCATTGCGACGGGCCATGCCTACACTCCCTAGATTCATCGGTTCCCCAAAGCTGGTTTTTCCCTTTTCTTTATGTTGTTGCACCAGACGTTGCCTTTTCGTTTCCCCCCCCCCCACCAAATGGTCCAGCCCCTAAAAAAGCGTTGCCCCCCTTTTCTCCAGATTACAGGAGCAATATGTGACAGGAGCTTCTTCCTGCCCCCCCCTCAAGTGTAGGTTATTGGACCGATTACCTTCTCTTTCGTTTTTGTTACCGATGTTTTGCTCTGCCCAAGGCACCCTGCGCTCGGGTGTTCTTTTCCTTTTTGCTTGCCTTCGCCCCCCCGGTTGAATCGACCCTTTCCATTTGCCTGGTTTTTTTGCAGTGACGACTTGTGTTCTGCCGGGCCTTCGGCTTAGTACACTCCGATTTCCTTGTAGTTTTCATTTTTCAATCCCCCCTTTTTTTCCCCCTGCCTCTCCCTGTAAATGATCCTAAAGGAGTGCGAGGTTCGATCTTGTCCTCGTGCTATTCAGCACTTCGGTTAGGATGATTCGATTCTTCTCAGTTCCCTTACTTCTAACTAGCTCAAGTAGCTGCTCTTTCGCTGTTTTCCCCCCAGTTACATACCTGCCGGCTTTTTTACAACTTCGACCCCCGTCGTACCTTTTTGAATGTCCTTTCCTTTTTTTCTCTGCACTCCGTCCTGGCCTTCAAGATTCCACGGCCCGATGTTGGAGGGTTCCTTTACCTCTCCTAACTCTACGACGATTTTCGTCCTTCCAACTCATCTTTTTGTTAACCACTTATGTCAGCCCCCTTTATCTTCTCCTTTCAGTTTCTCGTTCATGTCCATTTTCCTAAAGGGCATTTAACTGGATCGCTTAGGTGTGTCTCTGTTGCCTCTTCCTTCCCCCAACAATATCCTTCTGGATACCCATTCCCTTCCCGTTTTTTTTTTATCTTTTCCCTCGCGCGCCCTTTAGTGGCTGAGCGCCTTAAGTAGCAAGTTAACTCCATGCTGGAGTGTTCCTTCTCCATGGTTACTGGCCAGGTATATCGCGCTTACTCCTCGAACTATTACCCCCCTCTCCCTTTTCTTGCGCAAGTTCTCAAACAAGAAATGTAGGTACCCCAGTATCCCCTCGCTTTTCCTGTTGTTCTTTGAACTGTCCTAGGATCATGCCCCTCCTACCGTCGAGCTTTTTTTTCGCGTTTTACTTGCAAATACCTTGTGCGCCACTCGATTCGTTTTCCCCTGCCGTCCATGCGGTGTCCTGTCCTCTCACCTTCCTACCTTTATGAGCGATTAGCCCCTCCTTTGTTTTCGCCCACCTCGAGAAAAACTACATAGTCTCGCTTCCCCCTCTAGCCCCCTCTCTCTAGTCGAGCAAGTTGATTGGCCCCCCCCTCCTCTCTTTTTTTTCCTCGCCCTTCTGAAGGAAGCGTTTGAGTTAGAATATCATGTAAAGCCCCCCCCCCCCCCCCCCCCCCCCCCCCCCCCCCCCCCCCCCCCCCCCCCCCCCCCCCCCCCCCCCCCCCCCCCCCCCCCCCCCCCCCCCCCCCCCCCCCCCCCCCCCCCCCCCCCCCCCCCCCCCCCCCCCCCCCCCCCCCCCCCCCCCCCCCCCCCCCCCCCCCCCCCCCCCCCCCCCCCCCCCCCCCCCCCCCCCCCCCCCCCCCCCCCCCCCCCCCCTCCCCCCCCCACTCAGAGTCGCGACTTCCCATTTATGGGTTCGTTTCCCTTCCCTTCTCTTTTTATATAAAAGATTTTTCATCCCCCCCATTTTTTCTACCCATCATGACCTCAAGACCCCTTAGTATTACCCCTTTTACCCCCTCCGTTTTTCCCCCCTCTTTAGCCTGTAACAAGGAGGGTTAACGCTCTTTCCCGATAAAACGCTTCAATGCCGTCAAGCTGGAAAATCCTTCCCCCCCTTCGCCGTCTTCTTGTTAATGGCTGGGCCTGACGAGGGCTTCAACATTTGTTGCCCCCCTTCCCCATGTAATGGATGTGTCCAGTCTCTAGACGTTCTCAGGCTGACTCCTTTCCCCCCCTCTCTGTTGTTTTTGAGATAATTCGTCAGAATCTGACTGGTTAGATTTGGACCTGCCCCTTTGATTCTTTCAGGCGCTCGGACCGCTGTTGCTGAGTTTCTTCTCTTCCTTCCCTTCCCGAATCTTGGACAATGTCCTTGTTGCCCTCTTGCGCTAGCGTATTTTGTTCCAGTCATTTCACCGCCCCTTTATTTCCCTAGATGGAACCCTTTTCTTTAGTTGCACACCTCCTGTGTTTTTTTTTTCTTCAGGGATGGTCTTTGCGAGTGGAGGTGATTGACCCCCCCCCTCTGGTCTCATACCCCAGAGGAGTCAAGGGTCTCTCTCCCATCCCCCTAAAGTTTAGGAGCCCGCCGCTTCCCCGTGGTTATGTATGTCGTGTATGCGACCCACCACGCTGTTCCTGTCTTCCGAGCGGTCCTGTCTATGATTTCGGTGGTCCAGCCAAATTGGCGCCCTCGTCGCGTCTTTCCTCGTTTTAAGCGCGTAAGATAGTAGTTATGATGATCTCTGCTTTCCTGTATCCCAAGTTACTTCTCTCCTCACCGATATTACATTGGAGAGCTCATTGGAACACGTCACTTAACCAGCTAAAGGGCTTTCTCTTTTTTTGCCAATTTGCTGTGGCGAGTCCCGCGAAAAAAGTTCTGCTGACGACGTGATCTTTTTCGCCCCGCGCCCGTTGCCTGCCAACGGGCTTCTCCTTTGGGCCCGTATAGTTCGTGGGGGAGATTGCGCCCCCCCACTCCCTATCTGGTCCGTACTCGTAGGCTTGAGTACCCCATTATCATAAGGGACATCCATGTGCAGGCCCATTTCGCTCCCCCCTATGTTCTTTCCCCGTTTTCTGCCTTCTCTTAAGAACTCACGGCGGTCTAGTCTTCGCCCCCCGCCCCCCTTTTTTCCGGAATCTTGTAGCCAGGCGTATGACCCTGGCGTGACCCCTTGTTCCCCTGACAAGCCTACCTCGATCCAGTCAAGTTTCTTCCTGTTATGACCTTTTTTTTCCCCTGCAAGTTCAGAAGCTAGTGTTATGACATCAGGGTTACACCTAGTTTCGCCCCGAAGATCCTGATCCCCTACGAGTTCGAAGGCAGGTAAATGAGACCGTCCCCCTTGTCCGTGGGGTCACTATGACTCCCGGCTTTCTGTGCAAGCTGTTAACCCACCTGTCCCCAACCCTTCGTTCTCCATTTCCGAAGTCTGAATTGTCCGAAGAACTGACCAGCCGGCAGTCCCTTTGTGAGTCATTTTGGCTGGTCCCCAACCAATCGCCCGACCCGACTTTTTCCTCGGTTGGCTCTACGGGTGCAGATCTGATATGTCCTTACCGTTTCACATTTTTCACCCCTCCCCTTTTCTCCATGACCCGAAGCAGCGGCTCTGACAGCGCAAGTGCCCATTACCTCTTCGCTCGCTTTGTTGCTACTCTTGGTTTTGCTTTTCCAGCCATACTTTTATTATGGACTCCGCGACTTCCCCCCTCAGCACCCCTGTCGTCTGCCCCCCCCAACTCCATTCTCGCTTTAAAAATGAGGTAGATCCACCCTTCCTGGCTAGGGCAATTCAAATCTTCCCTACCGCTCTCTCTCCTCCTTTTAAATTTGCCCCCGCCGCCCGCCCATCCGTAAACGGCCACTGAATTAGAATCCCCTTTTTCACCCCCTACCCTGCTGGACAGGCCATGGCCGTTTCTCCCCCCTGTTCCCCGTTTAACCTCTTTTCGCTCATGGTTCCCCGTGGGAGGGGCTTGTCCTTGTTTTTTGCCTTTTACCGATGTCCTTTTCCATGTTCACACACCGCAGGCTAGAGAGTGCCCCCTCCTCCGCTTTTGATGTTTGCCACAGACTATCTGGAATGAGGCCTTTTTTTGTTCTTTAGTAGCCGGTGGGCCCCACTCCCTTTTTTCCCTTTTCAGGTTTCGCCTTGAGAGCCAGGAGCCCCCTGTCCTCTTCCTGCACCTCGGGACAGCCCCGTCTTTTTTCCCTCCATGATCACATCCTTTTTGACTCTGTCCTCTTTCCTCATCACCAGCGAACATGTTCATAAGGTGGAAGCCTCGATTCTGATTTTCGTGGCTGATTCTTTGTTGACAGTTTTGCCACCGACGACCTCCGATCTCTCTCGGCTATTTTTCTTCCCTTCTGTCCTCAAGGAATTGCCGCCGCATATCCGCGGCATTGGCCACCCCCATCCCCGAGCGGCAATGAAAGCTCCGTTCTCTTACCTCTCTCGCCCCTTTTTTTTACCTTGCGATGCTGTTCCCGCCATTCCTCCTTGGACAATATCGAGCAGGTTTTCCGTGTTTTAATTGGTCCGCCTGTTTCACTCTTTTTTCCGTGCCAGCGACAGGCGGTTTTTGTTAGGTTGCGGGACCCCCTTCAAGACGCCCCCTTCACTTCCCTCTTTCTACTTCGACCTTATTGCAATTACCATACCGTTGTCCTAGTTCCTTTCTTTTTTTCCCCTTCATCACTTCACAACATGCGGCCGAGTTCTAAGACTCTACTTTAGCTATTTCGGGCGACCTTCTAAGGGTCCCTAGTTACAGTGGTTACGGAGGGTCTACCCTCTAACTCTACTCTTCCGACGACAGTTCCCCCCACTTTATGTTCCTCCCCCGCTTCCCCCAATGAAAATATGAGGGCCAATTCGATTCGTCCAGATCCTCCCCCTGGTCTGTTGATCAAAAACCTTCCCGACTGGTTTTCTTTAAACCTAACTTTCGGAAAAGGCCCGACGCTTTTCCATCCATTTTTCTTCCACTTTCCCCTATGTTGCCGCGGTTTGCCTCCGCTGACCTGTCTGTTTTTCTTTCGCCGCTACCCCCCTCCAGCCATCCCTGGGACATAAACAACTACTACGATCGAAAGGGACTTTATCTCTCTCCTCCTCCTTTGTTTTTTTAGAGTTTCTAAAGTCCCTTCGGATCGTACTCTTGTTCTCCATTGGTGGTTTTTTTTTTGATTCCTTCCCCCGTTCTCCAGGTGACTGGCCGTGAACCAGATGCGACCTAGTTTTCTTCTCCATCTTAGTTTCTTTTCCAGAGTCGGGCGTGCGACAGGGGGGGTTGGACCCCCCTACGCCCAATTTCCTTCCACTCCGCTTTCTTAAGAATCTTGGCCAGCATTCTTCGTGGGAATCGTTGGGTTCGTTACCCTCCTGGCTGTTTGCTTACCTCTTGCTCTGTTATACCCTCCGTAAAGGTCCTCAGGTCTTCCCTTTTTCTCCTTCTTAGAGACCGTTTTCTCTAAATCGGCCAGTGACCCTGTTGTCCGTGAGGTCCGTCTTGTTCGCTCTTCTGACTGAAACCGGTAGTGTAATTTCAACTAGGTGAATCTCTCCTTGCCTCTCGTTGATTTAGGATAATTGGTCTCCCCCCTCACCAAACGACTGTCCTGTTCCGTGAAAGGGTGCCCTTCGGCCCCCTTATCCCTCTCCTTCCGCGCTCTGGGCAATTTTCCCCTTTTTTTCTCAACTCGCGGCGATTTTAACCCACCGTTCTCGCTCTTCCCTTCTTCTCCTTCTCTCCTTGTGATGCTTTTGGTGAAAATGTAAGGATATGCGTCTGTCCCCAGGTTACTATTGGATGTAGAGGAAGGACGGGGACCCGGCCTGCGCTTTTTTATTTGATAGTCCAGTTTCTAAGGTACGTCCCCACCCTTATCGAAGTCCGTGCTCGAACCCAGTATAGAGGCTCCTGCACATTTTTGACTTTTTTCTTTTTATTCGCTTTAAAAAACCAAATTGCTCATAAGGAAGAATTGTCAGTTTTTTCCTTTTTCGGCGTTTTTGCTCCGGCAGAAGGCGTCCTCCCCTGCTCAAAGAATTCCTAAGACCCCCCCCCTGCGGGTCTCCCCCCCCCCCACACCTTCCCCCAAGCCTGAGAAGCGTATCTACTTCCGGATGAATTCGGGTTCACCAGCAAATCTCATTTTTTTTACTTTTATTCCGGTTTGTGCCATGACGGCTTCTGTATACCCCGCACACCCAACAATGGACCTCCCTGCACCCCCTCCTTCCCCTTTTCCCTCAACATACGTACCGTCGCCAAAGATGTGACAGGGCGTTCACTGCCAGCAAGTCTTCTCCTCGATTCCTTCTACTTTCTCTTTTCTTTTTCCCCTATGCCTTTTTTTCCCCCATTTTCTTCCCTTTTCCCCCCCCCCCCCTTCGGCGGGAGACGAGGGTGATTGCATTTTCCTGCCTCCGGTGAAGTCTACCCTCAGTTTTTCCATCGATCCATGTAGTTGGTTGGGGCCTTCTGCCGTTTTATTTTTTTTTTTTTTGGGGTGGCTTGTGTTGTTGGTGGGTGTGTGTTATCCCGTGGACTTTTCGGCGGACTCCCTTGTATTTTTTCTTAACCAAAAAACACATAGCAGCCACGCTTCCTTGTACTGGAAATCCAGGGCCTTGTGAGCGGTCCATTCAGCTTCTTCTTCTTTGAAGCAAGAGGTTAGGCTTGAGTTTTGCTGTTTTCTCGCCATATTTCACTCTCTCCACCCCCTCTCGTGCGGTTCGGGAGAGGTGTTGGCGCCTGCCCCTTCACTACTGGCCCGGCTCTTTGACCCCGTTACTTGTATACTGGCTGGATCGGTTTTTTTGTGTCCCTTTCCGTGACTACGACGTCTTAAGCTCACTGATGTGTGGACGGGGTATGAACAGATTACGGAACTATTAGATCAGGATTTTTTTCATAACCTTTTTCCCCCTTTCCATCTTTCTGAATTGCCGTTGCCGGACAGTTCATCCATTTCTTGCTGGCCCGATTTTCTCTGTTTATTTTGCCTCGTAGCAATGTAAATATAGCCATTTTCACCTCGTCCCCTTTCTTCTTCTGCTTTCCGTAGGAGAGCAGTGTTTTCAGATTCTGTCCTTCACCTGTCGATCACCCTGAATTGTTGATTTTCCCTCCGTGTTTCCAGAGTCTGGACAGTCTCTCCGCGGGTACGACTCGACTTAAGTGTCAAACCCTTCCCTTGCTACTTTGGCAAGTATCAAACACCTGACCCTCTTTCCCCCTCCCCCCGCTAAAGTTTCCGTGAAAAGTGGCTTGGGCTGCCCTTCTCTGTCTTAGAGGCCTTTTTTAGATGGGCGTGCCCACCCCCTGGCGAAAGTTTTTTCTCTTCTTCTGCCTTGCTCATGCGTGGTCCCTGACGACTACAGGAAGATTTGCTTGTCGCCTTCGTAACTTTTGATATTTATCTCCAACCTCATATAAGACTATAGTCTTGCGCTTTTGACCACACTAGACTAGTAGACGCCACGTGATCGGACCCCCCCCCCACTATCACCCCTAGACATCAGCGCTCCCATTTCCTGTATTTACTGCTCTTTGTTTATCCTCCCCTTCTTCCCCTCCTCGGTCGCGCCTCCCTTTATGTGATGTCCCGCCACTTGATTTTTTGGGCCTCAACGCGTTGGTCAAATCACACTCCCCTTCAGGAGACAACAGCATTGACAATTTAAGACCGGAGGTATTTCCTCTTTTTTCACCTCCTTTTGTTAAATTTTTCCACCCTCGATAGAATGTTCCACAGGATTTCCCTCCCCCGCCCTCCACTCTCAGCTAATATGGTCCCCCCCCCTTCATTTTTCCACTTTTTTTTTTCTTTTTTTCTTCTTTTCTTGAGGCCTGCCGTTTTTTCTCCAATCTGGCGAGCTACTTCCAAGACTGCCTTAATGTTCCCCCGTCTCTAATCGTTCAGACCGGATGACAGCCCTTTTTCCCTCTTCCCCTCCCCCCTTTGTGTTGTGTAGAGATCTCGTCAGACTTCTGTCCCTTCTAATCGACGGTTTCCCTCCTTTCCCCCCGTGCTTCGAAGGATCGCTCCAGAGTTCTCTTTTTTCCTTCTTTCAGTTTTCCCCCCTTCCCCCCTCAGGCCCAGGGCAAGATGACAATGAATGTTAAGCTTCCTTTCCCCGCTCTTGTAGTTTTATCTTCCCCCCACCACAATGAGCTGTTACCCGACTTTGTAATGCTCTCTATTGCCCCCGTTTTACGAGTAAATACGACGGCTTGCTTTCCATGGCTTTTCTTAGTTTGATTGCCCCCAAGTCTGTTATATCCCCCCCTTATCTTTTAGTCAAATACACATAAATGGTGAGGCGCTCCCTCCTTTCTCCGTGTCCTTTGGTTGCGCCTCTAGACAAAAGAGTTTCCTTCTAATGGAGAGAATGAGACGGCTGATCGTGGCCCGACCAACACCAGGCGTCCCTGTGTAGAGGAGGGCGGTTAACGTCCCCCTTTCGCTATATCTTTTTCGTTCGGAGCAGTATACAAAGTCCGATCGCCTCTCCAGATCTTACTTGGAGCGTCAGTTACACATTCCTTATCCTCTCCCTATTTTCATCGCTGGAGCCAAGTTGATTTCCCCCTTACCTTAAAAAAAACGGCACCCGGCGCGCCTTTTCTTCTTCGATTCCGACCGAGCCAGTTGTCATTGAACGGGCGCTTCATTTTTTGGTTTCCTTTCTTTCGTTTTTTTTATAATTTTCTCCCCAACCTGTCCGGCCAATTTCCCTTTTTTCGTACGATGCTCGTCCCCCCTCGTTACGAATACCTTTCCATAAAATTGTGCAGGCCTCATTCTCCCCCCCTGCATGTGATCGCCGTGCCTCTGCCTGCCCCCTCAAGGGCGCGCCGACGGTACTCACATTCGGTTTCCCCCTTCCTTGAATTTTATCCAGATCGATATTGCATGGCTGCCGCTTCCCCTCTGTTTTTCCCTACGCGACTTAAGGAAAGCCCTGCTGCCTGTTCATACTTCATTAACGGCCAAGTTCAGTTAAGATGTTTCGTACATGCAGTGTGGCCCGGATTTTCTTGCTCTATTGGAGAGTTTTCCGAGTACAGTTCAATGGCCCCTTTTCCCCCCCCCTTTGCCTTTTTCTGTCCTTTCTTCCCTGCGAGTGTCACGCGCACATGTTCAACACCCCCCCTTCCTCCCTTTCGCGTTTCACTTGGTCCGAAGAAAGAGGCAGGTCCGTGTCTTGTTGGCAGAAAACACTCTCCCTACCCCTTCACTTTTCGTTGTCGCAGATACGGGTTCTCTCTGATATGAAAAAAAGCTCCTTCCGCCTTCCTCCCCCAGTTCCGTCATCCCAGAAGGAAGAGGATCGCATTCCTTCCTTTTATCGTTCAGCCGAGCGGTGCGAGAGTGGGGTTGATTTAACGCCATCCGTCTCCTATGTCTTTTTCAGCGTAAAGGCACATCCAGTTCGTTGCCCCCCCTCCTTGCTTCGATTCCCTATTTGGCGATGACACGGGCGGGTCGTTTAATGGAATCACCATCTCCGCCCCCGCGCTTCTTCCCTGGTGAAATTGCCGCGACCGCCTAGTCTTTCCCCTGACATCATCTCTTCATAACATACCCAATTTCTGGAAAGGAATGGACTCTCCTTCTTCTTTTTGTTTCCTCCATTGGTCACAGATTGGTGAGGGCTTTACCTCCCATTTGTGTCTCCGGGGGATTAATTGTATTCTTTTCGCCACAACGCTTCTATCTCGTGCAACGAACATCTTGAGGGCTTTTTGATAGCACCTACCTTTCCTTCTTTCTTTTCCTTTCTCGCGGATCTTTTTATTTGCACCTTCTTTCTTAGCTTATTCTTTTAGAAGGAGGGAGCCGGACGCCCGGCGCACCGTACCTTGCCGACCCTTCCTTTTCCCTCCTGTCATACACAAGAAGTGTGTTGTGGACGTAATTCTACTCCGCTAAAATGTTCCCAGAGTTCACTATTTTCCTCCCTTTTTTTTCCGCTCTGGAGCGCGAAAGTGTCGCACTCTTTCCTCTATCGAAGGCCGTTACCGGCCTTGTTCTTTCCCTTTTTCCAAGATCCCCTTTTTGCATCCGAATACCTCTGCATTTGCCCCCACGCACTCTCGAGCGTTCAATGTTTACTCCCCCTTTTGGAGACATCCCCTCTGACCTTTTTTCCCTTTCTCCTCTTTATGACTCGTGCGCCCCATGATCCTCTCCCACATATAGAGCAGGTCGACCGTCCTCATCTTTCTTTCACCTTCTAGGCAGGAACGCGACAGGCCGGTAGTTTGGTTTCTTTGTTTTTTCCCTGACCCCCCTCCTTCAATATGCGATACGTTAGCTCACATTTCCTTCCCATACCGGTTTTTTTCCCTCCGTCATCGTTTCATCACGGGAACATTGCGGCCGATTTCTCGCTCCTGTCCCTTTCCTCCTTCTTGGGCCCTCCCTGTTGACGGTTTAAGGGGTATAACAGAGAAGGTTTTTTTTACCCCCCGTTTTTTTTGAGTTAAAGCCCCAAGATCAACAAAATCCGGCTGCTCAACCTTCTTTTTTCCGTGTGTTCACCCCCCTACTTCCGCGACCCCTCCTCCTCTTCACCTAACTGTCGGTCACGGCCCGGGAAGCTGGCCAGCAACTTCCTTCCTTCTCCCCCCCCCTTTCTTAGTAAACTTGCGGGTGACCTTACCGGGACCTAGGTGGCCCCTCCTTCCCCCCTCCCTTTTCCTAAACCAAAGACTACTATCCTCAATGAATGGATTCTCTCTTTTCTCTCCCTGTTTTTTTTTTTTTTTCTTCTTTCCCTTTTCACGGATAATTTCTTTTCCCAGGGATGGCTTTTTTTGGTTTTGTATGACGGCTGTTCCCCCCCCTTTCTTTTCTCCCTGTACCCTGGTCTTTCGACCTAGGGTGCGAAGTAAGGACGTTGGTGCCAGCGTCTGGCTGTTATTCTTCTTTTGAAGATGCCCATGTCTGTGTAGTCGAAAGACGTTCTTTTTTCCTCCTCTTTGGCCCTCGGATTTAGTGGACTTCGTTGGGCGTTCCCAACCACTCCATTTGAGTCTTCCTTCATCGTCCGCTTTATTGTGACATCAGTACCGGCCCGTTAGTCCTTGCCTCCCTCTTCCTCCTTCTATGCTAGCCAAATACGGACGCCAGGTGTTTCAGTCTTTGTGTCCTTTCTTTCTTAACCCTTTTAGGTTCCTTGACCGGTGAGATACGGATCAGATGTGAAGTCGTTTTTCTTCTCCCTTTTTTTTCCCATCCACCCACCCGCCTGTCGAGTTCAGGCGCCGTTTTCTTCTTTCCTTCAGCAAGTAGACCTCGCGAGGACCCTTTGCTTTTTTCTTCTCGATGTAAACCCTCTTCGCGAATGTCGCGAATGAGATTCCTTTCCCTTCGCTTTCTTTTTTTTTGGTGTTTCCAAATTGCCGCGGAATGCCTCTTACCCCCTTTTCCCTTTCTATTCCTGAAGGGAACTGCTGAGCTAGATCGGCGTGTCTTTCTTGTCTTCCTGCGATCGTAAGCCGTGATGAGACATCGACCCCTTATCTTCCTTCCTTTCATTTCCCTCCTTTGTATATTAGCCGTCAAAACAACTTTGGATTTCAGTCTTCCCTGCTGTTTCTTCGGGGAGAGCAGCGTTAGTGAGGCTCTCCCCTTCTTTTTCCCTTCCCCAGTAAGCCGAAGAAAACACTTCTTCTTGCCCCATCGCCGTGAGCGCCATCTCCTCCCTCTATAATTGACGGTTGCCCCAATAAAAGGATGTACTGGGGCCCTTTCTCTTTTTGTCTTTTTTTTCCCTGACCTTATCTGTATCCCCGCCCGCACCACCAACGGAGAAGCCACACTTCCCCTTTCTATAAGTCATATCCCATATGTGACAGGAGCCTTCCATTCTGTTACAGGGGAACTTTTCTTTTCTTCCTATCTTCTTCCTTCCCTTTCTTTTCTTTGGCGATGGCGGCGGCTTCCCTGTCACCCCTTCTCTTTTTTTTCCCTTCCTTATGAATTCGCAGTGAACTTTACATCCCCCTTCCGCATTCTAATGTGAGTTGTGGTGGCAGTAACGAAGAGTGTTCTCTTTTTATTTCTCAGGAGTTCAATATCGAGTGAAGGTATGCTTTCCACCCATAGCGCCCGCTCGCTGTAATGTCCCTCTTCCGCGAGGTAGATCCGCTTGGCCCCCTGTGATTCGCGCCTTCGTTTTTCTTTTTCTTCGCTCTGCATAGAAGAAATTAGTATATACCCTTTTTTTTTCCCCTTTCTTTTTTTCTTTTCTCTAGTTTTGAGACACCAGGATAACATGCCCTGCTTGCTTTTCTCTCTTTTCCACACTTCTGAAATTTCTGGATCGTTGGTTTTTTTTTTTTCCCCCTCCTTTTCATATTAACAAAGCGGTGTGGACGGGTCTCCTTGACCTCCTTTTCTTCCTCTTCGATCAGTGCTCTTCTCCATCATTTTTTTTGTTACCACTCTTCTTCCCTCCTTCACTTCCTTTGAATGGAATGTTAATTCCATTCAGCCGGGGCTTTCCCTTGATCAGTTACTTTCTTCTCTTTTTTCCGCCCCTCCTTCAATCCCCTAGATAGGATTAAAAATTTTTTTTTAGGATTCCCTTCGGCTTTTTTTTTGTATTTTTGAAGAGACGGATCGCCTTCCTCTTTCAAATGCTTGGAGCGAATTTGCCCAATTTCTTCCCCCGTTCGCGTGTTAACCTCGATGACGGTCCAAACCACTATGTTACTTTTGTTTCACTATCAAACCCCTCACTCGTAGGCCCCCCGGATATCCCTATCTCCTTCCCCCACACGTTTCTCTGGCGGACCACTAGCCCTCCTTTCTTCCGGATTTTTCTTAGCGTCCTTGCCCTCACCTTTTGGCCCCCCTTCCCCCCCTTATCGTCTTCGCTCATGCGGGTCCATTACGCTCAGGCTTTTTCTTTCCCTTGCTATAGCCGTAACTGGGATACTGAGAAGCCACCCCTACCTGACTATAGCGGCGCTTCACGCTTTGAAAAGACTCCTCTCGCGCACTGTTTTTCCTTCCCACCTACCCTCAGGCGGGCGCAGGCTCGCGATCTGCCAGGCCTCTTTTTTTTCCGAAAACCTCTAAGCGTTTCGCGACTACCCTTTTATGGGATTTTCGCCCTCCTCTGTTATCAACAGCTTTGTTCAATTTCAATACTTTTTTTGAGACCTCCCTTTACCCTCAGTATTCCATAGTGAAAGACCTGGTTCCATCTCGTAAGCGTTCACCTTTGTTTCCCTGCCCTTTTTTTCAAGCCCTTTCAATAGCAGTATGCTGTGCCCCCCTCATGTCAATTCGTTTTTCTTCTTTCTATTTTTTGAGGTTTATAACAATATGGGAGCGCTCCTTCCCCGAGTACAAGGCATACTTCGTCTCTCTCCTTCCTCCGTTGTGAACATCCTCTTTCTATTTTCCTCACATCAAGTGTTGTTTTTTTCTTTTCTTTCTTCTTTCTTCTTCCCACGGGCTAGATACTTTTCACCCCCCCTTTTTTTTGCATTCCCCGCGCGCCAGACCTTTGAGGCTCGTGCGCCCTTTTCCCCCCCCTTGACTCTCCAGATTGACACAATGTATGTGAATCTTCCTGCCCTCTTTCTTTCATTGGTCCAGTAGAGTTAAAAGCCTTGAAGGTACGACTGGTCCCCTTTCTTCCGATTCAACTAAAGCTACTGTCTTTCCCCCCCTTGCTCTATTGCGTTTGTGTTGATTGAAAATTTTGTTATATACCCCCTTTTTTTCTTTTTCTTGTCACAATCCCAAAATTGTAGGCGCAGCTTCTTCTGTTTTTTCTTGGCCTTCTTCCTCCCCTGCTTCTATACTTTTGATTACTGCGCGATGCTGTCGGTGTAAAGCCCTTTCGTTCCCTTGGAGTCGCGTCTGGTAAAGAGTTGACTCGCCTCCCTCTTCCTTTCTAGCTTCGTCTCAGTATCAAGGTACGGACTCTCTTTCCCTCCCCCTTCATGAGAGTAGGGACCAAAGCATGTCTACGTCTTTTTGTATTTTTCTTTTTTCTAATCGTCCTTTGGCGCAAATGTGATGTTGCACTCCTCCCCCCCCCCCTTCCCTCGACGCCGACGGGATTAGAGAGTTTCCCCTCCCTCGCCCTTTTTCCGTCAACACCTGGCGAGGGGATATCTTTTTTTTTCTTTTTCTTTTTTCTTCCAAATGCAAAAGCAATGCGTGTTTGTACCCGCACCTCTTTCCCCTAAAAACTGGAACTCATTGTGTTCTAGGCGCTTTTCTCTCCCCTTTTCCGTGTCCGTGCTCTGCCGGCTCGTAAGCCTCACGGATAGCCCGACCTCCCCCCCCACCCACTCCGCTGACACAGTTTTGACCGGTTTTGAATTTTATCCTTTCTTTTCTCTTTTCCATTTTTTTTTTTGTAGTCCCCCACATGACACAGCCTACAATCGATCCAGGGAAAGCCTGGGAATGGTCAAGGACGAGTCCTTCAACGTCAAGTTACAGAAGATGAGTTTTCTGTCCATTTCCAGTGGTTTCCCCCCCCATTATTTGATGCCCCCTTTATCTAAGAGTCCGCCCGTCAGTTTAAATGCTTTCCTCCCCCCCCCTTTTTTTCATCTACGCCGGCTGAGTGCAAATCTCCCCTTTCAACAACCCCCTCCCCCTTTCTCCGAAAAGTCTGAAGTGGTCCTTCCCCCTTTTCATCAGTTTGAGACTGTGTCGCAACCTCTCAACCTGCCCCCCCCCTCTTCCTTATTTCCTTATGGATCCCGGGTGAAATCTGCATTTTGCAGTCGCCCTCAGCCTGCTCACCTCAGTCTGCCCTGATCACACAGTAAGCTGATCTTACTTCGTGAATATCCGTTTACAAGCGAGCGGTGTGCCTCGATTTGTTGTTTGATTTTTTTCCTCCTCCTCCCGTGATATAGGACTCCGACTAAGAACTGTCCCTTTTTTTTTCCCCCCGTACTTTTGCAAAACCAAAAGACATGACCTTTCTTGGAAATTCGTTGTTCAGTATCCCCGTGAGGGAGACTGCAATCACTTGTTAGCTTCTCTGTGTTGGACATTTGCAGAAGACGCCATCTTCAACTTCATGCGACTTTATCCCTCTTTTTTCAATACTCGTTTAACATACCTTTTTTCTGGCCCTCAATGGCTATCTGTAACCAGATGTTACAGTTCACGGTATTTCCTTTTCCCCCTTTTTTTTTTTCTTTTCCCAGGGTTGGGTTGTCTGGTTCTTACAGCTCCTGTATTTTACACACCCCTCGCAGAGAGTGAACCCGTACAGCTTTGAGTTCTTTAAAGTATAACTTTTTGTTCTTTTCGCTGAGATTCGCCTGCGTGGGCCTAACAACTAATTTTCTTAGGCCTTGTTTTTTTTTTTATCCTGCGGCGCCGGAGAGAGGATCCTTTCAGAAAGTTGTGCTTTTTTTTCGTTCCGTGCTCGAAATGCTCCCAAGAATTAGAAGTTGTTTGTACGGCGAATAATCCACCAGCGGAACCATTTTCAGAAGGTTGCCGCTTTCTCCCCCCCCCCGATTCGATTACTTTGTCACGACTTGAGCGGACAGGCGTTGCCACTACTACCTCCCTTCTCTATTCGGCGTTTAAAGTCTGACGCTACAGTAACGCTTCAAAGGCTTGTGAAGCCTCCCTCCGCGCATTTGCCCCCATCTCTTTAATGCAATGCCGATCCTGTCTTTTTTCTCTGATGGTGTGGACCATCGCATCTCTTCGAGGTGGCGCCATGCTCCCTTTTCAATACGAGAAGGTCGAAGTTTGAAGGGCCTGTTTTACTTCTTTTCGGGCAGGAACGCGAAGGTGGTTTGGGGATGGTTTTTCCTTTGACTCCGGATCCGATCCCGTCCGGATCCCCTTCCGCTAACCTCTGGCATAAAATAGTTCTCTTTTTCATTCCCCCTGACTCACAAGGACACATGCGGGCCAATTTCTTATTCTCTACCTTTTCTTTTATTCTGGGACTAACCTGATGACCTGTTCCTTAGGTAATATTTAAGTGATATTCCTTTTTTTCGTTTTTTCAATCCAAACGATTCCACAGAAAATACGTCTGTCCCCGATTCGTCCCGTATGACTCCCCATAACGGGCTTTGCTTTCTCCAGAACAGCATTGGTTAGCATCCCCAATTCACTGTCGGCCCCGTTTTTCTCTTTCTTCCCTGACCCCTCTGGATTCGACACAATATGGCGCAGCGGGTGACCTTTACCGGTCTTCCTGCGGTTGGACCAGCCGCCTACCCCTACCAGCACCGCGGACATAAACCCCTATCCTCTCTTGGAAATGGTACTTTACTTCTTCTTTTTCCCCCCCTGTTGTTTTTTTTCTCTATAAAGTCAATTCGGATCGTAGTATTTGTTTATTTCCATGGATGTGGGTCTGGTGGTCTTGCCTGCTGTCCTGCAGGGCTGTTTTCCCTTTTCCACTCTTCCCCATTGGGTGCCCGAAGGTCCTGGACGTTGGTCTGGCAAGCGTCTTCGTTTTTGACCTGTTGCGTTTCTATCCCTTTTTTATTCTGACAGCACGTCATTGTAGTCTCCCGTCATCGTCGGGCCAGCCTGCTTCTGGATTGTTGTCGTGCATCCCTGGTTTCCCTTTCCCTATTTTTTTCCCTTCTGTAGACAGCGTCCCTTTCCCTAGGTTAGTCCAGTAGACGTCTCCCTGATAGAGACCTGAGCTTCTCAATCGGTCCTCCATGTTGCTTTGCTTTTCCTCATTAGTTGCGGAACCGGTATTTTATTTGCCAATTCTGTGAGCGTTTTGACTTCCTCCATTTTGACGTCGTGGCTAGGAGCCTTGTCCTCCCCAAATTCCCCCCCAACCTCTGTCGTCTTCATCCCAGTTGCCTGCTGACCCTTACGAAATTTTACTTTTACTTTCCCCCGGGCCCCTTGGCCGTCCGATAAGCGCGGCCCCCTATGTAAAACCCGTACGAGATAGTGTCCCCTCGATTAGTTTGGGCTTTCATTGCCTGTAGAGCTTTCTTGTGGTGCACCTTTCTTTCTGGCTTTCCAGCCGTTGACCTCTTACTGGTCTCTTGGCAGGGACCGGGCCCTTGCCCTCTGACTGATTTTTCCCGTCGTTGTTTCTTTGCCGCGACCACTCGTCAGACGTGACTAACGTTCTATCTCGGCCTTCTGAACATTTTAGCTGTTTTATCTCGTCCCCACATCTTTTTCATTTTCCTCCTGAAGGCGTCTTGTCCCTCGTGAGGCTTTTTTGCGCCTTTCCTCTTTCCCCCCAGCCTGAAGAAGACACGGCGGTTTCCCCCACTCTGCGACTGAGCCTCCTCCCCCACTGCATCTATTAATTCGGTTTCCACCTCCGCTGTATCGTTTCCCCTTTCTCCTTTTTTTTTCGAACATGTCTTTTTTTCTCCCGCGTACACAAACCCTGGTCCGCCGCACCCAGCGGTGTCCATTTCGCCCCTCTTAAAGGAGCACATATTTACAGGATCGGCCATTTCAGGCAATTGTCTTCCTACGATTCCACTTCGGGACGTTGCGATGGCTTCTGCCTTTCACCTTCCCCCCCTGATCCGGCTGTCGTCTCCTATGTATGCCCTTCGTCCCTGTGAATATCACCCACTTCCATCGATCCCTGGCGTTGTGGGGCCCGTCTCCTCTTTTTCTGAAGTGGCCTTATTATGAGGAGTACCATAATCGATGACGGTATTGTCCCTGTCACCTCACCCCCCCGTTCACCGCCTTACGGGTATACTCCCCCTGCGTGTCTTCCGGTCCGACCTCTTACTTCTTGCTCTTCTCCACTTCGGTTCGGCTGAGTTAGTACTGACATTCTCCCTATTTCCGCTTCCCACCGCTCTCCCTTAGATGTTGTCTTTATGTTTTCGCAAACAGTGATCCCCTTGACTGCCGGTTTTCTCGTCACCACTTCAGACTTCGTCATTGGATGTTATCGGTTTGGTTTTGCCGGTTCTTCTTCCCCCCCCTTCCCCTCCCGCGTCAGAGTCCCCCCCCCGGCCGATTTTGGACGGTTATCCAATGACGTCGTGATCTTCGATCAGTCTCTTGCATCAATCGGTTTTTGAACCTTGTAGTACCCCATTTCATTTTCCCTTTTCCTTCCTAGTTAAGTCCATTAAGCCCTGGCTTTCAGTCTTCTGTAGGGCTGTGAGAGGTTTTCTTTTCACTCCTCATGTATATCGTCTTTTACCCCAACTCTTTTTTTCTCTCTGTAGTACACTCTATCTCTTCTTTTCCGAGCCTGCAGTCCTTCCCCACTTTCTCCCCCTTTTGGTCTCTAATGATGACTGCCCCCCGGTGGCCAGGTACCTTTTTACCTCTCTCGTTTCCAACAACCCACGTGCTTCGTTGCGTAAGTATCAACACGAAATCGCTTCCCCTCTCCCCCCCCTGCGCCTTTTCCTTGCACCTTGCGCTGGCGGCCCAATACCGAGACCCCGTCGTCGCGTGTTTTTTTCGCGTTCTTTCCTCATTGTTCCCACACGGCGATGAGCTCGGCGGTCCGCTCATGCTTTGTTTTTCTCCTTTCCCTTCCTCTTGGATTGGCGGCGATCTCCGTAACGGGATACTGAGCCCGCCAACAACCCCTTCCTACCGCGTACGGTTTCTTCACGCTACCAGGACGCGACTTAGTATTCGCCAATGTTGTCTCTTCACATCCCATAAGTCTCGAAGGCTTTTTTCGCCCCGTCTTTATTCGTTGGTTTCTTCCAACTCCCACCTGACACGCCGCTAAGCCGGCGAGCCTCCCCTTTCCTGGTTTTTTTCCCGGACCTCTGGTTTCTATCACTAGTTGCCTCCAACTACCCCTCTCCGAGACCTCCTCTTTCCCCTCCCGATCCTGATTTCCCCGAAAGCTTATTTAATCTCTTATCCTGGTAAAATTTGGTAAATTTTCCTTGTCAAGATAACCCCGGTCCCCCTCGACCTTAATCTGGCACAATTTGCCTTCTCCGTTCCTGCTTTGCAGGAGGTTCATCGGCCCCCCCCATCCTTTTCTTCGCCTTAAAGACTCACGGGCTATTTCCGTCTCTAGCCGTTGATGCTG